>Ga0210077_1000057_pt1 | contig 64778 bp, 58 predicted proteins | sample RushMan_CattailN_5_FD_185556 | JGI IMG/M metagenome (GOLD analysis project Ga0210077, IMG submission 185556) | Wetland microbial communities from San Francisco Bay, California, USA, that impact long-term carbon sequestration -... | ecosystem: Environmental > Aquatic > Marine > Wetlands ...
GCCTTGCACCGCCTCGATGTCGACAAAACCGGCCGCGCCGGTTGCCGATCCTGCGGCAAGGTCGACAGTAACGGTGGACGTGTATGCCGAGTAGTCGAGCGTATCGACGCCTGCGCCGCCTTCGACGCTGCCGGCGAAGTCGGCGCCGTCATCGAACGCGAAGGTGTCGTCGTCGGCATTGCCCTCGACGGCCTCGACGCCCGTGAAGCGCGTGCCGCCGGCGTCGCCGCGGCCCTGGCCGGTGAAGCGCCACACGGTCTTGCGTTCGGGGCCGCGCACGCGGTCGAAGCCTTCGCCGCCCGCGATGGTGCCGCTCAGGCCGCCCGCGGCCATCACCATGAAAATGTCGCTGTTCTTGCCGCCGAATAGGTTCTCGATGCCGGAGAAGGCAACCGTGTCCATGGTTCCGGCGTCGGGCCCGCTGACGGTCCAGGTGGTCGCCTTGTCCGCACCTTGCAGGGTGTCGTCGCCCAGCCCCCCAGTGACCACCCCCGTAAGGTCGCCTTCGTCAGTGAACACGAAGCTGTCGCTGCCGCTGCCGCCGCTGACGTTCTCGATCGCCGTGAACGCGACGCCGTTCACGTTGCCCGAGTCCTTGCCGAACACGGTCCATGTGCTGTCCTCGTCCCGGCCGACGAGGGTGTCGTCGCCCGCGCCGCCGACGATGACGCCGATGTTCGCCATTGCCAATGTCTGCAGGTCGATGCTCACCCCCGCGCTGCGCGAGGAATAGTCATAGGCGTTGACGCCACCGCCGCCGTCGATCGTGCCGCTGATGCGCCCGCCGGCGAACACGAAGGTGTCGTTGCCCGCGCCGCCGGTCAGGTTCTCGATTTCGGCGAAGGCCTGGCCGTTTATCGTCCCTTCGTCGTCGCCGGAGATGACCCATGTGTTGTCGCCATCGGCACCGACGATCGTGTCGCTGCCCGCGCCGCCGCGGATGCCGCCGCTTACCTGGCCTCCCGATGCGAACACGAACGTGTCGCTTTCTGCGCCGCCGGCGAGGTTCTCGATGTCGGCGAAGGCCTGCCCGTTGAGCGTGCCGGCGTCGGCGCCGTCTATCGCCCAGTCGTTGTCGGAGTCCGCGCCGACCAGCGTGTCGCTTCCCTCGCCGCCGTCGACCGCCGTGGCGCCGCCGGGATCGAGCACCACGAAGGTGTCCTGGTCCGCACCGCCAGTAACTTTCTCGACTCCGGAAAAGGCGATGTCGTCGTCGAGATCCCCATCTCCGTACGCCTGTAGTCGCCACGTATTGGCCTGATCCGGGCCGACGAGTTCGTCCGTACCTCCGACGCCCCCGTCGAACACGACGCGGATCTGGTGCGCGAGCGCCGCCCTGTCGTACCCGATCGCGAGTCGGTCGCTCAGATCGTTGCCGAACACGCTGACGTTGATGTCGGTGTCGAGCAGGCTTTCGCCGAGCACGGTGCTCGACAGGTTATCGACCAGCCGCAGAATCGGCGCCCCGTCCATCTCTTCGACCTTCAGCGTGGCGTCGATCGCGGCGCCGATGCCCGCGCTGTGGCTGAGGTCCGCCGACAGCAGCAGCCGCGGCTCGAGGGTTTCGAAGCGCATCGCGCGACGCCGGTACGCTTTCAGCGCGTCACTCAGGACGCCTTGCTTGCGCCAATGCGCCATGCGCCGGAAGTGATTGGCGAGCGGTCCCCAGAAGATCTGCCGCAACGTCGGCATGTGGTGGCGCGCGGCGCCCGATTCGGGCTCGAGGTTATTCATGCTCATGGAACGCTCCTTGCGCGCCGGGGACCACGGATATCGCCGCACGCGTGCGCAAACCGCGCAGCGACGTACCGCGCGGTCATGTCATAGCTTGGAAACGGATTGAGAGGCCCTAGCCTGCCGAAGGCCCGGGGGACAGCTCGAGATCTGATCTTGCAGCCGGACGCGGCCGCGGAAAGAGAATTCCCGCCGTGAAGAATCTGGCGCTCTGCCAACATCCCCCCCACGATGCTGCACTCCTTTCGGTCGTCGCAACGACGGAAACGCAGCAGCGGTAGCCGGCTTCCGTCCGGCTAACCTCGCCCCTTACTCGCGGTCTCTTTTCGCTGCCCAAGATCTTCTGTGAGCGCCAAGCTTCGAGCGTCAGAAACGTGCAAGCAAATTCAGATTAGCAAAGCGAAAGACAGATGTCAGTCAGTTTGTGAATTATTTCCGGGTTACGACGCGGTGCAGCAAATCAGCAGCAAGGCCAAATGAGTGCGCGCGAAGTGAATGCCACTTCTTCGGACCGGCCGACAACTCGCTAATAGGCCGAAAGAAACGGAACGGAGATCGTATCCGGCGATCGACTACTCGCCGCCGCCCGAAAACGCGAGCACGTCGCCCAGGTAGTCGTCGAGGTCGAGCAGGTCGCGCCGGGCGCGGGAATGCGCGCGCTCGGCGCGCCACTGGGCGGCGGCGAACACCGACTGGCCGACGGACAGCGGCAGGCGATCGAGGTGGCGCAGCCGCTTGGCGGCGAGCGGCAGGAACGAGGCAACGAGGTCCTCCTCGATGGCGAGGATCGCCTCGCAGCTTCCCGGGTCGCCCTGCCGGCCGCAGCGGCCGAACAGCTGGCGGTCGATGCGCGCCGAGTCGTTCAGCTCGGTGGTGATGACGTGCAGCCCGCCCGCTTCGGCGACGCCCGTCGCGAGCTTGATGTCGGTGCCGCGGCCCGCCATGTTCGTCGCCACCGTCACGCATGCCGGATCGCCCGCGCGCGCCACGATCTCCGCCTCCTCGCGGTCCTGGCGCGCGTTGAGCAGCCGGAACGGGACCTGCGCCGCCTCGAGCTCGCGCGCGAGCGCCTCCGAGGCCGCCACCGAGCGCGTGCCGACCAGCACCGGACGCCCGGCGGCGCGTTGCTTTCTTATGCTCTCCACCACGGCCCGCCACTTGAGGTCGGTGCGGCCATGGATGCGGTCCGGATGGCGCGCGCGGCGCACCGGCTTGTTGGTGGGGATCTTCGCCACCCGCAGGCGATACACGGCCCACAGCTCGGAAGCGACTTCGCTCGCGGTGCCGGTCATGCCCGCCAGGTGCACGTAACGGCGGAAGAAGCGCTGGTAGCTGATGCGCGCCAGCGTCTCGCGCCGGCCGGTGACCTTGCAGTCCTCCTTGAGCTCGATCAGCTGATGCAGGCCCTGCTCCCAGGAACGGTCGGGCATCAGGCGGCCGGTATTCTCGTCGATGATCACCACCTTGCCGTCGCGCACCAGGTAATGCTTGTCGCGCTGGAACATGTGCAAAGCGCTGAGCGCCTGGCGCACCAGCTGTTCGCGCCGCCGCGGCCCGCGCCACACGCCGCCGAGCGGCTCGCACAGCTCGTCCAGCCGGTCGAGGCCCGCATCGGTGACCTCGACGCTGTTGTCGCGGATGGCGTAGGCGTCCTCGCCGAGCGTGCGCGCGAGCTCGAGCGCCTGCTGGTGCAGCGTTTCTTCCTGGGTCTGCTTCGCCTCGGTCGACAGGATCAGCGGCGTGCGCGCCTCGTCCACCAGCACGCTGTCGGCCTCGTCGACGATCGCGAACTGCAGCCCGCGCAACAGCAGCCGCTGCCCGGCGCCGGCGCCCGACAGCGCCTCCATCCGCATCGCGATCGCGCGCGGCTTGCCGCCGAGCACCATGCGGTCGCGCAGGTAGTCGAACGCGATCTCCTTGTTGCTGCAGTAGGCGACGTCCGAGCGGTAGGCCGCGCGGCGCGCCGCGGGATCCATGCCCTGCTTGACGCAGCCGACGGAAAGGTCGAGCGCCTCGAAGATCGGGCGCATCCACTCGGAATCGCGCTCGGCGAGGTAATCGTTCACCGTCACGACGTGCACCGCGCGCCCCGCCAGCGCCGCCGTCGCGGCGGTCAGCGTCGCGGTGAGCGTCTTGCCCTCTCCGGTTTCCATCTCGGCGAGCATGCCGTTCAGCATTGCCCAGCCGCCGATCAGCTGCACGTCGAAGTGGCGCATGCCGATGGTCCTGGTCGCCGCCTCGCGCACCAGCGCGAAGCACTCGCCCGCGAGCGCCAGGTCGCGAAATCCCGCACGCCGAAGGCCCGGGCGCAGCTCGGTCGCGCGCTCGCGCAGCTGCGCGTCCGTGAGCGCATCGAGGCCGGCCGCGGCGCCGTCGGTCGCCGCGACGATGCGTGCGAGGCGCTTGCCGCTGGAGCCGGCCCCGCCGGCGAAGTAGCGCGCCGCGCCCATCAGCCGGTCCAGGCGGCCTTGGCGCACTTCCGCGCGCTCGGGATAGCCGGCGCCCCGCAGGACGGTCGAGCCCGCCGCCATCAGACCTCGAAACGCCTGAGGAAGAGCTGCCTCACCGAGCGGTAGATGCGCCAGGCGAGCGGCTCGGAGCCGAGCTCGAAGCGCGCGTAGACGTGCTCGCCGAGCACGAAGGCGTGCGTCGCCGGGAGCTCCAGCTCGAACTCGAACCAGGTGTTGAGCGTCTTCGCCTTCTTGGTGTCCTGCGGATCGAGCGGCGCAGGGCCGCCGCCGACGCTCGACATGGCGAGGTTGGTCACGCGGTCGCTCGCGGCGGGAACCTCTCTCACGATCTTCGCCTCGAAGGTCTCGTACATGCGGCCCGCGAGCTTGACCCTGACCCGCTGGGTGCGGGTCTTGACCAGGTCGATGTCGTCCTGCGACACCAGCACCCGCGCGGTCGCGGTCGCCGCCGGAACGACGTAGCCGATTTCCTGCCCCTTGTGCAGGAAGCGGTCGGGCAGGTCGGTCGCCGCAGTGGTGAGGACGAACCTGCCGCTTACCGGGCTGCGGATGGTGAGCTCCTGGTAGCGCGCCCGTGCGTCCTCGAGCTCCTTGCGGGTCGCACGCAGCTCCTCGCGCGTGATCACCCAGCGCACGCGGTCGATCTGCAGCTCGGCCTGCGCGCGCGTCGCCAGAAGCCTCATTTGCGCTTCGAGTACCCGGATCCTCGGCTCGAGCTCGGGGTTCTCGGCGACCACCAGCGAGCGCCCGCGCCCCACGATGGTTCCCGGCTCGACCGCCACCGTTCTGACGAACCCGTCTGCCCCGGCGCGCACCATGGCGTCGTCGGGCACCCAGATCACGCCTTCGGCCCGGCTCCAGAGCGGGACCGGGACCACGAACAGCAGCACGGCGAGCCCTGCCACGATCGCCGCGGTGACGCCGAGTGCGCGCACCCGGTTGCGGCGCAGCCGCGCATGCGCGAACAGGTAGCCGATGCCCTTGGCCAGCGGAATTACGAAAGACGCGAACAATGCCCACAGCGCCAGCAGCACGCCGATGATCATGTACTTGCTGGCGATGAACAGCGCGATCGCCAGCATGATGAAGGTACGGTAGAGAAACGAGGCGATGGCGAAGAACACGAACCAGCGCTTCTCGCCGCGGCTCGCCTCGATCTCGGGCAGCTTGAGCCCGAACAGCCGCGTCTCCGCGAGATGGGCCAGGTATTGCTGCGCGCGGTTGCGCAGGTTCGGGATCTGGATCAGGTCCGACAGGATGTAGTAGCCGTCGTAGCGCAGGAGCGGGTTCGCGTTGAAGAACACCGTCGAGACCCCCGCGATCAGCATCACGTTGTAGAGGACCGCCCGGAACACCCCCGGCTGCACATCGAGCCACAGGAACAGCGCAATCGAGGCGATGAAGACCTCGATCACCATCCCCGCCGCCCCGACCAGCACCCGGCGCCGCGTCGCGCGGAAGGCGCTCGCGGCGGTGGCGTCGACGTAGGGAATCGGCATCAGCACCAGGAACATGATCCCCATCTCGTGCACTTCTCCGCCCCAGGCCTTGGTGGCGCAGGCGTGGCCGAACTCGTGAAAGAGCTTGAGCAACGGGAAGGTGAGCCACATCAGCAGCAGGTTCTGCGGCGCGAGCACCCGGTCGGAGAAGTCCCTTGTCAATTCGGGCCAGTGCTGCGCCGCAGACATCACGGCGCTGCCTACGACCAGGCACCACAGCAGGAACCCGCCCCAGCCGAACAGCGGCCGGTACCATGCCAGCCAGCGCTCGAGGAAGCGGTCCGGGTCGATCAAAGGGATGCGCACCGCCATCGGCGAGAGCAGGTTCTGCTTCCAGGTCTTGCGCGCGCTCTTTTTCGCGCGCCGCAGCAGCTCCGCGACGTCCGGCGTAACCTCCGACTGAAGCACGTCCGCAGAGTGCAGCTGGCCGAGCAGCCGGATCATCTCGTCCTGCGTCGGCGCATCGTCGCCGAAGCGCGCGATCGCGGCGTCCCAGATCTCCTGCACGCCGCGGTAGCCGTCCATCAGGCCGATCGCGTAGTGCGCCACCGGGTTGAAGCGGTGCATGCGCCGCGAGACGCGGTCTTCGAGCACGTACCACAGCTCGCCGCGATAGTGATGACGGTGGATGCGCACGTGGCTGCGCAGCCGCGGCCTCAGCTCGGCGACGCGGTACCAGGATGGGCTGTACAGGTCTCCCGACACGACCTCAGGGCATCCAGGACCACAACCACAGCCGCACCCAGTCGGTGAAGCTGTGGGTCCAGATCCAGACCAGCTTGCGGTCGTCGATATAGACCTTGCCCACGCCCTCCATGCCGGGCCGCAGCCGCGGACCCGGATGCACGAGCAAGGCCTCGACGCGGAAGAAGTTGCGTCCTTCCTTCGCGGTGTTGACCGGCGTGATCTTGCTCACCTTGAAGGCAAAGCGCTTGCCGGGGATCGACGACGCCGTGAGCTCGCCCGGCTGGCCCACCGCCACTTGGGCGATGTCGCGCTCGTCGACCTGCAGCGCGACACGGTAGTCGTTGAGGGGAGCGATCTCGAACAGCACCTGCCCCCGCTCCACCGGCGAGCCGAGGCTCTGCGACAGGTCGCCGCTCACGATCAGGCCGTCGAACGGCGCCACCATCAGGGTACGCGCCAGCTGCTCTTCGACCAGGGCCAGCTGCGCCTCGCTCTGAGCGATCTGCGCGCTGACCATCTCGGCCTGTGCCCGCTGGTGGTTGGCCATGGCTTCGCGGTACTGCCTGATGTACTGCTCGCGCTGGCTCGCGAGCTTGACCCGCTCGAGCTTGAGCTCCCGGTCGTCGAAGCGCCCGATGACCTGCCCTTTGGTCACGGTGTCGCCCGCTCGCAGGGTGGCTTCCTTCACGTAGCCGTTGATCGGCGCGGTGACGGCGCGCTGCACCGCGCCCTCGATGGTCGCGTTGCCGGAGACGCGGTAGGCCCCGGTTGCGAAGGCGAGGAACGCGGCGAGCGCGGCCAGCCCCGCCATGGCGAGCTTGATCCCGGGGTGTTCGGGCCCGACCAGCTTCTGCCACAGCCCCTTGGCCGAGCGCCCCGCGTGAAGCGGAAGGCCGATTTCGTTGCCGCGCTTGAGCTCGACGATCGGGCCCGCGACCGAAGCCACGGCCTGGCAGACCTCGAGCGTCGGAGCATCGAAGCGAAAGCCCTTGGCGCGCTCCAGCGTCAGCGCGCCCACGATCTTCTCGCCGTGCAGCAGCGGGAAGGTCGCCGCGCTGCCCGCCTCCGACTCGTGCAGCAGCGCCTCGTGCGCGCGGGAGACGACGGGCCGGGCCGGCTGCACCGGCGGATAGACCACCGCCTCCTCCTGGTCGATCGCTTCCTCCATTGCGCTCTCGACCGCGCGCAGGAGGTTCGCGCGCTGCTCGAACTGCGAGGAGTGCGAAACAGCGCGTACCCTGACGCGCCGGCCGTCGAGCGTGCCGAGCGTCACGCGGTCGCAGCCGAGCTGCGCCGCGAGCTGGGTGGTGAAGGCGGTGGCGCTGTCGGCGAAGCGGGTCTGTTCAAGCAGCGTCGCCACCAGGCCGAGCGCGAGCTTCAAGCGCTGCCTTTCGGCCTGCTGCGGATCGGCGTGCCGGCGCAACAGCAGCTCGAGCCAGCTCGAGCCCCATTGCAGGTCGCGTATCGCCGCCTGCAGCCGCGCCTCGGGCCGCCAGTCGATATCGACGCCGACCACGCCGTGCACTTTGCCGTCCACGCGCACCGGATAGGCAAGCTGATAGCGCGGACCGGCTGCGTCCGCGGCCTGCGTCGCGGTCTGCGGCTCGACGATGCCGCGCCCCTCCTTCAGCGCGCGCTCGCTGATCTGCGCCAGCCGCGTGCGATCGGCGGGATTCTCCGGGAAGAAGGCGACCGGCGCGAAGCTCGAGGTCCCTGCCTTGGCCAGGATCACGACGCCGTCGGACACGCCGCCTATCAGGTGGCTCTGGATCAGCAGCCAGCTGCGGCAAAAATCCTCTGGCGTCTGCTCGCTCGCGAACTGCCGCCACGCCTGGTCGTAGGCGCGCCGGCCGGCGAGATCGGCGACCCGGCCTTCGGCGTACTGCTCGTGGATCTCCGGTTCGACCGAGCTCACGGCACTGGCGCGTTACTGCTTCTTCTCCGCGCCCGCCCCGGCTTCGATGTTGAGCGCGCCGAAGCGGTTTTCGTATTCTTTCACCACGTTGCCGAGCAGCAGGCTCAGGCGCTTGGCGGCGTAGGGACTGATCACGATGCGGTCGGTGAGCTGGATCGTGACTTCCTTCTGTCCACGGTTCCAGGCCTGGTTCATGCCGAACAGCATCACGACTTCCTCGCGCGTGCTGGTGACGTTGCAGACGTTGGCGTAGGAGCTCTTCATGTTCGAGTCGTCCCACTTGATCTTCATGGACGCCATGTCGGGCTGCATTTGTGGAGTATCGGGTTTGGTTGCCATGGTATTGCGCGTCTCCTCGTTTGTTTGCCAGGCCGCGCTCAAGAGTATCGCAGGCCGATGAGTCTGTATCTATCCTGACATAAGTGTAGCGTTCGCTCCCGTCAACGCCTTTGACGAATCAACTTTTTGATTTGTAAAGGTTTGTTTTGTTGCCTGCGCTGTGTTAACTTAATTTGAAGCGGAGCACGGCGGATGCGTTGGCTGCGCTTCTCCCATACGCCTGCAGCGCCCGCGCGCCCTGCACGGCGGTCAACCGGCCCGGCACGCGGCCAATCGAATAACGGAGCGAAGCACCGTGTTGACCGATCACGACGTCTATCTATTCCGCGAAGGCTCGCACGGCCGCCTTTACGACAAGCTGGGCTGCCAGCTCGCGGCCGACGGCAAGAGCGCGCAATTCGCCGTCTGGGCGCCGAACGCGCAGTCCGTGTCCGTGATGGGCGAGTGGAACGGCTGGAACCCGGGCGCCGACGCGCTCGCGCCGCGCACGGACGGCTCCGGCGTCTGGGAAGGCAAGGTGGCCGGGATCGAGCGCGGCCAAGCCTACAAGTACCGCATCCATTCGAAGGTCGGCGGCCACGTGGTCGACAAGGCCGATCCGTTCGGCTTCTTCTCGGAGCTGCCGCCGGCGACCGGCTCGCGCGTCTGGACGCTCGAGTACGAATGGAACGACGCCGAGTGGATGAAGACGCGCGCGGCGAGGAACGGCCTCGAATCGCCGATGGCGATCTACGAGCTGCACCCGGGCTCGTGGCGGCGCAAGGACGGCGAGTTCCTCTCCTACCGCGAGCTGGCGCACGCACTGGCCGAGTACATGACCTGGATGGGCTTCACCCACGTCGAGCTGATGCCGATCACCGAGCACCCGTTCTACGGCTCCTGGGGCTACCAGACCACCGGCTACTTCGCCCCCACCGCGCGCTACGGCACGCCGCAGGATTTCATGTATTTCGTCGATCACCTGCACCAGCAGGGGCTGGGGGTGATCCTCGACTGGGTGCCGTCGCACTTCCCGACCGACGCGCACGGGCTGGCGTTCTTCGACGGCACGCACCTGTACGAGCACGCCGACCCGCGCCAGGGCTTTCACCCGGAGTGGGGCTCGAGCATCTTCAACTACGGCAGGAACGAGGTGCGAGGCTTCCTCATGTCTTCCGGCCTGTTCTGGCTCGACAAATACCACCTCGACGGCCTGCGGGTGGACGCCGTGGCCTCGATGCTCTACCTCGACTACGCGAGGAAGGACGGCGAGTGGATCCCCAACCGCTATGGCGGCAGGGAAAACCTGGAGGCGATCGACTTCCTGCGCAAGATGAACGAGGCCGCCTACCGCGACCATCCGGACACCGTCACCATCGCCGAGGAATCGACCGCCTGGCCGATGGTGTCGCGCCCGGTGTACCTGGGGGGCCTCGGCTTCGGAATGAAGTGGAACATGGGCTGGATGCACGACAACCTGTCCTACATGAAAGAGGACCCGATCAACCGCAAGTACCACCACGGCAAGCTCACCTTCTCGCTCATCTACGCCTTCAACGAGAACTTCGTGCTGCCGCTGTCGCACGACGAGGTGGTGCACGGCAAGGGCTCGCTGGTGGGCAAGATGCCGGGCGATGCCTGGCAGCAGTTCGCCAACTTGCGCGCGCTGTACGGCTACATGTGGGCGCACCCGGGCAAGAAGATGCTGTTCATGGGCGGCGAGTTCGGCCAGCGCCGCGAGTGGGCCCACGACGGCGAGCTCGAATGGTGGGTCAACGAGCGCCCCGAGCACGCCGGGGTGCAGCGCTTCGTCAAGGACCTGAACCGCGTCTACCGCAGCGAGCCGGCGCTGTACCAGGTCGACTTCTCCTGGGAAGGCTTCGAATGGATCGACGCCGCCGACGCGCAATCGAGCGTGATCGCCTTCCTGCGCAAGACCAAGGACGACCCGGGCGCGACGCTGCTGGTCGTGTGCAACTTCACCCCGCTGCCTCGCGCCAACTACGTGTTGGGGGTGCCGCAGCCCGGCTTCTGGCGCGAGATTGTCAACAGCGACGCGCACGATTTCGGCGGCGCGGGCTGGGGCAACCTCGGCGGCGTCGAGTCGGCGCCGGTCGGCGCGCACGGGCGCGAGAACTCGATCAGCCTCACGTTGCCGCCGCTTTCCACGCTCATCCTCAAGCACGAGCCCCATGGCTGATCCGAGGCGAACCCGGTCGGGCGAGGACGGACGCGTGCGCGCGGTGATCGACGCCGTGCTGCCCTGCGTCGACGGCGGGCGCTTCGCGGCCAAGCGCATCGCCGGCGAGCCGGTCGAGATCGAGGCCCACTGCCTGACCGACGGCCACGACCTGCTGCGCGTGATGCTGCGCTGGCGCGCCGAAGACGAGAAGAACTGGCGCGAAACCGAAATGCAGCTGCTCAACAACGACCGCTACCTGGGCACTTTCGTGCCGCCATCGCCCGGGCGCTATCTCTACAGCGTGACCGCCTGGGTCGATCACTTCGAGTCCTGGCGCCACGAGCTCGAGCGGCGCGTCGAGGCCGACGACATCCGCAGCGCGGCGCTCGCCGGCGCCGAGCTGATCGAGGCCGCCGCCGCGCGCGCCGCCGACAGGGACCTCAAGACGCTGCTCGACTGGGCCGCCAAGCTGCGCGCCGGCGCCGGCAAGAAGTCGGGCGACGCGCGGGCGCTGCAGGCGCTCGCGCTCGATGAGGCGGCGGCCGGGGTCGCCGCGCGCTACCCCGACCGCAGCCTCGCGACCAGCTATCCGCTCGAGCTGCCGCTGGTGGCCGACCGCGAGCGCGCGCGCCACAGCACCTGGTACGAGCTGTTCCCGCGCTCGGCCTCGCCCGAGCCGGGCCGGCACGGAACCTTCAGCGACGTCGAGGCGCGCCTGCCCTACGTCGCCGAGCTGGGCTTCGACGTGCTGTACTTCCCGCCCATCCACCCGATCGGGCGCGAGAAGAGAAAAGGCAAGAACAATTCGCTCGCGCCCGGTCCGGACGACGTCGGCAGCCCGTGGGCGATCGGCGCCAGGGAAGGCGGCCACAAGGACATCCTGCCCGAGCTCGGCACGATCGAGGACTTCCGCCGCCTGGTGAAGAAGGCCGCCGAGCACGGCATCGAGATCGCGCTCGACATCGCCTACCAGTGCGCACCGGATCATCCCTACGTCAAGGCGCACCCCGAGTGGTTCCGCTTCCGCCCAGACGGCAGCGTGCAGTACGCCGAGAACCCGCCCAAGAAGTACCAGGACATCTACCCGTTCAACTTCGAGAGCGAAGACTGGCGCGGGCTGTGGGCCGAGCTGAAGAGCGTGCTCGATCACTGGATCGGCGAGGGGGTCAGGATCTTCCGCGTCGACAATCCGCACACCAAGGCCTTTGCGTTCTGGGAATGGGCGATCGCCGAGGTGAAGAAAAAGCACCCGGACGTGATCTTCCTCGCCGAGGCCTTCACCCGCCCCAAGCTGATGCACCGCCTGGCCAAGATCGGCTTCTCGCAGTCCTACACCTACTTCACCTGGCGCAACACCAAGCACGAGCTGATCGAGTACTTCAGCGAGCTCGCGCAGGGCCCCGGGCGCGAGTACTTCCGTCCCAACGCCTGGCCCAACACGCCCGACATCCTGAACGAAAACCTGCAGTTCGGCGGCCGCCCGGTGTTCATGGCGCGCCTGGTGCTCGCCGCGACGCTGGCCGCGAGCTACGGCATCTACGGCCCGGCCTACGAGCTGATGGAGGCGGCGCCGCGCGAGCCCGGCAGCGAGGAGTACCTCGACTCGGAGAAGTACCAGCTTCGGGCCTGGGATCTCGATCGCGCGGACAGCCTGCGCGGCTTCATCGCGCGCGTGAACCGCATCCGGCGCGAGAACCCGGCGCTGCACTCGGACTGGAGCCTGCGCTTCGTGCCGACCGACAACGAGCAGCTCCTCGCCTACCTGAAGTCGACGCCCGAGGGCGACAACACGGTGCTCACGGTGGTCAACCTGGACCCGCGCAACACCCAGTCCGGCTGGCTGGAGCTCGACGCCCGCGCGCTCGGCATCGAGGCCGAAAAGCAGTTCCAGATGCACGACCTGCTGAGCGGCCAGCGTTTCCTGTGGCAGGGCGGGCGCAACTTCGTGCAGCTCGACCCGCAGCGCTCGCCCGCGCACATCTTCCGCCTGCGCCGGCGCGTGCGCCGCGAGCAGGATTTCGACTACTTCCTCTGAGGCGGGACCCGGAATGAACGCGCCCGCCACCGCCAGCGCCGAGACCGCGACCCGGGAGGAATCCGCGGCAAGCGGGGTCGACCCGCTCTGGTACAAGGACGCAGTCGTCTACCAGCTGCACATCAAGGCCTTCTTCGACTCGAACGGCGACGGCCTGGGCGACTTCCGGGGCCTCACCTCCAAGCTCGACTACGTCAAGGACCTGGGCGTCAACACGATCTGGCTCCTGCCGTTCTACCCATCGCCGCTCAAGGACGACGGCTACGACGTCGCCGACTACCACAACATCCACCCGCAGTACGGCACGCGCACCGACTTCCGCCAGTTCGTGCGCGAGGCGCACCGGCGCGACCTCAAGGTGATCACCGAGCTGGTGGTCAACCACACCTCGGACCAGCACCCCTGGTTCCAGGCCGCGCGCCGGGCGCCGCCGGGCTCGCCCAAGCGCAACTACTACGTTTGGAGCGACGACGACCAGAAGTACCGCGGCACGCGCATCATCTTTACCGACACCGAGGCCTCGAACTGGACCTGGGACCCGGTGGCGAAGGCGTTCTACTGGCACCGCTTCTTCAGCCACCAGCCCGACCTCAACTTCGACAACCCGCAGGTGATGAAGGCGGTGCTGCGCGTCATGCGCTTCTGGCTCGACATGGGGGTGGACGGGTTCCGGCTCGACGCGATTCCGTATCTCATCGAGCGCGAAGGCACCTCGAACGAGAACCTGCCCGAGACGCACGCGGTGCTGCGGCACATCCGTGCCGAGCTGGACAAGAAATACACGGGCAAGCTGTTCCTGGCCGAGGCGAACCAGTGGCCCGAGGACGTGCGCGAGTACTTCGGCGACGGCGACGAATGCCACATGGCCTACCACTTCCCGCTGATGCCGCGCATCTACATGGCGATCGCGCAGGAGGACCGCCACCCGGTGGTCGAGATCATGCAGCAGACGCCTGAAATCCCGGACAACTGCCAGTGGGCGGTCTTCCTCAGGAACCACGACGAGCTCACGCTCGAGATGGTCACCAGCAAGGAACGCGACTACATGTACCGCATGTACGCCGCGGACCCCCGCGCCAAGATCAACTTGGGCATCCGCCGGCGCCTCGCGCCGCTGATGGAGAACGACCAGGACCGCATCAAGCTGATGAACAGCATGCTGCTGTCGATGCCCGGCTCGCCGATCATCTATTACGGCGACGAGATCGGCATGGGCGACAACATCTTCCTCGGCGACCGCAACGGCGTGCGCACGCCGATGCAGTGGACCCCCGACCGCAACGCCGGGTTCTCGCGCGCCGACCCGCAGCGCCTGTACCTGCCGCCGATCATGGACGCGATCTACGGCTACGAGGCGGTCAACGTGGAGGCGCAGCTGCGCGAGCCCGCGTCGCTGCTGAACTGGATGAAACGCCTGCTGGCGGTGCGCAAGTCGAGCCAGGCCTTCGGCCGCGGCAAGCTGATCTTCCTCAAGCCCGGCAACCGCAAGATTCTCGCCTACCTGCGCGAGCTCGGCGACGAGGCGATCCTGTGCGTGGCCAACCTGGGGCGCTCGGCGCAGCCGGTGGAGCTCGACCTGTCGCACTACCGCGGGCGCGTGCCGGTCGAGATGATGGGCCGCACCTCGTTCCCGCCGATCGGCGAGCTGCCCTACCTGCTGACGCTGCCGGCCTGCGGCTTTTACTGGTTCCGCCTCGCCAAGGACGTCGACGTGCCGGACTGGCACGAGGAGCGCGCGCCGCGCGAAGACCTGCCGGTGGTGGTGCTGTTCGACGGCTGGACCAGCTTCCTGCGCGACCGCGTGGTGCCGTGGCGCATCCGCATGGCCGAGAAGACGCGCGCCCAGCTCGAGAACGAGGTGCTGCCGCGCTACATCGAGGCCCAGCGCTGGTACGCCGCCAAGGGCGAAAAGATCGCGCACGCGCGGCTCGCCGAGCACGCGCTGTGGGAGGAAGGACGCAGCGGCTGGATGCTGACGCTGCTCGACGTCGAGGGCGGCGGCGAGCCGGCGCGCTACTTCGTGCCGCTCTCGCTCGCCTGGGAGGACGGCGAAGAGGAGCGCATGCGCAACCTTTCCAGCGCCGCGATCGCCAAGGTGCGCCAGCAGGCGAACGTCGGCATGCTGGGCGACGCGCTCGCCGACGAGGGGTTCTGCCGCGCCGTCGTCGCGGCGATCGGCCGCGGCGCCGAGCTTGGCGCCGCACAGGGCAAGCTGCGCTTCGCCCCGACCCGCGCCTTTGCCGAGCTCGCCGGCAAGGACGTCGCCGGGCTGCCGGTCGGCCGGCCGCAGGCGCAGAGCTCGAACACCGTCGTCACGCTCGGCGAGCGCCTGTTCCTCAAGGGCTACCGCCGCATCCGCCGGGGGATCAATCCCGAGCTCGAGGTCGGGCGCTTCCTGACCGAGGTGGCGCGCTTCCCGAACTGCGTGCCGGTGGCCGGCGCGCTCGAGTACACCGCCGCCGACGGCACGCCGATGACGCTCGGGCTGCTGCAGGCCTACGTCGCCAACCAGGGCGACGGCTGGAACTACACGCTCGCCTATCTGGAGCGCTTCTTCGAGGCGCAGCGCGGCGCGGCCGAGGCGCCGGCGGCGGACGCGCACGGCGCCTACCTTTCGCTGGTGCACACGCTCGGGATGCGCACCGCCGAGCTGCACCGCGCCCTCTCGCAGCGCACCGGCGACCCGGCGTTCGACCCCGAGCCGGTTGCCGCCGACGACCTGGCGCAGTGGAAGCAGCGCGTGCGCGACGAGGCGGCGGCCACCTTCGAGCTCGTCGAGCGCCGCCGCGGCCAGTTTCCGGCGCCTGCGCGCGACGAGATGCAGCGGCTGCTCGAGCGCCGCCAGAAGCTGCTCGCGCGCGTCGACAGCTGCCCGCCGCCCGGGCGCGGCGCGGCCAAGATCCGCTTCCACGGCGACTACCACCTCGGTCAGGTGCTGCTGGAAAAGAACGACTTCGTGATCATCGACTTCGAAGGCGAGCCGGCGCGGCCGCTCGCCGAGCGCAGGATCAAGCACTCGCCGCTGCGCGACGTGGCCGGGATGCTGCGCTCGTTCAACTATGCGCAGTGGACCGCCCTGCGCCAAGCGGCGCAGGCCAACGGCGAGGACGAGCGCCTCGAGCCGCTCGCGCGGGCCTGGGAAGCGGAGGTGCGGCGCACCTTCCTCGCCGCCTACCACGAGGCGGCGCGCGGCGGCGGGCTGCACGAGTGGTTCGGCGAGGCACGCGGGCTGCTCGAGCTGTTCGAGCTGGAGAAAGCCCTGTACGAACTGCGCTACGAGATCAACAACCGGCCGGGCTGGGTTCGCACCCCGCTGCTCGGAATCCTCGCGCTGGCCGGCTGACACAGAGAGGGGGCGACCATGGACAAAGTCAACGTGATGCTCGAGCCGCTACGCGTGTTCCTGACCCAGATCGGCGCCATCTTGCCGCGCCTCGCGCTCGCGGTTGCGGTCCTGATCGCGGGCTGGCTGCTGGCCAAGGTCGCGCGCTTCGCGCTGGTCAAGGCGCTGCGCGCGATCAATTTCAACGTCCTCACCGAGCGCGCCGGGATGGACGGCTTCCTCAAGCAGGGCGGCATCGAGTCCGACACCACCGACATCTTCGGCGTGCTGGTGTACTGGCTGGTGGTCCTCGCCGCGCTGATCATCGCCTTCAACGGCCTGGGCCTGACCTACGTGACCGACCTGCTGCGGGTCGCGATGCTGTTCGTGCCCAAGGTGATCGTCGCGCTGCTGATCCTCGCCTTCGGCGCCTATTTCGCGCGCTTCGTTGCGAGCGCCATCGTCGCCTACTGCCGCAACGTCGGCATCCAGGACGCCGACCTGCTGGGCAAGCTGGCGCGCTACGCGATCGTCGCCTTCGTGGTGCTGATCGCGCTCGACCAGGTCGACATCGGAGGCGACATCATCCGCGAGAGCTTCCTCATCATCCTCGCCGGCGTCGTGTTCGCGCTCGCGCTCGCGTTCGGCCTCGGCGGCAAGGACTGGGCCGCCGGCAGGCTCGAGCGCTGGTGGCCGAGGCAGAAGAAAGACGCCGAACCGTGATGCGCACGACTGGCCTATGATCTGCGCCTTCCTCGGCTATCCTTGGCTGATCAGACGTCTGACCTGCCGCACCATGACCACAGGAACCTGAACGTGAGGGGCCACAACGAAGAAGCCATCACCACGCCGTTCGACATGACGCTGCCGAACAACCTCGATCGCAACGACCTGACGTACGGTGTGATGAACCGCGCGCCGAAAGCGCGCCGCAAGTGAGCGCGCCGGCCCCGATCACCGCGGTCTGGCCTGGCCGGCCCTACCCGCGCGGCGCGAGCTGGGATGGCGAAGGGGTCAACTTCGCGCTGTTCTCGGAGTCGGCCGAGAAGGTCGAGCTGTGCATCTTCGATTCGGCCGGGCGGCGCGAGCGGCAGCGAATCGAGCTGCACGAGCGTACCGATTACGTCTGGCACTGCTACCTGCCCGAGGCGAGGCCGGGCCTGGTCTACGGCTACCGCGTGCACGGCCCCTACAAGCCCGAGCAGGGCCTGCGCTTCAATCCGCACAAGCTGCTCGCCGACCCCTACGCGAAGGACTTCACCGGCAGCCTGCGCTGGAGCGACGCGCTGTACGGCTACACCGTCGGTCACAAGCGCGAGGACCTCGCCTTCGACCGGCGCGACAGCGCGACCTTCATGCCCAAGTGCCGCGTGCTCGAGACCGCGTTCACCTGGGGCGACGACCGCCGCCCCGATGTGCCCTGGCACGAGACCGTGATCTACGAGATGCACGTGCGCGGCTTCACCATGCGCCACCCCGAGGTGCCGCAGCCGCTGCGCGGCAGCTACGCCGGCCTGGCCACCGCGCCGGTGATCGACCACCTCAAGCGCCTCGGCGTCACCACCGTCGAGCTGCTGCCGGTGCACGCCTTCATCGACGACCGGCGCCTGTTCGAGATGGGGCTGCGCAACTACTGGGGCTACAACACGCTCGGTTTCTTCGCCCCCGAGACCCGCTACTCGGCCTCGGGCAAGGTGAAGGAGTTCAAGACCATGGTGAAGACTCTGCACACGGCCGGCATCGAGGTCATCATCGACGTGGTCTACAACCATACCTGCGAGGGCAACCACCTGGGGCCGACGCTCAGCTTGCGCGGGATCGACAACGCCGCCTACTACATCCTCGAGCCCGGCGGCCCGCGCCACTACACCGACTACACCGGCTGCGGCAACACCGTGAACCTCGAGCACCCGCGCGCGCTGCAGCTGGTGATGGACTCGCTGCGCTACTGGGCCGAGGAGATGCACGTCGACGGCTTCCGCTTCGACCTCGCATCCGCCTTGGCGCGCGAGGGCGGCGCGGTGCAGCCGCTGGGCGCGTTCTTCGACGTGGTGCGGCAGGACCCCGTGCTCAACCGCATGAAGCTGATCGCCGAGCCCTGGGACCTCGGCCACGGCGGCTACCAGGTCGGCAACTTTCCCCTGGGCTGGGCGGAGTGGAACGACCGCTACCGGGACGGCATGCGCGCCTACTGGAAGGGCGACGGCGGCGCGGTCGGCGAGTTCGCGCGCCGCTTCACCGGCTCGTCCGACCTGTACGGGCGCTCCGGGCGCCGGCCGCACGCCAGCATCAACTTCGTCACCGCGCACGACGGCTTCACCCTGGCGGACCTGGTGTCGTACAACGACAAGCACAACGAGGCCAACGGCGAGGACAACCGCGACGGCCACAGTCACAACCTGTCGTGGAACAGCGGCGTCGAGGGCCCGAGCGACGACCCGGCGATCATCGAGCTGCGCGCGCGACAGCGGCGCAACTTCCTCGCCACCCTGATCTTGTCGCAGGGCGCGCCGATGCTGCTCGCGGGCGACGAGCTCGGACGCAGCCAGCAGGGCAATAACAACGCCTATTGCCAGGACAACGAGCTCAACTGGCTCGACTGGTCCCCGAGCAAGGACAAGAGCGACCTTACCGGGTTCATCCAGCACCTCACCGCCCTGCGCCGCGCGCACCCGAGCTTTCGGCGGCGCGACTTCTTCGAGGGTCGGCCGCTGCACGGCGGCGAAGTGAAGGACATCCTTTGGCTCAAGCCCGACGGCGCCGAAATGAGCGACGAAGAGTGGGAGCACGAGTCGGCGCGCAGCCTCGGCGTGTACCTCTCCGGCGCGGGGCTTTCGGACGTCGATCGCTACGGCAAGACCAAGCACGACGACGATTTCCTGCTGCTTTTTCACCCGCACCACGAGGACGCCGCCTTCGTGCTGCCGGCGATCTCCGGCGAGCCCTGGCGCGCACTGTTCGACACCGCGCAGGAGCCCGCCACGCCCGACGCGCGCAAGCACTACGCCGCGGGCGAGACCTATACTTTGCGGGCGCGCTCGCTGGTGCTGCTGACACGCCCCGCCGCGCCGGCGTGAGGCGCGCCCACGCCATGCCCTTCGGCGCCGAGGCCGGCGCCGGCGGCGTGCGCTTCCGGTTCTGGGCCCCGGCCCAGGCGCGCGTCGCGCTCGAGCTCGACGGCTTGCGCCACGCCATGCACGCCGCGCAGGGAGGCTGGCACGAGCTCCGGCTCGCGGTGGCACGCCCGGGCGACCGCTACCGCTTTCTCCTCGATGACGGGCTCGCGGTGCCCGATCCCGCCTCGCGCGCGAACCCCGACGACGTGCACGGCCCAAGCGAGGTGATCGACCCGCGAGCCCACGAATGGCGCGACGCCGGCTGGCGCGGCCGCCCCTGGCACGAGGCGGTGGTCTACGAGCTGCACCTGGGCACCTTCACGCCCGATGGCACGTTCGCCGCGGCGCAGGAGCGCCTTGCCGGGCTCGCGGCGCTCGGCATCACCGCGATCGAGCTGATGCCGGTGGCGGATTTCCCGGGCAAGCGCAACTGGGGCTACGACGGCGTGTTACCGTTCGCGCCCGACGCCTCCTACGGCACGCCCGCCGAGCTCAAGCGGCTCGTCGAGGCCGCGCACGGGCTCGGCATGATGGTGCTGCTCGACGTCGTCTACAACCACTTCGGGCCGGAAGGCAACTACCTGCACGCCACCTGCCCGGAATTCTTCGATACGGCGCGCCACACCCCCTGGGGCGCGGCGATTGACTTCGGCCGGCGCGAGGTGCGCGACTTTTTCGTTCACAACGCGCTGTACTGGATCGAGGAGTTCGGCTTCGATGGCCTGCGCCTGGACGCCGTGCACGCGATCCGCGACGACTCGCCCGAGCACATCGTGTGCGAGATCGGCCGCGCGCTGCGCGAAGGCCCCGGGCGCGAGCGCCACGTGCACCTGGTGCTGGAGAACGACGCCAACGAGGCGCACTTGCTCGGTGCCTGCGCCCGCGCGCAGTGGAACGACGACCTGCACCACGTGCTGCACGTGCTCGCCACCGACGAGGCGGACGGCTACTACGCCGACTACGCCGAGCGCCCGCTCGAGCGCCTCGGCCGCGGGCTGGCCGAAGGCTTCGTCTACCAGGGCGAGGCCTCGCCTTTTCGAGACGGCGCACCGCGCGGCGAGCCGAGCGCGGGCCTGCCGCCCGCCGCCTTCGTCGCGTTCGACCAGACCCACGACCAGGTCGGCAATCGCGCCTTCGGCGAGCGCCTCGATGCCCTCGCTGGGCCGGCACGGGTCGAGGCCGTGCTCGGCTGCGTGCTGCTCGCGCCCCAGGTGCCGATGCTTTTCATGGGCGAGGAGTTCGCCGCGGCGACGCCGTTCCAGTTCTTCTGCGACTTCGGCCCTGAGCTCGCGGCGGCGGTCACGCGCGGTCGGCGCGCGGAGTTCGAGCGCTTCGCCTCGTTCGCACGGGAGATCCCCGACCCGAACGACGCCCAGACCTTCCTTCGCTCCAAGCTCGACTGGTCCGCGCGGAACGAAAGGCGGCTCGGGCTCGTGCGCGAGCTGCTGTCGCTCAGGCGGCGCCACCTCGTGCCGCGCCTCGCGGGCGCGCGCAGCGGAACCTGGTCGATCGATGAGGGAACCTTGAAAGTAGTCTGGCCGCTCGCCGATGGTGCGCGCTGGAACATGAGCTTCCGCCCCGGCGGCGGCGCGTCCGCGCCCGCGGGCCAGCCCGTGTACCGCTCCGCCGCGCTGTGCGTGGCGCTGGAGGCCACGTGAGCGCGGCGCGCGAAGCGCTCGAGCGCCTGTGCGGCCAGGCCGGCATCGCGGTGCGCTGGCACGACATCTGGGGCAAGGCGCACGAGGTTCCTGACGCAGGTCTGGTGGCGCTGCTGGCCGAGCTGGGCATCGACTGCGCGACGCTCGCGCGCGCGGCGCAGTCCGAGCACGATGCGCACGCGGCGCACTGGTCGCGGATCCTGCCGCCGGTGGCGGCGCTGCGCGCGGGCGCGCAGCCGTGGCGCCTCCGGGTGAGAGTGGCCGAGGGCGCGCGCCTGCGCTGGCGCATCGTTACGGAGGACGGCGCGAGCCACCAGGGAGAAGCCGACGCGGGCGCGCTCGACGCGCTCGAGACCGCCGAGATCGACGGCCGGCGCCGGGTCGCCTGCGACCTCGTTGTCCCGCTCGCGCTGGCGCCCGGCTACCACCGCTTCGAGCTCGAAGGTGCAGCGCAGGAAACGCTGCTGATCGCGGCGCCGGAGCGCTGCTGGCGCCCGGACACGCTCGAGGACGGCGCATCGGTGTGGGGCCCCGCGGTGCAGCTGTACGCGTTGCGCTCGCGCCGCAACTGGGGCATGGGCGACTTCACCGACCTGCTGCACCTGGTCGAGCAGTGGGCTGCGCGCGGGGCCGGCGTGATCGGCCTCAATCCCCTGCACGCGCTGTTCGTCCACAACCCGGCGCACGCCAGCCCCTATAGCCCGTCCTCGCGCCAGATGCTCAACGTCCTGTACCTGGACATCGAGGCGATAGACGACCTGCGCGACTGCGAGCCGGCGCAGCAGCGGCTGCGCGCGCCCGGCTTCCAGGCGCGGCTGGCCGCGCTGCGCGAGGCGCCACTGGTCGACTACGCCGGCGTGCGCGAAGCGAAGTTCGAGCTGCTCGAGCTTCTTTACTCGCACTTCCGCTCGCGCCACCTCGAGCGCGACAGCACGCGCGCGCAGCAGTTCCGCGCCTTCCAGGCCGCGCGCGGCGCGGCGCTGCGCCGGCACGCGCTGTTCGAAGCGCTGCAGGAGCATTTTCACCGCGCGGACCCCGCGGTCTGGGGTTGGCCCGCCTGGCCCGAGCCCTACCGCGACCGGGAGGGCGAGGCGGCGGCGCGCTTCGCCGCCGAGCGGCTCGAGCGGATCGAGTTCTTCGAGTACCTGCAGTGGCAGGCCGAGCGCCAGCTCGCGCGCGCCGCCGAGCGCTGCGCCGCGCTCGGGCTCGCGCTGGGGCTGTACCTCGACCTCGCGGTATCGGTCGACCGCGCAGGCTCCGACGCCTGGGCGGGCCAGGACGTTTACGCGCTTGGCGCGAGCGTCGGCGCACCGCCGGACGACTTCAACCTCAAGGGCCAGGACTGGGGGCTGCCGCCGCTGCGGCCCGACCGCCTGCGCGCGACGCGCTACGCGCTCTACGCCGCGGCGCTGCGCGAGGCGATGACGCACGCCGGGGCGCTGCGCATCGACCACGTGATGGGGCTGATGCGGCTGTTCTGGATCCCGCGCGGCGCTTCCGCCGCAAGCGGCGCCTACGTGCACTACGCGCTGGAGGAGATGCTGGCGATCCTCGCGCTGGAGAGCCACCGCAACAAGTGCCTCGTGATCGGCGAGGACCTCGGCACGGTGGCCGACGAGATGCGCGCCGCGCTCGCGCGCTACGGGGTGCTCTCGTACCGGCTGCTTTGGTTCGAGCGCGACGCGGCGGGCGAGTTCAAGCCGCCCGCGGACTACCCGCGCGAGGCGCTGGTCGCGGTCAGCACCCATGACCTGCCAACGCTCGCCGGCTGGTGGGACGGCGACGACCTCGCGTTGCGCGCGCGCCTGGGCCTGTACCCGGACGAGTCGGTGCACGCGGCGCAGCTCGCACAACGCGCGGCGGACCGCGAGCGGCTGCTGCGCGCGCTCGAGCGCCAGCGGCTCGCGCCGCGCGACCCGTCGCGTGAACTGCGGCGCGGCCTGTCCGAGGCGGTGCACGCCTACGTCGCCGCGACGCCTTCGCGCGTGATGATGCTGCAGCTCGAGGACGCGCTCGGGGTGAGGGAGCAGGCGAACCTGCCGGGCACCACCGAGGAGCACCCCAACTGGCGCCGCAAGCTGCCCGTGGCGCTCGAGGACATGACCGCCTCGCCCGAGATCGACGCGCTCGCCGGCACGCTCGCGCGACTGCGTCCGCACCCCGCGCGCGAAGCCGCGGCCGCGGTCGGCTCCGTGGCGCGCGTTCCGCGCGCGACCTACCGGCTTCAGCTCAACCGGGATTTCACCTTTCTCGACGCGGTCGGCCTGGTGCCCTACCTCGCCAAGCTCGGCATCAGCCACGTCTACTGCTCGCCGATCCTGCGCGCGCGCCCGGGGAGCGCGCACGGCTACGACGTGGTCGACCACAACGAGATCAACCCCGAGCTCGGCGGGCGCGAAGGCTTCGAGCGGTTCACCGCCGCGCTGCGCGCCCAGGACATGGGCCTGCTGCTCGACGTGGTGCCGAACCACATGGGCGTCATGGGCGCCGACAACGCCTGGTGGATGGACGTGCTCGAGAACGGCGAGTCCTCGGCCTACGCCGGCTATTTCGACATCGACTGGCACCCGGTCAACTCCGAGCTCGAAGGCAAGGTGCTGCTGCCGGTGCTGGGCGAGCACTACGGCATCACGCTCGAGAGCGGCGAGCTGGTGCTGACCTGGGAGCCCGACGCGGGGACCTTCGCGGTGCGCTATCACCAACACCGCTTTCCGGTCACGCCGCGCGAGTACCCCTCGATCCTCGCCCTGGTCGATCGCGCGCTCGCCGCGCAGCCGGCGACCCGCGCCGCGGTGGACGAGTTGGCGGGCCTGCGGGCGGCCTTCGCCGGCGGCCCGGCGCCCGAGGCGCCCGCGCTCAAGGAACGCCTGATGCGGCTCGCGCGCATGCAGCCCGACGTGGCGCGCGCGATCGACGCCGCGGTGACCGAGATCAACGCGCCGCCGGGCGACGCGCTGCACCGCCTGCTCGAGGCGCAGCACTATCGCCTTGCGTTTTGGCGCGTGGCCTCGGACGAGATCAACTACCGGCGCTTCTTCGACATCAACGACCTCGCCGCGCTGCGAATGGAGAACGAGGCCGTGTTCGAGGCCACCCACGCGCTGGTGCTGGCGCTGGCGGCCGACGGCGCGGCCGACGGCCTGCGCATCGACCATTCGGACGGCCTGTACGATCCGAAGCAGTACTTCGAGCGCCTGCAGCAGGTCTACTCGCGCGCCGCGGGGATCACGCTGCCCGCGCTCGCGGCCCCCGGCGCGCGCCCGCCGCGGCCGCTTTACGTGGTGGCTGAGAAGATCACCGCGCGCCACGAGCACGTGCCCGAAAGCTGGGCAGTGCACGGCACCACCGGCTACCGCTTCGCCGCGGTGGTGAACGGCCTGTTCGTCGACCACGCCGCCGGCGGCCGGCTCGAGCGCACCTGGCGTGCCTTCAGCGGCGAGTCTTACGACTTCGAGGAGGCGGCCTACCAGGGCAAGCACGCAATCATGCGCGGTGCGCTCGCCTCCGAGTTGACGGTGCTGGCCACCGAGCTGCTGCGGATTGCGCGCGCCGACCGGCGCACGCGGGACTACACCTTCAACACGCTGCGCCGCGCACTGGCCGAGGTCGCCGCATGCATGCCGGTGTACCGCACCTACATCGCGGGCAGGCCCTCGGCGCAGGACCGACGCTACGTCGACTGGGCGGTGGCGCGCGCCACGCGCCGCAGCCGCGCGGCCGACACCACCATTTTCGGCTTCGTGCGCCAGGCGCTGCTCGGGCGCGCCCTCGCCGGTGCGCCGCGCCGCCTGCATGCGCAGGCGCTCGGCTTCGCCATGAAGTTCCAGCAGTTCACCTCACCGGTCACGGCCAAAGGCGTCGAGGACACCGCGCACTACCTTTACAACCGCCTGGTGTCGCTCAACGAGGTCGGCTCCGATCCCGCCACCTTCGGTTTCGCGCCGAGCGCGTTCCACGGCGCGAGCGCCGACCGCGCTGCGCACTGGCCGCACACCCTGCTCGCGACTTCCACGCATGACAACAAGCGCTCCGAGGACGTGCGCCTGCGCATCGACGTAATCTCCGAGATGCCTGCGGCGTGGCGGCTGCTGCTGCGGCGCTGGAAATCGCTCAACCGGATGAAGCGCAAGACCCGCGAGGGGCGGCCGGCGCCTTCGCGCAACGACGAATACCTGCTCTACCAGACCCTGCTCGGGACCTTCCCGCCGGGCGCGCTGGACGACGCCGCGCTGGAGGACTATTGCGGCCGCATCGAGCGCTACATGTTCAAGGCCGCGCGCGAGGCGAAGGACCGCACCAGCTGGATCAGCCCCAACGAGGACTACGAGCAGGCGCTCGCCGGGTTCGTCAACGCGCTGCTCGGGCGTTCGCAGCACAACCCGTTCCTGGAGGATCTGCGCGCGCAGGCGTCGACCGCGGCGTGGTTCGGCGCGCTCAACAGCCTGTCGATGGCGCTGGTGAAGTACTCGTCGCCCGGGGTGCCCGACCTGTACCAGGGCAACGAGCTGATCGACTACAGCCTGGTCGACCCGGACAACCGCCGCCCGGTGGACTACGTCCTGCGCCGCCGCCTGCTGGAGGAGGTGCGCGACATGGCCCAGCGCCCCGGCTTCGCCCCGGCGGCGCGCGCGCTCGCCGAGCACCCCTACGACGGCCGCGCCAAGCTGCTGGTGACCTGGCGCCTGCTCGACCTGCGGCGCGAGCTGCCGGGGCTGTTTGCCGACGGCGGCTACGAGCCGCTCGAGCCCGCCGGCGCGCGCGCCGCGCACGTGCTCGCCTACGCGCGGCGGCACGATCAGGGCACGCTGGTGGTGATCGCCGGGCGCCTGTACGCGCGCCTGATGGGCGACCCGGGCAGCCTGCCGCTCGGCGCGGCGGTCTGGCACGACACCCACCTCGAGCCCGCGGGCCTCGCCGAGGGCACGCGGCTGGAGAACCTGCTCACGGGAGAAACGGTGACCGTCCGCGACGGCCGGATCGAGCTCGCGCATGCCTTCGCGAGCTTTCCCGGCGCCGCGCTGCTCGCCCGAGGCGTCGCGGAATGAATCCGCTTTCGATCGAGGACGTCAGGGCCGCCGCGGCGCGCATCGCCGGCGCCATCGAGCGAACGCCCATTCTGCACAGCCGCACGCTGTCGCACCTCACCGGCGCCGAAGTCTGGCTCAAGTTCGAGAACCTCCAGTTCACCGGCTCGTTCAAGGAGCGCGGCGCGCTCAACAAGCTGCTGTCGCTTCGCGAGGAGGAGCGCCGCCGCGGCGTGATCGCGATGAGCGCGGGTAACCACGCCCAGGGCGTCGCCTATCACGCCGCGCGGCTGGGCGTGCGCGCGGTGATCGTGATGCCGAAGGGCACGCCAAACTCCAAGGTCGCAAACACGCGGGTGCACGGCGCCGAGGTCGTGCTCGAGGGCGACACCCTGGCCGACGCCGCGCTCCACGCGCGCAAGCTCGAGGCGCGCGAGGCGCTCACCTTCATCCATCCCTACGACGATCCGGCGGTGATCGCAGGCCAGGGCACCGTCGCGCTCGAGATGCTCGAGGACGTGCCCGAGCTGGACGCGCTGGTGGTCCCGGTCGGCGGCGGCGGGCTGCTCGGCGGCATGGCGCTCGCGGCGAAGGAAATCAGGCCGAGGATCCGCGTCTACGGCGTCGAGTCGCAGACCTACGCCGCGATGTACCAGCGGCTCGCCGGCGAGCCGGTCGAGGTCGGCGGCGACACAATCGCCGAGGGGCTCGCCGTGCGCGACGTCGGCGAGCTGACCCTGGCGCTCGCCGCTGAGCTGGTCGACGAGCTGCTGCTGGTGGCCGAGGACACCATCGAGCAGGCGATCGTCGCCCTGATCGAGATCGAAAAGACCGTCGCCGAGGGCGCAGGCGCTGCGGGCCTCGCCGCGCTGCTGCAGCACCCGCAGCGCTTCGCGGGCCGGCGCGTGGGCATCGCGCTCACCGGCGGCAACATCGACACCCGCGTGCTCGCCGCGGTGCTGATGCGCGGCCTGGTGCGCGACGGGCGCCTGGCGCGCCTGCGCGTGTCGATGCCGGACGTCTCGGGCAGCCTCGCCAAGGTCGCGCAGATGATCGGCGAGGCCGGCGGCAACATCGTCGAGGTGCAGCACCAGCGCCTGTTCGGCACCGCCTCGGTGCGCACCCCCGAGGTCGAGTTCCTGATCGAGGCGCGCGACCGCGCTCATACCGAATCGATCATCGCGGCGCTGGCCGCGCGCGGGGTGCAGGTCTCACTGTTGCGCTAGACGAAGGCAGGCTGGATCGCCTTCTCCACGCGCATCAGCGCGGGGTCCGGGTCTTCCCACAGCTGGAAGCCGAGCTTGGCGGCGAGGCCGAGCATCGGCCAGTTGTCGTAGAGCACCAGGCCGTTCAGCGCCGCCAGGCCGCACTCGTGCGCCCGCTCGAGCAGCTCTCCGACCAGTCGTGCGCCCAGCCCGCTGCGCTGCAACCGATCCTCCACCACTACGCCGAACTCGGCGCTCGCGCCGTCCTCGACCGCGTACTGCGCCAAGCCGACGATGCGCCCGGCGTCGTCAAACGCCGCCAGGCTCACGTCGTCCGGACCGTTGCCGGCGGTGACGCGCTCGAGCTGCCGCTCGGTCAGCTCGTTGATGGGCGCAAAGAAGCGCTTGAAGCGCGCCTCGGGCGACAACCGGCGCACGAAGGCCTGCACTTGCGGGGCGTCTTCACGCCGCAGCTCACGAATCGCGGGCCGGCGGTCCATGGCGCTAGCCCACGATCGGCGCCAGTGCGGCGCCGATGCGCTCGAACTGGGCCGGGGTGATCAGGTTGCCGAGGTCTTTGCGGAAGCGCTCGTCCCCGACTCCTGAGATGATGTACTGCCAGCGGTAGGCGTAGAGGAAGGCAGCGCCGATCGCCTCGACTCGCTCGCGGTCGAAGGCGCGGCCGGCGACGCGCAGGAAGTAGTCGGTGTCGGCCTTGGCCTGGATCTGGAGAATGCCGTCCACCGCTGCCACCAGCGCGATCAGCTCGTCGACCGCGTGGTCGCGCTCCTCGGCGCTCAGCTTCTCGTCCTCGCGCTTCCACTCGATCTCGTCGATGATCGCGTGCTGCGCTTCCTCCCTGGCGTGGAAGGTGAACACGTCCTTCCACAGATCGGAGAGCTCCTCGTCCTCCTCGATCGCCGCGCGATAGTGCGCCAGCACGAAGATCTCGATGTGGCAGATCAGCGCCAGCACCGACCAGGTCGGCTTGCCCAGCACCACGCCGGCGACGTCGTTGGGCTGCGGCAGGAATTCGTAGCCGGCCGGCATGCCTTCGGCGCACAGCGCGTCGATCCGGCGGAACATTTGCTGGTGCTTGAGCTCCTCGTCGGTGAAGCGCACCAGAGCCTCGAACGCCGCCTGGTTGCCGAGCCAGTGGTCGCGGCTGACCTCCGACATCTTGGGTCCGATGAAGCGCTCGACCAGGGCGAACATTTTGGCGTAGGTGCGGCCCTGGATCTGGCTCACCAGCCGCTGCTCGCTCTGGCCGAGGAAATCGAGACGGCCGATCTTGGACAGGCCGTCGGGCAGGAACTTCCTGCCGAAGTCGAACGTTCGACCGCGGATCACGTCGCGCTCGATGTCGAAGCGCACGCGCTTCGACCCCTCGAGCGCCCTCGCGTAGCGCTTGCCGTCTGCTTCCGTCAATGCTGCTTGCATGGTCATGCTCCTTGTCTGTGGTTGAGTTGGATGTTGCGGGCGTGCCGGTCGTAATCGACGACGTCGGTCTTTTCGATGCTCATTTGAGTCGCTCCTGTGTTGGAATGCATGCCAGGCATGCTAGGAGCGCCGCGTATCGGCGCGATTTCCGCCGCCGCACACTTTGTTGCCGGATTGTTTCGGCGCGGCCGCGGGGAGCGGCCGGCTTGCGCTAGCGGCGCAGCGCCTCGGCGAGCGCCGTGAACAGCGGCGCGGGCTCGACCGGCTTGGCGAGCAGCGCGCGCACGCCACAGCGCTCGAGGTCGGCGGGGCGCAGGTTCTCGGCGTAGCCGCTGTACAGGATCACCGGCATGCCGGGGCGCAGCCGGCCGACCCGGCGCGCGAGCTCGAGGCCGGTCATCCCGGGCATGGTCTGGTCGGTAAGCACCAGGTCGACGCGCCTGGGGTCCTCGGTAAGCCAGCGCTCGGCCTCAACCGGGTTGCGCTCGACCTTAACCTCGAGGCCCCAGTCACCGAGCAGCTCGGCCATGAACTCGCCGACCATCTTCTCGTCCTCGACCAGCAGCACCCGCCCCTCGAGCCTCTGGCGCAGCGGCTTGCGACGCAGCCTGTCCTCGGCCTCCGGCGCGGCCGTCTCGGCTTCACCCGCGAGCGCCGGCAGCAGCACCTTGAAGGTGGCGCCCGCGCCGGGCGCGGTGTCGACCACAATGTGGCCGCCGTGCTCATGCACGATGCCGTGCACCGTGGCAAGGCCCATGCCGCTGCCTCGGCCGACCTCCTTGGTGCTGAAGAAGGGCTCGAACATGCGATCGATCACATTCTTCGCGATTCCCGGTCCACTGTCGGCGACGTAGAGTTCGACATAACGGTCGTCCGCCGCCTGGTGGCAGGAAGTGCAGGCCGCGGCGCCGTTGGCCGCCAGGCGCACGCCGACCTTGATCGTGCCGGCGCCGTCCATCGCGTCGCGCGCGTTGATGCACAGGTTGAGCAGGATCTGCTCGACCTGAACCGGATCGATCATTACCGCGGGCAGGCCGGGCTCGAGCTCGGTGCGCAATTCGACGCTCGAGGGCAGCGACGAGCCGAGCAGCCTGACCGCGTCCTCGGTCAGCGCCGCCAGGTCCACCGCCCTTGGCTTGCCCTTCTGCGCGCGGCTGAAGGTGAGCATCTGCTGGATCAGCTCGCGCGCGCGCGTCGCGCCGTGCTGCGCCTGCTGCAGGTGGCGCGCGAGCTTGGCGTCGCTGCTCGCCGCCTCGCGTTCGCTCGCGAGCGTCAGGTAGCCCATGATGCCGGTCAGGATGTTGTTGAAGTCGTGTGCGATGCCGCCGGTGAGGTGGCCGATGGCCTCCATCTTCTGCGCCTGGCGCAGCTGCGCCTCGAGCTCGCGGTGGCGAGACTCGGCCTCCCTGCGCGCGGTGATGTCGCGCACCACCGAGAGCACGTGCGGCTTGCCGTCGTACATCACCGGCGAGCCGAGCACCTCGATGTAGACCCGCGAGCCGTCCTTGCGCGGCACGTGGCTCTCGGTGCGGAAGTGCCGCCCGGCCGCGACCTCGGCGAGGTAGCCGCGGAAGGACTCGGCGCGCCCCTCGGAGATGATCGGGCCGAAGGTCCTGCCGATCAGCTCCTCGCGCCCGTAGCCGTACATCGACTCCAGCGCCGGGTTGACGTCGACGATCTCCCCCTCCAGCGTGCGGATGATCATGCCGTCGAAGGAGGCGTTGAAGATCGCGCGGTACTGCTCCTCGCTCGCGCGCAGCGCCTGCTCGCGCTCGCGGCGTTCGGTGATGTCGCGCGCGATCGTCAGCACGTGCCGCTCGCCGCGGTGCATGAACGGAATGGTGCGGATGTCAGCCTGGAAGTGCTCGCCGTTCTTGCGCACCGACTCGAGCTCGACGCGGCAGGTCTCGCCGGCGAGCGTGCGTCGCACTAGGTCGAGCCGCGGCTCGGTGAACTGCGACGGCACGCCGAGCGTCTCGTAGCCGCGCCCGATCACCTCCTCGCGCCGCCAGCCGTACAGGCGCTCGTAGGCGGTGTTGACGTCGACGCGCCGCAGGTTCGAGTCCCACAGCACGAGCGCGTCCTCCGACGCGTTGAAGATCGCGCGATACTGCTCTTCGCTTGCGCGCAGCGCTTCCTCGCGCTGGCGGCGCTCGGTTATGTTGCGCACGATCGTCAGCACGTGCGGCTCGCCGCGGTGAACGACCGGGATGGTTCGAATGTCGGCCTGGAAGCGCTCCCCGTTCTTGCAGATCGATTCGAGCTCGGCGTGGCAGGTCTCGCCGGCGAGCGAGCGGCGCACGAGCTGCATGCGCTCCTCGACGTATGCCGGGCTCACCGCGCGCGCCTCGTAGCGGTGCCCGACCACCTCCTCACGCGACCAGCCGTAGAGCCGCTCGTAGGCCGGGTTGACGTCCACCCGCCGCAGCGCCGAGTCCCACAGCACGAGTGCGTCCTCGGCAGCGTTGAAGATCGCGCGGTACTGCTCCTCGCTCGCGCGCATGCCCGCCTCGGCGCGCTTGCGCTCGGTGATGTCGCGCGCGATCGCCAGCACGTGCGGCATGCCGCGGTACTGAATCGGCAGGTAGCGCATCTCGACCTCGAAGCGCCCGCCGTCCCGGCGCACCGCCTCCGACTCGTAGACCACGTGCTCGCCCGCGAGCGCGCGCCGGTAGGCGTCGCGCACCTTGTCGTGCAGCTCGGGCGGCGCGAACAGGACGCGCTCCTCGCCGATCGTCTCTTCGCGCGTGAACCCGGTCATCGCCAGCAGCGCCGGGTTGACGTCCACCAGGCGCAGCTCGGGATCGCGCAGCACCAAGCCGTCGGTGGTAGCATTGAAGATCGCGCGATACTGCTCCTCGCGCTCGCGCAGCGCCTCGTCGGCTCGCTCGCGTTCGAGCTCGACCGTGACGCGCGCGGCGAAGATCTTGAGCACCGACTCGATCAGCTCCGGCTCGGTGATCGGCCGGCGCGATACCACCGACATCAGCCCGGCCGGGCGGCCGTGCGCGTCGGCGAGCGGATAGCCGGCGTAGCTGTCCACGCCCATCTCGCTGAATTCCCTGTCGAGCGGAAAGCGCTTCATCAGCGCGGAGGGGTAGACCTGGAACTGCCGGCCGAAGACCGTCTCGCAGGGCGTGCCGGCGACCCCGTACTCGTAGTTGTCGACGAAGCGGCCGTCGACGTAGAACGCGAGCATTTTCATGCTGCGCGGATCGCCCGCCTTGGGCAGCGCGATGAACGCAATCTCGAGGTCGAGGATGGTCGCGATCGAGCGCGCCAGGTCGCGGAACACGTTCTCGCCGGCGGCGCTCGACACCGCCAGCGCGGCGCGGCGCAGCGCTTCCTCGGTCCGGTTGTGATCGCGCGGATTCATATCGTCCCGGGCAAGTCTATTTCAGGCTCGGCGCGGCCGGACGCACGGTTACCGAACTGAAACAATAGAAACGCGCCGGTTACCTGGCAGGCACGTAGCAGTAGCCGGCGCCGCGCACCGTCTTGATCAGCTGCGGCTTGTCCGGGTCGCGCTCGAGCTTGCGGCGCAAACGCGCGATGCGGATGTCGATCGAGCGGTCGAACGGCTCCCACTCGCGGTTGCGCGTGAGGTTGAGCAGCTGGTCGCGCGAGAGCACCTGGTTCGGGTGCCCGACGAACACGCGCAGCAGGTCGAACTCCATGCTTGTGAGGGGGATCTCGGCGCCCTGGGCGTCGAGCAGCCTATGCGCCGACAGGTCGAGCGAGCAGCCTCCCACCCTGACCGTCTGCTGCGCCGCGCCGCCCCCCGCCGGCGCCTGCGCGCGGCGCAGCACGCTCTTGACCCGCGCCAGCAGCTCGCGCAGGTCGAAGGGCTTGGCGACGTAGTCGTCGGCCCCGACCTCGAGCCCCACGACGCGGTCGACCACCGCGTCGGCGGCGGTCACCATGATGATCGGCACGTCGTAGCGCTCGCGCAGGCTGCGCGCGAGGCTGAGTCCGTCCTCGCCTGGCAGCTTGAGGTCGAGCAGCACGACGTTCGGCACCGCCTTTTCGAGCGCGGCCCGCATCGCGTCGCCGCAATCGGCAACGTCGACCTGAAAGTCGTGCGACGCGAGGTACTCGGCGGTCGAGCCCCGCACGTGGGGGTCGTCCTCAACGATCAGCACTCTCGTGCGCTGCGCCATACTTCCTCCTCCACCCGGGGGTGAGGCGATTATACGCACCAGCGTCAGGTTCCAGTCAGGCGCCCTTCCGGCGCGGGACGCCCGGCGCGCCGCGCCGCTTCTTCGAGGGTGAGCGCGACGATACCGTGCTGCGCGCGGCTGCCGCCGAGCCGGTGCGCGAGCGCGGGCAGGCCGTCCAGCCGCTGCACCGCCTCGGCGTAGCGGCCCTGGCCGAAGGCCGCGAGCGCGCGGCTCGCGGGCAGCCCCACGAGGCGTGTCATCTCGCCGTTGGTCCCGCCCTGCTGCGCCCTGCGTGCCTGCGCGGCAAGCAGGGCCTCGGCGCTCTCGCGCCTGCCGTCGGCGGCGAAGGCCATCATCGCGTGCACGTCGCTGAAGGCGCAGTAGGCGTCCGCCGCGTGCGGCGCCCAGTATCCGGCCAGCTCGCCCCAGCGGCGGCCGACGCCGGCGCCGAGCAGCTCGAAGCGCCACAGCAGCGCGGTGGCGTCGATCAGCGTCGACACGCTGCGCGCGAGGCGCGGGCGGATGCGCCAGTCGTAGATCGCCAGCGCCTGGGCGCGCCGCCCCAGGCTGAGGTTGAACAGCGCCACGTGCCACCAGTTGTGGCACGCCGCGGCCGAGCCGTCGGCCCAGTACGCGGCGCGCTCGCCGGCCCAGCGGATGCCGTCCTCGGGGCGCCCCGTCATCTCGTACACGTGCACCAGCGCGTGGTGCGCCCGCACGTCGCGCGGCTCGAGCTCGAGCGCGCGCCGCGCGTAGTCCTCGGCGCGCGCGTAGTTCCCCGCCTCCTCGAGCCCGAAGGCGTACATCGCCAGCACCGCGTGGTAGCCGGGAAGGTCCGCCCGCCAGGCGCCGAGAACCCGCGCCACGCGCCGGTGCAGGTTCGCCACGTCGCCGCGCACGTAGTCGCAGGAATGCGCGGCCGCAAGCGCCAGCACGTCGCGCGGGTGCTCGGCAAGGATTTCCGTGTGCAACGCGCCGCCGCGCTCGTGCTCGCCGGCCGCGAGCGCGGCGATCGCCTGCATGTGTGCGCGCTCGCGCCGGTTCATCGGCAGCCGCGCGCTGCGCTCGACGATCGCCCTCGCGGCCGCGGCGCCACCCGGCTCGCGGCCGCCGAGCGCCTGGTAGGCCGCGAACGCGTGTGCCATCGCGAAGCCGGGCGAATTCTCGAGCGCCTGCGCGAGCGGCTCAGCCGCCGAACTCCTGAAGGACAGGTGCTCGGCGAGCGCGCCCTCGAACAGCTCGAGCGCGCGCGGCGAAGCACCGGACAGCGCGAGCCCGCGTGCGTCCTCAAGCGGCATGGGAAGCGAGCCCCGCGCCGAACGCCCGGTCTCCGGGCCGGATGGGGTGCGCCTGCGGGCGCAGCTTCCAGGCCGGCAGGTTGGTCGCTTGCACCTCGATGCTGCGCGCCGGGCGCTCCTCGTGCGGCGAGGTTAGCGCCAGCACAGCGTCGTCCCAGCACTTGACCAGGGCCGTCCCGTCGCGGTCGAGGCGGAACGACTGCCCCGCCTGCAGCAGGATGTCGCGCGCGTCGCCTTCCTGCGTGATCCACAGGGTGCCTTGCCAGACGTGGACCAGCAGGTCGCGCCCGTCTTCGATCCGCAGCTGCTCGTTGCGCAGCAGCGGCATTGCGCCTTCGATCAGGTATTCATCGCGTTCCATCTCCGTCTCCCAGGGTTGCACTCGATGGAGCGCAGTCTGGGCGGACGGGGTAACCCGTGGATTTCCGCGCGTAGCCGGATTGTTACCGTGTCGTAACCGCAAAGAGAAATCGGGGTCAGAGTCGCATTTCCGCGAAATGCGACTCTGACCCCGATTTCAGGGGGCCGGCGGCCAGCTAGCTGTTGGCGAAAATCCCGTTCAGCCGCTCGATGTCGTTGATGACCTTCCACTCGGACGCGCCCGCGGCCATGACGCGCTTGTGCCAGGCATCGAGCCGACCGAGGTAGCGCCGCGGGTCGATGTTGTCGGTGTTGAGCTTGGTCACGTTGACCGCGATGACCCGGATGTGATCAAGCCGGATCGGGAAGTTGCGCACCGTCACCTTGTCCAGGTCTTCCTGCATGTCGGAGAAGATGACGATGGTCTTGGTGCCCGCGCCGGTCTCGTTGAGGAACTCCGCGCCCTGGATCAGCGCGCCGGTGATGTCGGTGTGGGAAGTCGGCTGTACGCTCCTGAGGAAGGCCTCCGTCCTGCCACGGAAGGCGCGCTTCTGCGCGTTGGCTTCACTCGGACGCGTGTCGAACGTCGCCTTGGCGACGATGTCCTTCTCGCTGAAGCTGCGGTTGACCACCCGCGCCACGGCAAGCGAGTCGCCGGGGTTCAGCGTGCCGAGCAGGTAGTTGATCACCAGCTCGGCCTTGCCGGCCTGGCGCGCGTAGGTGCCCGAGGTGTCCACCAGCATGTAGACCGCCTGCGCGTGGCTGCGCGAGTCGGCGCAACCCGCGGCGGCGATCGCCAGGCCGGCGAGGGCGAAGGAGGCAGCGAGGGTTCGGATGCGCATGGCCGCCCCTCAGGACAGGGGATGCAGCGTCGATTCGCGCGGGTCCACTCGCTCCCCCGCGCCGGCCGCCGCGCCGTTTCGCCGCGTGCGCAGCAGGTGCTCGGCGAGCAGCGGCAGCACGATCAGCACGTCGTAGGCGTGCACCAGCGCGCGGCTCGCCTGCTTCACGATGTTCGCGGCAATGCGCAAAACGAATGCGAGCGCGTTGATCAGGTGCACCAGCAGCGCACCGCCCACGGTGCGCGCGGAATGGATGAACGACTCGAGCGGCACCGCGACGAAAGCTAGCGCGAACGGCAGGATGAAGCCAAGCACCATCTGGCCTGCGGTCGGGATGTGGCCGAGCCAACCTTCGTTGACCACCGCGGGCGTCGTCGCGAGCGACTGCAGCAGCGCCTGCTTGTCGGCGATCAGCATGTCGCGCATCAGCGCCAGCGCGGACTCGATGCCCGCCAGCAGGAACAGCAGCGTGAGCGAGATCCAGATCATGCGCCGACGCATGCGGTCGTCCAGGTTTGAAATGCGCGGGAACAGGTGCGTGATTCGCAGCGACTCCATGACGAACAGGCCCATCGAGGCCTCGACCAGGATGATCACCAGCGCCGCGACCTCTGAAGTGCGCAGCGTCGCGGTGATGTAGTCGCTGGCGCCGACCATCTCCGACATCGGCAGCGCGATCAGCTTGAAGTTGACGAACGCGCCCCCCAGCGCAACCGCCATGACGATGGCGGCGATGGCGAACTGGGTGAACGCGGAGTTGGTGAGCTGGCTCTCGGCTTCGTCGCTGCGGGCGGCGATTTCCTTGTAGGTCGCCATCTGCGCGTCGACCGCGGCGGCGGCGTCCTGGATGCCCGTCATGTTCTTGTCGACCTGCTTCATGGTCTTGTCGAGCGAGCGCCAGTACGGCATGAAGCCTTCCAGGATGCTGTGGCGCGTCTGATAGGCGCGGCGGTACTCGGCCAGCGCCTTGTCGTGGATGCTCTCGAGCGACTGGCGGATGTCGACCAGGATCTTCTGCACCACTTCCCCGCCTCCGGTCTTGATCTTGGCCACCGCGGTGACGGCGTCGACCCAGTCGGGCGGCGGCGGCGGCACCTCGCCGCACTTCTTGTAGTCTTCCTCGACGCGCGTGATTTCCTCCAGCAGCTTGCGCTGCAGCGTCGGGTAGCCCTGCAGGTCGCGCCCAACCAGCAGCGCCAAGCGCTCGAATTCGCGCTCGATGCGCTGGCCGGTCTCGCGCCGGCCCTGCGCCAGCAGAACCGCCTTGTTGCGCGCCCTCAGCTCGGCAGCCACGCCAAACAGCCAGCGCGCCGCGAGGCGCAGCGGCCCGCCGAGCGTCTGGCTCGCCGAGTGCAGCATGGCGTGCATCGGCGCCCGGGCCGCGTACAGCACGACCATCGCAATCAGCGCCAGCACCAGAATGGACAACGCGGCGTTGTCCGGCCAGATCATCCACATCGTCGGGTCACTCATGGCACCCCTTTGAATCGCCAAGAGACCCGGCCACGATAGACCTGACGCTGGCCCCGCGTTAGGGAATGTGAAGGGCTTTGCGCACTAGTTCTCGCAACGCGCCGCAGCTGTTGCCTGGCGGCGACGCCCGCGCGCGCGCACTAGTGCACGTTACGCGGCAGGGACCGAGATTTCGATCAGATTGAGGTCGGGGTCGCGCACGTAGACGGAGCGGATCGGGCCGGTGGCGCCGGTCTTGGGCACCGGGCCTTCGATGATCGGCACGCCGCCTGCCTTGAGCCTGGCGATCACCTCATCCAGCGGGATCGAGGCGATGAAGCACAGATCGAGGGTTCCGGGTGCGGCGACGTGCGCGCGCGGCGTGAACTCCCTGCCCCATTCGTGAATGTTGATTTTTTGGTTTCCGTATTTCAGCGCCTGGCGCTTTTCGGTCGCAGTCTGAAACGACTCCAGCTTCATCCCCAGCACGTCCCGGTAGAAGCGGATGCAGCCCTCCAGGTCGCGCGTGGTGAGGACGATGTGGTCGAGGTGGTCGATCATGCGATCCCCTTGTCCCTCAGCACGCGGATTTCGGCGTCCGAATAGCCCGCTTCGCGCAGCACCTCATCGGTGTGCTCGCCGAGCCTGGGCGCGGCACGGCGGATCGCGCCCGGGGTGGCCGAGAGCTTGGGCACCAGGCCCGGCTGCCTGAGCGGCTCGCCGTCGCCGGCCACGGTCTCGAGCAGCATGTCGCGCGCGGCATAGTGCGGGTCGGCCGCGATGTCCGCCGCGCTGTAGATCCGCCCGGCGGGGACCTCTGCCTGCTCCATCTTAGAAAGCACCTCTTGTTGTGAATGGCGTGAAGTCCACTCCGCGATTGCCGTGTCGATCCGCTCCATCTGCGCGGCGCGGCCGTCGTTCTTCGCCAGCGCCGGGTCGTCGCGCAGGTCCTCGCGCCCGATCGTGGTCATGAGGCGACGGTAGAGGCTGTCGGCGTTGCCCGCGATCAGGACGAAGCTTCCGTCCTTGCACGGGTAGAGGTTGGACGGCGCGATGCCGGGCAGGCTGCTGCCCGAGCGCTCGCGCACGAAGCCCTGGGCGTCGAACTCCGGCAGCAGGCTCTCCATCACGTTGAACACCGACTCGTACAGCGCGACGTCGATCACCTGCCCGCCGCCGCCGTTCGTCAGGTGATGCAGCGCGAGCAGTGCGCCGATCACGCCATGCAGCGACGCTAGCGTGTCGCCGATCGAGAGGTTCGGTCGCGCCGGCGGCCGGTCCGGAAACCCGGTCACGTAGCGCAGGCCTCCGACGGCCTCCGCGATCGCGGCGAAGCCCGGCCGGTCCCGATAGGGGCCGCTCTGGCCGTAGCCCGAAATGCGCACCATGATGAGCTTCGGGTTGTCCGCCGAGAGCCGCTCCCAGCCGAGGTTCCAGCGCTCCAGCGCCCCGGGGCGGAAGTTCTCGATCACGATGTCCGAGCGCGCGGCCAGGCGCCTCACCGCCTCCTGTCCCTCGGGCTTGCGCAGGTCGAGCGTGATCGAGCGCTTGTTCCTCGACTGTACCTGCCACCACAGCGAGACGCCGTTTCTCATCTTGCGCCAGCGCCGCAGCGGGTCGCCGTCGCCGGGCGGCTCGACCTTGATCACCTCGGCGCCGAAGTCGGCCAGTGTCTTGGCGCAGAACGGCCCGGCGATCAGGCTCCCGAGCTCGAGGACCCTGACCCCCGCCAGCGGGCCGCTCATGCCTCGCGCCGCTTCAGCATCCTGAGCGGGTTGTACTCGAGCACCGTCTCGCCGCGCTGGTTGACCACCTTGTTCGCGAAGCGCACCAGCCCGCGGTCGCCCTTGGAGGTGAGGCGGTGCTCGATCACCTCGCACTCGACGTGGATCGTGTCGCCGACCGCGGTCGAGCGCTTGACGTCGAGCGTCGCGTTGAGGAAGGCGAGCCCGGTGTCCTGCATCGTCGGCAGCAGCAGCCCCTCGGCGAAGGAATACACCAGCGCGCCGGGCACCGCGCGGCCCTTGATCGCACGGCCCTCGTCGTCAGCCACCGCGAACAGCTCCTCGGTGAGCCAGGTCAGGTTGACGAAGTTGGAGAGGTCGGCCTCGCTGATCGTGCGCCGGTGGGTGCGAAAGCGCGACCCTTGCGCCAGGTCCTCGAAGCAGAAGCCGCGCCCGACGACCGCGAGCGCCCCGCTCATTTCTTCTCGAAGTGGCCGCGCGCCTTGATGAACGCCTCGCCCATCGCCTTCCAGGCCGCATCGGCGCCCTTCATCATGTCCATCCAGGCGTCGGCCGAGGCAACCTGCACCTGGTGCAGCTGGTACATCGCCTCGTCGCGCCGCGAACGGAAGCCCTCGAGCTGTTTCTCGTACTCGGCCCTCATCCCGGCCTGTGCGGCGTGGGTTTTCTCTTCCCACTTGGCGACCTCGGCATTCCACTGGTCGAGCTGCGCCTTCAACTTCTGCACGTACTCTTCGCGTGAGCTCATGGCGTCCTCCTGGGTTGACAGGGGAATTCTAACGCTAGCGGCCGCCTGAAACGTCGATGAAGGTCCCGCTCGAGTACGACGCCTCGTCCGAGAGCAGCCACAGGATCGCGTGCGCGACCTCCTCGGGCCGCCCGCCGCGCTTCATCGGCACGCCTTCCTTCAACCGGTCCACCCGGCCGGGCTCGCCGCCCGAGGCGTGGATCCCGGTATAGATCAGGCCCGGGCGCACCGCGTTGACGCGGATGCCCTCGGCGGCGACCTCCTTCGCCAGCCCCACGGTCAGGGTGTCGAGCGCGGCCTTGGAGGCCGCGTAGTCGACGTACTCGTTGGGCGAGCCGAGCCTGGAGGCGAGCGACGAGACGTTGACGATCGCGCCGCCGGCGCCGCCGCGGCGGGTCGACATTCGGCGCACCGCCTCGCGCGCGCAGAGGAAGGCGCCGGTGACGTTGACCGCGAACACGCGCTCCAGCCGCGCTGCGTCCATATCCTCCAGGCGCGACTGGCGCTCGAGGATGCCGGCGTTGTTGACCAGCCCGCCGAGCGGCCCGAGCTCGCGCTCGGCGGTCTCGAACAGGCGCACCACGTCTGCCTCCGAGGCGACGTCCGCGGCCACCGCCGCCGCCCTGCCCCCGGCGCGCGCGATCTCGGCCGCCACCGACTCGGCGGCGGCGCGCTCGCGCCGGTAGTTGACGCAGACCGCCCAGCCGCGCGCGGCGGCCAGGCGCGCGGTGGCGGCGCCGATGCCGCGCCCGCCGCCGGTTACGACGAGAGTCCTGCTCACGCTCCCTCCACGATGCGCACCTGCGCGCGGGACAGATTGTGCAGCATGCGGAGCCGGCGCGTGATCGGCCACCAGTCGTACAGGAAGACCTGGATCGGGCGCCACATCGCCACCCAGCCGGCGATGATCAGCCCCTCGCGCAGGACGTCCAGGTAGGGATAGGGCCCGCCGCCGAGCACGCCGAGCGCCTTCGCCCCGAGCGTGCAAAGGCTCAGGAATCCCAGCCCCACCAGCAAGCTGGTGCGGCCCAGGCGCAGCAAGCGCTTGAGCTCGCGCTCGGCCATCTGCGCCGAGTAGCCGAAGAAATTGTGGATCGCCTCGGTCAGCAGCGCCGTGGCGTCTGCATCGACGGGCTTTTGCTCGAGGTGAATCAGCAGCAGGAAACGGCTCCCGGCGGGAAACTCCTGCGCCCAGCTCTCGATGAATTTCTCGGCCTCGGGATCGAGGTCCTTGTGGTGGAACGGGGTCGGATCCATCGAGTTGAACAGCTGGCCGATCTCGCGCAGTCGGAGCGAGATCTGGTGCACCGGCGCGGCAGAGGAGGGCTTCACCCGGTGGCCTCCTCGGGCGGCACGAGCGCGACCACGGTCCAGCCCGGCTTGGGCTCGATGCGGTAGCTGTCGGTCGCCACGCGCAGCTGCCCGCGCTCGTTCAGCGCGAAAGGCACCAGCACGTCCTCGCCGCGCTGCGCGAGGAACTCGGCGTAGCCGAAGTCCTCGCTCAGCCGGGTCGCCTTCAGGCGCCAGCTCTTGTTGAGCAAGTCCTCGAGCTGCGCACGTGTAACGTGCTCGCCGAGCAGCTGCGGCGCGGCGAGCTTCTGTGCGAAATCGGTGCGCGAGCCTTCGCCGCCCTCGGTCGGCAGCACGCGCAGGTAGACCACCCGGTTGGCGCCGAACTCGGGTCGATAGCGCACGCAGGCGAGGCTGTTCAGCTCGCGCCGGGTCGAAAGCGCGAGCAGCCGGCCGATGCCGACCAGGTCGAGGTTTCGGTCGGCGTGCTCCGACACAGGGTTGCCGAAGAAGGTGCGCAGGCCCTGCATGCGCGCCTCGCTGATGCCGTGCCAGTCCTCGTCGGCCACCACCACCGGCAGCTTCAGGTCCGCCAGCGCCTTCGCCACAGCGCGCGCGAGCCGGTCCGCGCCGACGATCAGCACGCCGTTGGGGTCCGGATCGGCGACCTTGAGCCAGCGCGCGAGCGGCCCGGCGGTGGCGCTCTGGATCAGCACCGTACCGATGATCATGAGGAAGGTTAGCGGCACCAGCTTGTCGCCGCCGGCCACGCCGAGCTGCTGCAGGCGCAGCGCGAACAGCGCCGACACCGCCGCGGCGACGATGCCGCGCGGCGCGATCCACGCCAGCAGCGCGCGCTCGCGCCAGGTGACCGATGAGTACAGCGTGCTCGCGAGCACCGCGGCGGGGCGCGCGACGAGCTGCGCCACCAGCAGCACGCCTATGCCGCCGGCAACCGTGACGAGCGGAATCGGGCCCTCCAGCCGCGCGGCCAGGATGATGAACAGCAGCGTGATCAGCAACGTGCTCAGGTGTTCCTTGAAATCGAGGATCTCGTCCATCTGCAGGCCCTTCTGGTTCGCCAGCACGATCCCCATCACCGTCACAGCGAGCAGGCCCGATTCGTCGCGCAAGGCGTTCGCCACCGCGAACGAGGCGAGCACCAGCGTCAGCGCGCCGAGGCTCTGCAGGTACTCGGGCACCAGGTGGCGCCGCAGCGCGTAGCCGAGCAGCCAGGCCGCGCCGAAGCCGCAGGCCGCGCCCACCGCCACGGTCTGGCCGAACACCGCCCAGTGGTGAGCGTCGCCGGCGCGCTCGCCCGAGACGATCAGCTCGAACATCAGCACCGCGAGCAGCGCGCCGAGCGGATCGATGATGATCCCCTCCCAGCGCAGGATATTGCTGATGCGCTCGTTCGGCCGCACGCTGCGCAGCATCGGCACGATGACGGTCGGCCCGGTGACGCTCACCACCGCGCCGAACAGCAGCGCGATCGGCCAGTCGAGGCCCGCCAGCGCGTGCCCGGCCCAGGCGAGGATCGCGAGCGTGGCGAGCGCGCCGACGCTCACCAGGCGCAGGATCGCCTGCCCGAGGCCGCGGATCTCGCCCAGGCGCAGCGTCAGGCTGCCCTCGAACAGGATCACCGCCACCGCCAGCGACACCAGCGGCAGCAGCAGCTGGCCGAATACCGCGTCCGGGTGGAACACGCCGCCCACCGGTCCCAGCAACAGCCCGAGCAGCAGCAGGAACAGAATCGCCGGTAGCTTGAAGCGCCATGCCAGCCACTGCGCGGCGAATCCGAGCAGCAGCAACCCGGTCAGCAGCAGGGCCGGATCGCGTTGCATGCGCTCAGCCCGCCACGTGCACCGCGACGAAAATGAACGCGGCGCCGAGGCAGGTCAGCCCCATCAAGCCGAGCGCCGCGGACGGCCGCTTGGCCGAGTGCGCCTCGGGCAGGATGTCGGAGGTGCTGATGTAGAGCAGGAAACCGGCGAAGAAACCGAGAAACAGCGCGAGCAGCGCCGGCGGCGCGCTGAACAACAGCGTCGAGGCGGCACCGAGCACCGGCGCCGCGGCGTCGAGCGCGAGCATCGCCAGGGCGCGCGGCGTCGGGTTGCCGTGCGCCAGCATCAGGCTGACGGTGTTCAGGCCGTCGCAGAAATCGTGCGCGATCACCGCCAGCGCCACCGCGACCCCGACCGCCGGCCCGGCCTGGAACGCCAAGCCGATGCCGACCCCATCCATGAAGCTGTGGCCGGCGAGCGCGAACGCCGAGAACAGTCCGACGTGAGGATGGCGGTGCTCGGCGTAGTCCTCCTCGTGCACGTGGTGCACGAGCACGAACTTCTCCAGCCCGTGAAACAGCAGGAACCCCGCCACCAGCGCGATCATCGCGCCCGTGGCGCCGGCGCCCGGCGCCAGCTCGAACACCTCCGGCAGGATCTCGAAGGCGACCACGCCGAGCAGCACCCCGGCGGTGAAGGCGAGAATGTAATGCAGCCGGTCGCGGAACCTGAGCGCGAACAGCCCGCCGGCCAGGGTCGAGACGAAAGTCGCCAGCGAAAGCAGGACCGCGGTCATCGCTGCAGCCACCAGTAGAGCGCGACCATGCCGACGATGTGCGCCAGCACGAACAGGTTGCCCGCCATGAAGCGCGGCAGCTCGTCCGGCAGGGTCGGGTTGAGCGCGAGCGGAAGCCCGATGTAGATCACCGCGCCGAGCACGAACGTGCCGCCGAGCAGCGGCCACAGCCGCCAGGCGCCGAGCGCGCGCAGCGGCACCCCGATCGCGGCCAGCACCACCCCCAGCACGAGATAGAACCTGAGCGCCGCCACCACCAGCGCGAACTGCGGCCCGACGGTGCGCGCCGAGACGAACATGGTGCTCGCGTCGGGGGTCACCGTGATGATGTACACCAGCGCGGTCACCGGTGGTGCGATCGCGAAGGCGCGCAGCGCGCGCGGCCGGACGCGGTTGGATTGCTGCGGGGAATCCATGCGCTCGAGCTTCCGGGTTGCGGAAGCCGATGTTAACCGCTCGGCGCCCAGTTCGGAATCAGCTCAGCAGCTCGTAGGCGCCGCCGGCCTCGATCGCGCGCCGGTACGCGGGCCGCGCGTGGATGCGCTCGAGAAAGTCCATCAGCTTCGGCCGGCTCGCGTCGAGGCCGCCGCGCGACGCGGCGGCCTCGAGCGGAAAGCTCATCTGGATGTCGGCCGCGCTGAACGCTTCACCCGCGAACCAGGGCCGCGCAGCGAGCTCGCCTTCCATGTAGTCCAGGTGTCGCGCGATGTTCGGCTCGACGAACGTACCGAGCACCCGCCGCGCGATGCCGCGCGCGACCGGGCGCGCGAAGAACGGCATAGGCCCGCTCTCGATGCGCTTGAACACCAGCTTCATCAGCAGCGGCGGCATCGCCGAGCCCTCGGCGTAGTGCATCCAGTAGGTGTAGCGCAGCCGCTCGGGCGTGCCGGCGGCAGGCGCGAACCGCCCGTCGCCGTAGCGTTCGGCGAGGTACTCGAGGATCGCACCCGACTCCGCCAGCTTGAGCTCGCCGTCCTCGATCACCGGCGACTTGCCCAGCGGGTGCACCGCGCGCAGCTCGGGCGGTGCGAGCATCGTCTTAGGGTCGCGCTGGTAGCGCTTCACCTTGTAGGGGCGCCCCAGCTCCTCGAGCATCCAGAGCACGCGCTGCGAGCGCGAGTTGTTCAGGTGGTGCACGACGATCGTCACGCGGGGACTCCCAGGCGGGGATGGGCAAAACTCGGCGGATGATTATAGACTAGCGCGCCATGCGCACCGCCGCCGCCCGATCGATCGAGGTCGTTCCCACCGGAACGGTAGGCGCCGAGGTGCGCGGGGTCGATCTCGCCGCGGCCGGGCCGGCTGAGATCGAGGCGATCAAGGATGCCTGGTACCGGCACGACGTGCTGGTTTTCCGCGGCCAGCGCTTGTCGGATGACGACCTGCTCGCCTTCTCGCGCCACTTCGGCGCGCTCGACCCGCCGCCGAACCAGGGCGCGGGGCGCAAGTCGCCGCCCGGCTATCCCGACATCTACGTCGTCTCCAACGTGCGCGACGCGCAAGGCGAGCCGATCGGCGCGCTCGGCGACGGCGAGGCGGCCTGGCACACCGACATGAGCTACGCGCCGCTGCCGCCGGACGCCTCGATGCTGTACTCGCTCGAGATCCCCGCCGCGGGCGGCGATACCTGCTTCGCCGGCATGAAGGCCGCCTTGGCGAAGATGCCGCCCGCGCTCGTCGCGCGCGTCGAAGGCCTCGACATCAAGCACGACGGCACCTACGACTCGGGCGGCTATCTGCGCAAAGGGATCGCGGCCTCGGACGACCCGCGCAACTCACCCGGCACGCCGCACCCGGCGTTGATCGAGCATCCCGAATCGGGTGCGCGCGCGCTCTACCTCGGGCGCCGCCGCAACGCCTGGGTGGTGGGCCTGCCGCTGGAGGACTCCGAGCGCCTGCTCGACGAGCTGTGGTCCTACGTCGAGACCTCGGTCTACCGCCACAGGTGGGCGCTCGGCGACCTCGTGCTGTGGGACAACCGCACGACGATGCACCGGCGCGACGCCTTCGACCCCGCCGCGCGTCGGGTCATGCACCGCACCCAGATCAAGGGCTCGGGCGCGCCGCGGCGCGCCGCACTTTCATAAGGAGAAGCCGTGGTAAGGATCGTGGGAATCGTACTGATCGTGGCCGGCGCGCTGGGGCTGGGCTACCGCAGCTTCACCTACACCAAGGAAACCCACCAGGCGCAGGTCGGGCCGCTCAAGTTCTCGGTCAAGGACACCGCGACGGTAAACGTGCCGGTCTGGCTCGGGGTGGGCGCGATCGTGGTCGGCGGCGTGCTGCTGCTCGTCGGCGGCAGGAAAGGCTAGCTCAGGCTCGCGTCACTTCGACCTGCGGCGGCCGCGCGAGCGTCTGGTACACCACGCAGTAGCGCTCGGTCAGCTTGAGCAGCGTCGCGAGCTTCTCCTCGCTTGCGTCTGTGTCGAGGTCGAATTGAAGGCGAATGGTCTTGAATCCCACCGGCACCTCCTTCGACAATCCGAGCGTGCCGCGGAAGTCAAGCTCGCCCTCCGCGCGGACGGTCGCATCGCGCAATGCGATGCCGAGCGCGGTGGCCACCGCGTTGAGCGTCACCCCCGCGCAGGCGACGAGGGCTTCCAGCAGCATGTCGCCCGAGCACGCCGCCGCGCCGCTGCCGCCGGTGGCAGGATGCAGTCCCGCTGACACCAGCGCCTTGCCGGTCTGCAGGCTGCAGCTCACGCCCTCGCCCAGTTTGCCCTGGGCGCGCAGCGTGACGACCGCCGCCTGCGGGTTGTCCCGGTATCGGTCCTTCAACGGCGCCTGCAGCGCGCGCAGCTCTTCCGCTTTCATGGCCGTGTCCTCCCGCGCGAATCCTGCCACAACCGACCGGCGCGCGGCACGTAAGGCCCGTGTCAGCGCGCCCTGGGCTTGCGCAGCGCAGGGTTGAGCCGGTCGATGTCGGCCTGGACCTGCGCGCGGCTGCGCTGGTAGACGAGCTCGCGCCCCATCACGCTGCCGGCATAGGCCATGCCGTTGCGCGTGGGCGTGAGCGTGCACTTGACGTTGTTGATGCCCTCGCCCAGCACCACCTCTATCGCGTCGGCGCGCTTGCTGAACACGACCGCCTCGATCGCTTTGCCGTTTTCCATCACCAACATGATCTTTTCCGGGTTCATCGCGCGGCTCCGTCGCTGGGCTGGGGCAGACCGTCGAAGAAATCTACCACACCGGTCTCGAGCGAATACTCGGCGCCGACCACCAGCAGGCCATCGGAGTGGATCAGCTGCTCGAGGATGCGCGAGCCGTGGCGCAGGTGGTCGGCCGAGGACCTGATGTTGGCGCGCACCGCCTCGCGCACCAGCGCCTCCGGGTCGTGCCGCAGCTCGGTCGCGAGCAGTCCGGCCACCGACGGCCGCACGCGGTCGACGATCGAGCGCAGGTTCGGCGACTGGCCTTCGCCCGGGCGGCCGAGCTCCTCCAGCGTGGCGAGGATCGCGCCGCAATTCGAATGCCCGAGCACCACCACCAGCCGCGTGCCGAAACGCTCGGCGGCGAACTCGACGCTGCCGACCAGCGACGGCGCGACGATGTTGCCCGCCACGCGGATCACGAACAGGTCGCCCAGGCCCTGGTCGAACACGATCTCGGCCGGCACCCGCGAGTCGGAGCAGCCGAGAATGATCGCGAACGGCGACTGGGCCGCCGCGACCTCGTGGCGGCGCGCCTCGCCGGCGCCCGCGCCGCGCCGGTCCGAGACGAAGCGGCGGTTTCCCTCGCGCAGTCTTTCGAGCGCCTCGCGTGCGCCGATCATCGTTCGTCCTTCAGGTTGCCGAAAATCAGAGACCGCATCGTCCATGCAACGCGCGTCCGCGTCAATCGCGCGACAGCCTGCAAGACCGGCGACGGCGAGACGACAAGCGCGGCGTCAGCCTCGCGTCATGCAGCGAACTAAATTGCGCGCATTTGCTCTCCATCATATACGGCGCGTTTTGCGCGGATTAGTCTCCGCGCGCGAATTCACGCGTGAACGTCCAGCAAGAAGGAGAACGAAAGATGCCCGGCATGCCTGCCGCGCCCGGCGCGGCGCAAAAGAGCGACAAGGAAATCCTCGGCTACAGCCGCTACGTGGTGCTGGCGGCGGCATTCCTCGCCATGGCGGTGATCAGCCCCTACGAGTACGCGTGGAGCTCGATGTCGGCCCACATCGGCGGCATCTACCACTGGTCGCACACGCAGATCGGCTGGATGTTCACCCTGTTCGTCGTCTTCGAGTCGCTCGGCACCCTGCCCGGAGGCATCCTGCGCGATCGCTTCGGCCCGCGCTGGGTGACCGTGATCGGCGGGCTGGTGGCGGGCCTGGGCATCTACTCCACCTCGCTCGGGCCCTCGTATGGGCCGGTGCTGGTGATGTGGTGCGTCGGCAGCCTGTTCGCGGGTTTCGTCTACAACACCGCGGTGACGACCGCCAACAAGTGGTTCCCCGACAAGCGCGGCGTCGCCGCCGGGCTGATCGCCGCCGCGTTCTCGTGGGGCTCGCTGCCGTTCATCTTTCCGATCCGCGCGATCCCGGCGACCGCGCCCAACGGCACCTTCTTCGACGTGATTTACGTGATGGCGCTGATCATCGGCGGCATCGCGGTGCTCACCTCGCTGCTGATGAAGGATCCTCCGGCGGGCTGGAAGCCCGCCGGCTGGAGCCCGGCACCCGCCAACAAGCGCCCCTCGGAGCACCAATTCACCCTCGGCGAAGCGCTCGGGACCTGGCAGATGTGGCTGCTGATCGTTTCGTTCGTGCTGATCTCCAGCGCCGGCCTCGCCGGCGTGAGCAAGATCGTGCGCTACTCGCACAGCTTCGGCTTCACCGCGGCGGCGGCGACCGCGGCGGCGGGCGGCCTGGCGATCGCGAACGGCCTCGGGCGGCTGTTCATGGGCGGCATCTCGGAGCGTATCGGGCGCGAGAACGCGATGATCGCGAGCTACATCCTTTGCGGTGCGTTCCTGCTGCTGACCGTGGGCGCGGGCACCGAGCACAACCAGACCCTGTTCGTGCTGGCGACCGTGCTCGCGATCTTCTTCTGGGGCCCGCTGTTCTCGCTCTTCCCGACCGTCATCGGGCACTACTTCGGCGACGTCGCCGCGGGCTCCAACTACGGCCTGCTGTACGCGATCGCCAAGGGCTCGGGCGGACTGTACGGCGGCGTGCTCTCGGCGATGCTGATCAGCAGCCACGGCTTCCCGTTCGCGATCACCACTGCGGCCGTCATGGCAGTGCTCGCCGGCCTGCTGATTATCCCGCTCAAGGCGAATCCGCCGGTGAAGCACGTTCCGGCCGGCGCGGCGGCGGGCGCGCCGGCGGGCTGAGCGCTCAGCGCGCCACGCGCCCGCGCCGCAGCGGCACCGTTTCGGCCACGCGCCCCTGCGCATCGAAGCAGCTGCAGGTCGCCGCGCCCGCGTCGCGCGGCGGCGTGCCGCTGCCAGCATAGCCGCTCTTGCGGCAATAGTCCGCGCACGACAGGCTGGCGGAGCGGCCGCCGAGGTTGCCCACGCTCCACTGCTGCGCTGCGATCAGCGCGAGCAGCAGCAGACTGGCGCCCGCCGCCGCCAGCACGTGGCTGCGAGCGAGCCTCTCGCTCGCCTCCTGCCGCTTGCCCCTGGCGTAGGCGAGCGACATGAACGCGAGCCATGATCCCGCGAACGCGATCACGAACGCAGCGCCAAGCAGCTGTTCGGCCCACCCTGGCCACGGGTTGTCGCCCAGGACGAACAGCCACAGCAACCCCGCCGCGGCACCGAACAGCAGCATCGCCGCGATGAACGAAGCAAGCAGCGCCGGCAGCCCGAACAACAGCAGGTAGAGAAAGCGTCTCTTCACGCCGCTAGGCGCGCTTGACCCGGTAGCGCTCCGGCTCCTCGAAGAAGTCGATCACTTTCGAGCCGGCCGGAAGCCTGGCGCTGTGCTCGACCCCGGCGGGAATGTAGTAGGAGGTCCCGGGCCCGCACATGCGGGTCTCGCCGCCGATCGTCATCTCCACCTGTCCCTCGAGCACCGTGCCCCATTGTGCGCCGTGACTGTGCGGGGGCACTTCCATGTCCTTGAGGATCCGGAAGAAGACCAACTGCCCCTGCGCCGAGGGCAGCACGCTGGTCCTGACGCTGTCCGACGGGAAGGGAATTTCCGCTTCGGGCAGGCGGGTGATGATTTCGGGAAGTTCCATGCGTTCCTCCTCAGGCCGTTCGCGTGGCGCCGCCGTCGATGCTGATGGTGGTGCCGCTGATGTAAGTATTGCGCGCCGAGGCGAGAAAGGCGATCAGCGGCGCGATCTCGTGCGGCTCGGCGAAGCGGCCGATCGGGATGTCGCGCAGGAACTCCTCCCGCGCCGCCTCCTCGGAAATGCCCGCCATCGCCGCCTTCGCTTTCACCATGTAATCGAGCCGGCGCGTCTGCATCGGGCACGGGCTCACGCCGTTGACCAGGATGCCGTCGCGCACCAGCTCGTCGCCGAGCGCCTTGGTGAAGTTGATCAGCCCCGCGTTGGCGACGCCCGCGGGCATCGCCTGTGCCTCGGGCTGGCGCCCGCGGTGGCCGATCAGGTTGACGATGCGGCCCCAGCCCCCGCGCTGCATGTGGGGGACTACCTCGCGGCAGCAGTGCACGATGCCGAACAACTTGAGCTCCAGGCTGTCGCGCCACGCCTCCTCGGTCAGGCTCAGGAAGTGCCCCGACTTCGCCGAGCCGATGCTGTTGACCAGGATGTCGATGCGGCCGAGCTTCGCGAGCACCTCGTCCGTCATGCGCCGGATCTGCGCCCGGTCGGTGCAGTCGGTCGGCAGCGCGAGCACCTCGCTCCGCGACGCGCGGCCGATCTGCGCGGCGGCCTCGGCAAGCGCCTCCTTGCCGCGCGCGGCGATCGCGACCCGGCAGCCCTCGGCGGCGAGCTCGAGCGCCGCGGCCTTGCCGATGCCCATGCTGCCCCCGGTCACCAGGGCGCACTTGTCCTTCAGACCGAGGTCCATGGCCGCCCTTTCGCTGCCTTCATCGATCCGCTTCGCCCGGAACGACGATCTTCGAGTCGTCGCGGTTGCCCCACTCTCCCCACGAGCCGACGTAGTTTCGCACCCGCGGATAGCCGAGCGACTTGAGGGCGAGGAAGGTGCTGGCCGAGCGGTAGCCGCCCTGGCAGAGCGGGATCACGGTCTTGTCCGGCGTCACGCCCTTCGCCGCGTACAGCTCGCGGATTTCGCGCGCCGGGCGCAGCGCGCCGCTGCCGTCGAGGTGCTCGCGCCAGAACACGTGCACCGCGCCGGGAATCGTTCCGGCGCGCCGGGCGCGCCTTTCGGTGCCGCGGTATTCGGATTCGCGCCGGGCGTCGACGATGACCGTCTGCGGGTCGTCGATCGCGCGATCGACGTCGAACCGGGTCGCGAGCAGCTCCATGTCCGGCGTCGCCTTGAACGGGGGCGGCGTCGGCGGCGCGACGGCGGGGTCGGGCGGCGCCGGTGCCTGCGTCGTGCGCACCAGCCGTCCGCCCGCAGCGGTCCACGCCCGCGTCCCGCCGTCGAGGAGCCTCGCGTCCGGGTGGCCCAGCACCGCGAGCAGCCAGACCGCGCGCGCCGCCCGCTCGCCGCTTTCGTGATCGTAGATCACGACCGGCCGCTCGCGCGACACGCCGCGGCTGCCGAACAGCGCCTTGAAGATCGCGAGGAACGCGCTCAACGGCGCCTCCGCCGAGTCGGTCAAACTGACCCCGTAAATGTCGAGATGGCGGCTGCCCTCGATGTGGCCGAGCGCGAAATCTTCCGCCGGGCGCAGGTCGAGCAGGATCGCCTCCCCCAGACGAGCGCCAAACTCGCGGGCGTCGGTCAGGTAGCTGCGGTCGGGGAAATCGGCGATTGCCATTTGCAGGGCTCCGCGAGGCGGGTTGCCGCGCTAGCGGCCGGGCAGCGCGGTTTCGACCCGCTTGCCGCCGTAGCCGTATTTCTGGTCGCGCGCCTGGACGAGCACCTTGTCGATTCCGGCCGGGACGCGTACGCCGTAGAGATCGCGCGTGAACGGCTGCTCGCCCTGGTGGTCGTGCCACAGCTTGCGCACGCCCAGCACCGTGCCGTCCGGCGCGCTGACGCGAAAGCCATCGGCGTAGCGCCGCGGGGTGTCGTACGGCGAGGAGACGGTGACGTCGAAATCGAACACGCCGTGCCCCGCCGCCCTCACCTCGACCGAGACCACGTCCGGATAGCGCTGCTCGCCGAGCGCCTGGCCCGGGCCGAGCGCGGGCAGAACGAGCGCGGCCAGCGCGAGATTTCGGATGAGGGTTCGGGCGTGAAGCATGAGCGTTCTCTCCTTGAGCGGTCTCAGGCCGCCGACTCGTGGCCCCACAGCTTCGTGGTGTCGTAATGCCCGACCTGCCACACGGCGTCGTCCACCCGCACGCCGCCCCAGCCGTACTCCATCGAGAACCCGGAGGGCGTCTTCATGTAGAACGAGGTCATACGGTCGTTCGAGTGCTGGCCGAGCGCGAGCGAGAGCGGCAGCTTGCGGCTGCGCACCAGGTCGTAGGCACGGCCGACGTCCTCGATCGAGCAAGTCTCGAGCATGAAGTGATTCAGGTAGCCGCTCGTCATACCGTAGCACTCGTTCATCAGCGCGAGGCTGTGATGGCGCGGGTTGCAGTGCAGGAACACGGCGTCGAGCTGGTCCCATTTGATGGTGTCGGTGAGCGAAAAGCCGAGCACCTCGCGGTAGAAGCGCACCGACTCGTCCCTGTCCTTCGCCACCAGCACCACGTGGCCGAGCCCGAGCGCGCCGCAGACGAACCCCGAAACCGGGCGCGAGGGCTTGAGCGGGGAGTCGTCGATCTTCGGGCCATAGTAGATTTCGAGCGGCGCGCCGTCGAGGTCGCGCAGGCGGATCATCGCCTGCACGCCGCGCTCGGCCAGCGCCTCGCGCGAGGCATCGGTGACGGCGATCCCTCTTGCGGCCGCCTTTCTGCGCACCGCTTCGAGCGCCTCCGGCGAGTCCACCTCCCAACCGATTGCGACCAGCGCGTCGGTTTTCGCCGGGCGCAGCGTCATGCGGTGCTCGTACTCGTCGAAGCGCAGCTTGAGCGGGCCGCCGTCCTCGCCGCCGCGCAGCTCGGCGCCGATGATCCCGGCCGCGAGCTCGCGCCAGGCCTTGATGTCCGCCACGTCCAGGACGAGATACCCGAACTGACTGACCCCCATCTCCCTCCCCCCTGTCCTGTGCCGCACTATAAGCCCGCCCGCGGCGGGCGGACCACTACTTGTACGCGACCGCGGCGCTGGTCGGGCCGGCGAGGGGGATGATCTCGAAGCGCTTGAAACCCGCCTCGCCGCACCAGGCGCGGAAGTCGGCGCCGGTGTAGTCGAAGGCGTCGCCGAATTCGATCAGCATGTTGAGCGACATCAGCAGGCCAAACACGTTCTCGCGCCGCCCGTCGTCGATCAGGTTCTCGATCGCAATGAACGCCCCGCCCGCGGGCAGTGCGTCGTAGGCCTTGCGGATCAGAAGCTTTTTGTTCTCCAGGTTCCAGTCATGCAGGATGTTACCCATCGTCACCACGTCGGCCTTGGGCAGGTCGTCCTGGAAGAAGTCCCCCGCCACCGCCTTGATGCGCCCGTCCATCCCCGCCGCCTTGATCTGCTTCTCGGCCAGCGGCGCGACCGGCGGCAGGTCGAAGCTGGCGAAGCTGAGGTGCGGGTGGCGCGCGCCGACGATCCTCGAGAGCAGGGCCAAGGCCCCGCCGATGTCGCTCACGGTCTTGTATTTCGAGAAGTCGAACTTCTCCGCCAGAGTGGCGAAGTTCGCCGCCTGGAAGCCGGTCATGGCGTCGAGAAACTGGCCGAGAGAGGCCTGGTTCGAATAGAGCGCCTCGAAAATCGGCTTGCCACCGTGCTTGACCTCGTTCTGCGGCTTGCCGGTCTTGAGCGCCGCGCCGAGGTCGTTCCAGAACCCGAACAGGCGGGCGTTCAACATCTCGGGCAGGCCGCCGATGTAGGTGGGGCTGTTCTTATTCAGGAAGGCCGCGGTCTGCGGCGTGGTCTTGTACTTGCCCTGCGGCCCGTCTCCCTCGCGCTCGAGGAATTTGAGCGCAACCAGCGCGTCGAAGAAGTCGTAGGTCCCGCGCCGATGCAGCCCCAGCTTCTCGCCGAGCTGCGACGCGGTCTGCTTGCCCTCGCCGAGAGTGGTGAACAGATCCAGCTCGACCGCGGTCAGGAGGACCTTCGAGGCCCAGAACGCGGTGGCGGTCTGCATGATGTGGGAAGGATCTAGCTGCTCGCTCATGTCTGGATTCTCCGGTCCGATGGCTTCAATCCTGATACCGTTTCGCGCCCCGAAGATCAACTTAAAGGATGCATAAGCGGGCGAGCACCCGCCTTCGCGTCAGGCGCGCGTCAGCGCAAGGACGAGGCTAGCTGCGCCCGAAAAGAAGGGCGGGAAGCGTGAACGCGAACGAGACCAGCGACAGCACGAGCAGCCCCCAGGCGTTGGGGTCGTCGGGCAGCTCGCCCGTCAGGGCGATCGCGGCGATCAGCCGCAGCGCCAGCAGCGCCGACGCCATCGTGATGCCGTAGGCGAGCCAGCCGAACCAGGGCGCCGAAGTCCTGCCCAGCAGTCCCGCTGCGCTGGCCACCAGGCCGGAGACGATCAGGGCGGCGAAATGAACCGGCGACGGGGCCGAATGATTGAGCCAGTCCGCCCCGACCAGCAGCATCGAGATGGCCACCGCGATGCCGCCCGCCACGCCCAATGCCGCGATTTCGGGGCGCAGGAAACGCAGCGGCGCGTTGATGACACTGGTGTCCGACATCGTCATGGCCCACCATACGACGTCTCGCGGCGCCCGCACTGGAAATACTTGGCACCTCGCAGCTAGCGGATCGCCCAGCCGCCGGAAATAGGGAAGACCTGGCCGACGAAGCAGTCGGCGGCGTCGCTGCAAAGGTAGGCCGCGAACGCCGCGTCCTCGCGCGCGGACACCAGGCGCCCCAGCGGCACCTCGCGCTTGAGGCGCTCCTGGAAGCGCGGGTTCTTCTGCACCTCCTCGGGGAAATAGGTCGGGTTGTCGACGAAGTTCTGCGCGATGGCGTTGACCTTGATGTTCTGCGGCGCGAGCTCGACCCCGACCGCCTGCACGTAGGCGAGCTGCGCGCCGCGCGCGGCGCTGTAGGTCGAGGTCCTGCGCATGCCGCGCAGCGCGGAGGCGCTGCCGATCACCAGGATCTTGCCGCGGCCGCGGGCGACCATGCGGGGAACGGCCGCGCGGACGAGCCTCGGCAGCGGATCGACGAGCACGGCGAAGGTCTGCCGCCACTCGGCCTCGCCGACGTCGAGCGCGGGCGTGCTCGGCGCCGGCAGCGCGAGGTTCGCGACCAGGACGTCGAGGTCTGCCGCGGCGGCGACCACCTCCGCGGCCGCGTCCGGCTCTGACAGAGGCGCCTTGCTCGCGACGACGTCGGCGCCGTGCTTCGCGAGGACCTCGCACAGCGTCGGCCCCATGAACTCGTCCGCCTGCGTGACCAGAATCCGCTTGCCCTGAAGCGTTCCCGACATTCGATTACTCCCCCGGCGGGCCGGCGCCGACAATTTTCATCGGGTTGTATAGCACGCCGTTCCCTTCCTGCGTCGACCCGGTGCACCGGAGCCCCAGCCTTTCATAAGCAGGCACCGCGCAGTCCGACGCATTCACCGTGAAGCCGCCGGGATTCCCCGCGACCACGGGCATTTCCGCTGCGCGCCCGGGCAGCTCAGGGTGTTCGCATCGAGGATGCGAAACGGCCGCAGGTCCCCGGTGGGGAGCGGCGCGCCCTTGTCGACCATGAACAGCGTGTCGCGCGCGATGTCATCCGGATCCTTGGGCAGCGCGAACGGCCTCATCACCATGTAGCCGATCGAGAGTCGGCCGCGCGCCGACAGGATGTCGAGCGCCGGATCTTGCCGGAACCACGAGGCGATCTTCCGGCCGAGCGGGAGGTTTTGGTAGTAGTAGCGGTTGAACCGCTCGACGTCCTCGAGCGTTGCCTCCTGCAGCACGCCGTCGGCCTTGAGCTGGAGGAAATAGCTGCCCAGGCTGGAGAGATGCTTGAAGCCGAACTCCTGCAAGGCCTGGCGCGTGCCTGCGGCGGAGACGAACGGATTGCCATTTGCGAGCAGCACCAGGCCGATCACCTGCTGCTGGCCCCGAACTGAGTAGGCGCGCTTGATCTCGTACTTCGCCCGCTCGGGCGAGTTGCGCCCGAAGAGGGTCCGGCATGAGGGATCGCTCGCCACGTTCACCACCGCGTTGGCGGGATTCTTGAACAGCACGGTCTGCGGCGTCCGGGCTCCGATCTCCACGTAGCGCAGGTCGGTGCCAGGGGTTGCCTGGATCAGCCACACCAGCTCGACGGGCGTGCCCGGGAACGACACGGCGACGGTCTTCAGCGGCGCGTCGATCACGACGTTGCGGAAGGGCACCGGCGGCTGCCCGGGAACATACACATACTCCCACGCCACGCCGACCCCGCTCAGCTCGTGCACCTCCACGTTGGGCGGCAGCGCCGGCGGGGCGGCGCAGCTTTCGTAGCGGGAGAACGCGGAGCGGCGCTTTTCCGGCTCGACGCTTGCGGCTCCGCCCGCGGGCGCGAGGGCGAGCGCGACCGCAATGGTGCGGCTCTGGCTCGACGCCAGCACGCCCTTGCGGCCGACCGCGAACGAGACGAGCGTCGCAAAGGCCTTGCCTTTGGCGATCGTCACCTCGCGGAACGCTTCGCGGTCGGAAGTCTTCGTCACGGCGACGCGTCCCGCGCCCGCGACATAGCCGTCGGCGTCCAGCACGATCACCCCCACGTGCGTCGGCGTGCGGACGAAGATCGCCGTGTGCTCGTCCGAGCACGCGACGGCGGGCAGCGCCTGCTCGGCCTGCACGTACTTCAGCAGCACGGTCGCCGTGCGCGTGGTCACCTGCAGCATGGGATACTTGGCGTAGCCCTCGTGCACCAGCGCCGCCGGGCATTTTGCCGTAGAGGGCGGCATGGTGAAATCTCCCGGCCTGGCGACGAATTTCGCGCCGACCGCGGTCAGCTCGAGCTGCAGCTCCGGGCGCCTGGGCGGACTCCGGTACGCGATGTCCCACGCGTTCGAGCGGGACAGGAATCCCTGCACGGAAATTGGGCGCGGGTTCGCGCTCTGGCAGGAGCCGCCGACGAAGCCCTGCCAGGCGCCGAGGGGATTTCCGGCGGCATCGGCGACGTTCACGACTTCGATTCGGCCGGGCGACGAAGTCCTTCCCGCCGCTGGCGCCTGTGGAAGCACTTGCTCGGCCACGTTCACCCGAAGCGCGTCGGGCGGCGGCCCGCGTCGCACGAGCGTCGGCAGGCCGTAGATCGGCCGCTCCTCGAGCGTGCCGTTGACGTACGCCTTGGCGCTTGGCACGACCCGCCGCAGGTAGGCGGCGATGCGCCCCGCCTGCGCCCCGTCGATGGCGACCACCTTGCCTTCGAGCGACGTCGTGAGCGGCGAAACCGAGGAGTATTTGCGGCACAGCGCGGCGAGTTCCTGCTGGTGCTGCTCCCTCTGCCGTTGCGGCGAATTGGACGAGAACAGGTACAGCCACGACAGGCGCGTCTCGTCCCCGACCTGCCAGATCGCCGTCGCGCCGATCGCCAGCAGGGCACCGACGACGAAAAACCGGCCGAGCCTCATGACGCCCTCCGCCGGCGCAGCAGCAGGTAGCCCGCCGCGGTCGCGACGAGCCACAGCACGACAAGACCGACCAGCAGCGGCGCGGGGCGTGCATAAGAGTAGGACCAGAGCTGATCGAGCCATGTCGTCCGGTCGGGCGACATCAGCGCGCGGCGCGGCAGCACGGCCGTCAGCGCATAGGCCGCGATGCCGAAGACCCATAACGCGCCGATCGCAGCGCGGTAAAACCGGTTCTCGCCCCATCGCCTGCGCAGCGGCCGGGACACGAGCCAAAGAACGAATACCGTGACGCCGACCACGAGCGGCGGCATAAGCGCCGAGGCCGGATCGCGGAACGCCCGAACGATCTGCCTGCCGAGGCCCGAGCGTGGAGAGACGTTGCCGAACCACGCAACGCAAGCCGATACGACCAGCAAGGCGGAGACCAGTCCGCCGTCGACGTAGAGGCCTTTACCCTCGGACGCGGCCCTCGGCCGCACCAGCGAGGCCTCGACCACCAGGAAGCCGGCGAGCATGGCGAGCGAGAGCACCACGCCGGCGGATCGATAGTAAGCGAAGACCGCGGGCAGCAGCACGGCCCAGGCGAGGAACGTGACCGACACCGCGGTCGCGACGGTGACGAGAACAGTGCCGAGCGCGTAGAGCGCGCCGCCGGGCGGCTGCCCCTGGGCAGTGGTGAACGGAAACGGTCGAACCAGCCGAAAGAGCAGATAAGCCGCGCAGGCTACCAGCAACGCGGTGAAATCGGATCCCACCGCCCCGCCGGTGCGCGCGAGATAGATGGCGTACCTCGGCGAGGCGCCGATCTGATGGGCCACCCCGAGCGTTGCCGCGACGACCACGAGACCGGTCCACGTCGCGTAAAGCACATGGTCCTGCCGTGCCTCCAATGCAGCCGCCATGATGCCCCCCTCCCCATGCGTCCGCGCACCTTCTTTGCGAAGCAAATGATGCACTACCTGGCCGCCGTGCGCATTCCCCGCCCCGACTTGCCGGGCATGACGCAGCTCGCGATCCCTGCTGGCTCGCCGCCCGTACGCTCCGGATTGAGTGGCTAGGCGGCAAGAAAGCCGGGGACATGAAGCCCAATCCAGAACAGAACGACCAACAGTGCCGTGTAGCCAAGACTCTTTGCCGTTGCAGCCAATGCCGCCCGCCAAGGCATGGCCCTGAAGAAGTAGAGCGGCACACCTAGCGGCGGAAGGAGCGCCGCCAAAAGGGCGGAACCCGCGGGCGCGACAATTCCCCGAGACGCCGCATGTGCTTTACACCACATGTACGCGAGCACCGCAACCAAGAGACTTTCAACAATGTCGCGCTCGTAGAAAGGCTGCCCAAGATACCGCACATATGGCGCAGCAATGCCTTCGGCCAGGAACGTCGCCGCAATCGCCACCAGCAGAACATTAACCCGGTTCAGTTGCCACCCGCCGCTAATAGCATGTCGTGGTGACCGCTCATTGGGGCATGGCGTTCGAGCTGAGCGGACGCCAGCGGCGTAGCCCCGCGACACGGATGATGAACCACAGCAGCTCGTGGGGCCATGCCGGTGGAGGTTCGCTCGAGCGATGGGTAAGGCCTGCCTCGGACTCTAGCGCCGACCGAGCCACAGGCAGAGCGCACAGACCACGACTAGCGTGGCCAAGGAGCTCGTGGCCATCGCCGTCGCGGATGGTGGGGCTGGAGCGACTGTCATGCCGAGCACGGTGAAGACCAGAACCAGGAGGATCAATACTGCGAGGGCAACGACTCTACTGCGCGCCAAGCCGCTACCAGATACAAAGAGCCACAGTCCGGCGACAACGATTGCCACCTCTGCGGCTAGCGCGACTGGCATGCTCTGCCACAGGCCGAAACCAACCATGCCCGAGCTTGCGCCGGCCAGCGGCAACTCAGGGCGGTGAACGAGTACGTCGAGAAGCCAATGCGAGAAGACCGCCGCCGCGATGAGCCAGGCGGCGCGCCGCTTTGCTACATCTAGGTGCCCAGACAAGGCGAACGCCGCCGCCCCCGCGACCGCGGACCAAGCAAGACTGGCTATCAAGCTATGCGAGTAGGGAAACACGAAGTCCGGCTGATGCGTGCTGGCGAAGTTATCCGGAATGACGACGGACTCCCAACCAAGGAGAACGAAGATCCAGAGCAAGATATCGAGCAGAAGCGCGGCAGCGATGAATGCGCCGATGTTCACACGTCTCTCCACTCGACCAATGGCCAGTGCGGCTCCGATATGACCAACGAACATGGCGCCTCGGGGTATTGGCGAGCCTAAGGTTCGAGCTAAGCGGGCGACAACGGCAGGATGCCAGGCCCGGGCTAGCGAAAATGTACCGCGTACCGCCATACCGGGCCTGGTGGGCTGCCGTTGGCGCTCGGTTTGAGCGAGGGGTTAGGCGTCATCGCGGGACCTCCATTGCCGGGCGGCTCGGAAAGCCTTGATGGTAACTTCTTCTTTCGTGCCAGTGCCGCACAGGCAACGCCGCGTTCAGATGATGCCCGCCTCGACATGAACGTCGAGCAGGCGGGCGAGCTCGGCTGGATTCGTCGCCGGCAGGAAGTGGCTGCCTCCAGCGACCGTCTCGAGACGGCCGTGCGGAATGACCTCAGCCAGGATCTCGGCAATGCGCATCATCGCCGGGTGGCCATCGCCGCCGCGCACGACGAGCGTCGTTACGGCGATCTGCCGGTAGGCAGACAGCGGTGGCTCGAAGGGCGTGCCGGATGACCAGTCGCGAATGTTGGCGGGCGTCGTCTTAATGACGTAGTCGCGCACTTTCGCAGGAAACGCGGCAAAGGTCCCTTCGCCACCGTAGAAGTCGATCACGTGGCGCGCGGCGTCGGGCCGGCCGGCTTCGAACTCGGCGAAGTAGTCCCGCGTCATCGCACCGAACATCGCATGGAGGTCGGTTTCCCCCGACGTCTTCAAAAGACCGAACGGATTGGCTTCCACCAGCATGAGACTTGCCGGCTTGATCGCGCCTTCGATTGCGTGTGCAAGCGCCGCAAGGCCGCCGAACGAATGGCCGACCACGTGTGCCGGCTCGCCAATCCGCTCAAGGATGCGGTCGATGACTTCCGTCTGCTGGCGCATGGTCGCGTTGCCGAGAGGACGGCGTTCTGCGGTCGCGCCGTAGCCGAGCAGGCTCGTCGTCACGATGCGGTGGCTTCGGGCGAGCCGATCGGTGACGTCCTTCCATCCCGAGCCCGTCCCGAAACTTCCTGGCAGCAGCAATAGCGCCGGTCCTTCGCCGCGCTCGGAATATTCAACGTCGGCCGGAAAGTCGCGCATCGCGATCACCTCGTTCAGTTTCTGAGTGGCCTGGTGAGCAGTCTAGGTCTGCATCGAGCGATGCGAAAGAGCGGCTTCGGGCCCCCGCCAGTACTCTGGATCAAGGGCAGGCAGTCGTCCTTTGACGCCTGACGTTGGAGCTAAGCGGGCGACGACAGCGGGGCGCCGGGTTAGGCGGCGCCGCGCGAGAAGCGAACACTCGGAATCCAGCCTTTCACCCGGCGCGCCAGCCGGGACGCGCCGTCCTCGCCCTCGAACGACACTGGCGCACGCTTGAAGAGCGTTGGATCCACGCCGTTCACGGCGTTCACACTCACAACAGCGTAGGTCTTTCCTTTGATCTCGCTGGATACGACCGGGACGATGCCGCAGGACGCGCAGATGTGGAAGACGGCGGTTTCAGTGCCGAATGTGTACTTTGAGACGCGACTCGGGTCTTCAATCTTCACGTCCAAAGATCCCGTTGGGCAGGATGTCCAGACCCCTCCGTGCTTGAGGCAGAAGGAGCAGGTGCAGGCGCGAGCCGGTATCTCGCTTGGCTCAGGTTGCCAATCGAGCTTGAAGGAGATGTTCCCGCAGTGGCAGCTTCCGTGGATGAGCATGGTCGTGACGAGAAGTGGCTGTTTGCGCCGCCTAACGTCGCGGTTCAGGCGCCGGCCGAGCAGCGCGAAGGGCGGTCGCCCGCAACCGCGTGTTGAGCCGCGCAATGACGATGTAAGGAGAGGAAAAGCGCATCGAATCCCTTCAACACACCCCTGGGATCAACCGATAGCGCACTCGCCGCGTGTATTCTCGATACCCCGGTAGTTCTCGCTGTAGCGTTTGGTCTTCCAGTGCGGTTCTGATCACGGCGATGATCAGCGCCACCACCGCGGGAATAATCGTCCACACCGAGCTTAAGGCCAGCACAATGCCCGGCAGTGGCAGGATAGTTCCGGCATAACCCGGATGCCGTACGATCCGGTATGGGCCGCTGTCACACACCACATGCCCTCGATCCGCCTGAATACGCACCACGCTGGAGAAGAAGCGGTTCTCCACCAATGCCCACACAGTGAAAGCGTATCCGAGCGAGATCAAGATGAAGCCGAGCACGATGAGCCATAGCGGGAATGGGGGTGACCAGTCAAAGCGGTGGTCCAGCCCTGCCACAATGACCAATGGGAAACCGACACTCAGCGCCATCAGCGGGGCAAGCACTTTGTCCCATGCTTTCGCATTCCGGACATTTACAATGTTTTGTCGTTCTGCCATCAACCCCGGATGCCGCTGTTCTGCCCAGATGCGCCCCCCTACGCCGGCTGCAACGACTAGTAGGGAGTAGACCCACGCCTGCCACCAACCGAAGTCCCCGCCGCACACCAATAGAACCAGTGGTATGAAGAGATACACCATAACCAAGCCGATCCACTGGCGCGGGGACACTGTTTGAAGCGCCTTTTGATCAACTATCTTCGATGCCATGCCATTGCTCCGAACCACGCGAGATCAATCCGCCTTGAGAATTGGCGCATAGTGACCGTGCGCTGCCCAACGTGGTGCTGTGCGGCCGGCCCGCACTGACACTCGTCGAAGTGGCGCACCGCTGACGGCCGGTCCGCACCAGCTACGGGTTAGGCGTGCATGACCCTCAAAGCAACTCACGAAACTGCTCCACGGATAGGCCCGCGTCGCGAGCAATCCCGCCCATCGTGAACGCGTTAACCGGGTTGTGCCGAGGGATGGTCAAGATGCGCTGACCATTGCTCATGACAATGTGCTTCCCCTGCCGCACCACCCGAAAACCGACCTTTTCGAGTGCGCGCACGGCGTCGAGGTGACTGACGCCCGGGATCTTGGGCAAGCTCTAGACGGCTACTTCAATTTCGCGAATGTCTTCGCCTCGAAGCTGGTCGTCGACGACGGACAGGTACTCGCGAATTGCGTCCTTGATGTTTTCCAGCGCCTCGCGCTCCGTGGTGCCCTGAGACCAGCAACCCGGCAAACCTGGTACGGACACGCTGTAGCCTTCTTCCGACTTGTGCAGTGCGATCCGGTATTTCATAGGCACCTCCGATACCGATTATATGACCGCCGCTTCCGCACGCCTAACGCGGAAGTGTGCGGCGGGCGGGCACGGGATAGAGCGACGGCGCTAGGCTTCCGCCCGTCCGCACCACTGCCATGTTATGCCGCAGACTCAACCTGCGACTCCCAGCCTGGAAACACAAGTACGGCTGGGTGGCACTTGAGCGCCTTCGCGAGCACCTTGGCGCGCTCTACACCAAGGCGCACGCGATCATTTTCGATCGCCGACAGCGTCGCTTGCGGAATACCCGTGCGCTGCGCGAGCTGAGTTTGGCTGAGGCCTTGCAGCTCTCGGATGATCCGCACGGACTCGCCGACGGATACGTTGACCCGCTTTTTAGCGTGACGAAATTCACTCATCAGGGTCTCCGATAGTCGTGAGCAGTAATTGAAATCACTTGAATTAACTGCAGCTCAGGGGCGGTTCGGTAGATCACGCGATACTGGTCTCCAAGACGCGAAGATCGGTGACCCTTCCACTCTCCGGACAGCGCTTCGTCGTGAAACCCCTTGATCAGACGAAGGCCGGGTGGTCCGGAAAGCATCGCGATGTCCTTCCACTTCTCATATCGTTTGAGGATATCGCGAGGAAGCGAAGATGCCTGCTTGTCGACCCGGCGATGCTCCTCGATCCGCCACATGCCATATTGTGCCTATACCATAAATAGCATGTCAAGGCGCGAACCCTTTGCGGCATAACGTGGAAGTGAGCGGCCCGCGCGGCCTTTCGCGCAGGTCCGCTCGACTGCCTGGTTATGCGCTGCGAACATGCTACCTATTCCGCAAGTCTTTCTTTGCCGACTTAATGTAGCGACCAAAATCCCGATCCTTCTTTCTTTTTTCGGCATAGGACATGTCGTTGAAGGCGGATTCTTCTTTGAGCTTGAGAAAGCTCTCAAGGGTTCCCTGGCTGATTTTTCCCGCTTCTACGGCCGCAAGGACAGCGCAACCCGACTCGCTGGTGTGGCTGCAATCTTGATAGCGACATTGGCCCGCCAAAGCGGTGATGTCTGCGTAGCTGCTGGCTATACCGCTTTCTGCCCCTAGGATGCCGAATTCGCGCATACCTGGGTTATCGATAACCAGTGCACCCCCGCCGAGACGTATCAACTCACGACGAACGGTCGTGTGCCGCCCTTCGCCGGTACCGCTGACCGTCCCTGTTTCCATCCTTGCCCTGCCGACCAATCGATTAATCAGGGTGCTTTTTCCCACCCCCGATGAACCGACGAAGCAATAGGTTTTTCCAGGTTGCAACAGACGTTCGACGTCCTTCAGGCCGTCCCCCGTTAAGTTACTCAAAGGTATGATAGGCGCGGTGATGCCGAGGGATTGAATTTCAGCCAACTGTCTTTTCAGCACGGCAGGATCCACCAGATCCGTCTTAGTCAGCAGGATGGCCGGCTCCGCGCCGCCCTCCATCACCATGACGAGATAGCGTTCCAGACGCTTCGGATTGAAATCGAAGTGGCACGACTGAACGATGAGCACATAGTCCACGTTCGCCGCAATCATCTGGTACTGCGTAGAAATACCGGCCGACTTGCGGCGAAGGGAGGTCTTGCGCTCCAGCAACGCGTGTATCACCCCGAAGTCACCTTGGGGGTGTTTCTCGACGCAAACCCAGTCGCCTATGCACGGTAGCTCTTGGCTCAGCTGATGCTGGTGCATATAGCGGCCCGCCAGCCTTGCTCGAAAGTGGCCACTTTGATCCACCAGCAACAATTGATCACGGTCGACCGCTGCAACGCGGGCGATGATTTCCGATGGTTTGCAGCTTGCCCGCTGCGCAAACCAGTCACTCCAGCCTAACTCATTCAATTCATGGTACTGATTCTTCATTTTTTCGATTGCTGAAGCCAAAGCCTATAACGGCGCATAACGTTGCGCTTCAGGCGCGCACGAGCGCGAAGCGCGAGTGCGGCGCTTGCAAGCGCTGGTTAGGCCGCCGTGAGCTTGACCTTGCCGACATTGCCGAGCTTCACACGTTGCTTCGCCTGCCATAGATCGTAGTTGTATTGCATCGCAAGCCAGCTTTCGGGCGAACGGCCCAGCGCCTTCGAAAGCCGTAATGCCATCTCGGGGCTGATGCCACTTGCGCCAGTGAGGATGCGATTCAGGGTCGAGGCAGCCACACCTAGCTTCGCGGCGAGTTCCCGGCCACTCAGATTGTTCGGCTCGAGATACACCTCGGTAATAAACTTACCCGGATGGGGCGGATTGTGCATGGCCATTAGTGATAGTCCTCATAGTCCAGGACGTAGGCGTGTCCGTCCTTGAATTCAAATGTCACGCGCCAGTTACCATTTGTCCACACCGACCAGCGACCTCGTTCATCCCCCTTCAACTGGTGTAGCCGAAACCCTGGAATATCCATGTCCTCGATGGACTGGGCCGTATCCAAGGCGGTCAATAGCATCCGAAGCCGCTTTGCGTGGTGGGGTTGGACGCCTGCCGCACTTCCCGACTCATAGAACCTCTTGAGTCCTTTGTGTCGGAACGACTGGATCATGTCTGCAGTATACCGTGTTGCGCATCACGCAACAAGCGGCCTAGACAGAATGGCTTAACGCGTTGAGGCGGCCTGCCTCCGGCGTATCGTGGTTTGCGTGGGTGGGCCACGTAGAGCCACATGTTGAGCACGAGGGCATCAACAACCATTCGAGGAGGCAGGCCAT
>Ga0210077_1000058_pt1 | contig 64333 bp, 38 predicted proteins | sample RushMan_CattailN_5_FD_185556 | JGI IMG/M metagenome (GOLD analysis project Ga0210077, IMG submission 185556) | Wetland microbial communities from San Francisco Bay, California, USA, that impact long-term carbon sequestration -... | ecosystem: Environmental > Aquatic > Marine > Wetlands ...
CCCGCCGGTGAAGATCAACGACACGGAGACAAGACATCTCAAATCGGCGTTCACCGGCGAAGATTACGAGATCGACGTCTTCCTCCCGTCCGGATACGCCAACGGCGACGGCGCTTATCCGGCCGTCTACGTGCTCGACGCCGAATACAATTTCGGCTGCGTGTCCTATATCGCCCGCAGGCTGATCAAGAACGGCGACATTTCGAAGCTAATTCTGGTGGGAATCGCTTACGGTCCCGACGACGAGGATTATTACTATAAAACGAGGATGAGGGACTTCACGCAGCCTTCCAAAATCCACGGCTATCAAACCGGAGAAGGCGAAAACTTCATCAGCTTTTTCCAAAAAGAGCTGATCCCCTTCGTCGAGGCCAATTACCGCGTCGAGAAGCGGAACCGGACCATCGTCGGCCACTCCATCGGGGGATTCTTTTGCGGCTATGTGCTATTGAACCACCCCGGGATCTTCGACAACTATCTCATCGTCAGCCCTTCGTTCTGGTTTTCCGGCGAAGGGGTCTTCCGGTACGAAGAGAGCTTCGCCAAGAGTGGCGCCCCCATGAACGCCACCGTCTTCCTGGCCACCGGAGCGGCCGAAAGCGAACGGATGGTCAGGACCACCGAAGAGTTCATTTCCGTGGTGAAGAGCCGGAATTACAAAAACCTGAAATTCAAATCCATGCTTCCCGAGGGCGAGCACCACCGGAGCATTTTCCCCTACGCTTTTACGAGAGGCTTGCAGTTCATCCTAGGACAGGCGAAACAGCTGAGAAGCCAAAGGATCGATCCGAATCGTCCACAGAACGCCGGGTATCGGAAAAAACCAGCAAAGACGGTACCGGGTCTACAAAATGCTGGTTTTTAGAGGAAACCAGACGCCCGTCTTCGCCCGCCGAGGGCCGGCTCGGGTTTCGTCCTCAGTCGCCGCGCCCTTGATTGACTCAAACTATGGGTGGGGTTCGCTCCCCTTGATCTCCGGAATCGACGGAAGGGCAGCGGGCCCCGCCCTGCGGACGCGAAAGACCGGGAAGTCGGCTTCGGCCTGATCGCCCAAGGCCATCCGCACCGAGTCCTCGATGAAGCTTCCCTTGACCGCGAGCCTCTCCCCTTTCTCATACTTCAGGATCTCGAGGGCTATAAATGTCCTGTGCTTCTGGAAGTCCAACGTGTATTCCGCGATGTACCCGCCAAGACGCTCGCCGCGCTGAGTCTGGACGGAAACGGCGTCGCTGAGGATTCTGACCTCGAATTCCCGGGATGGCCCTCCTCCCCGGCGCGGCATGTCCTGACAGCCGACAAACGGAAGGACAACGGCGCAAAGCGCTGCCGTCGCGAGAGTCCTGCCGCGGCGCCTCATTTTCGGGAAACCTTATCCGCGGGAGGTTTGACGGTTTTGTCGGCCGCCGCCGGTGCCGCCTTCCAGACCACAAATATGTTCGTTTGCGCGTCGCCTCGGTAAACGCGGGTTTCCTCGTCGAAGACCGCCGCCGAGCCTCCCCCGAAAATCCCTTCCACTCTGATGATGTCGCCTTTGTTGAACGACCTGTCACGCGTGTAGAGAAAGAATTTTTCTCCGTCGGACTGGACCGCCCAGTAGCCGGGGATCTTCGCCGAATCGACCACGATCTCCGAGTAGCCGCCGGTGATGGCCATCAATCTCGAGTCCGCCCCGAAGCTCACCTCCGACTTATGGCCGCACCCGCAGACAGAGAGGCCGATGGCAAGAAGACAGAAAACCGGTTTTAAGTTCTTCATATATTGGCCGGAGGGGTCAAACGCCACGCGGGCGCTCCTCAATATTGCCGTTGAAATCGGAATTGACTCCCCCTTGCCTGGCCCGGACCGATAGCCGCCCTCGTGAAGGCGAAGGGGCTTGGCGGTTCCTTGGCATCGTCCTCTCCTGTTCGGGTCCAATTGTACATCGCGGCCGTTTCCGGAATCAACGGGCGGCAAGCGGCCGATTCGCGCTGCCGCCGGCTAAGGCCGTCCTTTAGGCAAAGAAGCCGAGTTAACTCGTGCCGAAACAACAACTTCCATTGATCCGGCCCACGGCTACAACCTTCGGGCGGCGGCGGACGTATTCCCTAATGGACTATCCGAGACCGCCCAAGGGGAGAGAAGTGTCACAATGTTCGGGAACTATCTGAAAATCGGCCTCAGGAATCTCAGGCGGCACAAGGGGTATTCGTTCCTCAACATCGCCGGGCTGGCCTTCGGGATGGCCTGCTGCATCCTGATCCTGCTCTGGGTCCGCGACGAGACGGGCTTCGACCGTTTCCACGCCAACGCCGACGACATCTACCGCGTCCTCCAGGAGGTGAAGTTCAGCGACCACGAGACGACCTGGGCCATCAACCAGGGCCCGCTCGGGCCGGGGCTCGAAGCCGATTTCCCCGAAATCGTCCGCTCGGTCAGGTTCAAGGGCCGGCGTTTCCAGGTCAGGCAGGGCGGCGTGTGGCTCCCGGAGGTTTTCTATCTGGCCGACCCGTCCGTCTTCGAGGTCTTCACCTTCCCGCTCGTCGCCGGCGACCCGGCCACGGCCCTCTCCGATCCGCACTCGATCGTCCTCTCGGAAAAATCGGCCGCGAAGTATTTCCCCGACGGCGCCGCCACCGGACAAACGCTCCGCGTCGACGACAAGTACGACTTCCGGGTTGCCGGCGTGATGAAAAACGTCCCGCGCAACTCCCATCTCCGGTTCGATTTCCTCGTTCCGTTCGAATTCGGCCGCGAGCTCGGGTTGAGCGTCGACCGCTGGGACAACAGCACGTTCACGACCTACGTCCAGCTGCGCAAGGGGACTCCGGCCTCCGCCGCGATCAAAAAAATCGCCGGCTATCTCGCCGACAAGCCGACGATCGAGAAGGGCACGCTTCTCACCCTTCAGCCTTTGAAACGGATCCATCTCTATTCGCACTACGAGTTCGACGCGCCCCACGGCGACATCCGCTACGTCCGCGTCTTCTCGCTGGTGGCCTTCTTCGTCCTGCTCATCGCCTGCATCAACTTCATGAACCTGACGACCGCCCGCGCCGCCGGCCGGGCCCGGGAAGTCGGCATGCGCAAGGTCTCCGGCGCCCGCCGCGCCCACATCGCGGGGCAGTTCTACGGCGAATCGGTCCTGCACGTCGCCGTGGCCCTGGCCCTCGCCCTCGGACTCGTGAAGCTTTTCCTCCCCGCCTTCAACTCGCTCGCCGCCAAGGAGCTCAACTTCGACCTCGGCGGAGGGACCCGGCTTCTCCCCGGAATCGCCGCCATCGCCCTCGTGACGGCCCTCATCGCCGGGAGCTACCCGGCCCTGGTCCTTTCGGCCTTCCGCCCGGCCCAGGTGCTCAAGGCCTCGCCGACCGCCGGCCCTCGCGGCCGGTCCTTCCGCCGGGCCCTGGTCGTGGTCCAGTTCTCGCTGACCATCCTGCTCATCGTCTGCACGGTTTTCGTCGCCAGGCAGCTCGATTTCATGCGCAATGCCAAGCTCGGCTACGACAAAGAGAATGTCGTCTACATGGCCATGCGCGGCGACATGGCGCAGCGGTTCGACGCGGTCAGGAGCGACCTCGTCCACCTACCGAGCGTCGCGGGCGTCGCGCTCAGCGAGACGGTGCCGACCTACGGGTATTCGTTTTCCAACAGCCTCTGGACCTGGCCCGGACAGCCGGCGGACAGCGAAATCCTGATGCGCGCCGGAAGCGTCGGCGAGGGCTACTTCGACGTCCTGGGCATCCAAATGCTCGCGGGCCGCACCTTCGACGGCCAGGCCGTTTCGGAGACGAGCCCCGAGTTCGTCGTCAACGAGGAGGCGGCCCGGGTCATGAACCTCGAGGAGCCCGTCGGCCGGTGGCTGAGCGACCGGAGCGGCCGGTTCAAGGGCACGATCGTCGGGCTGGCCAAGGACTACCACTTCACCCCGCTGCGGCAGAAGATCGAGCCGTTGATCCTCATCTACTACCCGCCCGACTGCAACCTGCTCCTGGTGCGGCTCAAGCCCGGAAACGCGGCCCGGGCCATGGCCGACCTCGGAGCCGTCTGGAAGAAATTCGCGCCCGGATTTCCTTTCCAGGCGAATTTTCTGGACGAGGCCCTGGACGACCTCTATAGGAGCGAACAGCGGATCGGCGCGATCATCCGATCCTTTTCCCTTCTGGCCGTGGTTGTCGCCGCCCTGGGCCTGTTCGGGCTGGCCTCGTTTACGGCCGAACGGCGCACCAAGGAGATCGGCATCCGCAAGGTTCTGGGGGCCACGGGGTCGAACATCGTCTGGCTCTTCTCGCAGGAATTCTCCCGGTGGGTGCTCGCGGCCAACGTCGCGGCCTGGCCGGCGGCCTATTTCGTCGTCTCCAAGTGGCTCGAGGGGTATCCGTACAGGATCGGAATCGGGCCGGGCCCCTTCGTTTTCGCCGCCGGGCTGGCCCTCCTGGTCGCCGCGATCACGGTCGGCTACCACTCCATCCGCTCGGCCCGGGCCAACCCGGCCGGCGCCCTGCGCTATGAGTAAGCGGCAGGCATTGGAGAGATCCGCGGGCCCGGCCGAGCCCTGACCGCCCGAATACGAAAACCCGCTGTCGCAAAAGGGGGCGCTCCGACCTGCCCCGGCGATTCGCTCCGGAACGAGTGCGGCGGCCAAGGGAGCGGGCTCGCCGGGGCCCGCTTTTCCACTTGGAAGCCTCGTTTTCCCTAAAAACCAGGGCCGCCAATGCAGTTTACGAGGTAAGGCCCGGACCTGACTTTTTCCCCTTCAGCAACTTCCCTCGGCCCGCCCCCCATTGTCAACGAGTTGAGATCCCTTACCGTCTAACCCAATGAAGCGGATATATAATCGTGACATGGATACGATCGACGAGGAACGGATGATCGCAATGTGCCGGCAGGGAGACCCCGCGGGCTACAGGCTGGTCTACGACCGCTACAGCGGCCCGCTCCTTCGAACCGCCCTGCGCATGCTGGGTCGCCTCGAGGAGGCCGAGGACGCCGTCCAGGAGACCTTCCTCAAGCTGTTCCGGGGAATCAAGGGGTTTCGGAGCGGGGCGCGATTCAGCACCTACCTCTTCCAGATCCTCGTCAACACGTGCATCGACGCGATCCGGAGGAGAAAGCCCGCGAACACTCCAGCCGCGTACACGCCGGAAGTCGAATCTCTGACTGCGCCGTCCGGCCACGAGCTGCGCCACAGCCTGGCCGAGGCGGTGGCCAGCCTGCCCGGCCAGATGCGGGCTTCGTTCGTTCTCTTCGCGATCGAGGAATTCACGCAGGCGGAGATCGCCGGGATGCTGGGCATCAGCGAAGGCGCGGTCAAGACCCACGTTTTCCGGGCCCGCCGCAAACTCCGGGCCTGGCTCGCCGCCTGCCCGGACGGAGGGACATCATGAAGTGCCGCAAGTTCGACGCCTACGAGACCGGGCGGATCACGGCCGCGGAATTCGAGAGCCACATCCGCGGCTGCGCCGATTGCGCGGCCCTCGCGGCCCTCGAGTCGCGGCTGGATGAGGAGATCCGGGCGCTCCGTGAACCCGCCGCGGGCCGGCCGGAGCTCTGGGGCCGCATCGAGACCGCGCTCGCCGCGGAAAAAGTAGAAGCGCCGGCCTCAACGACCGGGGCCGGGCGCGCCCGCCGGGAGCCGCACAGGCGGCCGCTCGCATCGCTCTTCGAACGATTCCCGCGGCAGGTCCTCGTCCCGGCCGGCCTCACCATCCTGCTCGCGCTCGCCGGGGCGGCCGTGATGTTCCTGAGAGTCCAGGCACGCCCTGCCGGCATCCTCGCGGACCGGGCCCTGGCCCGGGTCGAGGTCAAGGAACGGGAATACGCGGAGGCCATCGGCGCGCTGGAAAAACTGGCCGGCCCGAAGATCGAGGCCATGGACCTCCAGATGATGTCGCTCTACAAGGACAAGCTGGCCGCGATCGACGCCCAGATCGAAAAGTGCCGGGAGGCCCTTGCTTCGAACCCGGCCAACGCCCATATCCGGAGCTATCTCCTGGCCGCCCTTCGGGACAAGCGGCAGGCCCTGGCCGATGCGCTGGGGCCGGAAGACCCGGCAAAGACAGACGGGAGGAATCCATGAAAAACCGAGCCTCGGCATTCAGGAGCCTGATCATTCTCGCGGCCGTCGTCGCCCTCGCCGCGGCCGCCGCGATGGCCGCCTCAAGCGGGGGTCCCGCGGCCGGGCGGGCCGGCCTTCCCGGCGACGCGGCGAAGAACGTCCAGTCGAAAACCCTAGCCGTCTCGGCCGTTTCGAGCCCCGGGAAGACGGTGCGCGTCGACGAGACGCGAGCCGGGCTGACGATCACGGGCTGGGACAAGAACGAGGTCGCGGCCGAGGCCACCGTCGAAGTCGGGAACTCCGACCCCGCCCTCATAAAGGAATTCCTCGACAACACGACGCTGACCCTCGAGCCCGAATCCGGGGGGCTGGTTCTCCGGCTGATCTCCCCGATGGACCGAAAGGGAAAGCCGGGAACGGCCTTCGGGAAAATCGCCGAAGCCATTCGCACGGGGCGCTGGAACATCTCGTTCGCCGCGAAAATCGCCGTTCACGTCCCCGCAAGCCAGGCCCTGGAGGTGAAGAACGCCTTCGGCAACGTCGCGGTCTCCGGCGTCGCCGGGCGGCTCGAGCTCGGCAACGAGTCGGGCGAGGTCCGGGTCGAGGGCTGCGGCGGCGAGCTGCGCCTGGAGAACAGCTTCGGCGCGGTCACGGTCCTCGACTTCAAGGGCCCCGCCGACATCCGCGACGAGAGCGGCGAGGTGCGGGTCGAGAACGTCGCCGGCCGGGTCGGCGTCCGGAACAGCTTCAAGAGCGTCCGGTTCCGGAAGATCGGGGGCCCGCTCACCGTGACTTCGGAAAGCGCGGAGGTCGCGGGGAGCGAGGTCGCGGGCGACTGCCAAATCACCTCTTCCTTCAACGGGATCGACGTCCGCGGGGTCACGGGCCGGCTCGAGGTGAAGGGCGAGAGCTCCGGGGTGACGGTCGACGACGTTCGAAAGGATGTGGTCATCGACAGCTCCTTCAAGCCGGTCCGGGTGACGAAGGTCGGCGGCGGGCTGCGCGTCGCCTCCGACTCCGCGCCGGTGTCCGTCGAGGGCATCGAGGGTGACGCCTGGATCAAGAGCTCATTTCAAACGATCGACGTCGCGGGCGTCAAGGGCCGTTTGACAGTGGAGGGGGAATCGAGCGCGGTCGCCGTCAAGCACATCGGCGGGGACGCGAGGATCAAGTCGTCGTTCAAGGACATCTCCGCAGAGGACATCGGTGGCTCCCTCGAGGTCACGGCGGAGTCGGCCAAGGTCGTCGTGAGCGACATCACCAAGGAAACCTCCGTCACGACCTCCTTCAACGGCGTCGAGGCCCGGCGGGTCGGCGGCGGCCTGACGGTTTCCGGCGAATCGGCGAGCGTCCTGGCTGAAGACATCGGCGGCCCCGTGGATATCAAGAATTCCTTTAAGAACGTCGTCCTGAGCCGGACATCGGGGTCGATCAGGGTCCGGGGCGAATCAAGCACGGTCGACGTCGGGCAGGTCAAGGCCCTGCCGCCGGGCTCGGTCATCGAAATCAAGACCTCCTTCAAGCCCATCACCCTCGCCCTGCCTGCGGGGGCCAAAATCCAGGGCACGGCCAAGACGCAATTCGGCCGGATCCGCTGCGATTTCCCGGTTTACCTCGAGGACACGGGGGGCGAGGGGGAGAAGTCGGTGAGCTTCGAGAGCTCCGGGCCGGGCGTCACCCTCAAGCTCGAGGGGTCGGCCGACATCACCATCCTGAAGGAGAAAGGCTGAGCGGCGGGCCGGTCAACTTTCCGTCCAGGCCCAGGCGACCATCTGCTCGTCGGGCAAGGTGAGCGGTTGACGCTCGAAGCCCCCGAAGACCTCGGAGCGCGCGAATCCCGCGGCCCGGAAGAGGAGCTCGAGCTCGAAGCGGTAAACCCATCGCTGGGAGGTGTGCCCGCGGTGCAGGAGCGTTTCGCGGCCGTCCGGTTCAAGAGCCCGGTACTCGGTCACCGAGCGCTGGAGCTGGGCCACGGGATCCTTGGTCCGCGTGTCGTACAGGCGCACCTTCCGGCCGCCCGCGGGGTCGACCATCTCCAACTCGAGCACCGGGACGCCGTCGGGCTCGGACCAGTACCGCGGGCCCGGGTACGACATGTGCATCACCAGCGCGCCTCCGGGCCGGAGGTGGCGGCGGGCGGCCGCCAGCGCGCGGACCTGGTCGTCGGTCGTCTCGCAATGCGCGAAGGAGTTGAAGGCGCAGACGGCCCGGGCGAACCGGCAACCGAGGGAAAAGTCGCGCATGTCCGCGACAGATGCCCGCACCTCCAAGCCGCGTTCCGAGGCCTTGACGCGTAGCCGCCGGATCATGGCCTCCGAGTTGTCGATGCCCTCGGCGTCGAATCCCGCTTCCACGAGACGCAAGAGGATACGTCCCGTGCCGCACCCGATCTCCAGGACCGGACCTCCCGCCCCGCGTGCGACCCGATTCCAGAACGCGACGTCGAAGTCGAGTCCTTCGAACACGAGGTCGTAGAGCTCGGGGGCGTCGTAGGGCGATACGGTCTTTTCGTCTCTCACGCGATCTCCGCGCCGAGTATAGCCGCCGCTCGTCCCCCGGTCAAGGCGAACGGGCCATGCGCCGGCAACAGGCGCGGCGCGAATCCACTCGCGCACCACGTCCACGTTGGGCTTAGCCCGTCTTCCAGGGAGAGGGGCTCGGGCGCCCCTCTTGGCTCTTGGAGGCCGCCTTGTGGCCCACGGGCCTCCAAGCGGGCTTAGGGGCCAGGAAATCCGGCTGACCCAGGCCCCAGCGACATGTTCCCTCGGACCTCCCCCAGGCTTGATCCCGTTCCTTCCGGCCTATGTCCAGATGCGGACATCCGCTGTCCAGGGGCGGACAGGCGCGGCCGCGGTTCGCCGGTCGTTGCCCTCGAGTTTCCCGGCCTGCCCGGCCGCACAGGCCCCCTTCCTCTTGGCACGCCTTTTGCTTTAGGCTGGAGAGGCAGGGAATGTCGCATGCTCAGGAATTACTTTAAAATCGCCGTCAGGAACCTCGTCAAGTTCAAGCTCTATTCGGCGATCAACATCGCCGGCCTGTCCATCGGGCTGGCCTGCGTCATCCTGATCTCGCTCTTCATCAGGGATGAGCTCAGCTTCGACCGCTTCCACCAAAAGGCCGGGCGCATCTACCGGGTTTATGTCGAGTTCGAAATGGACGGCCGCACGGTTCGCTTCGCGGGGACGCAGGCCCCCCTGGCCCCGGCCCTGCTGGCCGAGTTTCCCGAGGTCATCCACGCCGTGAGGTTCGCCGACCGCTACGAGGAGCTCGTCACCGCAAAGGACCGGCAATTCTGGGAGAAGGGCGTGATGCTGGCGGACCCGGAGGTCTTCGCGACCTTCACCTTTCCGCTGAGCAAGGGAGACCCACGCACCGCCCTCGACGACCCAACCTCGGTCGTCCTCTCCGAGACGATGGCCCGGAAATACTTCACGGGCGAAGACGCCATGGGCAAAGAGCTTCGGATCGGCGACAACCCCCCGGTCCCCTATAAGGTCTCCGGCGTCATGAAGGACGTCCCGCCGAACTCGCAACTGCAGTTCGACTTCCTGGTCTCGTTCGCCAACCAGAGGGGCAACATCGGATGGGGCATGTGGAACTACACGACCTACGTCGAGCTCCGCCCGGACGCCTCGCCGGCCGCCTTGGAGGCCAAGCTTCCCGAGCTCGTCGGCAAGCACATGGGCGAAGAGACCCGGGCGCGGAACCGCCTGCGCCTCCAGCCGCTGACCCGCATCCACCTGCACTCGAACCTCCGCAGTGACCTGCCCACGAACGGGGACCTGTCCCACCTTTATATTTTTTCGGCCGCGGCCTTCCTCATCCTGCTCCTGGCTTGCATCAACTTCGTCAACCTCGTGACGGCGCGCTCGGCCGTCCGGGAGAAGGAGGTCGGGCTGAGGAAGGTCGTCGGGGCCAGCCGGCGGCAGCTCGTCTTCCAGTTCCTGGGCGAGGCCCTGCTTCTCTCCGGCTCGGCCTTTTTGTTGTCGCTCCCGCTGGCCCAGCTCCTGCTTCCGGTCTTCAACGTCCTCGCCGGAAAGCATATGGCCTTCGACATCCTGGGCGATGTCGGCTTCGTCGCGCTGCTCGCGGCGATGATGATCGCCGTGGGCGTCCTGGCCGGGGCCTACCCGGCCTTCGTGGTCTCGCGCTTCAGGCCCGCCTCGATCTTCAGGCAGGGCCGGGGCGAGGGGGCCTCCCTCCGCCCGTCCGTTCTCCGGAGGGTCCTGGTCGTGGCCCAGTTCGTCGTCTCCACGATCTTCCTGTCCTCGACCCTGGTCATCCGCCTGCAGATGGACTACGTCAGGAACAAGAACCTCGGCTACGACAAGGAGCACATGATCGTCCTGCCCATCTACTACGAGCCCGCGCGCGCCAGGGCGGACCTGCTCAAGGCGGAGATCGTCAAGAGCCCGCTCGTCCTGGGCGCCTCGGCCACGGCGTACCTTCCGAGCAAGGGGACCTATCGCCAGAACGTCTGGTGGGAGGGCCTGCTGGAGGACGCCCAGAACGTCTACATCGACTGGATCTCCGCCGACGAGAATTTCATCAGGACCCTGGGCCTCGAGGTCACGGCGGGACGGGATTTCTCGGCGGACCGGCCCGGCGATCGCGGCGGCGCCTATATCCTGAACGAGGCGGCCAGCCGGCTGACCGGCGTGAAGGACCCCGTCGGGATGCCCTTCAAGATCGTCGAGCCTGGAACGGTGATCGGCGTCGTCCGGGACTTCAACTTCAAGTCGCTGCATGAGGAAATCCAGCCGATGGCCCTGTACGTCTATCCGCAGGCCTTCAGCTACCTTCTCGTCAGGGTCCGCTCGGACCGGATCGCCGAGGCGGTCCGCTCCCTGAAACGGACGTGGGAGGAGATCGTCCCGTCCGTGCCGTTCAGCTACTCGTTTTTCGATGAGGACTTCGCCCGCATCTACAGCTCGGAGACGCGGCTGATGACGACCTTCAATTACGTCGCGGGCCTGGCGCTCTTCGTCGCCTGCCTAGGGCTGTTCGGGCTGGCCTCGTTCACGGCCCTGCGGCGGGGGAAGGAGATCGGCATCCGCAAGGTGCTGGGGGCCTCGGTCGGGGGCATCACCATGTTTCTGTCCAAGGAGTTTCTCGGCCTGGTCCTTCTGGCCAACCTCTTCGCCTGGCCTATCGCCTATTTTCCGCTCACGGCCTGGCTCCGGAAGTTCGCCTACCGGACGGGGCTGGGCCTGTGGATTTTCGCCGCGGCCGGGCTGTTGTCCCTGGCCGTGGCCCTGGCCGCCGTGAGCTACCAGTCCGTCAAGGCCGCCCTGGCCAACCCCGGCGACACGCTGAGGTACGAGTAGGCGCAAGGCGCGTTCCCATTTCCGGGAAAATTTCTTTCGGTCCATATAAACTCTTTTGTAGGAATTAGCGTAATTCGTCGTTCCCGGAGAGGTGACCATGCCCGGACAGCCGGTCTTCGCACGCCCGCCGCGCCTCGCGGAATGGCTCCTCCGGCGCCTTTTCCCCGACCGGGGCGAGGTCCCCCACGGTGGAATGAGTCGAGCCTGAAGAATCCCGCCATCCTGGCCGTGGCCGCCAAGGACAGCCTGCCGACCTTTGTCAACAACAACACGAACGGGGTCGGCTGGGAGGGCAAGACCGACGACCAGGACAGCATTTTGATGGAGACCATCCGCGTCGACCCTCATTATTTCGAGACCATGGGCATGCCGATCGTGGCCGGCCGGGGCTTCTCGGACGACCGCCCGGGCGACGTCGGAACGGCCATCGTGCTGAACGAGGAGGCCGTCCGCAGATCCGGGCTACGCGATCCGGTCGGCAAGTGGTTCTCGCTCTGCGGCCGGAAAGGGGTCGTCGTCGGCATCGTCAAGGACACCTTCTTCCAGAGCTTCCGCCAGGAAGTCCGCCCCCAGGTCTATTACCTTTACCCCGACATGGCCGCCGACGTTTCCGGACTCGACGTGGTTTTCGTCAGGGTCAAGGGCGACCCGGCCGGGAAGCCGTTCAAGGAGGCCGTGGCCCACATCGAGAAAGTCTGGAAGAGCGTCAACACGATAACGCCCTTCGAATTCCATTTCCTCGACGAGGCGCTCGATGCCCTGTACACGAGCGAAACGCGCCAGGGCCGGCTGTTCGGGATCTTCGCCTTCCTGGCCGTGCTCATTTCCTGCCTCGGACTGTTTGGTCTGGCGTCCTTCACCGCGGAGCAGCGGACGAAGGAGATCGGGATCCGAAAGACTCTAGGGGCCTCGATCCCCGACATCATGCTCCTGCTGTCGGCCGATTTTTCCAAAGCCGTGCTGGCCGCGAATCTCATTTCCTGGCCTCTGGCCTGGTACCTGATGTCCCGCTGGCTGAGGGGGTTCGTGTACAGGACGCCCCTCGAACCCTGGATCTTTTTCGGGGCCGGCCTGGCCGCGCTCCTCATTTCCTGGCTTACGGTGGTCCTGCAGACGCTGCGGTCGGCCCATACCAACCCCGTCGAGGCCCTCAGGAACGAGTGACGGGGCCTTGCCTCGATGCGGGTGGCGCCGAGAGCTGAGTTTCGAGCGATTCACTTCCGTTCGTGGGCCCCTCCAAAACCTCGAGGGCCGGGCTCGCGCATAGGAGGCGCGGCCTTCATGACCGAACCGACCCTTCGTCCCGCACGGCCGAATCGACGGGGGTCTTGCAAATCCGGGCGTTGATGTTATTAAATTCGAAGAGCACAACGCCCGGAAGGAGGACGCGAGATGAGCGAGCGCGCGATGGACCGCCGCCGGTTCTTGAAGACCACGGCCGCCGGGGCCGCGGCCCTGGCCTTGCCCGGCTGCCTGCGGAAATCCCCGGCCGAGACCCAGAAGCCGAACATCCTTTTCGTTTTCGACGACCAGCTCCGGGCCGACGTCTGCGGCGTCTACGGCGGGCGGAACATCGAGACGCCCCATATCGACCGGCTGGCCGGCCAGGGTGTTCGCTTCACCAACTCCATTTCGAGCTGCCCGCTCTGCACGCCCTACCGGGGGATGGTCCAGACGGGGCGCTACCCGACCCACTCCGGAATCGTCATGAACTTCGTCGAGGCCGACCACGACCAGAACCCCCACTGCCTGGCCGACGTTTTCGGCGCCGCGGGGTACGACACCGGCTTCATCGGCAAGTGGCACCTCTCGTCGGGCTGGCGGCGGGAAGAGGGCCTGTACGAACCGAACGAGCAGGCCGTCGCCCTCTACCGCGAAAAAACCCCCGAGACCGAGTACGTGGCCCCGGGGCCGGGCCGCCTGGGATACAGGCACTGGCAGGCCTTCAATTTCCACGTGGCCTTCAACGATTACTACTGGTACGAGGACGCGCCGGAGAGGCTGTATTCCGGAAAGTACGAGACCGACACCCAGATCGACCAGGCCATCGCCTACATGGAGGCCCGGAAGGGCGGCGGGCGGCCGTTCCTGCTGTGCGTCGCCCCGCACCCGCCGCATCCGCCGTTCGACCCGGCCTACGTTCCCGCGGGCTACCTCGATCAGGTGCCCGAGACCCTCCACTGGTCGCCCAACGTGCCGGCGGCCAACAACCCCCGGAGCGTCGAGCAGATGCGCTATTACCTGGCCATGGCCAAGAACATGGACGACAACCTGGGCCGCCTGATGCGCTGCCTCGACGATTCGGGCCTGGCCGAAACGACGATCGTCGTCTTCACCGCCGACCACGGCGACATGCACGGAAGCCACGGCCGCGTCAACAAGATGGTGCCCTACGCCGAGGCCATGAACATCCCTCTCCTCGTCCGCTGGCCCGGGAGAATCGAGGCCGGCGCGCGGTTCGACGCGCTCCAGACCCCGATGGACCACCTGCCCACGCTCTGCGGCCTGGCCGGGATCCCCGTTCCCCGCGAGGTCGACGGCACGGACCTGAGCCGGGTCCTTCTCGGCAAGGGGAGGGACCGCCGCGACGAGGTCCTCATCGGAAGCTACACCTCCCACTGGGACTTTTTCCAGACGGGAACCCGGTGGCCCGAGTGGCGCGGGGTCAAGACCAGGCAGTTCACCTACTGCAAGTGGCTCACGGGCGGCGAGGAGCTCTACGACGACCTCGAGGACCCCTACCAGATGACCAATCTGGCCGAGGGCGGAAAGGCGGACGCCGTGCTCGAGAGGATGCGAGGCCGATTAAAGGACTTTCTCGCCGCGGCCCACGACGATTTCCGTCCCGGGGACCGCTACGGCGCGTGGTACGACGATCGCCGCAACCTCGTGCGGACGGGCCTCGGCCCGGTACCGAAATAGGCGCACGCGTTCTTAGACTTTAGTTCCATGGGCCAGATGGAATCCGTCTGCGTTTGCCGGACAGGGTGAGGTTCCGGGCCGCAAGCCGGCGGCCGTAAACGCACGGCTACGCCAAAATTGCATTGCGTCCCCAATTTCATCAGGCCTCGAAGCCTTCTGGCAACCCTTTCTGCAGGACAGCGTATTTTATGGTTAGCACACATGGTCGGAGGTCTGGTTTGAGACGGAAGCTTTCAGCGGTTTTTACAATTAATCTTTTTCTTCTGAGCGGATCCTCAATTTTGATCGCGCAAGATGTAGAAAGGCCCGAAAAAAGAGAGTCAATTTTTGACAGGGCTGCCCATCTGGAAGAGCGCTTCCTGACCGAGATACCTCACGTCGCAAGGCTGTGCGACGAATTGAAAGTCGAAAAGCGCAGAGTCGACATCGGAGACTGTGAACTTTATGTGGAGGACGAGGGCCAGGGAACACCGCTCCTTCTGATCAATGGAGGCCCGGGGGGCACTCATCATTGTTTCCATCCTTGGTTTTCGCGGGCCAAGGATTTCGCCAGGGTTATTTACTACGATCAGCGAGGCTGCGGCCTTTCGGATTACGCGCCCGGAAAAGATGGCTATTCCGTGGATCAGGCGGTCGCGGACATCGAGGCGCTCAGGAAAGCTCTCGGGCTGGAGAGATGGGTGGTGTTGGGCTATTCCTATGGCGGCTTTCTAGCTCAATACTACGCGACGAAATATCCGGAGAGCTTTGCCGGCCTGATCCTTCTCGGCGCCTCACCGGGAATGTGGACGCAAATGAAGCCTACCCGTCAGTACGACTTCCTAGCCAAAGAGGAAAGAACCCGGATAAGAGAAGTGTACGCTCAAGCACAAAAGCTCGCGGGGGAACGGAAATGGGAGCCAGAAAAAACGTTGGCCCTTCAGGTTTACAACGCTCATCTCAACGGCGATTGGAAACGCCAGCATTTCTATCGGCCGTCTTCCGAGGATCTTGCCCGGGGCGCCCTCTACGAGTGGAACTATGATTCGGTCCATAATTTCAGAGGCGGAATCAGTGGGAGCATGGACAAGATCAATTTGACCGGGGCCTTCGAGAAATGCCCCATTCCAACCCTAATCCTCGAGGGGAAATGGGACCTGACCTGGAACACGGACAAGCCCGGCATTATCGCCGGTAACCACCCCGGTGCCAAGCTCGTCCTCTTCGAAAATGCGGGACACGGAATCTATGACGAAGAACCGGGCCGACTCTTCACGGTCCTCAAGGACTTCATGGTTCAGTTGCGGGAGGCCAAGGCGTTCGACGCCACCCCTTACAAAGCCTATCTGAAGGGTTGGGATCAGAAACAGAAAGCGACGTCCCTGTATATTGTAAGAACTTCCAGCTACGGCACGGCGTCCTTGGCCAAAATTGCCCAGGCCTATTCCAGAACTTGGTGCGACGATCTTCAGGACTGGCCGATGTGGCTGTTTAAGGTCGGAGCCGCCCATTATGACTGTAAGAATTACGCAGAGGCGTTTTATGTTTTTGGCAGGCTTGCTGATGCTGCCCAGAAGAAGAACGACAACGAACAAAAGGCGTTGGCGGTGCTCTGGCAGGGGCAAATGCTGGATCTTCTGGGCAGACGGGATGAAGCTGTTAGGCTCTATCAAATGGTTGCCGACCTCAATATGAATGAAACATGGCAACACAGCAATTATGGCCTCAAGTATGAGCTTTCGCCCTATGCTAGGGAAAGGATAACGAAGCCGTTTGTGCGGATTGAAAACAAGCTCAAAGACTGAGTCTTTGAGATCCTCAGCGCTTTTTCATATCTTCTCATGTCGCATAAGGCAAATCCGCTTCCGCTGAGATTAGTAGCAAATCTGATTTGATTCAGCCATTCATTTGAATATTGGCCGGCGATCAGCTCGCCGGCTTTTTTCCCCATTTGGCTTCAATAGGAATTTTCCAAGTCGTACGCCGGTGACTCCCTGAACTCACCTCTGACAATTCAAGAAGTCGGGTCAGGCTCAACTCAGATGGCCTTTGTAGCCAAGGTCGCTTCAAAGCAAGTTGATTATCCTCCAGCCCAAACATCCCAGGCGCGTTAGGGCGGGAGCCGCACCAGCGGCCGCGATGCTGTTTTCGCCATGATATCCCCGCCTGGTCTCAGTCCAGGCCGGACTGCCCCGATCAGATCGAATAAACGGCCAAGGTCCTTGAGGTGACGGGCACCAATCCGGCGGTCATCATAGACAGAGACCCCACCCGGTCGGGCAGCACCCGGCCATTTCCCCTTCAAGGAGAAAATGGCGGAGATCATCGGCCAATCGGTCTTCGAGCTGGACGGAGACCTTCCTCTGCCACTACAACCTTCACGCCCTCAAGGTCCGTTAGCGAAGGCCGGGCCAGCCGCCGGCCCGGCTCGCTACCTCCAGTCGGGCAGGCGGCCCGGGGTATAGGGCGCACGGACCGAATCGAGCCGCTTCTCGATCGCACTGACCTCCTCGGCTACGATACGTCCGATCTCCTCATTGACCGGTTTGAATTCTTCCTCCGCGATGGCGAACTGCTCGCGCTGTGTCCTGGTCGGGGCCGAAGATGAGCGGGATTGGGCGGCTATGATCCCATCGAGGCGGCCGACGATCGCCGGCCTCGTCGGCTCGGAGAGGCGCCACTGGAAGAGCCGCCTGTCGCCCGTCAAGCACAGCTGGAGTTCTTCCACCCTGATCTCGAGGGCCTTGATAGAATCGAGGATATCCTGGTGGGGAACGGTGACGCTCCGAAGCGCGGTCCTATAGTTTCCTGCCAGGGCCAGGATCTCCGTCAGGGCGTGCGCGGCGCCGTTGACCGAGTTGCTGAGCCGGCGGACTCGCCTCTGGAAGGCGGCGAGTTCCGTCCTGTCGGCGTCCGGAAGCGATACCGCGGTCAGGGCCTGGACTTTGAACGGCACCGGCCCGGCGAGGGGCTTGACCTTTCCCCCGTGTCTCAAGGCCATGGAGACCGAATAGGCGCCTGGGACGACGAAAGTGCTCGATGGCCGGGAGAGGAACGGGCCCGTCCTTGGTGGATAGAACGGCGCGAGAACGGGATACTTGAGGTCCCAAGTCACCCTGTTGATGCCCTTGCGCGCCGGCTCCTCGATGACGCGGACGATCTGGCCGTCCTCGTCGGCAATGGTGAAGAGGAGGACCGTCGCTTCTTCCCTCTCCTCGGCCTTGAGCTCCTCGTAGGTCGGATAGGGCACGGGCTTGCCCGCCTTAATCAGGGCGGCTTCCGCCTCGAGCCTGCGAGCACGCAGGGATTTCGGCGCCTCCTTGAGATAATAAGTGAAGAAGGAGGCCACGGGCGGATTGGAGGCAGAGAAGAAATTCCCGCCCTGGTCACCCGGCTGGGAGGTTCTCGGAATGAACATCCATGCGTCCTTGACGGGGAAAAGGTGACCGTCTTCGGCCATCACGTCGGGATTGATGTCCCGCAGGGCTGAATAGTCGTCGAGAATATAGATTCCCCGGCCGAAGGTGGCAAGGATGAGATCGTTCTCCCTCCTCTGGATCGCCAGATCGCGGATTGTCTGGGGAGGGAGTCCCGAGTCGAGCTTTCTCCAGTGCCGGCCGCCGTCCAGGGTCACGAAAAGGCCGAACTCGGTGCCCGCGAAAAGCAGGTCCTTGCGGACATCGTCCTCGGCCAGGGAGTAGACCGAACCGCGTTCGGGCAAGTCCGAGGCGATGGATGTCCAAGTCCGCCCCAGATCGACACTCTTAAGGACGTAGGGCTTGAAGTCGCCCCTCTTGTGGTTATCGAAGGCGGCGTAGACCGTGTCCCGATCGTGCCGGGAGGTGACGACGTCGCTGACGTAGGTGATGTCGGGGACGCCGGGGAAGCTGTCGATGCGGCGCCAGGCCCCGCCGCCGTCCTCGGTCACCTGGATAAGCCCGTCGTCGGTCCCGGCATAGAGCAGACCCTCAGCGACCGGCGATTCGTCAAGGGCGACGATGTTGCCGTACGGGGAGGTGTTGAGGCTCTTGGCCACGGAGCTCATCGGCCAGACACGGCCCATGACCTCGAGCTTGTTCCGGTCGAGCCGGCGGGTCAGGTCGTCACTGATGACCGTCCACGAGTCGCCCCGATCGTCGCTGCGAAAGACCTTATTGGCGGCGATATAGAGGCGGGTATGCGAATGGGGGCTGATGAAGAGCGGAGCGTCCCAGTTCCACCGGTACTCCGACTCGCCCCGGCGGGGCTTGGGCTGGATGCCCATGGCCTCGCCGCTTTTCTTGTCGAAGCGGACGAGATCGCCGTACTGGGACTGGGCGTAGACGATATTGGGATCCTCTGGATCGGCCGCCGACTCGAAGCCGTCGCCGCCCTGGGTCCGGTACCAGTCGGAGTTGGTGATGCCGCGGCCGGTCGTGCGGGAGGGGCCGCCGAAGCTGCCGTTGTCCTGTGTGCCGCCGTAAACGCCGTAGAAAGGCAGGTCGTTGTCGGCGTCGACCTTGTAAAACTGGGTCAGCGGCAGGTTGGACATGAATTTCCACGTCTTGCCGCGGTCGAACGACTCATAGACGCCGCCGTCGTTGCCGTCGAGGTAATAGTCCGTATCGTCCGGGTCGATCCAGAAAGCATGGGAGTCAGCATGCTTATCTTCGCTGCCGAGAGGCTTCCAGGTCGCCCCGCCGTCGTCGGTGACGCCGAGGACTATGTCCATGGCGTAGACGCGCTGCGGGTCCTTGGGATCGCAGAAGATCTCCTGGTAGTAGTTGCCGCTCGAAAAGTAGCCGCTCCGTCTCTCCCAAGACGCGCCGCCGTTCAGGCTGCGGTAGAAGCCGCCCCGATCCTCCTGGGCGTCTACGATGGCGTAGACGAGGTTCGGGACGACAGGGGAAAGGGCGAGGCCGATCCGGCCGAGGTCCCCGGCCGGAAATCCCTTGATGATCTTTTTCCAGGTCTTGCCGGCGTCGGTTGACTTGTAGATGCCCGAGCCAGGACCTCCGCCGATCTGGGTGAAGACCTGGCGGCGGCGCTGGTGGGCCGAGGCGTAGACGATGTCGGGGTCGCGAGGATCGAGGTGGACCTCGCAGACGCCTGTGTCCGGATTGATGGTTAGGACGGCCACCCAGGTTCGGCCGCCGTCCGTGGTCTTGAAGAGACCCCGCTCGCCGCCGGACCTCCAAAGCGGGCCGTAAGCGGCGACGTAGACGACGTTCGAGTCACGGGGATCGACAGCGATCATGCCGATGTGCTCGGAATCCTTCAGCCCGACATTTGTCCAGGAGGCGCCCGCATCCTCGGATTTGTAGACTCCGTCGCCGTAGGTCACACAGCGCTGGTTGCCGTTCTCGCCGGTCCCGACCCAGACGATGTTGGGATCGCGCGGGTCGATGGTGACGCAGCCGATGGAATGGGAGCCCTCGGAGTCGAAGACAGGCGTGAACGTCGTCCCCGCGTTAACCGTCTTCCAGACCCCGCCCGAGGCGGCCGCGACGTAGAATTCGCGCCGCTTGCCGCGGCGCACGGCCAGGTCAGAGACACGGCCGGAGGTCAGGGCAGGTCCGAGGGCCCGCAGCTTGAACGCATCGAGAGAAAGCGCCACCAGAGGGTCGGTTCCCTTGGCGGCTGCGGCTCTGGCTTTCGTTTGGGCAGCGGCGGGCGCGGCGAAAAAAGCCATAATGGCCAGGGCCGCGCCGCCCACGAGAAAATTCTTGATGGCGGCCGGGATCGACATGTGTCCTCCTGAGACGGATTTTTCTGGATGGCGGAAGCCGAATCATAACGCTTAGCGCTCATATTCTGAATCCTGAAAACCAGTCATTCGCCTGATTCTCCAACTGTATGACAAGTTCTTTCATTCTTCGTTCTGCATAGCCGCAGATTGTCGGTTCGTACTTCGGATTGCAAAGGCCTGTGACCCAGCCAGAGTCCAAAATAAGCAGATCTACGACGCTCTTGTAAGTTACGATGGCTTCTTCTCGCAGGCAAAGAAGATCAAGCATATGCCCTTGCCACCGAAACAGTGGGGAGGGGGCCCAGCTCTCATCCTGGACGATTCCTGTGATCTCTCCGCTTAGTTCTGTCTGGGAATAGGCCGGCATGGAGAAGCATAGCAAGCATGTTCGGCAGCTTAAGGATTGACCCGATAATGTCTTGCGTCAAGTGCCAATTATCGGAATTGTTGGCAAGGCCAATTATGGTAACCAGCGGGAATAGAAGGATTCAAAACGTTCGCGCTTGTTCCGGAAAGGCAAGCGGATGCTAGCCACCTCGGCTAGGGTGGAACGTTCTGCAGGAACTCATGTCATAACGGGGAAATTCCTGGATCGCTACCTGCCGTTCCGGCCCGTGATTTTCGCTGTCCAAGCTTCCGTTCAAGCGCCCGGCCCTTTTCGACCTCGGCCGAGGCTTCGGTCCGTCGGCCCAGCCGGCTGTAAATATCCGCCAAAACGTAGTGCCCCAACGGGGCCGACTCCGCTTCAGGCTCGAGCTCGAGGCCCTCTCTGACGAGCCCGATAGCGCTCTCAAGCTTTTCATTCAAGTCAAGATAAGCCTTGGCTAGAAAAAGATAAGCTCTGGCAAACTTGTCGTTGGCCTTGATTGTCTCCTGGAGCTCCGACACTTGCTCGCGCACGAGCCCCCGCTGACCGTAGATCAAAGCCAGGTTGAAGTGAGCCGGATAAGCATCCGGGTGAATCTCGATTTCCTTCTTGTATTCCTGGATGGCGTTGTCCGTCTCCCCCTTGTGCTCGTAGATCGTGCCGAGGTTGTAGTGCGCATCGGGGATGTTCGGTCGAATTTGAAGGGCCAGTGCGATCTCCTCGATCGCCCGCTCGGGCATTCCCTGTTCAAGGTACGCCAGCCCGAGCAAATTGTGAGCCTTGCCGCTGTGCTGCGGATCCAGGGAAATCGCCGTCTGAAGGCTGGGAATCGCCTTGTCCAGGTCCCGGGTCGTGTAGTAAATGTCACCAAGGTTGAGATAGGGATCCGGGTCCTTCGGATTGAGCTGGATTATCCGGTTGTATCCCCTGACGGCTTCATCATATTTCTTTTGGTTTTGGAAGGCCTTGGCCATGATGAAAATGGCCGCCTCGTAGTTCTCGTCGACCTTGAGGGCCTCCCGGCATTCGGCAATGGACTCTTGGGGACGTTCAAGCTGGAGATAAATGCTGGCCTTGATCTGGCGGGCTTCCATGATTCCCGAATCTTCCGCAAGCGCCTCATCCAGCAGTTTCAACGCGTCATCGAATTCCCTGTTGGTTGAGGCGCCCTCTGCCAGCTTGATCTTGTTATAGAGAAGGATCTTGTCCTTCGGGTCCCCCCGCTCGGCGGGACCCCTCAGCTTTGAACTCGACGTGAAGCCTCCCAGGTAGCCGAGAGCCATGAGCTTCTCCCGCGCGTCATTGTCGAGATTTTGAGGACCCCGATCTTCAATTCCTTTGGCCGACATCCGCGCTTCGAGGTTCTGAAGCTCCCGTTCCAGGCGCCGCCCGTTCTCTGATTCTGGACTGTAAATGTTGGAGAGTTCGTGAGGATCACGGACCAAGTCATAGAGCTCGGGGCGCGGGGCCTGGATGAACTTGAACTGTGCGCTCCGGAGGCTCTTGAGGTCGCTCCAGCCGTACCGGTAGCGGGGATAATAGGTCTCGCTATAGGCGAGGCGCTCCGGCCCGCCGGTCCGCCCCGCCATCAAAGGGAAGAAGCTCCGTCCTTGGACTTGAGGGGGAGCATCAAGCCCCAGCATTTCAAGAAGACTGGGCATGATATCAACGTTCTCGACTTGGGATTCGATGATCCTGGCCTGAATGTTCTGTGAAGGAGTACGGACGATCAAGGGGACGGACTGAGTCGCATCATAGACAAAAAAGCCGTGGCCGCTCTCGTTGTGCTCGCCCAAGCTCTCGCCGTGATCGGCGGCTATGATGATGAGTGTCTTGTCCAAAAGCCCGTCGTTTTCGAGTCTCTCGATGACCTGGCCGATCAAAGAGTCGACATAGGCGATCTCCCCATCGTAGAGCCCCCAAGTCCGACCTCCGTACCGGGTTTTGTACGGTTCTGGTGGCACGTAGGGTGTATGAGGATCGTAGAGATGGATCCAGCTGAAGAATTTTTTCTGCCGGTTCGGCTCGAGCCAGTCGAAAAACGCCCGGATCACTTCGTCGCCGTTTCTTTGCACCGTGTCAAAACTGATCGTCTTGTACTTGGCAAAGTCGAAATGATCGTAGTAATAGTCGAACCCCTGGTTGATCCCCCAGCGCGAGTCCAGAACGAAGGCTCCGATGAACGCGCTCGTCGCCCAGCCGGCTTTCTTCAGAACCTCGGCCAGAGTTGTCTGGTCAGGCTCGAGGTAAAATCCGCCATTGTCGCGGACGCCGTTGTAGCAGGGGTATGTGCCGGTAAAGATCGAGGCATGCGAGGGCAAAGTCAGGGGGGCCTGAGACGTCACGTTCTTGAAAAGGAATCCCTTCGCCGCCAGGCCGTCGATGTGCGGAGTCTCAATATAAGGATAGCCGTAGCATCCGAGATGATCGGCCCGGGTCGTGTCAAGCGTAAAGAAGAGAACGTTGAGGTCACGTGAGTCGAGATGGCCGAAGAGCTTTCTCTTCTCAGCCGCCAACTTCGCTCCTGGAGAAAGGAAACCTCCGGAAACAAGAAAATAAGCGCCCAGGGCAATAGCGACGAGCCCGGCAATCCAAAGGAACGCAGCGATCCCTTTGCGTCCTTGCCGCCTGCGGTTCCCCGTGCTTATGGCTGGCATCGATCTTCAATTCGACTTGTTCAGAGTTCTATTATGATGGGATACGGCAGTTCGCGTCAAGCCAACGCGGGAGCTGGCCAAGTCTGCAACTGGAACCGTGTCCGCCGAAGGCGACGTGCGGCTGCGTCCTCGAAAATTGGCACGAATGGCTATTTTGTTCCCAGGATCTCATCGAGAAGCGGCGCCGTGTCGTAGACCTTTTTCAACGCCTCGAGGATGCCCTGAAAATGGACCATCACGGAACGGTTGAGCTCATCGCTATAAACGAATCGGGCGGGAAGAGACTGGATATTTCCGTCGAACAGAATCCCGACAAACTCGCCCTTCCGGTTCACGACCGGGGAGCCGGAATTCCCGCCGATGGAATCGCATGTGGCGACGAAGTCCAACGGGACATCCAGACGCAAGGCGGATTTTTTCGCCTGAAAACTCTCGGGCAATTCGAACGGAGGCTTGTCGCCGAACTTCATGGATCTCTCATAAAGTCCCTTGAAGGTTGTCGCGAAGGGGATCCGTACGCCGTTTTCAACATAGCCCTTGACGACACCGAAGCTGAGCCTCAGCGTCGAGGTGGCGTCCGGCGGAATCGATGTTCCCTTGAGCTTGAACAGGGCCTGTGTCACGAGGGCGCCGTTGCGGACCTCCACGGCTTCCACTTCCTTCTCATAGCTCGCTCGCAGCCCTCGTGACAACGGGTCGACCAGGAGCGCTAGACTGATCATGGGGTCCGACGATTGGTACACGGCTTCGAGCCCCTGGTCAACGTAGCGTTTTCTTACGCCCGGCTCCTTCAACCGGGTCCCAGAAACAAGTTCCCTGGCCACGTCCTCGGGGGGACGATCTCCGAGGAGCCAGCGGACTTCGATTGTCGTTCCAGCGTCTTCCCTGAGTTCGGCCAGCGAGCCGGCGAGCTTGGCGATTTCCAGGTTGTCATCAATCGGGGAGGGGGAAAGCAATCTCCTTGTCAGGGACGCAAGGTTGGCGTCTTGGAACTCTTTCAAGCGGTCTCCGTCGGGTTTTTTCGATTCCTCAGCCAGGCGGACGATGGTTCTGGCATAACCGAAATAAACACTGTCGAAGCCGCGGCCCTGTTCAAAGAGCTGAAGCGGCTTGAAAAGTACCGCATAGGCTTTTTGCGCGGCGGCGATTTCGTCCCACGCCCGGCCGTAGTCTCTTTTCAAGACGGGAGCGCCCTCGACAGCCCGTCTCAAGTCTCTTTCGGCCTCGGCCTTTTTGTCCATCAGGGCCTCGTCCAGAAGGCCTGATCGGTATCCGATCATCGCCTTGAGGCTGTTTTCGACGCTCATGAGAGGGGCTAGAGCGACTCGCGATTGTTCGGTGCCTAACCGACCGAAAGCCTGAAGCAGGGCTCGCCGTCTTTGATAATCCTCGATGAGAAACGGATAGTAGGTGTCCCGAAGGAATTCGAGCTGGGCGTATGTCAGAAGCCGGCCGGTCGAGCCCGGGTTGCCCGAGGCCAGAACAAGGTCGCCTCCCTCGAGATCTCTAGTTCCCCATTTCAAGTACTGAGGGGTGCTCAGCGGTTGGCCGTTCTCATAGATCCGGAAGAAACAAATATCCAAGGCATATCTCGGAAAACAGAAATTATCGGGGTCGCCGCCGAACTTGGCGATCGCGAATTCGGGGGCAAAAACAAGCCGCACGTCCGTGTAAACCTTGTATTTGTAAAGGTGATACATCCCCCCGGAATAAAGCTGGACGACGGCACATCTGAGCCCGGACCGTTCCTGACCTTGCTTTTCCAGGGAGGCGAACGCGCTCTTGCGCGCTTCGGCCGCCTCAGCCGATGTCATGCCCGGCTTTTCGGCAGCCAGTATCTGGCCCGTAACGTCTTCGATTTTCTGGAGGACGGAGAGCTCTACCCCCGGGCACTTGAGCTCCTCACCTCTGGTCCTGGCGTAAAAGCCGGTCTTCATCAAATCTCTTTGGTCCGTGCTGAGATTCTGGATGATCCCCCGGCCGACATGATGATTGGTCAAAACCAGGCCAAAAGGCGAAACAAACGACCCGGACGCTCCCCCGAAGCGGACCGAGGACAGCTGGAGGTGGGTCAGCCATTCGGGAGTCGCCTCAAAGTTGTACCTGGACTTGAGAATCGATTTCGGCACCAGGTTTAATGGCCATAATCCTTCGTCCCCGTGAAGCGGGTTGAGCAGGATCAAAACCAGTAGGGCAACGGGAATAAACACGGCTTTTTTATTCATTGTCTTCCTTTCGATTGCCATCATAGAACCGGTTTTTTTGAAATGCAAGGGAGATCGTTGACAGAATGACAAAGGGACAGGAGAGAGCCTTTCGGTTGCGGTGGGTGGCTTGACATGGAGTCGAAACGCCTCTAGTCTTACTCCCTAAGCCAAGCCCCGCAATGAAAGGAGGTCATGAATGCGAACGAGGCCCCGTCTGCAGAAGGTGGCGGTGATACCGGCTTTCTTTTTTGGGTTTCTCTTGGGAACGCTCGGGTCCTTCGCCCAAGAGATTCGCCCCGACGTTATTCCGAAGCCCCTTCTTCCTGAAGCCATTATCGACAGTCTCATCAACGAGATCTCCGGCGAGATCCAGCTCAACAACGAGAGGCTTCTGGCTTCCTTTGAACACAGGAGGTCCGCCGAGGAATACGAGAAAGTCTTCAACGAATCCAGGATTGTCTATCAGAAACTCAAAGAGTACGGGATCCGGGACTGCGGTATAGAGGAAGTGCCCCTGGCCCTGCTGAGCCCGAAGACCTGGAACGCCCAGAGCGCGGAGCTGTGGATGCTCTCGCCCGAACGAACAAAGCTGATCGATCTTGATAACGTCCCGGCCTGTCTTGCCGAGCAAAGCCAGACCTCCGACGTCACGGCCGAGTTGGTTTATGTCGGCTCGGGAACCAGAGACGAAGGCTATCTGGGGAAGGACGTCAAAGACAAAATCGTTTTAGCCACCGGACGAGCCTACAGCGTCCACGATATGGCCGTCAGGAAAAGAGGAGCCAAGGGCGTTGTGATCGCCGCCGCCTCCAACTCGGACTTTGACCCGGATGAGGTTGGCCGGGATACGCTTGCCAGGCAGTTCGACCCGGGCGCGCCCGGAGCCCAGACGCCCACGTTCGGATTCATGATTTCATCCCGCCAGGGCGCGCGGCTGGCCGCGCTTCTGGCGGATGGAGTCCGTGTCGTCGTGCACGCCAAGTGCCAAACCAATTACTATCCTTTCCGCAACGAGATCGTCTGGGCGCTCATCAAAGGAAACGAACGGCCGGAGGAGGAGCTCATCTTTACGGCCCATCTCTTCGAAGAAAAGGCCTACCAAGGGGCCAACGACAACGCCAGCGGCAGCGTCTCGATTCTGGAGACGGCCCGGGTTCTTCAAAAACTCGTCTCCGAGGGGAGAATCCCGCCCCTCAAGCGATCCGTCCGTTTCTTGTGGGTCGACGAAGGAGCCGGGACCCTGGGCTATCTCATGAAATACCCCAAGCTTCGGGAGAGGGCTTTTGCCAATATCAATGAAGACATGGTGGGAGAAAACCTGCACATGCACTTCGCCAGCCTGCATCTCACCCAAACCCCTTACTCGATGCCCAGCTACCTGAATGACGTCCTCGCGAATTTCTTTGAGTTCGTGGGAGAAACGAATCGGGACAATATCATCAACCGCCCGGTCAAGTTCGTCAAACCGATTCTCTCGCCCTCGGGATCAAGAGATCCTTTCTATTATCATATTGACAGGTTCTCCGGAGGCAGTGATCACACCATTTTTCTCGAGGGCGGGATCGGGATTCCCGCCGTCCAGCTCGGGGTCTGGCCGGATATGTGGTACCACACCAACCTTGACCGGCCCGACAAGTCCGATTCGACCCAGCTCAAGAGGGCCAGCTTTATCGCCACGGCGTCCGCCGTCTATTTGGCCGGAGCCTCAGAAAAAGAGGCGCTCCAGCTAGCCGGAGAAGTTTTGTCAAGGGGAGTGTCCAGATTCGGGGTGGAAGCAAGGCGGGCCTACGCCCTTCTCTCCAGCGGCGATCCCCGACATCTGGCGGAAACCTACAAGGAGTCGCGGAACATTATTCATCAGGCGTTCCTGAGAGAAATCGCTGCCCTGAACTCCACGACGTTTTTTGCCAAGGGAAATGATGCCTTTACGGCTCACTTGGCGAATATGTCCAAGAACCTGTTGAGGCATGAAGAATTGGCCCTCGCCGAACTCGCCGGCCAATGCGGAATGACGGCAGCCTTAGCCGGAGTCGAGGCTCCGGAGCCAGCCATGAGTCCGGAAGAACATAGGCTCGACACCTTGGTTCCCAGGCGAACAAAGGACATGACGGGCTTTTTTGACAATCGGGCTTTTCTCGAACGGCTCAAGGGGAAAAAGGTGCCCGAATATCGACTGGGGAGGTATGAAGATTTCGAAATCCGCAATTTCGTCAATGACCGGCGTAGTATCTTGGAGATCAGGAACGCCGTGAGCGCAGAATTCAGGCCGATTCCGCTTCCCGACGTGGAGAATTATATTAGATCCCTCGAGATGGGAGGGATGGTATCTCTGGAGAAAAGGGGCCGAGTGAAGCGCAAGTAAGGGTGTGAATTTCTACCAAACGCAACCGGAAAGGGCACGAGGCGCAAGACTGATCTCCGGCGTTTAAGAAAGGAGAGTACAATGGACTGGAATCCCCCTGACGGTTCGCTAAAAATTGCCGTAGTTGATATGCACGCAGCGGGCGAGCCACTACGGGTTATTTCTGAGGGTTTCCCAGAGCTTCCGGGCGGGAGTATTCTCCTCAAGCGACGGTTCCTTCAGGAGAACTATGATTTTCTTCGCAGGTCGGTTCTCTGGGAGCCGCGAGGACATAGGGATATGTACGGCGCCCTTCTCACCGAAAAGGAAAGACCGGACAGCGATTTCGGGGCGATTTTTATGCATAACGAAGGCTACGGCACGATGTGCGGACACGGGATTATTGGCCTGGTCACGCTTGCGCTCGAAACCGGACTCGCAGAGGTCAAGGGAGATCGTCCGATCATTAAAATCGATACGGCTGCTGGCCAAGTGATTGCCGAGGCCGTTGTTGAGAACGGGCGGGTTAGCGAGGTCTCATTCAGGAATGTTCCATCGTTTGCCTATGCCCTGGGACGAAGGGTCGATGTGCCCGGCTTGGGAAGCATCTCAATCGACATCGCTTTCGGAGGGGCCTTCTACGCCGTTTGCCAAGCCGCGGATGTGGACGTCGATCTCGTGCCGAATAATTATCGGCGCTTGGTCGATCTGGGCATGAGGATCAAAGAGGCGGCCACAAAGGCGATTCCCATCCGCCATCCCATTGAAGAAGACCTGAGTTTTCTTTTCGGAACGATCATCGTCGGTCCAGCCATAGGCCACGGCTGCCATAGTCGAAATGTTTGCATCTTTGCTAATGGAGAGGTCGACCGGAGCCCGACGGGCACGGGTGTCAGCGCACGAGCGGCCCTTCTCTATTCTCGAGGAGAGATCAGGCCGCAGGAGACTTTTATCGTCGAGAGCATGCTCGGGACCCGCTTCAAGGGGAAGATTATGGAAATAACAACGTTCGGTCCTTACACCGCCGTGATCACGGAGGTCGCAGGAAGCGCCAATATCACGGGCCGCGCCGAATTGTTTATCTCCCCCGGAGACCCTCTTAAAAACGGATTCCTCTTAGGCTAGATCGTTGAAAACGTCCCATGGTGGCATGCTAGTGCTTGGTTGAATTGGACCACCCTAAAAGTGCTCCAATTGGTTCTTGCTTTCGCCCGATAATAGTAGATAAAATTCTAATCTCTATCACGAAGAGGAGTCATCGTCTGCGGGACGCTCAGGACGCGTGGAATCTCATTCCTTCTCCGATAGGGCTTAGCCCTGCATGGGATAACTGGGGATCGGGGTAGAGATCGACCAGACCGAGCCCAACAAGATATTCGGAGCGGAGATTCTCGCTGACCTTTTGAAAACAGAGAGCTTTCGAAGGAAACTGCCACCTTGGGTTCATCTATCATGGCGGGAGATGCAAAGCGCCCAGCCAGTCGGGGTTCGATAGCTTAAATGTCCGTCATAGGAGGTTGAGATGAAAAGGAGACATTTGCTTTTCCCGGCTACTCTGGTGCTGGGCTTGTGTTGTTTGTTATTGCATCCTGCAGGTACGGGCGAGGAGAACCCGACAACTCTCCTGCCTCCCAAAATCCTGGATGCCGTTATCCGCCATACCTCTGGCGATATGCCGTATCAGTTCATCAGGAGGATCAGCCTGTTCAACCGGCTCGCAGCATCGGAAGCCTACCATGGCGCCGCCGAATACATATTGGGCGAGCTCAAGAAGTATGGACTCGCGGACGCGCTGATTGAGCAGTACCCTGCCGACGGAAGAACATGGTACTACATGTTCAAGTCTTTTTATGGCTGGGACGGAGAGTCGGGCACAGTGTGGATGACGAACCCCCACCGGGAAAAGATCTGCGATTTCGCCGAGATGCCGGCTTGTCTGTGCCGCTGGTCGAACTCCGCTCACGTGGCCGGGGAACTCGTTGATGTTGGAGAAGGACGGCCAGAAGACTTCAAAGGAATCGACGTTAAGAACAAGGTTGTCTTGACTTCGAACGATCCGAGTTCGGTCCACGAAGAAGCGGTCTTCAACAGGGGGGCGCTGGGCGTAATCTCCTACTTCTATCCCCGGCCGGTGGACTATCCCGACGCCGTCGAGCGTAGCGGCATCGGCCATTACGAGACGAGCACCGGGCAAAAGTCTACGTTCGCCTTCAAGATTTCCCATCGCAAAGGCCTGGAACTCCTGGACCTTCTTCGGTCGGGGCAGAAAGTCACGGTGAAGGTCGACGTCGAGGGCCGGAACTACGCCAGCCAGTACGAAGACGTCATCGCAACCATCCCCGGCACCGACCCGGATGCCGGGGAGTTCCTCTGCACGGCCCATCTTTGCCACTTTGACCCCGGGGCCGACGACAACGCCAGCGGGGCCGCCTCCATCCTGGAGATCGCCAGGGCCATCCGGGAGCTCATCACCTCGGGTGAAATCCCGCCCCTCCGCCGGACGATCCGGTTCATCTGGGTCCCCGAGATGAGCGGCAGCTATGCCTACGCGGCCACACATCCCGACAAGACGAACAACATGATCTGCGGTCTGAACCTGGACATGGTAGGAAGCTATCTCAATCGTCTCAATAGCGGGTTCAACTTCCACTGCACGCCGGCTTCCCTGTCTCATTTTATCAATGACGTCGTTGCCAATTTCGCCGATTTCGTGGGAACGACAAATACGGAGGATGATTATTATTCTGCCTACCACTTCCCCAGGCCGATTCTTTCCCCCCAGGGGAGCAGGGACAGCTTCCGTTACAAGATTCTTCCCTTCATGGGAGGAAGCGACCATAAGATCTATAATGACCAGCTGGTCCATGTCCCGATGGTTTTCTTCAATGTCTGGCCGGATCCCTATTATGAATCGAACATGGATTCGCCCGACAAGTGCGATCCCACTACGATGAGACGGGAGGCCGTCGTGGCCGTGGCCTCCGCGGTCTTTGTGGCGAACGCAGGCGCTCCGGAGGCGTTGCAGCTGGCCACCGAGGTTTATTCACGGGGCTTGGGCAGACTCAGCCGGGATATTAAGAAGGGCTTTGAATACCTGAACATGGCGGACAAAGCCGGCTTGGCGACGGCATACAAAGAGGCCGATAACGTGGTCCGCCGCTCTGTCATCAGGGAAAAAGCGGCTGTCAGCTCGATCCTCGAATTGGCCCCGAAAGATGTCGGCTTGTCGAGATACATCGGCGAGGTCCGGGCTGGTTTGGACTCCCGCGAAAAAACCGCCCTCCGCGACGTCTGGAATCACTACCAGGCCCTCTGCGAACAGAACGGCCTCAAGCCCGAGGTCCCGGCTTTGGACCCCGAAGAACGGGCGGCCCGGAAGATCATCCCCGTCAGGAATCAAAAGCTCAAGGGACCGCTCGGCACCCGCTACGTTTCGGAGAGGACCGGGAAGAGCCTGCTGGCGGGGGTGTCGCCGGCCTTGAGGGATGAGCGCGTCCTCTACGAGGTCTTCAATTTCATCGACGGAAGAAACTCCGTGCTGGATATCAGAAACGCGGCCAGCGCGGAATACTCTCCCCTTCCGCTCCAGGACATCAAAAAGATGCTCGACATTCTGGGGGAAGCCGGCGTCATCAGCCTCGGCCCGGCTTCTCCGAAAAGATAGCGTAGAGTGCATATGAAACTCGAAAAGCGCGTCGTTGACGTCATCCTGCTCAAGGTCCTGGCCCTCAAGCCCTGGGAATCGTTCCTGGTGGTCGCCGACCCGCCCCAGGCCGCGCTCGCCGGCCAGCTCGCCGACGGCGCCCGCCGCAACACGGAACGGGTTGTGCTCAGGATCATGCCGGAGCTCGAGCAGAACGGCCAGGAGCCTGACCCAGAAACCGCGGCGCTGATGCTCGAGTCCGACGTCCAATTCTATTGGACGACGAAGTCCCTCAGCCACACCCTGGCCAGGAGACAGGCCACGGCCAAGGGGCACAGGGTCGTTTCTTCGCCCATGTTAACCCTCGACATGGCGAACCGGTGCATCGATATCGATTACGATGTCCTCATCCAACGGCATCAGAAGGTCCGGCCCGTGGTCGCCGGCTCCCGGCAGGTCCGGGTCACTACAGCGTCGGGAACCGACATCGCCCTCTCCGTTCACGACACGCACGGACGGAGCGACCAGATACTCAAGGACAAGCCCGGCAGCTTCGGCAACTTGCCCGTGGGCGAAATCGACAGCGGAATCGTCCGGGAAAAGACAAACGGGGTTATCCTCTTCGACGGGTCGTTCCCCCAGATCGGCCTTCTCGAGAGGCCGATACGGGTGACGGTCATGAACGGCATCGGCGAGATCGCCCCGGATTCAGAGCCGTCCCGAAGGCTTCACGAAACGCTGTCCCGGGTGGGCCCCGGCGCCTTCAAGCTGGCCGAGCTGGGAATCGGGACGAATCCGAACTGCAAGATCACCGGCATCGTCCTTGAGGACGAAAAGGTTCTAGGCACGGTCCATTTCGCCTTCGGCAACGACCTCAGCTACAACGGCACGAACGACGTCCCCATCCACCTGGACGGCGTCGTGCGGGAACCAACGGTCGTGGTGGACGGCCAGCTGCTGATGGACAAAGGGCGATTTGTCATTTAGACCCTGACAAGCCTTCACGCCCAGCCGGGCATAGGGGATGAAATTCCCGTCGCCGACTTGGGGGTTCGCCACAAGGCGTATGATTCCTGCCGAGGCAACCTGGGAGTCTCGTGACCGCATCCGGAACGACCTAGAGGTCCGGGAGCTCGATGACCTTCTTGAGGGGGAGTTTGTCGCGGTCGACGACGCTTCCGTCCTTGATCACCAGATGGATCTTTTCCAGGTTGGAAATATCCTCCAGAGGATCGGCGTCGAGGATGACCAAGTCGGCCGTCTTGCCTTTCTCGAGGGTTCCATGGCGGTCGAGCATGTGATAGGCCCGGGCCACGTTGCGCGTCGCGGACAGGAGGATCTCCATCGGCGCCATGCCCCGCTCGGCCATGGCCCGGCACCAGGTCCAATGCCCTTTCCCCAGCAAGTCCAGACGGTCAACCCTGGATTCGCCGGTCATCCCGGCGACGACCTCGGGCGACCAGATGCCGGCGTCGGTCGTCATCATGACCGGGATCCCCGCTTCCAGGAAATGGGCGATATTGAGGTTCCGGCTCTCCAGGGATCGCCGGCCGGCGGGGTTATCGGCAAACCTCTTCAGCCGGGCCGCGATCTTCTTCTTCGTATAGGGCAGGATGCCGCAGGTTATCCCTTTCTCCTTGATCATGGCGATCGTCGTCTCCGGAAGAGGCTCGTTCTCCGTGATGTCCCCGTGAGTGAGAATATCGACTCCCGCCTCAACGGCGATCCTCACGCTCTCGACATTGGTCGCATGGCACTGCACCGTGAGGCTGGAGGCGCGCCCCGCTTCGACGATCGCCTTCTGGGCATCGCCGGAGAAGAGGAGGATCCTATCGTCGGCGTGCCCGCTCGACCCGTACTTGAGGAAGTCCGGCCCCAAAGAGACATACTTACGGATCTCCTGACCGACTTCGTCCGGCCTCAAGAGGCCGAGTTCCGGGCCGACGTTGTGTTCCCAGAGCGCATTGATGCGCTTCCTGAACATAGGGCTGGCCGAGGCATCGGGATTGAAATCCCGGCCAAGGGGCCCGCTGAAGCCGATGATGTTTCCGGCCACGAACATCCGACTGCCGATCGTCTCGCCTCTGTTGATCCTGTCCCGGACATTCATGAGCGGCTGCAAAGGCCCCCAGGTATCAAAACACGTCGTGACGCCGGCCTTGAGAGCGACCTGGGCCGATTCCTCGATCAAGTTCTCGTAGCGCCCCTCGTAGCGGGCCAGATACTCCACCGACGTGCCGAACGTGAAATGGGCGTTTCCATCGATAAGCCCCGGGATGATGGTCTTCCCCGCGGCATTGATGATCACCGCCCTTTTTGGCACGCGGACCTGACCCTTCCTGCCGACGGCCACGATCTTCCCTTTTTCGATCAGGATGACGCCGTTCTCAATTGGAGGATTCCCGGTTCCATCGATGATCGTGCCTCCGACCACGGCCAGCGCCGTCTCGCCCGGCCGAATCTTGTCTGGGTCTTTGCCAAGCCCTCGGCCCTCGGCAATAAGGCCGACCATCGCAACCAGGAGTCCCACGATGGCCGGCGTTTTCCTGTTTATGGAGAGATTCCGGATCATGGCATCCTCCTCTCAACAGGTCTAATCGTGATGGAATGGGAAGCGTGACGGTCCATCCACACGGCCCCTCGCAGAAATATCGGCAATGTGAAGGGACAAGGAACGGCGGGGTCCGAAGGCCCGCGCAGCGGCAGCAGCGCGCAACGGCTGGTGCCGTTTAAACAATGGCGTCATACTCCAACGGGTCCACGACGGCCTCGATGACCACCGGCAGGTTTCTTCGGAGTCCGAGCTTGAAGGCTTCCCGAAACGCCTCTTGGTCTTCGGCCACGATGACCTTAGCGCCGAAAAAGTTATCGCTGGAGGCATAGTTCGGACCGAACAGCTCGACCCCGTCCTGATGATATCCCTTGCGGGCCTGCTTGACTTTGATCAGGCTCAGGAAGCGATCGCGCATGAGAACGAAAACGACGGGCAAGCCCAGCCGGACGGCCGTGTTGATCTCCCCGACCATCATCAGGAAGCCGCCGTCCCCGACGCATGCAACCACCGGCCGCTCGGGGACGACGAGCTTGGCGGCGACGGCCGCCGGGATGGCGAAACCCATGGAAGACCACCCGTTCGAAACAAGGAAATTCCCGGTCCCCCGCGTATCCCAGAGCTGGCCGACGAGATGGGTATGGGCTCCGACGTCCACGGCCATCAGCCCGTCGTCAGGCAGAATCTCCCGCATGCTCTCTACGACGTGGTGGGGAGAGAAGCTCTTTCGGTCGGGGGTCAGAGCGCTCCTGAGTTTTTTCCGGGAGGCCTTTAAAGCCGGGAGGTCCCACTTGTGCCTCAAGGGGGGAATTCTCAGAAGGTGGCTGAGAATCGACTTGACGTTGCCGACGAGCTGGCAGGGGACCGTGTACCCGGGGGCAATATCGGCCGGGACGGTGTCGATATGAAGGAGGGGGACGTCCCGGGCCAGCCAATCCTCGTAGTTGAACTCGACCGGGTCGTAGCCGATGGCGATCACCAGGTCCGCGGGCTTGCAGAACTCGGCCACGATGTCTCTCCGGGCCCTCCCCAGCACTCCGACAAAGGGAGCCATGTCCTGGTCGACATGACCCTTGGCCATTAAAGTGCAGACCACGGGCAAGCCGTGCTTGCCCACGAATTCCCGAAGCCCCGATGTCGCCCCCGCTCTGTTCATGGTCAGCCCGACGGCGACAAGAGGGTATTGGGCTTTCTTGATCATGTCCTCGGCCTTTTTCAGGCTCTGGATGTCCGGCACGGGCACAGGCGGCGGTGACGGTTGGAATTCCTTGCATTCTTCATCCGAGGGTTCCGCAGCCACGTCCTCTGGAAAATCCAGATGAACGGGACCGGGCTGCTCGGCCATGGCGATGTCTATGGCCTTCTTCATGGTCCAGTAGATTTTCCCGGGCTTGAGCTCGGCGCTCCACTTCGTCAGGGGGGAATAGAGCTTGCGATGGTCGATCTGCATTTGAACCGTGCGGTTTTTCCAGGAGCGCCCCATAGTCGCGGTGAAGGCCAGCAGTGGAACCCGGTCAAGGAAAGCGTTCCCGACTCCGGTCGACATGTTCGTCGCGCCGGGACCCAAGGTCGACAGACACGCCCCGATCTTGCCCGTGAGCCGGCTGGAGACGTCGGCCATGAAGCCCGCGCAAGCCTCGTGAGTGACGAGGACGAACTCCACCGGGCTTCCGTGAAGGGCCTCGATGAAGCGGGCATTCTGCCCGCCAGGGTATCCAAAGACATATCGCGTGCCGGCCCGCTCCAAAGCATCGACCACGATTTCGGCGTTTGATCTCATTCCTGCTCCCTCCAGCAGCGCGACATCCGGCGCTTCCGCGCCGTCGAGTTCATTTAATTGCCTTTAGTCCTCTCCCGTGGCCCGAGCTCAGAGCCCGGCATGAGTGCGTATTACTTGCCCGGACGCTTATAGGGCGTCTTGAGGCGTTCCTCAACCCATTGGCGGTTGATCACCATATTGTACTGGTCGTGCCGCCACGATCCTCCATCGTCGTACTTGAGGGCTTCCGTGTAGTCGGCGATCGCCTTCGCCCTCTCGCCGAGCATGTCTTCATCGTGGCCCATCCAGACCAGGGCCATGAAGCGGACGCCCTTGTCCTGGCTAAGCTGCGTCATCTTCTGGAAGGCGGCCAGGGACTCCCTGTAATAGGCTCCGTCGAAGAGGGTCATGCCGAGCTTGAGCCATAATCCCGTGTCGGTGATTTTCTGAGTGTTCGGCAGTTTAAAGATGGCGAGGGCCGCCGCGCCTTCTCCAATCCATGACAGCTTGGCGATCTTGTCCGGGATTTCATCGGGCAGGATGGGGAGGGGTTCGGCCAGCATGGCCACGCTGTGGTCGGGATCAAGGATCACCTCCTTGAGTTTGGCCTGGCTCTCAAACCGGAGAACGCTTCTCGGCGTCATCCGGTCGGTCTTTTGGACTTGCTTCGAGCCGTCCTCGAAAACGGCTTCCACGGGAACGGGCATCCGGATGGAATCGGGCGCGCAGGCGACGGTGATATCCGAGGCGAAACGCCCGTCCTCCTGCCGGCTGTCCTGGGATTCGACCTGATAGCAAAGGTACTTGTTGGACCTGACCCACTGTTCGAAGAACCAGTCGAGGTTCCGGCCCGTCTCCCTTTCACAGAGCTTCCAAAAGTCTCTCCAGCCCATCCTCCGTCCGCCGTATTCCCTCAAGGTCTGCTTGAGGATTCTCTCGAACTCCTCCTGGCCGGTCACCGTGCCGAGGGCGCTAAGAATGGCGAAACCCTTGCCGTGGATGACGATGTTGTTCAGGTCGAACTTCTGGGTTTTCAACAAGGACGGGGGAGCGTCAACGGTCGTGTCATAGTGCTTTTTAACCCCGTCAAGGTAACGCTCCAGGAAGGCGATGTGCTTCTCGAGGCCGAGGCCCTGGGACACGGTCCATTTCCTGTCGGTGCAAATGCCCAAGCCAATATGGACCCAGGACAAGGTAAAGTCGTACGGCGCGTCATCGGACATGACGTATTCGCCCCAGTACTGGTGCCCGATCTCATGGGCCGTTATCCACTTCCAGTGCAGGAGCGGCATGTCCTTGAATTTTTCCTGACCGTGGATGACGACGATGGCCGAGGCAAAGGGGTAACCTCCCATCGGACGAGAGGCGCCGGGGATGATGCTGAGGGACTTGAACGGATAGAACCCCAGCCATTCCTTGTCGAACTTGATGATGTCCGCCGCCGTATCCAGGCAGAGGCGGCCGCATTCCTGGCCCTCGTCCGTGAACAGGGCCGTGATGAGAACGCCGGCGACCTCGCGCTGCTCGAGTCGCATGCCCTTGGCCAAACAGACCCCGAAAGCCGTCGTAACGCCCTCGTTTTCGTAGCGGCCGGTGCTCTCGTTCAACCGGCCGCTCGTGACCATCACGTAGTCCGGAGGGGACTCGACCTTGACCCGGAAAGAATCACGCGTCGGAACATCCTCCCACCAGAGAGAGGGATACCATTTCTGAAACGTCAGGAGGGACGTCGAATTGACGTCGTACCGGCGAGAGAACTTCACGTCGAGCCGCACGTCGGTCCCCGGTGGCGCGGGAGCGGGAAGGTCATAGAAGAGGGGCGTTGATTCGGGCAGGCCTTGCTCCGCGTTCGTCGATTTCAGGGCCTTCCCGCCGAAGCTCAGTTCGAGATCGCTCTTGTCTTCTATTCTCCAATCGACGGCCAACGTCGAAAGGGAGGTCGAGGATGGGGCCTTGAAAACGATGGACCCGCTGCCTGCTATCGTAACGATTCTGTCGGCGACATCGAACTTGGCATCTAGGACGTACCGGGCGTTCGGAGGGTCGGCCGGCGTAAAGAACCCCGCCGATGATGTCCGATGTCCCGCCGGACCGCACGCGGCACCCAGGGCCACGGCGAGTCCGATCAGGCCTGCATAGGTCTTTTTCATGTGGTCCTCCTGCTAGAGTCCGAGAGCACCGCCGCTCGCGCGGCGAGGCCTCGGGCATCGCTTATTTCACGCCTGCGGGCGATAAGCTCCGGGCCCGCGGGTCGATCTCATAATTCGAACGGTTGGCCTCCCACCACTTCCGCCAGCCGTCGAGTTCCGGGTCCAGGGCGATCTCCTGTCCGGTGATCGCGTCCAGGACCCGGCCGAACTTCTCCATACGTTCTTCCGGGCCCCCCGAAACGATTCCCGCGTAGGCCAGAGTCCCGACCAGGCCCTCGAGCTTGCTGGACCTCTCGGCGACCAAACCGAGACACCTGTCTACGAAAGCCTTCAAGTCCTCCCGGGCTCCCTGAGCGTCGCCCTCCTGCAGGCGAATGAGCCCCCGCGAATAATAAAAAGCCGGATGCGCATTTCCCGTCCCGAGGGCCCGGACGAAGATGTCGATCGCCTTGGAGATGAGAGCGGCCGAGTCGGCCCGTCTCCCGGATTGCCAGCTGACGATGCCCTTCCAGTAGTTGAGCCAACCGTTGTCGGACTCGCCCACGGCCAGCACCTTCATCCGGGCCTCGGTCTCGTCGCCCTGGTAGGCCGTATGGTCCGGGTCGATGACGACGCGGTCGACCCGCGCCGAGGTTGAAAAAGTGAAGGTCTGCTGCTGGCCTTCAGGAACGCGGAAAGACTCCCTCCGTGTTTGCGCCCCCATGCCGAGGGCGAGGGCGCACGTGACGAACCCTTGGCCGTCATTGCGAATGGTCACGGCCGTCTTCCAGAGAGTCCCCTCCGGGTTGGAGACGAAATCGACGAGCCGGTAGACCGGATAACCGGCCCCGTAGCACCATTGATCGAAGAAGGGCCACCAGTCCCGTCGGGAGGTCTCGTTGCAGAGAGAGAGGAAGTCCGTGAAGGTGATGTGGGAATCCTTGTACCGGGAGGCGAAGTCCGCCAGGACCTTGAAAAAGACGTCATCCCCCATCTCTTGGCGCAGCATGTCCAGGACGAGGGCTCCCTTGGTATAGGCCAGGTTCGCGTTGTCGCGGGTCGGCTCGAACAGGAGGTTGCCGGCGATGCCGCGATAGAACAGGATGGCCCTCGTCTCCCCGAACTTGTCGAGGCCGAATTCCTGGGCCAGCCTGAAAGTGGCGAAGTTGCAGAACGCCTCCCGGAGAAACTTGGTGCCCCGGCCATAGGAGCTGACGGAGATGCCCCACCAGGAATGCGCCAACTCGTGAGCGGCGACTTCGTCAAACCCCTTCGATTCCGAGGGTCCGGGTTCCGTGCCCTTGGCTTGAAACGTCGAGGCGTCCAGAAAAACCCCCATCATGGCCCCGTGCCCGCCCATGCCGGCTGAGCTGGCCGCGATGTGGATCTCGTTCCCGGCGAGAGGGCCGAAGAGGTTGACGTAGTATCGCAAGGCCCGAAGAAAGAACCGGCCCATGGTTTCCACGACCTGGCGGTCGTAGGCCCCCTTCGGAAGAAGAAAAACGACACTCGCCTCGGGACCTTTGACCTCAACCCTCTCCGAATTTCCAACCAGGAGCTGCGGAAGGCCTTTCGCCCGCCACGACCATTGGGAGAGGATCGTGTCCCCTCGTTTCTCGGTCTTCTCGAGCCTCCCATCCACGACAAGGGAAGCGTAGCGCGAGGGATGCACGAGGGTCATCCTCCAGGTCGGTTTGGTCAGCTTCGGAAAGAAATTGCGCTCGTCAGCCTGGCGCTCCCTGGCGAAATCGGTCAGCACCTGGGGGATCCAGCTGAAATCGGAGATGAAGCAGGCCTCCCGGCGGCCGTCCGGCAGCGCGGCGATGATCCTGTAGTTCAGGTCCCGCCTCGTGGGGTCCACTTCGGCTATGGTGTAGCGGAACCGGAGCCGGATGTCCTGTTCTGTCTTCAAGGCGCAGGGCAGGTGGACCCGGGTGATCCACGGGTGGGAGTCGCTCCCCTCCTCCGACGGGTTCGGGGCCGGCGGCTCGGTCACCCGCGCGAACGTCACGGGCGAGGCTTTCTCCCCCGCCAAGGCCGAGACGTCCGTCACTTCCACCCTCACCCCGTAGTACTTCTCTCTGGCAAAAAGGTCGAAGTCGATCTCGTCGATGGGCGCCGGTCCCGTGTTTCCGATAAGAACGGTGGCGTCAAGGCGGACCTGGTTCTGTTCGAGCTCGGCCAGGAGAGAAATATCGTAGTCCTTGATGACCAGGATTTCTGGGTATCCGGTCACCACGGCGACCTCTTCGGAAAGGGCCTTGTCCTGGGCCAATCCGAGCGTAGCTGTCATGGCCGGCGAGAGAAATACGGCCAGGGCCAGCCAACGGAAGTATGGGCATGTCCGCATGTTTGGCTAGGCCTACTTTTTGTTCATCAGCTCCAGGAAATCCTTCTTGAATCGCGGAGCCCACGGCCTCCAGTCCGCGGGCCCTCCCTGGTTTCCCCACCTGAACCATTCTCCGTTCCAGAACACGAACACGTTGGTATCGGCCAGCCCGGGCGCCGAAGCCTCTTTCAAATAGACCGGCCAAACCTGTCCAGGCTCGGGATGTTCGGGCGGAATCGGGGCTCTGAGCACGTCGAGGCTGCTCATCCATTTGTCCCAGGCCTCGAGGTGTTTGTCTGTCCACTGGCCGGTCCGCGAGGCGAGAGAGGCGTGGATGCGCTTGATGGCCTCGAGGTCCCTGAAATGAAGGGCGGACAGGTAGGTCAGGAAGGATTTCAAGGGGGTGGAGGCATCGGAGAACCTGCGGCCTCTCTCGAGACCCGCCCTGAGCCTCTGGAATTCCGCGATGGTTTTGGCTTCGGATTCTTCGATCGGAGTGACCAGAAAGGGGTCCTCCTGATCCTTCTGCCACTTTTCGAGGGAGGCTTTCCAGTCCACGATGGCGGCCGGCGAAACGGCCGTCAGACTTTTCATGAACGTGCTCAGGGCCGGGAAGAACTCGTCCGGCTCGTCCGCGAAAGGACTGTGGCCTGACTTCTCGAAGACGATCATCTGCGAGCCCGGGTGGTTTTGGTGGAGCACCTCGGGCTTATCCGGGGTCCAGGTCAAGTCCCATTTCGATTCCATAATGAGGGTCGGAATGGGACAGCCGGCAAAGGCCCCCTCGAGGTTGACTTGGGCCATGTCTTGGCTCATCCGGCTGTTGAAATCAGAGTCCTGCTTCCACTCGTAGAGCGCCATCCGGGCCAGGTCGTCCATGCTGGGCCTGTAATAACTCTGCCGTTTCCAATCCCCGTTGATGTGCCTGTTGTAAACCAAAAGCTCGAGGTACTTCTCGGGGGGTATCTTCTTCTCCTTGACGAGGTCGTTCAACTCCCGGCCGATGTCCCTCATCCTCTGCCTCTCGGCGTCCGAGATATAATCGTACTGACGTGTTCCCTCCACCTTTCCCACCAGGCCCGTGGCGGCCGTCAGCAGAATCAGCCCCATGACGCTCTCGGGGTGTTTCATAGCGTACCGTTGGGCTAGGTAACCGCCGTACGAATGCCCCAGGACAACCCATTTTTCGAAGCCCAGCGCCTTCTTCAGGGTCTCCAGATCCTCGACCGCCTGGTCGACGGTGTAGCCGCTGCCGGGCTTGTAGTCGGAAATACCGCAGCCGCGCTGGTCATAATAAATGACCCGGGCGAACTTTGCCGCCTTCGAAAAAAACGGATGGAAATAATGGTGGGTGGCCCCCGGCCCTCCGTGAAGGAGCACGATCGGGATACCCTTGCCTTCCTGCTCTACATAGAGCTCGCAGTCCCCGACATCGATGCGCGACTTGAGGAGATTCGGCGCATCGCACAGCCGGGGAATGTCCGGGATGGTCAGCCTCAGGTCCTTTTCGACGTAGGCGACCTTGTCGAATACGGTCTCTCGCTTTTCGACGGGGGCTTTGCTTCCGCACCCGGCAACGATCAAAACGAGTCCCAGCCCCAAGGCCTCGGCGAGGGTTTTGAGAATGCTTGTTCGTCTCATCTCCATCCTCCGCGCCTCACTTGGGCTTCCAGGCCATCATAGCAATCTCCACCCTGGCTCCCCGGACCAGCTTGCCGACCTGGACGCAGGCCCGGGCTGGAGGGTCCGCCGGGAAAAACGACAAGTAGACTTCGTTCATGGCATCGTAATCATTGATATCAGACAAGTAGACGGTGGCGTTGACCACATCGCCCAGGTCCAGATGGGCCTGAGCCAAGACGGATTTGATTTTCTCCAAGCATTGCCGTGTCTGGCCGCTCACGTCGGGCGAGACCAGTTCATTCGTTTTCAAGTCAGTCCCGATGACTCCGGAACAGAAAATGTAGTCGCCGGCCCGTACGGCCGTGCTGAAAGGGGCCTGCGACGGCAGCGCATCCGGGAAGGAAACGACTTCCTTCCCCCGTGAATGCTGGTTCGCCTTGCCGGGCAGATGGCCGATCGCGAAGCCGATGAAAGCCGTCACGATCACGGCGATAAGAGCCGTGCGGTCTTTGAGAAATGGCGCCATATCAACCTCCTTAGGACTCGGGTTTCTCTTTACACGAACCCCGGGCTTATTTCTTGCCGAAGATCTCCCTCAGCCCTTCGAGCAGGGTGTCGACCTGCCTATAGGAAATGAAGATGTGCGTGCAGATCCTGACGGCGTTCCTTTCGTTGAACGTCCTGGCGAGGACGAGGTTGTACTTTTCGAGCATGTAGTTGGCGAACTGGTCGTTCTTCATGCCCTCGAGACCCAGGACGGTCAGGCCGCCGCTCAGTTCCTCGTCCGTCGGGGTCAGCACCTTGACGTTCGGGATCTTGGCCGCTTCCTCTTTCACGTACGCGGCCAGGGTCTTGATGCGCCGTTCGATCCGGGGCTTGCCGATGTTCGTTTGGAAATGCAGGGCCTCGCCCAAAGCGATCGGGAGCGGGTCGGCGATGCGGCCGACGTGGCTGTATTTCAGAGCCCCCTGGGCGGGATTCTCCCATTCGGCTTCGATGATGTTCGGCCAGAGGTCTTTCTGAAGCTCCCGGCGGACGTAGAAGATGCCCGTGCCTGTCGGGGCACCCAGCCACTTGTAGCCGCTGTTCGCGTAGAAGTCCACCCCCAGGTCGTGCATGTTCAAGTCCAGCATGCCCACGCAGTGCGCGCCGTCGGCGCAGACCAGGACGTTCTTCGCCCTGGCCAGCCGGCAGACATCCTTCAGCGGGGTGATCAGCCCGGTCTTGTAAACGGCGTGGCTGATGAGGATAACCCGGGTCCGCGGGGTGATCCCCCGGTCGATGGCGTCCAGGATCTCGGCTTTGTCACGCGGCGGCGTGTTGATCGCGACCTCTTTGATCTTAATCCCGTAGCGCTTGGCCCGCAGCTGCCAAGGGTAGATCCCGGACGGGTGTTCGAGGCTGGTCATCAAGACCTCGTCCCCCGGCTTCATGTCGAGCCCGTGGGCGACGATGTTCAATCCCTCGGTCGTGTTACGAAGCAGCGTCACTTCCTCGGGCAGGGCCCCGATAAAACGGGCGGCCCGGAGTCGCGCCTCTTCACGATAGGCGTCAAAGGTGGTGTAGCACTTGAATGGGTTCTCGGCCTGGACCCGGAAAAACTCGGCGAGGGTGTTGTAGACCACTCTGGGCATGGCGCCGGCTGTCCCGTTGTTCATCATGATCAGCCCGGGTTCGAGCATGTACTGACTCGCGACGTAATCCCAGTAGGCCCCGTCCGGGGCCTCATGAGACAGCGCCGTCTTGTCCAGCGCGGCGAGCTTTTCGTAAATCGAACGGTTCATCCCCGCAGCCGAGGTGGTCGCCAGGGCGAACCCGCCCATGAGGCTCTTGACAAAGGCCCTCCGGCCGCAATGTTCACGGCTGTCCATCCGCGTCGGCATCGGCATGATGTCCTCCTCTATTTCGATTGGTCCCTTTCAACTTGACACAAAATAATATGAAAGGGAATATCCAATTGGCAGATATTTCTTGTGGGCCAATTTTTTCGCTTCTCCGGAACTGCCAAAATGCATCTTCCCAGACGGGACCGTCGAATCTGTCCAAAACCGGCCCCCTCAAGAAGCACCGAATCGAAGCGGGTTATATGGGGCAATCCCCGCTTCCCGGACCCCGTCAAGGACATGCAACGTCAATACTGCCAGCTGGTTGTATCGGCTCCCCGGGGTGCGGTCTTGAGGATGTGGGCTTTCATCTGCGGCGCGAACCGCTGGATGTAGGTGAAGGCGGCGTGAAAACAAGAATACACGTGGTCTCCACTCCAGCAATGTCCGAACCGGTCACCGTACTCGATATGGCCGTCATAATAGGGATCCCGGGTCGTCTTGAGGAAGTCTTCCATGAGATAGACGGCGTTATTGAGATAGAAATAATCCATGTCGCCCACGTAGATTCTAATCTTGCCCTTCAGCTTGGGCCCGAGCGTCTTCCAATCGCGTTCGAGGATGTACCGAAGGTCGTAGTGTTCCTTCCAGTATTCCGCCACGGCATGGTCGATGACCCCGGTCATCTTGTCCCAAATCGGCTTGGGGTAACCGTCCTCGCCGGCGGGGCTGTAGGTCGCTTGCCAGATGTCCCATTGTCCTCCCGAACGTCCCTTCGTCCCGAGCGCCAATTCGAGATGGTTGCGCTGTTCGATGGTCGACGAGATTTCGCCGATTTCATTCCTTTTCGCCGGGCGCGGCGTCGGCTTCCACTCGCTGTCGGAATAATAAGCATTCCGGTGATCGTAAATGTTGACGAGTTGATAGGCCCGGAAGTCGATGGGGTCGGGAGCGCACGACCAGCAGCCGTTATATTCGTCGGGGTAGAAAATCTGGGCCGCGATGGCTTCCCAGCCTCCCGTCGAGCCTCCCGTCAGCGTCCGCGCCCAACCCTGTCCGAGACAGCGGAACGTATTTTCGATTAAAGGAACGAGCTCGTACGTGATGGCGTCGCCGTAGGGGCCCTGGTTGGCCGAGTTCACGGCGTAGGAGTCATCGTAGTACGGTGTCGCGTGCTGGATCTTGATGACGACCATCCTGGGGAAGTTGGGACTTCTCCAGTCCTGGTAGAGCTGGTACCCGAGTTCCTGGACCTCCTTGGCCCGCCCCTGGGCCCCGGGCTCGGGCGGGCTTTCCCGGAAGCCGCTGATGTCATAGGAAAAATGGTCATGAAAGATCAGGAGCGGGTAGCGGGCGTTCGGATGCTCGTCATAGCCTTCCGGCAACAGGACGGAGGCGCTGAGGGTCATAGGCCGGCCCCAGAACTGCGTCAAGAGCTTGCTCTCGAGCTTGACGTGTTTGATGTATTTCGTGTCGGCGGGCTCGGGGATCGGAGAGATGACCTTGTCGAGGACGATCGAGATGCGGCGGTTGGCTTTGGGGTTAATGTCCAACTTGAGGGGCGTGCTGTAGAGATTGCCGGGGGCCATGTTCCACTGCTGGCCCTCCCCCCGGTCCATCGGCAGCTTCACGACGTGGCCGTCGGCGCGATGAAAGGTTTCATAGCGATGAAGAAGAGCCTGAACCCGGTATTCGCGCGCGGGAAGGTCGGCCACACTCTTAACGGGGTAGCCGAAGACGCCGGCGTCGAACACCGCTTCGTCGCCGGGCTTCAAACCCTCGACATCAACACCGAAGGCCAGCTGCGTTTTTTCCGAAACGGAAATCTGGTAGCGCGGCTCGGCGCTGTCGTCCGTCGAGAGCATCAAGATCATCCGGCCGTCGAGCGGCTCCCGGCAGAGGGCCCCGGGAAAGGACACCGCGAAGCGGAGTCCGTCCCGTTGCTCGACCCTGCTCTGACAAGCGGAGAGAGCGGCCAGGACGGCCGCGAAGGCGACGATCCGAAAGGCGCTGGATTTGGGAGGGGCTGGTTTCATGTCGTTGGCTCCTGAGACATAGAAATTCCTTTTTGGAAAATAGGCCCGCGGTCGGGCGTTGTCAACAGCCAATTCCGTCCTTTCCCGAACAGGCCGTTTTTTTACGCCCTTGCGGAGCAGGTTTTCTATTGACACGCGCGGATATCTCCTGTCAATATTCAGCCGGCGTCCGATGTCTGAAGAACCCGGCATCCGCGAATGATCACGCCAAGCGCACTTCAAACGAGGAGGCATTGATGAAGACGATCGGTCTGATCGGAGGCATGACCTGGCTCTCCTCCCTCGAGTACTATCGGGTCATCAACGAGACGGTCCGGGAAAGGCTGGGAGGCCTTCATTCCGCTAGAAGCGTCATCTATTCCTTCGACTTCGACGAGATCGCAAAGCTCCATGAGTCCGGAGGGTGGGTGGAAGCCACGGAACTCATGGTCGCCGCGGCGAGACGCGTCGAGGCTTCGGGGGCCGAGCTCGTCGTCATCTGCACGAACACCATGCACAAGATGGCCGACGAGGTCCAGGCCGCCATCGGCATCCCCCTCATTCATATCGTCGACGTGACGGCCGAGGCCATCCATTCGCAAGACCTCCGAAAAGTCGGCGTGCTGGGCAGCATATTTACCATGGAAGAGGATTTCTACAGGGGGCGGCTCGAGCGCGACCACGGCATCGAAACGCTCGTCCCCGACGAGGCCGGACGAAGATACGTGAACTCGGTCATCAACAACGAGCTGGCCCTCGGGCTCATCAATCCGGAAACCCACGATCGATTCAGGACGATTATCGGAGGCCTGGTCTCGTCGGGCGCCCAGGGCATCATCCTCGGCTGCACGGAAATCCCCCTGCTGGTGAAGCAGAAGGACTACGCCGTCCCGCTTTTCGACACCACGACCCTGCACGCCCGGGCCGCGGTCGCCTTCGCCCTGGGTCCGAAGGGTTGAATAGAGAATCGAGGTTCATTTGGGAGGTGAGCCGTGTCAAAGGGAATCATGAAAACCGCAATCTTCGTCGGCGGGCTCGTCATCGTCGGCCTTTTGGTACGCCCCGGCCTCAAGGCGGCAGCTGACGACCTGGATAACGCTTCCGTCAGAATCGCGGGCGAGGCCTTCGTCAGGAGCGGGGCCCTTTCGACGATCCGCGTCCTGTCCGACGAGATCGGTCCGCGCCTGACCGGCAGCGAGGCCGCGCTCCGCGCCGCCCGCTACGGACTGGGCCTCTTCGAGGAATACGGGCTGGTCAACGCCCATCTCGAGCCTTTCGAGATCGTGGGCTGGGAGCCCGGCCCCGCCCAGGCGGAAACCCTGGCCCCGCTTCGCAAGGAACTCAGGGTGGACACCCTGGGTTTCGCCGTCAACACACCCCAAAACGGGTTGGTGGCCGAGGTTATCGACGCCGGCCACGGGACCCAGGAAGATTTCGAACGCCTCGCTCCCGCCATGGCCGGCAAGATCGTCCTGGCGGGCCTCCTGAGTCCGGCGAAGGCATCCCAGGCGACCAAGGAATTCCAGAAGGTCGACTTCGCGGCCAAGAAGGGAGCGGCGGCCTGCCTGATTATTTCGGGAACGCAGGGCGGCCTGACCCGGACCCGCGCTTCGAACTACGGGGGCTACAGCTCCATCCCCGCGGCCTCGATCGCCTATGAGGATGGGACTTGGCTCCGGCGGCAGCTTGCGAGCGGACACGCCGTGAAGATGAGACTCCTGACGCTGAACAAGATCCTTCCGAAGACCAAGGCGGTGAACGTCGTCGCGGAAATCCCCGGTCGTGAAAATCCGCAGGAAGTCATCGTCCTCGGCGCTCATCTGGACAGTTGGTTTCTGGGCCCCGGTGCCGCGGACAACGCCCTCGGCGCCTCGATCGTCATCGAGACGGCCAGGATTCTGAGCCGTTTGGGCCTCTCTCCCCGACGGACCATACGCTTCATCCTCTTTAGCGGCGAAGAGGAGGGGCTGCTTGGTTCTTTCGCCTATGTGAAGAGCCACGAGGCGGAACTGGACAACTTCGTTTTGATGGTCAACCTCGACATGACGGGTCTCATGTATCCCGGCGTTCTGAACCCCTACGGGGTGTGTCCGATCGAGGACAAGCTCGGAGCCGTGCTGCCCGTCTTGGCCGGCCTTGGGATAACCGGGATCGAGACGCGCTACCCCTACGACAGCGACGATTTCAATTTCATTGCCCGAGGCGTTCCCGCGCTGGGCATCCAAGGCCGCGGGACCCGGAATTGGAATTGGGGTCACAGCTATGCCGACACCTTCGAAAAAATCGAGGTGGACAAGCTCAACATGAACACGGCCGCGGTGGCCATCGTCGTCCACTTCGCCGCCAACACACCGGAGCGGCTCTCGCGGCGCTATTCCCAGGCCGAGGTCATCCAGTATTTCAAGGACATCGGCCGGGAAGCCGTCCTCAAGCAGGAGGGAACCTGGAAGAAGCTCGGCTTCGCCGACGGCGGACGGGAGTAACCCCCAAGCCTATTTTTGCGGGCCCTTAGTATATCCCGCCTTCAAGGTTTCGGCGATGAGGTCTAGGCAGCTTTCGAGGTGGGCCCGGGTCATGACATCCGTGTCGGGGGTGTTTCCCAGCCGGTCGGTGATCATCTTGGACAACCTCCTGAGCTCATAGCGGAACAGAATCTCGGCGTCTCCGGGGAGCGGTTTCGGAGGGTCGAGCACGAGACGACTGAGGAGCTCCAGGTCGGCCCGCTGCAGGATCCGGCGGTAGGCACTGGCCGCGTCGCCTTCCTTGACGTCCCGCCAAACCGCACCTTGGACTCCGTCCAGAAACTCGCTCAGGCCGAAATGCGGGCCCGCCGCTTGGAGGGTTTGATCCTGAATACGCTGCAGCCTCAGAGGGTCGAGGAGGCTTCGGAGGATCCTCTTATAGGACTGCTCCAGATAGAGCGAGAGGGAAAAGTCCAGCTTCACTCCTCCCGGGTTCGCGGCGGCGGCCGTTTCCCAGGCATCGAGGTCGACGAAGCGGTCGTACTGGAGTTTTTGGAAGAACTCGGGCTTGAAGGAGAAGACCCCGGGATCGAGCAGGTTCGTCCTGATAATATTCAGGGCTCTCCTCTGCTTGTCGGCCTCGACGGGCCGGAAGGGAAGGCCGTTCCCCGCGTCTCCCACATGAACCCGAACGTGATAAGCTCCGCCGATCCAGCGGGTCAACCTGTCCATGGCGCGAAAATAGCGGCTCAGGCTGGATTCAAAAGCTCTCCGAAGATAGACATAGCTCTGTCCCTCGAAGAGAACCCGGTCTTCCAGTTGCTTCCAAAGGTCCCGTGTCCTCTGGACATCCTGTTCGGCAAAGCCCAGCGGGTCGTCGCTCAGGTCGTAGGTCATGGCCAGAGGGTCGATGCTGGACGCATAGGACCCCATATCATAAGCGTCCTCGTCCGTCCCGAAGACCAGGCCGGGCTCGCTCGCGCGGCCGGCGATCTTGGCCAGTTTCGGCAGCTCATCCTCGGGACGCTCGGCACCGAAGGGCCGGTAGCCGTATTCGATAACCCAATAGTCCCAGGCCCCGATGGTCTTTTGGAAATAATCGCCCTGCCTGACGCCCTTGGGCGCCAGGTTCGAGGGCAGGTATTCCATGATCGAGCTGCCGATGCTTTCCTTGGCCGTGAGCGCGGCGTTATGGAGGTCTTTCAAGGCGATCGTGCTCGAACCCTTGAAATTATGGCGCAGACCCAGGGTGTGCCCCACCTCATGACACGCCAGCTGCTTCACGGCATCGTAGATGTATTCCTTGGGAACGTCTTGAAGGCTTCTGATCCTTCCGCTCGCGAACATGTCCAGTATGCCGAAGTCCCGTTCCATGCCCATGGCCAGGTTATCCTGGTCCCAGGGATTGATGTCCCCGGGGAGAAGGCCTCGTTGCCGGCCGCCTGACAGGCTAAGAGGCGAATTGAAGGCGTTGTAGCTGAAGATGAAGTTCAGAGGGGCCCGGACCGTGACGTCCGCGTCGAGGATCTGGCCCGTCAGCGGATTGACCCGCGACGGCCCCATGGCGCCGCCGCCGCCGCCGGTCAACGAGGGAATCCAACGGATCGTGTTGTAGCGGACGTCGGCCGGGTCCCAGGCCGCGTCATCGGGCATCTGTTTGACCACCATGGCATTCTCGAATCCGGCCCTGGCGAAGGCTTTGTTCCATTCCAAGATCCCGTCTCTAATGGCATCCCGGTACTCATGCGGAATGGTGTTTTCGAGCCAGAAGACGATGGGCTCTTTCGGCTCCGAGAGGCTGGCGCCCGGATTCTTTTTCTCGAGATTCCAACGATTGATATAGTAGGTTGTGGTCCCCTCGAGGTCGAGCTTGTCATAGTCGTAGACTTTGGTCACGAAATAGCCCACGCGGTCGTCGGCCAGTCGCGGCACGTATCCGTTGGACGAGGGAAGCTCGGAGATGCTGTAGCGAACATTCATCGTGAACACGGACGGGTCCGGCACGCCCGCGACAGGCAGCGGCCGAGACGAGGCCAGGGTGTACCTCACCTCGAGCTCGATATTCTTGGGAAACGCGAGGATCTTGCCCCAAACGGTCCTCGATTTATCGACGGCATAGGGATGGCTCGAATCACCAAACGAACTCAGCTTCTGAAGGTCCGAGAAAAAACAATCATCCAGACAAACGAGAAAACTCTTTTTGAGGGGATGAGGTTCGCTCTCGATTTTGAAGGCAAAAACGATGGAATCGGGAGCGACGTTCTTGAGAGCCCTCGCGTACTCGGCCGACGTTTCGGCCACGACGTCCGTGTTCTTCCAGATAAGGAGGATCTTCTTATCCCGCTTCTCCCAGGCGAAGGTCCTCAGCGGCAAATAGCTTCCGGCCCCGCCGTTTCCGATCGAAGTCGTCAGGGTCGGAATAAACAGGTACATGCGGCCGAACTGATCGGGAAGGATCTCCAGGTAGAGCTTGTCGTCCTTTTGGTACAGGTTGAAAAGGCCTTCCGTTTTCCGGGCGCCTTTGACGACATCGTCGAATTCCTTCTCCTTGCCGTCCGGGATTTTGGCCTCGGCAATTCCGGCCTGCGAGGGGGGCTTCTGAATGGCCGTTGCCTGGCCGGAGCTCTCCGCCAGGACGCGAGAAGCCGGAAAGGCCGTCAGGCCAAACAGGATAAATGGCGCTAAAAAACATGCCGATTTTTTCATGATTTCACCTCGCTGGTTAACCTCGTCGTCCCGGGTTTGATGAGCAAACCCGAGCGAATCCTATTCGGGAGAGAGGCGAAAGGCAAGCGCCAATTGGTTCGTATTTCACACAGGCCAATTTCCAGCATGTCTTATATTGCGGTCTCCGTGGCGACTCCACAAGGAATAGTGGGATTCTTCGCCCGAAATATTTGTTTCTGGGAAATGCCAGGGTTGCTCAAACCGTCTTGTATCTGGGGACAACAGGAAAAAAAACGCGCCAGCCACGATTCCTCGGAATCCGGCTCCTTCGACGTTAATTCCCAGGTTCCTCCTGGACATTGGCCGTCAAAATTGGCTCATTTGATAAACTCATTAATTGGCTCTTGACAGAGGACGATTTCTACTGATACTTGTCATGCGCATGGAGTGAGTTTTGCTCATAAAGGTAGTCGAAGGCAGCAACATCCCCGTGTACAGGCAGATCGTTGTTCAACTCAAGGCCCTTATTGACCAGGGTGTCATCGAGGTCAACAAGCCCCTTCCATCGACGCGGAGCCTGTCCAAGAAAATGGGGATCAACCGGGGCACCATCGACCGAGCCTATAAGGAGTTGCAGGCCTTCGGCTACCTGAGCAGCCGCCCGGGGTCCTACCACGTCGTTCTCAATAGGAAAACCGAGGCCGTCTACTCTCCGGATAGGAAAAGCGACATCCCCTGGCAGGAGGCTTCCAATCTCGAGTCCAATGAACTGTTCATGGACAACAAGAAGCGGTCTATCGGGGGCGTCCCGGCCTCGATGGCCGTCGACAGCGCCCTTGTCGACCTGTCGAAACACCAATTGGACCCCCGGCTTCTTCCCATCCAGGACCTAAAGAGGTGCGTCAACCACATCCTCACCAAGTATGGAGCCAAGGCCTTGGATTTCTGCCCGGCGGCGGGAAACGATGACCTCCGGGAATACATCGCCCAGCGCATGCGCCTCCACGGCATCTCCACGTGCAAGGACGAAATTCTCATCACCAACGGGTCGCAGGAAGCCCTGTCGCTGCTCTGCCAGTTCCTGGTGCGGCCCGGGCGGAAAATCGTCGGGGAATCACCCACATACTTCAGCGTCCTGACCCTCCTGAAATTCGCCAAAGCGGACCTCGTCGGAGTGCCCATGAACGGCGAAGGCATGGACCTGGACCATCTGGAAAGGGTCCTTGGCAAAGAGTCGGTCAGTTTTATCTACACCATTCCCAACTTCCAGAACCCGACGGGAATCACGACCAGCCACCATCATCGGGAACGCCTTCTCGGCCTGGCCGTGAAATACAAGGTGCCCATCGTCGAGGACGGGTTCGAAGAAGAAATGAAGTACTACGGCAAGGTGCCGCTGCCGATCAAGTCCATCGACGAGCGCAACGTCGTCATCTATGTCGGGACCTTCACCAAGAGCCTCTTCCCGGGCATCCGGATCGGCTGGATCAATGCGGACAAGGAATGCATCGACCGCCTGACAGCCATCAAGCAGTGTACCCACCTGCGCTGCAGCAATTTCTCGCAGATGGTCCTCTGGTACTTCTGCAAGGAAGGCTATTACGACCTTCATATCCGGAAGCTCCACCGGGTTTTCCGCAAGAGGATGGATACCGCTCACTCGATCATGCAGAAGAGCTTTCCTGAGAAGGTGAGCTGGTCACGACCGGCGGGGGGCTACAATTTCTGGGTCAGAATGCCCAAGAAGCTGACGCCGCGCCAGCTCTGCAACTACATGGCCGGTCACGGCGTCATCGTAACGCCCGGAGCCTATTTTTTCCTCGACCAGACCGAGTCCGAGTATTTCCGCATCTCCCTGGCCCGAATCAACGATGATGAGATCAAGGAAGGACTGGCCCGGCTCGGCAAAGCCCTGCGCCAGTTGAGCGTGGAAATATGATCGAATTCAATTCCGCTCGGAGGGGTGGATCGGGATAATCCCAGGCGACTGGGATCGAGCCCAATGAAAGGAGAGAAGCATGAGTTGCAGAAGAGTGTTTGGTGTCCTAGGCTTGGTGGCTGTGCTGCTGACGTTCTCAGCCTTGGCCTTCTCGCAGATCGAGCAGAAGGGAGAGATCGCGGGAACTGTCGTCGACGAACGTGGCGCGCCGCTGCCCGGCGTCACGGTCACGCTGACCGGCGAGAAGCTATTCCAGAGGTCTCTGGCGCAGGTCTCCAACGAACGCGGATTCTTCAGGTTTCTCAACATCAATCCGGGTATTTACGAGCTGGAATTTAGCGTGTCCGGGTTCAACTCCGTGAAGATCGCTGCCGTCCAGGTCAGCGTCGGCAGGACGACGCCGGTCGAGGCCATGATGCTCCCCGCGAGCGTCACGGCGGAAGTCCAGGTTGTAGCCGCCGCGCCCCTCGTCCAGACCAAGACGCCTCAGATCACCACCAATTTCAGCGAGCTCCAGATTGAAAATACCCCGACGAGCCGCCATTTCATCGACATAGTCAACGCCGCTCCGGGAGTATACGACAACACCGCTTACGGAGCCTCCGGAAACGTGAGCTGGGGCGGGGGCGGCATCTACCTGGCCCGAGGATCGATGACTAGCTCTTTCAGGTTAAATGGCGTGGACGTTAGCGACCCGAGCATCGGGTACACGACCCTGAATCCGGTCTATGAATCGATCGACGAAGTGCAAATCACCGGCATCGGGGCCTCCGCAGAGTACGGCAGCTTTGTCGGCGCTGCAATCAACATCGTCACCAAGAGCGGCACCAACAAGCTCCATGGGTCCGCCACCGCCGTCTACGCCGACAGCAAGACCTTCTATGCAAATTACGCTAAGATCAACGACCAGCAGTATTACAACTACGCGTACTACTGGAAGCATGATTATGAGGGGACTTTCACCCTGTCGGGCCCCATCAAGAAGGAAAAACTGTTCTTCGCCATCGCAGGCGGCCGGGAGTCCAAATGGCCGCGGCTTGTGAGCTCGGATATCTACCAGACGCTCGGTGTTTGGAGAGCCTACGGGAAGCTGGATTATCTCATCAACAACAGAAACACCTTAAGCTTGATCTACAACATGAGCTTTGCTGACCAGGGGAACCAGGGCTTGTATGCCGCCTATTACGAACCCTCTGTAGCCTACCATTCGAAAGCCCCCAATCAGACTATTTTCGCCAGTCTCAATTCGATTCTCGGTCCGAACACCTTCGTCTATGCTAAGTTCGCCGGCTACAAGAGCCATATCAAATGGGACCCCACGACGGTCGACATTCCTCAGTTTACTAATTACGATCCCTTACAGATAACGGGCGGATCATCGATGGAAAGGAACGTGTATTCCTCCAACCTCGAGATCAATGCTTCCTTGACCCATTTTGCGGACGAGTTTCTCGGCATGTCACACGAGCTCAAGGTGGGCCTGGAATACCAGGACGGCCGGGCCGGCGAAACCCGCCACTATGAGGGCGGCGGCAATTTCTACAGGTATCCCTACGGGGACGGCACGGTGCTCTGGGGTGCTTACGTAGGAGGGGACCAGGATTTCCTCGGGACGATCAGAAGTTTCCGCACCTTTGTCCAGGACAACATCAGGGTCAACAAGAACCTCTACGTCAACGCCGGCCTGCGTTACGAAAACCCGCGGTTCAACGCGAGAAACTATTCCGGCTCGGGAGACATCGCAAGCTTTAGCGCATTCTCGCCGCGGGTCGGGTTCACTTTTGACCTCGGCGGCAATCAGAAAAACGTGTTCCGCGGAAGTTTCGGAGTTTACTACAACAAGCCGATCACCCAGACCTATATGTACAGCTACCCGGGAAATCAGGACAGGTACGTCTATGCCGTGGTGCTCCCGGATGCGCCCTTCGACCCGACTCCCGAGAACTTGATTGACCAGCTCGCGTTCCTCGCCCAGCCCGACAACCTGGTCTCCGTCCAGACGTACGCGGATCCGATACCGGTCGACCCGAATATCAAGCTCAACAACAACTACACGTTCAACCTGGGGTACTCACACCAGTTCGGCTCCCAGTTCGCCATCGACATCGACTACATTTACCGAAGGGACCACAATCATTACCACTTCGCCTCCGACACCGTCCACACCTACGAGGAATACGACTGGACCGATCCCTGGTTAGACAACACCATTACCCTGTGGACCCAGACCGATGACCTCCCGGACATCTGGTACTTTACGAACAGCCGCTACGAGAAGAAAAGAGACCACCTCTTGATGATCGTCTTCAAGAAACTCCCTTCGCGGCATTGGTCCCTCCTCGCCTCCTACACCTACCAGAACAGCAAGGCTAGCTTTGATTCTTCCATGGACCTGTTCGGCTTCTCAAGCTACAACTTTGACACGGACCCGGCTTGGTACGACAATCCTCTGATGTGGGGCCGCGAGTGGTGCCGGCCCCATCAGGGCAAGCTCCTGGCCACCTATTTCGGTCCCTGGGGGCTCAACGTGACGGGGGACCTGCGGATCATGTCGGGTATGCCCTACGCCGCGACGGCCTCGACGAGCTATATTCCGGCCGACGAGCGTCCCTACCGGCCCACCGGCTATCCGACCCTCTTCTTGGAAGAGAGAGGGATCCGCAATCTCCCCGTTTCATGGAACCTCAATTTCCGAGTGGCTAAGGCTTTCAAGATCGGCGCCTCGCAGCTCGAGCTCCGGTTCGACATGTTCAACGCTCTCAACGCCGAGTACTATTACAGGGTCTACACGACTCCCTACTCCAAGTACCCGGACGGCACGTCGTCCTTCGGCAAGCCGACGTCGCTGTTCCCGCCCAGGAATTCGAGGATCGGGGTGGCCTGGACCTTCTAGGACGAGGTCGAGGCAAGTCTGAACGGACGAAAGGGCATGGGGCCCGGGCCCCATGCCCTTTCTTTTTACTTCTTTTCGGTCTTGGCCAGCTTCTCGACGCTCGGAAGAAGGTCCGTGACCGTCTTGGCCTGAGGATCATCCGGCGCCAGGGCGAGGAACCTCTTGAAGCTCTCCAGGGCCTTCTGGTATTGCCCCCTGTTCAGGTACGCGTAGCCGAGATTCCGGTACGGCGGAGCCCAATTCTCGTCGATCTTGACGGCGATGAGGAGATACTCGATGGCCGGGTCTGGCTCTCCCTGGTTGAAATAGATCTCCGCGACATTATAGGCCGGCACCGGGTCGCCGGGAAAAGAGTCGATGGCCATCTTGAAATGCCGCTTGGCCTCCTCGACATTGCCCTGGTCCATATAGGCCTGGCCGATCGTGGCCATGATCTTGGCCGCGTCTTCGTCCGACAGGGTCCCACTTTCGGTCTTGACCCTGTCGATATACTCTTCATAAGCCTTGATGGCTCCCGCGTAGTCCTTCATGACTAGGAGGCAGTTGCCGATGTTGATGCTGACTTTATAGACATCCGGGTTCGTCGCCTTGAACTCTTCGAACTTGGCCAGGGCCTCCTGGTACTTCTTCTGGGCGAACAAGTCGTTGCCCTCCTGGAGGACGCCTGCCGCGGTGCTCCCTTTGGGCGTCTCAATGGCCATTTCGGTGCCCTCGTCGCGTTTCTTGAGTGTGACATCCAGCGTCTGGGTCCTCTGGGCGACGAGACTCAGCTGGAAATCGATCGTCGCTTCGCGATAACCGTCTTTCGTAACGGTGACCAAATACCGGGCCGAAGCCAGTCCGCTGAGGGCCCATCGGCCCTTGGCATCCGTAACCGCCGTAAACTTTGTATTATAGGCCTCGTTAACAACCTCGACCTGGGCGCCGGCTATGGGCTTTCCGGCTTCATCGGAAACGACTCCCCTGAGTCTCCCTCCGCCCAGCCCCAGCTGCGCGTAAAGGCCTCCGGCGAGGAGCCCGAAGAAGACAACCCCCGCGACGATCTTGAGTTTCACGCGACCTCCTCCGCCGATGCCGTCATGATTTTTGATGGATCGACACGTTCCGCGGTGTCGCGCCGGCATTCGGCTTCTTATTTCTTTTTTTTCAGCGTTTCGACAATCCTGCGTATGTCTTCCTGATCCGGGTTGAGTTCCAGCGATTTTTCCCATGCCGTGAGGGCCCCCTGGACGTCCCCGGTCTGATAGCAGCATTCCCCAAGGAAGGTGAGGATATAAAAGTTGGCCCCGAAATGGGAGAGGTATTCTTTATAAAAGGGAATAGCTTTGTCGTATTCCCCGAGGGCCTGCGAGGACCTTCCGAGCAATTCGAGGCTCTCGTACAGGTTATTGGCGTACAGGGGCGTCAGAATCTCGATCGCGGCCGCGTAGTCCTTGGCCGCGAAGAGCATCTTGGCGTAGCTCAGGGCAACGGCGGGCGACTGGGGATTCGCGCGATAGGCTTTTTCCGCCAGAGCCTTGGCCTGGGCGGTCTCCCCTTTCCTGAAGAGCTGCTCGGCGAGGATTGAGGTGTAGACCTGGTCCTGAGGCGAGGCGTGAACGTTGAGGCTCGTCCAGGGCCGGGGCAGGACCGCAACAGGCGAGATCATGAAATTGCTCGCCCCCGAGAGGACTTCCTTTTTGGCCCCGTCCAGGAGGGACACTTTGATCTTGTAGTACCCGGGCGGTATGTCACCGAGGGGGATCATTTCCAGGAAGGAATCCCCGTCGGGATAGTCTTTGAGAGCCCTGTCCACCGTTTTCGCAGCCTTTGTGTCGCCTGTGATTACGTATCTCACGACGCCTTGCTGCCTCAGCTCCAGCCCGAGGCTGAAAGCTTGGAAGAACACAGTCAAGGTGTCGCGGGTCGTAAATTCGTGGCGCAGGGCCGGGAAGAGCTGGATATCCCCGACCTTGAAAGCCTTGATCTTGCTCGACCGGTCCTCCTCGGCTTTATAGGCCAGGAGCAGTGAGCTCATGCTCAGGGACGAGGAGTTCGGAATCGTGACGTCCGCTTCCACGGACGTGAACTCCTTCGAGGCGTCGTTCTTCACAAGGAAATCGAGCTTGTAGCGGCCTTCGGCCAAAGGGAAGACGTCTCCCAGGGAGTACTTCTGCGGGCCGATCGCCTTCACCTGCTGCTCATCGAGTTTGACGGGGATGGCCCGTTCGTACTGGAAGATCGTGCGGTCCTCGGGGTCAGACACCTTGCCGTTGACCAGGAGTTTCGTGATGAAGTCGTCATCGTGACGTTCGACCGAGAGTCTTTCGAGCTCGATGGCATAATGGACGAAGGTCAGACCGGAGGGATCCCTGATGGGCTGGACGCAGGCCGTGTTTCCGATAAAGTTGGCCGAGTATTCGACCCCGACCGTGCTCTTGAAATGAAGGAGGTTGCGCGCGTAGTCGTCGTCGACGAGCTTGGCAGGCGCCTCCGCGATATTCAGAAGCAACTGCTCGGACATGAGCGACGGAAGCTCAGGCGACGCCGGCTCGCCGGGAATCAAGCTGAGGCAATACTGGGCCAACTCCGGCGACTGGGTATAGAGAGCCTGATAAGCCGCGGAGGGATCGGACTGATCGACGCCGACCATGGCCAGAAGGCTTTGCGGACCGTCCATGATCGGGCTGTAGAGCCGGTAGTCGCCGAGGCCGTATCGGCGATAGAAGACCAAGTTGAACTGGTCCGGCAGTCCGTACCGGTCCATGCTCTGGTAGCTCCAGACAACGACGGGGTACGCAAACGACGAGTCCTCGAACCTCTGCATGGATATCGGCGGGCCCAGGATGATATGGATCCGGCCCATGTCGGTCTTCCATCCGGGCGCCGAGGACAGCCGTCCGAAATTCCGATTCGCGTATTCGATGCGCTTGTAGTGCTCCTCCCTGAACTCGTTTTGGTCCGTCAAGGGGAAGGGGTCGCGGTGCTTCCAGAAGGCCTTGATAAAGAGGTCGCGCTCGTGATCCGTTTCGAGCTTGAGGAAGACGTCACTCTCCACCGGACTGATGATATAGACGACTTCTTCGTCGAGCCATTTCTGGTACACGGGTGGAAGCGGTTTGTCGCCTTTCTGCGCAGAAAACGCGCCGACCGTTGCCATGGAAATGATTACCACCGCGATAGTTATGGCCTTTCTCACAGAATCGCCTCTCTTCGCCATGGTCGCAATTCATCCACTATTATGCCACCTTATATTTTACCTTTTCCCCCTTCGGGATTTCAATAAGAAGCCGCGCGAACAGCACACCTTTTATCAAAGAAATCCAATTATTAAAGAATTCCAATAGACCAATTCTGTGTTCTTAGACCCCGGGCCCATCCGACGGAGTCTCATCTTCTACATAAACACTGATAATTTGAGAATTGATGCATATTCATCATAGAATGGTCCCGTGAATCCCGGCGCCGAACAGCTCTCACGCCGGGTCACGACCGCTTCGAAGGAGGACACGGATGGCCCTTTTCCTTATCCCTAAAACCCCTTCGCTTTCCCTTACCCTTAAAAGAGGTTGGCTCCGCGCCGCGCTCGTCGTGCTGGTGGGTCTTCTCGCGGCCCTTCCCGCTCGCGCCCAGTGGACGCCCGAGGAGATGATGAAGGTCAGGTCCGTGGGGATGGTCGAGGTCTCTCCCGACGGCAAGCACGTCGTCTACGGCGTGACCGAGCCGCTGATGACCGAAGACAAGAGCGAGTTCCTGACGCAGCTCTGGATGGCGGACGCCGACGGAACGCGGAACTTCCAGTTCACGCGCGGCGACAAATCCTCTTACAGCCCGCGTTGGTCGCCCGACGGCCGATGGGTCGCGTTTCTTTCGAGCCGCTCGGGGAAAAGCAACATCTGGGTCATCCAGGCCGACGGCGGCGAGGCCGAGATGGTGACCGACGTCAAGACGGGCGTCGGCGACTTCGCCTGGTCCCCCGACGGAGTCTCGCTGGCCTTCGCCATGTCCGACCCGCCGAGCGAGCAGGAAGAGAAGGACCGGAAGGCCAGGAACGACGCCCGGGTCGTCGACGCGGATTACAGGATGAACCATCTCTGGGTCGTCCCGGCCACGGCGGACGCTGGCGGCAAGCGGGAGCTCCGGCGGCTCACAGAGGGCGGCTTCACCGTCGGCAATTGGGAGTGGTCCCCGGACGGAAAGACGATCGTCTTCGATCACGCGCCGACGCCCAGCGCGGACGACTGGCCCCGGTCGGATATCTCGACCGTGGACGTGGCCTCCGGCGCCGTCAAGCCTTTCGCCACGAGTGCGGCCGCCGAGTCTTCGCCCTTCTATTCTCCGAATGGCCGCTGGGTCGCCTACCGTCTGAGCGACGTGCCGCCGACCTGGGGAGACACCCGTCGCGTCGTGCTCGTGCCCGCGGCCGGGGGCCCCGTGAAGCCGCTCGCGACCACCTACGATGAACAGCCCGACGTCCTGGGATGGTCGGCCGACGGCAAGGGCCTCTACTTCACGGAAACACACGGCACGATCACGCGGCTCGGGCATCTGCCGTCCGACGGCGGCGCACCGCGTCTCGTGGATTCGGGAGCGGCCGGGGCCTTCGAGGCCGCCCTCAACTCGACGCGGACGATGCTCGGCCTGAGCGTCCAGTCGTGCGACACGCCTCAGGAGGCTTTCGTGACGCCTGCGGCCGAGTGGGCGCCGCGGCAGGTCAGCCGCGCGAACGCCAATTCGCCAAAGCATTCCTTGGGCCGGACCGAGGTCATCCGCTGGAAGGGGGCCGACGGTCTCGAGATCGAGGGGCTCCTGACCTACCCGGTCGGCTACGAGAAGGGCAAGCGGTATCCGATGGTCCTCGTCATCCACGGCGGGCCGACGGGTGTGTTCATGCAGAGCTATATCGCGGGCCGGAGCGTTTATCCGACGGCCGCTTTTGCCGCGAAGGGCTGGGCCGTACTCCGGTGCAATATCCGCGGCTCGTCGGGCTACGGCCGGGCCTTTCGGTACGCCGACTACAAGGACTGGGGCGGCAAGGATTACAGGGACCTGATGGCGGGCGTGGACCACGTCATCGCCATGGGCGTCGCCGACGCGGACCGGCTCGGCGTCATGGGGTGGAGCTACGGCGGCTACATGAGCTCGTGGGTCATCACCCAGACGAAGAGGTTCAAGGCCGCCTCGATCGGCGCGCCCGTGACGAACCTGATGAGCTTCACCGGCACCACCGATATCCACGGCTTCGTTCCCGACTATTTCGGCACGGAGTTCTGGAACAACCTGGCGCCCTACGAGAAGCACTCGGCCATGTTCAACATCAAGGGCGCGTCGACGCCGACCATGATCCAGCAGGGCGAGGAGGACCGCCGCGTTCCCATCGGGCAGGGATACGAGCTCTACAACGCTCTCAAGCGGCAGGGCGTGAAGGTGACGATGATCGCCTACCCGAGGCAGCCCCACGGGCTCGGGGAGCCCCGGGTCATTATCGACGCCGCCACGCGCAACCTGGAATGGTTCACTGAATATTTCAGGCCGAGAGAATAACAACTTTGGGTCTCTAATATCGTAGACGAACGGTTACGCCGAAAATAGTATTGTGTCCCCAATTTCTGGAGCGCCCGTCGATGCGGCAAGGGTCTGACTTGACCGCGTCTTGACACCTCCGGGAGCCGGGAATATCATGGCTTCGCTCGGGGTGGGGCAAGTCGAAAGGGAGCAAGTTCCATGGCGGCGCGAAACGGCTTCGTCGTCGGATTCCTGACCAGGACGAACTCCACGCTGCTCAGCCTGTGCCTTTTCCTGCTGCGGGCGGCGATCGGCGTCATCCTGTTCATGATCGGTTCGGGAAAGGTTCTCGGCTGGTTCGGCGGGAGCGGCCTGCCGACAGCTCTGGTGCATTACGCGGACATGGGATTTTCGCCCGTGCCCGCGTACATGAGCTGTTTCACGGAATTCCTGGGCGGGGCGGCCCTCATCGCCGGCCTCCTGACGCGCCCGGCCGCCTTCGCGGTCACCATAAACATGGCCGTCGCCACGAGCGTCATGATGCCCAAGGGCTTCATCTTCGGCGGGGCCTCGGCCCCTTTTTCACTGCTCGTGGTGGCCTTCGTCATCCTGCTGGCCGGGCCGATGGCCTTCAGCCTCGACGCTCTCCTCTTGCGGCCGCGGCAAATTATCATAAAATAGCCGCAGGAGGCTCACCAATGCGCAAGCCCAAGCTTTCCGTCCTTTATCCGTCCGCTCTCGCCCTCTTGGCCGTCCTCGTCGTCCGGCCGGCCCTCTTCCCCTGCACCGTGGCCGTGGTCTCGGGGAAGGCGACCCCGGACGGACGGCCGCTCCTCTGGAAAAACCGCGACACGTCAACCCTCGACAACAAGGTCGTCCGCTTCACGGACGGGAAGTACGCCTTCATCGCCGTCGTCGACGCCGACGACAAGCTCCTGGTCAGCGTCTGGGCCGGGATCAACACCGCGGGCTTCGCCATCATGAACTCCGCTTCGTCGGACCTCGCCGTCGACCGGGCCGACGGGAACGAGAACGGGACCTTCATGAAGCTCGCCCTTTCGGAGTGCGCCGACGCCTCGGACTTCGAGAGCCTCCTCCGCCGGACGAACGGCAAGCGCAAGACGGCCGCCAACTACGGCATCATCGATGCCGAGGGGAACGCCTGCCTCTACGAGACGAGCGCCGCCGGCTTCGAGAAGTTCGACGCCAACGACCCGAAGGTCTCTCCGCGCGGGTATGTCGTCCGGACGAACTACGCCTTCACCGCGCCCAAGCCGGACACGGGCGGGGGCTACATCCGCTTCGAGCGGGCCTCGCACCTCTTCGAGGCCGCCTCCGACGAGGGGCGGCTCGACTACCGGTTCATCCTCCGGGAGGCGGCGCGCGACCTCGTCAACGAGAAGCTGCACTCCGACCCTCTCGCCGACCCGGACATCGGCGACCCGGCCTCGCCCCTCTACGTCAACACGAGCGACACCATCAACCGCATCTCGACGGCCTCCGTGGCCCTCTTCCACGGCGTCGCCCAGCCGGAGAAGGCCTCCCTGGCCACGATGTGGGTCATCCTCGGCGAGCCGGTCTGCTCGGTGGCGGTGCCGCTCTGGGCCGCGGCCGAGTCCGTCCCGGATCCGCTCACCGGCCCCGAGACGGCGCCCCTGAACGACCTCTCCCGGGCCCTGTTCGGGTATCTCTATCCCGAGAAGCGCGGCCACATGAATCAGTATCTGAGCGTCACGCGCCTCGTCGAGGGCGGCCCCGACGGCATCCTGGCCAGGCTCTTCGACCTCGAGGACCGGGTCTTCGCCGAGACCGAGACCGCGACGACGGAATGGGAGGCGAAAGCTCCGGACAAGCGCGACCTCGCCGCCTTCCAGGAGAAGACCGCGGCCCGGGTCTACGAATCGCTGAAGGGAATTCCCGGGGGATCCAAGCAAGTCCCCGGTTCCGGGGCCGGCCCGGCCAGGGCCCCTCGAGCCTATGATATGACGATGTGAAGGAGGCGCCCGATGAGCAAGGCCGCGTTGTCCTTTCCGATGCTCGCCCTGGTCTTCCTGGCCTCGGCCGCTCCGCCGGCGCTCGGCCAGTGGTTCATCGATTTCGAGAACGGCCTGGCCGTGTCCGGATACAACGACGTCCGGATCCCCAACGCGACCGGGACGTTGTTCTCGCTGTCCGAGGAGCTGACGACGGACCCGGGCTACTATATCCGCGTCCGGCTGGGCTACGGGTGGAAGTCCGGGCACAACGTCTCCGTCCTCGCCGCGCCGCTCACGCTCCGGGCCTCCGGGAGCGTCGGGCGGGAGATCCTCTTCAACGGGGACGCCTTCGCGCCCGGCGTCCCCCTATCGGGCCGCTACAGGTTCAATTCCTACCGGGCCACCTACCGGTACGATTTCGTCCGCGGGACGAAATGGCGGGTGGGCGCGGGCTTGACGCTCAAGGTCCGCGACGCCGCCATCGGCCTCGAGGGCGGCGGGACGAGCTCCGAAAAGACGAACGTCGGCCTCGTGCCTCTCGTCAATTTCCGCGTCCTCTGGCGGTTCCATCGGAACTGGTCCCTCCTGCTCGACGGGGACGCGGCCGCGGCCAAACAGGGCCGGGCCGAAGACGTCCAGCTGGCGCTACAGTACCGGCTGAGCGACCGCCTCACGCTCCGGGCCGGATATCGGGTCCTCGAGGGCGGGGCGGACGTCGATGAGGTCTACAACTTCGCCCTGATCCATTTCCTCGGCGCCGGCCTGCGATTCGAGTTTTGAAACGCTCCGGGCCGCCCCACCTCTCGAGGACGGCCGGACGCTTCGTCCGACCCCAGGTCCCGGTCGAAGGGACACTTTTGGGCCCATCGGCAAACCCGCGGCGTGGTATATTGGGTGTGACAATTTGCTGGGGAAGATGACATGGGCGGGCTGATGGAGGCCGTCACGCACCTGGCGTTCCACCGCGGGTGGCCGAGGGCGATGTCGGCGATCACGGTCGCCAAGGATGTCTTCGGCAACAGGAGGGGATAAAAGATGCTCGGAAAGAGGAAGCTTGGGCGGCGGGGGCTCGAGGTTTCGGAGATCGGCCTCGGCTGCATGGGCATGAGCCAGTCGTACGGGCCGGCCGACGAGAAGGAGTCGATCGCCGTCATCCACAGGGCGATCGAGCTGGGCTGCACGTTCCTCGACACGGCGGAGGCCTACGGCCCGTTCAAGAACGAGGAGCTGCTGGGGCGGGCGCTGAAGGGGCGGCGGGACGAGGTGGTCCTGGCCACGAAGTTCGGCTTCGAGCTCGAGGGCGGAAAGACGGAGGGCCGCGGGCTGAACAGCCGGCCGGAGCACATCCGCAAGGTGGTCGACCAGTGCCTGGGGCGCCTCCGGACCGACCGCATCGACCTGCTCTACCAGCATCGCGTCGACCCGGCCGTGCCGATGGAGGACGTGGCGGGGGCGGTCGGCGATCTCGTCGCCGCGGG
>Ga0210077_1000059_pt1 | contig 63310 bp, 75 predicted proteins | sample RushMan_CattailN_5_FD_185556 | JGI IMG/M metagenome (GOLD analysis project Ga0210077, IMG submission 185556) | Wetland microbial communities from San Francisco Bay, California, USA, that impact long-term carbon sequestration -... | ecosystem: Environmental > Aquatic > Marine > Wetlands ...
CGCGGGCGAGCGCCCGCGCGTCCGCGGCCAGCGCCCGCTGCGGGTCGCCCTCGCCCTCGAGCGCGCGGGCGAGACGGCGCTGCCACTCGCAGGGCGCGACGGGCGAGCGCGCCGGCGGCTCCCACAGCGGCTCGAGCCAGGTGCCCTCGGAGAGACGGAAGCGCGGGCGAAGCGGAATCTCGTGGCGCGCGATGACCGCCCGGTGGCCCGCGCCGCGGCGGGCGAGCTGCCGCTGCGCATCGGCATCAGCTACGGGCCGGTCACCGCGTTGGATGACCCCCTGCGCGGCACCTGCCTGGTAGGCGACGGGCCCGCCGTCGCGCTCGCGCTGGCCCGCGCCGCGGCGCCGGGGCAAACGCTCGCCTCGCGCCCCTTTCGCGACGCGCTCGCGGTCGCCTCGCCCTATCGCGCTCGCGCACTGCGCGCCGCGGGCGAGATCACCGACGAGGACGTGCGCAGCCACGAAGTGTTCGCGGTCGATCCGCGAGCACCGGCCGTGCGCCGGCGGCAATGGACCGCGGCCGCGGCGACGCTGGCGACCGCAATCCTCGCAGTCGGCCTCGTCGGGCGCAGCCTGCGCCCCGCGCCCCCGCCGCCCGTCAAGCCGGCAGTGCTGCAATTCGAGATCAGGCCCCGTGGCGAGATCTACCTGGACGGCAGCGTGAAGGGCCCGACGCCGCCGCTTGCGCAGCTCGAAGTCAGCCCCGGCTCGCATATGATCGAGGTGCGCAACGGCGCCTTTCCCCCGCTGCGGGTCAAGGTGCATCTCGCGGCGGCCGAGGAGATGACGATCCGGCACACCTTCGTCGCGCCCAAGCCGCGGCCGGCCCCGCCGCGCAAGAAACCCAGAAAAGAAGTGACGAAGGAAGTGAAAATGGAAGCGAAGAAGGACGTGAAGAAGGAGCCCGCGAAAGAGCAGAAAAAAGACATAAACTGGGGCGAGGACATCAAGCAGCAGTACGAGAACATGCGCCGCAAGCTGGGCCTGTAGGCATGGACGCATCCGCACCCGAACAAATCGGCCGCTACCGCGTGCTCGGCGAACTGGGCCGCGGCGCGATGGGCGTCGTTTACCGCGCCGACGACCCGCTGCTCAACCGCACGGTCGCGATCAAGACCATCCTCATGTCCTCCGACCCGGCGGTGCGAACGGAGTACGAGGCGCGCTTCCGGCAGGAGGCGAAGGCTGCCGGCGGCCTCAACCATCCCAACCTGATCACGATCTACGACATCGGGCGCGAGGGCGATCTCGCCTACATGGCGATGGAGCTGCTCGAGGGCGTCGAGCTGCGCGACATGATGAGGAGCGGTCCGATCCCGCTGCCGTTCGTGCTCGATATACTGGCACAGGTGGCCGACGGCCTCGCCTTTGCGCACGAGCGTGGCGTGGTCCACCGCGACGTCAAGCCCGGGAACATCATGATCGTCGGCGGCCAGCGCGCCAAGGTGATGGACTTCGGCGTCGCGCGCATGCGCGTGTCCGAAATCGAGACCCAGGCCGGCGCAGTGCTCGGCTCTCCCAAGTACATGTCTCCCGAGCAGGTCAGCGGCAACATAGTCGACGGGCGCTCGGACATCTTCTCGCTCGGCGTCATGCTCTACGAGCTGGCGGCCGGCACACCGCCTTTCGACGCGCCGGAAGTCGGCCAATACATGATTCAGATCGCTACCGCGACGCCGTTGCCGCCGAGCGCGTTCAACCCCGCGCTGCCGCCGATGCTCGACCTGATCGCCGCACGCGTGCTGGAGAAGGATCCGGCCCGGCGCTACCAGAGCGCGGCCGAGCTGGCGGCCGACCTGCGCGCCTGCATGGCACAGCCCGCCGCTGCGGCGCCGGCCGCGCAGCCGATCGATGTCGAGCTCGAGAATTCCGTCGCGCCCGCCGCCGCCACCGCCAGGCTGCCGCTGTCGCGCGCATTCGCTTCCGCCGGCGGTCTCGAGCGGCTCGCCCTGCTCGCCGCCGGAGACGTCCGCGCGCGCCGCGCCGCGCCCTCGCTCCTGCAGCGACTGAACGAGGAGCCGGTGCTCGCCGTACTCAGCGCAGGCGTGATCATCTTCGGCATCGCCGCGCTCGTGATCGCGCTGGCCTAGCAGGCGCCAACCCGCATGCCTCGCATCCTCCACGAGCCGCTGGTCTCGTTGCGCGAGATGCTCACCACCGCCGGTCCGCTGCTGCTGCTGAGCCTGCTGCTGCTCGCCGGCGCCTACTTCGTGCTCAAGCCCGCGCCGCCCCGGCAGGTGGTGCTCGCGACCGGACCGGAGCAGAGCGCCTACGGCGGGTTCGGCAAGCGCTACGTGAAAGCGCTCGCCGCATACGGAATCAAGGTAGTGCTGCAGCCGACCCGCGGCTCGCTCGACAACCTGCGCGCACTGCGCGATCCGAAGCGCGACGTCGACCTCGGGTTCGTGCAGGGCGGCTCGAGCGAAGCCGCGCGCATGGCCGACGAGCAAAAGGGCGGCGTGCCGCTGGAGTCGCTCGGCAGCCTGTTCTTCGAGCCGCTGTGGATCTTCTATCGCAGCCCCGAGCCGCTCGCGGACCTGCACGCGCTGCAGGGACTGCGCGTCAACCTCGGCGCGCGCGGGAGCGGCACGCCGGGCCTGATGCGCAAGCTGCTGGATGCGAACGGCATCGACCGCAGCGACCTGAAGGCGAGCAACCTGGAACTGACGCCGGCCGTGGTGGCGCTGCTCGGGGGCAAGATCGACGCGCTCGCATTCACCTCGGCGCCCGAATCCCCGATCGTTCAGATGCTGCTGCAGACTCCTGGCGTGCGGCTGCTCGAGTTTCCGCAGGCGGAAGCCTACGCGCGGCGCTTCCCCTTCCTCAGCCCGGTGGTGCTGCCGCGCGGCGTGGCGGACCTCGCGCGCGACGTGCCGCCGCGCGACGTCCCGCTGCTGGCGACCACCACTTCGCTGCTCGCGCGCGAAGGCACCCACCCGGCGCTGGTGCAGCTGTTCGTGCAGGCCGCCGAAGAGATACACGGCGGCGCAGGCTGGATCTCGCGCGCTGGCCGCTTTCCGGCGCCGCAGCACACGGAGTTTCCGCTCGCGCACGAAGCCGAGCGCTACTACCGCAGCGGCCCGCCGCTGCTGCAGCGCTACCTGCCGTTCTGGCTCGCCAACCTGATCGACCGGATGTGGGTGGTGCTGTTCTCGCTCATCGCGGTGCTGATCCCGCTGTCGCGGGTGGTGCCCCCGCTCTACGAATTCCGCGTCCGGTCGCGCATCTTCCGCTGGTACCGGCAGCTGCGGCAAGTCGAGGACCGGCTCGGCCGCGACGACGCGCCGGCCGCGGAGCTGCTCGCCGAGCTGGACCGGCTCGAAGCCAAAGCGCGCGGCATCACCGTGCCGCTGTCGCACGCCGACGAGCTGTACGAGCTGCGCAGCCACATCGCGCTGGTGCGCGGCAGGCTGCAGCAGCAGATCTCATGAGCGAAACGGGGAGCGCATCGATGTTCGATCTGAGCGGAAGAGTGGCCGTCGTCACCGGCGGCAACGGCGGCATCGGCCTGGGGCTGGCGCGCGGACTGGCCGGCGCGGGCGCGCGCGTGGTCGTCGCCGCACGCAACGCAAAGAAGTCCGCCGCCGCGGTCGCGGAGCTGGAGTCGCTCGGCGCCGGCGGCGCCCTCGCGCTGGAGGCCGACGTTCGCGACGAGAAATCGGTTGCGGCGCTGTTCAAGGCCGTCGCTGCGCGCTGCGGCCGCCTCGACGTCCTGGTCAACAACGCGGGCACCAATATCAGGAAGCCCGCGCACGAGCTGTCGCTCGCCGAGTGGCGCGAGGTGATCGACACCAACCTCACCAGCGCCTTTCTCTGCTCGCACGCCGCCTACCCGCTGCTGAAGAAGGCCGGCGGCGGCAAGGTGATAAACATCGGCTCGATGCTTTCGATCTTCGGCGCCGGCTTCGCGCCCGCCTACGCCGCGAGCAAGGGCGGCATCGTGCAGTTCACCAAGGCCTGCGCCTCGTCATGGGCGGGAGACAACATCCAGGTCAACGCCGTCCTGCCCGGGTGGATCGACACCGAGCTGACAGTGAAGGCGCGCGCGCAGATACCAGGCCTGCACGACAGCGTGCTCAAGCGTACCCCGGCCGGACGCTGGGGCGGCATAGACGACTTCCGCGGCATCGCGGTCTTTCTTGCCGCGCCGGCGTCGGACTTCGTCACCGGTACGGCGATCCCCGTCGACGGCGGCTACTCGATCCAGGCCTGAGCGCACCGTCAGCGTACGACGATCCCGTCGTGAACGTCCCGCACTCCGTCGACGCTCGACGCGATCTTCACCGCACGCGTGCGCGACTGCGGGTTGTTGACGAACCCGGACAGCAGCACCTGGCCGTCCTGGGTCTCGACGCTGATGTCGAAGCCCTTGAGCTTCTCTTCCTTCACCAGCGCAGCCTTGACCTTCGCCGTGATCACGCTGTCGTCGACGTATTTACCTAGCCGCATGCGGTCGTGGATCGCGCCTGCCTTGACGAACTCGTCGCGGTCGAGCCTGCCGTCGTGGTTCGCGTCGGCCTCGTCGAACGCCTTGCCGAATCCTTTCAACTTGGCCGTTTCCGCTTTCGAAAGATAGCCGTCGTGGTTCGCGTCGAGCGCTGCGAAGTCGCCGGCACCGGTACCGCTCGCCGCCGCTGCGGGCAGCGCGGCCAGGGCGAAGATTGCGGCGAGAACCGCCTGGTTGCCTAGTTTCCGTTTCATCGCTTCCTCCTTTCAGGAGTTGATGTGGAACGCAACCACCGTGCCACCATCCGGGAATTCCCTTGCGATCATGCAGTTGAGCCGATATCGGCCGAGTGCATACCAGGCGGATTCGTCGCCTCGGGGCGACGCGCCGCGGCCCGCACACTGTGAAGCAAGCATTTTTTGCGTCGCGGAATCGGGACAGTCAGGAACGCTCAGGCGCCCAGCGCCGCCAGGTCGTCGGCACCGAACTCGAGCGCCGCGGCGCGCGAGTTTTCCTCAAGGTGCGCGAGCGAGCCGGTCCCCGGTATCGGCAGCATGACCGGCGAGCGCGCCAACAGCCAGGCGAGCGCGACCTGCGCCGGCGTTGCGCCGTGGCGCGCGGCAACCTTCTTCACCCGCGCCGATGCGAGCGCGCGTCCCGCGCCGAGCGGGTACCAGGGCAGGAATGCGATGCCAAGCCGCTCGCAGGCGGCGAGCACGTCATCCGCGGCACGGTCCACGAGGCTGTAGCGGTTCTGCACCGACACGACCGGCGCGATGGCGCGCGCCTGCTCGAGCTGCGCGACCGAGACGTTCGACAGGCCGAGATGGCGGATCTTGCCCGCGCGCTGCAGCTCTGCGAGGCAGCCCACTGACTCGGCGAACGGCACCTTCGGGTCCGGCGCGTGAAGCTGGTAAAGGTCGATGCGCTCGAGCTTCAGCCGCGCGAGGCTGCCCTCGAGCGCCGCGCGCAAGTGCTCCGGCCGCGCGTCGTGGTCCCAGGCGTGGCGCGTCGGGCGCACCAGCCCGCCCTTGGTCGCGATCAGCAGCCCCGCGGGATACGGGTGCAGCGCCTCGGCGATCAGAGTTTCGCTGACGTGCGGACCGTAACTGTCGGCGGTGTCGAAGAAATCCGCGCCGAGCTCGATCGCGCGCCGCAGTACCCGGTGCGCCGCGGCGCGGTCCTTCGGCGGCCCCCATACGTCGGGACCACAGACGCGCATCGCACCGAAGCCGAGCCGGTGAACGCGCAGCTCGCCGAGCACGAGCGTGGCGTGCATGGCCTGCGCTCAGCCGCTCTTTGCGGGCGGCTCCGCGCCCTTGACCTGAAGCGTCGAGACCACCTCGCGCACGCCGTCGGTTTCCATCGCCAGCAGCATCGCCCTGCCGATCAGCGCCGCCGAAGCGACCTTGCCCGAGAGGGTCACCTGCCCATCGGTGGTGTTGACCGAAATCCCGAGTGACGACAGCTCGGGGTCGGCGAGGAGCTTGCGCTTGACCTCGGCGGTGATGCGCGTGTCCGATGCGGCGCCGGCCGCCGCCTCGCCGATGTCGCGCGCCTTGTGCCGCACCACCTTGCCCGTCTGCTGCAGCTCTTCACGGATGTCGGCGGCCCGCAATTGCAGCGCTTCAAGCTTCGCTGCAATGGCCTCCTTCGCCCGCGCGGCGGCGTCGACGGCCGCCTTGGCCGCCTCGGTAGCCTTGCGCTGGGCCTGCTCACCCGCCTGCTGCACCGGCTGCTGCAGCACGTACCAGTAGCCCGCCGCGCCGACGATGATCCCCAGAAGGAAAGCAATGAACATGTTCTTCATGGACGACCTCCTTCGAACGAATCTTACAGATCGCGGATTGCGCAGGCCACCGCCCGCATCAGCCGCCGGAAGGCACGTTCGGCCGGTCCGCGACGATGCGCCCGTCGACCAGCTCGATGATGCGGTCGCAGCGCTGGGCGAGCCGCGGATCGTGGGTGACGATGAGGAAGGTCGTGCCGCCGTCGCGGTTCACCTTGCGAAGCACCTCGAACACGCCGTCGGCCGACTGCGTGTCCAGGTTGCCGGTCGGCTCGTCGGCGAGCACCAGCGCGGGCTTCATCGCCAGCGCGCGCGCGACCGCGACGCGCTGCTGCTGCCCGCCCGAGAGCTCGGCGGTCTTCTTGTCGCGCCAGCGCGTCAGGCCCACCTTGTCGAGCAGTTCCGCCGCCGTGGCGCGCATTTCGCTGTCCGGACGCCCTCGCGCGGCGAGCACCGGCATCATCACATTCTCGAGCGCGGTGAAAGCCGGCAGCAGGTAGTGATACTGGAACACGAAACCGATCGCGCGCCCGCGCAGGCGGGTCGTCTGCGCGTCGTCCAGGCTGCTCGATTCCCTGCCTTCGATCAGCAGCCGTCCGGCGTTTGGCGGGTCGAGCAGGCCTATCACGTTCAGCAACGTGCTCTTTCCCGAACCCGACGGTCCGATCAGCGCCGCGAACTCGCCGCGCGCGAGGCGCAGGTCGATGCCGTGCAGCACCTCGGCCTCGAGCGGAGTGCCGGTGTTGTACGACTTGCGCACGCCCTCCAGGCGCAGCGTCTCGGCAGCCTCAACCACGGATCGCCACCGCCGGATCGAGCCGCGCGGCGCGCCGCGCGGGGATCACCGCCGCGAGCGTGCCGACCAGGGTAGCGCCGGCCGCAGCGATCAGGAACAGACTGGGCTCCAGCACGATGACGAAGATCGGCGTGCCGTCCGGGTTGAGCGCGATGCCGCGCCAGACCAGCAGGAAGGCCCAGCCCAGCGCGCTGCCGAACAGCGAGCCGACCAGCCCCATGAACGCGCCCTGCAGCAGGAACAGGCGCAGCACCTGCCCGCGCGAGGTGCCCATCGCGCGCAGGATGCCGATCTCCTTGGATTTCTGCACCACCGACACCACCAGCACGCTCGCGATGCCGAGCGCCGCGGTGAGGCCGACGAAAAAGCGGATCAAGGTGTTGGACAGGCTCTGCGCCGCCATCGCGGTAAAGAACTGGGCATTGGTCTTGATCCAGCTGTCGGCCTCGAGCCCGGTCTGCCCCTGGATCGTCTGCGCGATGGTCTCGGCGGCGAATGGGTCCTGAACCTTGACGTTGATGCTCGACACGCCGCCCGTGAGGTCGAGCAGGTTCTGCGCGGTGCGCAGGCCGACGTAGACGTTGCGCTCGTTGACGCCCTTGTTGCCGAAATCGAATATCGCCGTAACCGTGAGCGTCTCGGTGCCCCCGGTCGCGGTGGTCAGGCGCAACTTGTCGCCCACGCCGGCGCCGAGATCCCTCGCCAGCTCGGTGCCGATCACCATGTCGTTGGTGCCGAGCAGCAGCCGCCCGGCGACGATCTTGTCCCCCAGCCCGATCACCTGGAGATAGCTGTCGGGCTCGATGCCGGTCATGCTGACCGAATTGCTGGCGTCGCCGCGCAGCGCGAAGCCCGGGCCGGACACCACCGGAGTCGCCGCCACGACCTCGGGCAGGCGACGGATCTGCGTCAGGGCCTTCTGCCACTGGTCGATCGAGCGCAGCTGCTGCGAGCGCGGCTGGACCACCGTGGCAAGTGCCGCGCTCCGCTCGCCGCGCTGGGGACGCGCCACCTGCTCCGGCGGCACCACCACGATCGGCGCCACGTAGTTGAGGGTGCGGCGGATGATGTTCGACTGCAACCCCGCGATCAGGGCGGACATGAACACGATCACGCCCACGCCCAGCGCCACGCCGACGATGATGAGCAGCGTCTGCGCCAGCCCCTCGCGCATGAAGCGCATTGCCGCGATCCACTCGAACGGCGCGAAGCGGTTCATCTGGCCGCGCGCACGCGCTGGCCGGGTTTGATCAGCGCGTTGGTGGACGGGATCAGCATGTCTCCCGGCGCCACCCCTGCCAGGATCTCGATCCTGCTGTCGCCGCGCAGGCCGAGCTTGACCGGCCGGCGCACCGCGTGGTGGCCGTTCAGCGCGAGCACCCAGGGCTGCGCGCCGGTCGCGTCGCGTACCGCATCGGCGGGAACGATCACCGTGTCGCTGCGATGCGCGACCTCGATGTCGACCGAGACCGTCATGTCCTGACGCAGGAAGGCCGGCGGCTGCGGCACCCTTAGTTTGACCTCGACCGAGCCGCGCAGCGGGTCGACGCCGGGATTGATGTAGATCACCTCGGCCGCGAAGCGATTGTCCGGAAACGCATCGGCCGAGGCGATCGCCTTCTGCCCGAGTGCTACCAGGGACAGGTTCTTCTCGTCGATCTGCACCACGATCTGCGTCTCGCCGGAGGGCGCGAGCGCCATCAGCTCCTTGCCCGGCTGCACCACGTTGCCCGGCTCCACGTTGCGGCTGATCAGGACCCCGTCGGCCGGGGCATAGATCACCGTCTGCGCAAGCTTCGCCTTCGCCGACGCCTGGCTCGCGCGCGCCTGCTCGAGCGCGGTTTGCGCCATCGCGTAGTCGCTGCCCGTGGGGCGATTGGAGGCGACCTGCAGCTCGGCCGCGCGCAACTGGCTCTCGGCCACGTCCAGCGCGCGGCGCGCATCATCCTGCTGCGCCTGGCCGACGAATCCCTTCTCGCGCAGCGCGGTAGTGCGCTCGTAGTTCTGGCGCGCCTGCAGCGCGTTGGCGCGCGCCTGCGCCAGCGCCTGCTCGGCCCCGGGCAACGCCACTTCCCGCAGCTGGCGCAGCTTCGCCTGCGCCTGCGCCACCGCGGCCCGTGCCTGTGCCAGCGCGGCGCGCTCGTCGTTGTCGTCCAGCTCGATCAGGACTTCGCCGCGCTTGACGCTCTGACCCTCCTCCACCGGAATGCGCGCCACGCGCTCGGTGATGGTCGCGCTGACCGACACGCGCTGGGGCGTGACAATGCGCCCGCTCGCCACCACCGTCTGCGTCAGCGCGCCGCGCATGGCGGCCACGGTCTCGACCGGCTTGCCGAGGATCAGGTTGCGGGCGAAAAACGCCGCGGCACCGAGCGCCGCGACAACGAGCAGCGCGCGCAAGACGCGCGCCCGCCTGCCCCCGTCGACCTGGCTCAAACCCCGACCCGCGCCGTGCTCAGCGCGAAGGCGGCGGAGGCGGAGGCGGCGCGCTGTAGCTGCGCGAGGGGGCCTGCTGCATTCCGCCGTAGACCGGCACGCGATTGCCCTTCGCGTACATGCACTGCACGTAGGCGGTGTCGTATCGCTGCTGCAGGTTGCCCGCCGAGTTCTGCGCCGCGCCGGTGCCGGCGAGCGCACCGACCGCGAGCCCTGCGCCCGCGCCCGTTCCGGCGCCTTCGTGCCCGCCCATCAATGCGCCGGCGGCCGCGCCGACCGCGGCACCGATCGCGGCGCTCTTCACGCCGCTCTCGGTCGCCGCCTGCTGGGCGTTGCTGCCGCCGATCGACTGCTTGGCGAACTGCCTGCACGAGTAATCGTCGAGCTGGAACTGGTCGAAGGTCTTGCCGCTGCCGGGCAATACCATCACGCTCGGTCCTTCCGGTACCGTCACGCACGCGGTGAGCAGGAGCGCGGCGCCGAGCGCCGCATAGGTTGGTATGAGCTTCATCATCGCCTCCGGGTCACTGCGCCGGCGGCTGGGGGCTCACCTTTTCCCAGCCGCCCGGGCAATGTTTGACGTAAGGATAGTACGCGTTGGATTCGCGGCAGAAGTACCACCAACCCTGCCCGGCCGGCGCCTGCTCGGCCTGGCCGCCCTGCTCGATGTAAACCGGGGGCGACTGCGGAACCACCACGGTCGGCGGATAGTAATAGGGATAGGCCGGCGGGTAGTAGTACGGCTGCCAGTACATCGGCGCGCCCAGGTAAAGGCCGAAGTGAACCCGGCTGTGGGCGAAAGCCGGCGCGCTGGCCGCGGCCGCGCCAAGGGCCAACAGCAGAACCAAGATCGCTTTCGCGCTACGCATAGCAGTCCTCCGTGACGCACGCTTCGTATGAATGATAGACCCCGCCCGGACCGATAGTTCTGTCCGCGGGTAAAGAAATGTTGCTGCGCGCCATCCTGCGTTACATCTGGTTGCACTTTGTCAATACGCAACCGCGCGAGCGGAGGTCAGATACCCCCTAGACAAAGGAGATCGGTCATGCGTACATGTCTCGTTCGGTGGTTATTTCCCCTCCTCGCGCTCCTGATGGCGGTGCCCTCGGCGCTTGCGCAGTCCGCGCCGGCGCGGACCTACACCCAGGCCGAGCTGGACCAGATGCTGGCGCCGATCGCGCTTTATCCCGACCCGCTGCTGTCCCAGATCCTGATGGCCTCGACCTATCCGCTCGAGGTGGTGAAGGCGGCGCGCTGGTCGGAGCAGCACCCGGGACTGCAGGGCGACGAGGCGGTGCGCGCGGTCGAGTACGAGGACTGGGATCCGAGCGTCAAATCGCTGGTCGCGTTCCCGCGCGTGCTCCGCATGATGAGCGAGCGACTCGACTGGACCCAGGATCTCGGCGAGGCCTTCCTCGAGCAGGAGCCTTACGTGATGGACACGATCCAGCGTCTGCGCGAGCGCGCGCGCGCCGCCGGCAATCTCGGCAGCAACGATGCGATGATGGTCTCGCAGCAGGGCGGCATGATCTACATCGAATACGCCGATCCGCTCGTGGTCTACGTTCCCTACTACGACCCGCTGCTGGTCTACGGCGGCTGGTGGTGGCCGTCGTACCCGCCAGTGCGCTGGGCGCCGTGGCCCGGCTACGCGGTCCGTCCGGGCATCTCGGTCAGCATCTACCTCGGCAGCGGCGTGCGCGTGTCGACCGGCTTTTTCTTCGGTGCCTTCGCCTGGCACGAGCACCGCGTGAACATCGTGCGCAAGACCTACTACTACCGGCCGGTCACCGTGATCGAGCGGCGGCACGTGGAGGACCTGCGCCGCGGCGCGCCGGTGCGGTGGCAGCATGAGCCCGTGCACCGCGGAGGAATCGACTACCGCAGGCCTGCGCTACGGGAACGATACGAGCAACGTGTCCGACCAGCGCCGGTGCAGCGCGAAACCCGCGAGCGCGCCCGGCCCGCGCCGGCGCCCGTGCAGCGCGAAACCCGCGAGCGCACCCGGCCCACGCCTGCGCCCGTGCAGCGCGAAACCCCCGAGCGCACCCGGCCGGCGCCCGCGCCGGCGCAGCGCGAAATCCGCGACCGCACCCGGCCCGCGCCCGTGCAGCGGGAAACCCCCGAGCGTACGCAGCGCGAGACGCGCGAGCGCGCGCCAGACGCGCGCAAGGACCAGCGCCGCGAAGAAACCCGAGATGCCCGGCCGCGCGACGACGATCAGCGCACGGGCGGCCGCGGCCGGCCCGACAACTAGGAGGCGGCGAGCCGCAGCGGCAGCGAGCGCAGGCGGCGGCCGTTCAGGCGGTAGAGCGCGTTCGCCACCGCGGGCGCGATCGGCGGCGTGCCGGCCTCGCCGACCCCGCCCGGAGCCGCATCGCTCGGAACGATGTGAGTCTCGATGCGCGGCGTCTCGGCCATCGTCAGCATGCGGTACTGCGGAAAGTTCGACTGCTCGACGCGTCCGCCGCTGATCGTGATCTCGCCGTAAAGCGCGGCGGTGAGCCCGAACACGATGCCGCTCTCCATCTGTTGCGCGACGATCTCCGGGTTTACCGCGGTGCCGCAGTCGATCGCGCACACTACCCGGTGCACGCGGATCGCTCCGCGCGCGAGCGACACCTCGACAACCTGCGCCACGATCGAACCGAACGCTTCGTGCAGCGCGATGCCCTGCGCGCGCCCGGGACCGACCTGGCCCCATTGCGCCCTCGCCGCGGCGAGCTCCAGCACCGCGCGGTGGCGCGGGTGGTGCTCGAGCAGCAGGCGGCGGAAATCCAGCGGGTCGCGCCTCGCCGCTATGGCCATTTCATCGATGAAGCACTCGGTGAAGAAGGCGTTGTGCGAATGGCCGACGCTTCTCAAGAAGCCGATCGGAACCGGTGCGCGGTGCGTAACGTGCGCGACATGGCGGTGCGGAAACTCGTAGGGCTGATCGAACAGCCCTTGAACCGTGGTCTTGTCCAGCGCGTCGACCACCGACGCGCCGCCCGCGAGCGACGGATAGGTGCGTTTCACGTACTGAGACACAATGGCATCGCTCGCGCTCCTGGCCACCAGAGCGAGCGGCAGGCCGTTCGCGTCGAGGCCGCCTTTCATCTTCGCCACTGCCGCCGGGCGGTAGAAATCGTGCGTGGTGTCCTCCTCGCGCGACCACAGCAGCTGTACCGGCGCCGGCGCGACGTCCCTCGCCAGCCACACCACCTGGGGCACGAAATCGACCTCGAGCCGCCTGCCGAAGCCCCCGCCGAGCATCGTTATGGTGACGTCGACCTTGTCCTCGTCGATTCCTGCGGCGCGTGCCGCCACGTGGCGCAGCACGCTCGGCACCTGGGTCGGCGCCCAGATCGCCAGCCGCCCGCCGGCGAAGCGGGCGGTACAGTTCATCGGCTCGAGCGCCGCGTGGGCGAGGTACGGGGCCCGGTATTCCGCTTCGACCAGGAGCACCGAGCGCGCGAGCCCGGCCTCGCCGTCGCCGCGCTCCAGAAAGGTGACCCCGTCGTCGGCACCGAGAGCGCCGCGCAGCCGCGCGAAAATCCAGTCGCTCGACATGTCCGCGTTCGGGCCTTCGTCCCAGTCGATGTGCAGCTTCTCGAGGGCGTGCTGCGCGGTCCACCAGCTCCTGGCCACCACCGCGACCGCCGGCGCGCCGCCCGCCGCGCCGGGGAGAGTCGAGACCCGCACCACTCCGGGCTGCGCGAGCGCGGGCGCCGGATCGACACGGCGCAGCGTGCCGCCGATCGTCGGGCAGGCGCGCAGCGCCGCAAAGAGCATTCCGGGCAGCCGTACGTCGATGCCGTAGCGCGCCTTCCCGGTCACCTTGTCCGGCAAGTCCAGGCGCGGCGCCGGCTTGCCGATCAGGGTGAAGTCCTGCGCCCGCTTGAGCCGCACTTCGGAAGGCAGCGGCACCTCGCGCAGCGCGCCGATCAGGTCGCGCAGCGCGAGCCTGCGCCCGTCCAGGTGCCTGACCTCGCCGTCCACGACGCTGCACTGCGCCGGCGCCGCGTTCCAGTGCTTCGCCGCCGCGGCGAGCAGCATCTCGCGTGCCGCCGCTCCGGCCAGGCGCATCGGCTGCCATGCGTCGCGCACGCTCGTGCTGCCACCGGTGACTTGGAGGTCGAGCTCGCGGGCCAGCTTGGCGACGATCCACTCGCTTGCGCGCGCGAGGTCGGTTCCCTCCTGGTCGGGATGGAACGGCAGGTTGGTGGTCAGCACAGCGACATTGCCGAAGATGGCGTCGATCGGAGCCTGCTCGACCCGCACCTGAGCGAGCCCGACCCCGAGCTCCTCGGCCACGAGCATCGGCAGCGCGGTATAAACGCCCTGCCCCATCTCGGAGCGGGGCACCGCGATCACCACCTTGCCGTCCGCGGCGATGCGCACCCAGCCGTTGAGCGAGACGTCGCCTTCGATCGGCGGCAGCGTCTCGCGCGTGCCGAGGCGGCTGCGCGGAGGCAGCACGCCCCAGCCCACGACCAATGCGCCGCCGAGACCGATGCCGCCGAGGATGAAGCTGCGCCGTCTCACAGGGCGTCCTTCGGCGTCCGCGCCGCGGCGTGGATCGCGGCGCGGACCCGGGGGTAGGTGCCGCAGCGGCAAATGTTGGTCATCGCGGCGTCGATTTCGGCGTCGCTTGGATGGGGGATCTGCCCAAGCAGCGAAGCGGCGGCCATCAGCATTCCCGACTGGCAGTAGCCGCATTGCGGTGCCTGATGCCCGATCCACGCTCTCTGCAGCGCGTGAAGACGTTTCTCGGAGCCGAGACCTTCGATGGTGAGGATCTTCGCTCCCGCCGCGTCGGCCGCGCCCAGCTGGCAGCTGCGCACGGCGCGCCCGTCGATCAGCACGGTGCAGGCGCCGCAGGCGCCGATGCCGCAGCCGTACTTGGTGCCGGTCAAGCCGAGCAGGTCGCGCAGGACCCACAGCAGCGGCATTGCGGGATCCGCGTCGACGCTGACGCGCCTGCCGTTCACCTCGAATTCCATTGCGTTAGCTTACTCCAGCAGCTGCGCGGGTCCCTGCGGTACCATCGCTGTTCCGAAAGAACCGGGAGAGAGGGCATCCATGGCCGCATCGAGCAAGATCGCACTGGTGACCGGCGCAGGCACCGGAGTCGGCAAGGCGGCGGCGCTCGCGCTGCTCGGCGACGGCTGGAGCGTGGCGCTCGTCGGCCGGCGCAAGGAGCTGCTCGACAAGACCGCGACGGAATCGGGCGCCGGCGCGCGCACGCTCGCGCTGGCAGGCGACATCGGCAAGCCGGACACGGTCAAGGCGATCTTCGCCAAGGCGAAGGAGACCTGGGGGCGGCTGGACCTGCTGTTCAACAACGCCGGCATGGGCGCGCCGGCGATTCCGATGGAAGACCTGACGTTCGAGCAGTGGCAGGCGGTGGTCGACGTCAATCTCACCGGCATGTTCCTGTGCTCGCAGGAGGCAATCCGGATCATGAAGGCGCAGTCCCCGCGCGGCGGGCGCATCATCAACAACGGCTCGATCTCGGCCCACGCCCCGCGCCCCTTCTCGGCGCCCTACACCGCCACCAAGCACGCGGTGACCGGGCTGACCAAGTGCATCTCGCTCGACGGCCGCGCGCACGACATCGCCTGCGGCCAGATCGACATCGGCAACGCGGCGACCGAGATGACCGAGCGCATGACCAAGGGCGTGCCGCAGGCCAACGGCACGACGCTGGTCGAGCCGCGCATGGACGTGGCGCACGTCGGCAGCGCGGTGCTGTACATGGCCAAGCTGCCGCTCGAATCCAACGTCCAGTTCATGACCATCATGGCGACCAAGATGCCCTTCGTCGGGCGCGGCTGACGCATGCGGGTGCTCGGCATCGACATCGGCGGCACCGGGATCAAGGGCGCGCCGGTCGACACCGTGAGCGGCAAGCTGCTCGTGGCGCGAAAGCGCATCAAGACGCCGCAGCCCGCCACGCCGCAGGCGGTCGCGCGCACGGTGCGCGAGATCGCGCGGCACTTCGACTGGAGCGGCCCGATCGGCTGCGCGGTGCCCGCGGTGGTCAAGGGCGGCAGGCTGCGCACCGCGGCCAACATCGCGCCCGGCTGGGTCGGAGTAAACGCCGTCACGCTGCTGCACAAGCAGACCGGCTGCAAGGTTAGCGTGATCAACGACGCCGACGCGGCGGGCTACGCCGAGATGCATTTCGGCGCCGGGCGCAACCGCGAGGGGCTGGTGATCATGGTCACGCTCGGCACCGGGATCGGCACCGCGCTGTTCATCAACGGCCACCTGGTGCCGAACACCGAACTGGGCCACCTCACGCTGCGCGACCGCGACGCCGAAACCTGGGCCGCCGAGAGCGTGCGGGAGAAGAAGGACCTGAGCTGGAAGAAGTGGGCGCGGCGCGTCGACGCCTACCTGCGCCTGCTGCACAACTACTTCTGGCCGGACCTGTTCATCATCGGCGGCGGCGTGAGCAAGAAGTGGCAGAAGTTCCTGCCGCGCCTGACGCTCGCCACGCCGGTCGTGCCGGCGAAACTGCGCAACGAGGCCGGCATCATCGGCGCCGCCCTCGCCTACCACCACGAACGCCGCCGCGCGCGGCAGAAGCGGTCGCTGGGCTGAACTTTCCGTGAATGGAACGCGAACGATGCATTCAAAGACAAAATTCATATTCATCGCCAGCATGGACGTCGCGCCGGAAAAGGAGGCGCTGTTCAACGAGGTCTACGAGACCGAGCACGTGCCGCTGCTGCTCAAGGTGCCCGGCGTGCTCGCGGTGAGCCGCAGCACCACCGCTCCGCTCGAGATGGTGATGGGCGGCGAGAAAAAGACCATCGTCGCCGACGGCGAACCGCGCTACAGCGCGATGTACGAGCTCGAAAGCGCCGAGGTCCTGCTCAGCCCGGAATGGGCGGCCGCGATCGACTCGGGCCGCTGGCCGGGCGAGGTGCGGCCGCACACGCGCAACCGCCGACACGTGCTGAAGAAGGTCATCGACGCGCGCGGCGCCTGAACGGTGCCGGCCGCCTGGCTCTGGATTCCGATCACCGTCTGGGCGGCCTTCGCACAGACGCTGCGTAACGCCGCCCAGCGCCACCTTACCGCCGAGCTCGGCACGCTCGGGGCGACGCTGGTGCGCTTCCTCTACGGCCTGCCCTTCGCTTTCGCCTGGCTGTGGGGCGTGCAGGCGGTCACCGCCCTGCCGTTGCCCGTGCCGGCCGCCGCCTTCTGGCTCTGGGTGCTGGTCGCCGGAGTGAGCCAGATCGCGGCCACCGCCCTGCTGCTGCGCGTGATGGCCGAACGCAACTTCGCGCTCGGCGTAGCGTACTCGAAGACCGAGATCATCCAGGTCGCCGTGTTCGCGTTCGCGTTTCTCGGCGACCGGGTCACCGCGGTAACGGGGATCGCCATCGCCTTCGGCACGCTGGGCGTGCTGCTGCTGGCGCCTGCCGACAGGGCGCGCCCGCTGCGCACCCTGCTCGCCGGCCTCACCTCGCGCACCGCGCTGCTCGGGCTCGCGAGCGGCGCCGGCTTCGCGCTCGCCGCGGTCGGCTACCGCGGCGCGGCGCTGGCGCTGCACGCGGAGTTCCTCATGGCCGGCGCCTACACGCTGGTCGCCGCCCAGCTGGTGCAGACGGTCCTGCTCGGCGGCTGGCTGCTGGTGCGCAACGTCGACGCGGTGCGGCGCGTGCTGCGCGCCTGGCGCGCGTCGCTGTTCGCCGGCTTCATGGGTGCAGCCGCCTCGGCGGGCTGGTTCACTGCCATGGCGATCGAGCCGGTCGCGCACGTTCGCACCCTCGGCCTGGTCGAGCTGCTGTTCAGCTATGCGGTCTCTCGGCGCGTTTTCCGCGAGCGCCTGAGCCGGATCGAGCTCGGCGGGATCGCGCTGTTGTCGCTGGGGCTGGTGATCGTGACGCTGGCGCGCTGAGCCCGCGTTCGCGCGCGATTACGTTCCAGTAGCGCTGCATCGCAAGGTAGGTGAACGACGCTGACCAGCCGATCAGCAACAGGCCGTTGAGCGCCTCGATGCCGGTGATCAGACGCAGCGATCCGAGCGGATAGATGTCTCCCAGGCCGATCGAGGTGTAGCTCTCGGCGGAGAAATAGAAGTAGGTGGTGAAGTTGTCGGCGAACTTGCCGCCGAAGCTGCCCAGGCCGAAATGGTCGTGCAGCGTGTAGTAGGCGAGCGCGTAGCATGCGATCTCGAGCAGGTGGCCGACGAACACGCCGAAGATCACGCCGAGCAGCCGCGCGCGCGGCCGGATTCTCAGATGCGGAATCCACGCCGACAGCAGCCGCAGGACCTCGTAGTGCGCCAGCGTGCTGACGACCACGAGCAGCGACGCGAAGCCGAACGCGTACAGCATCTTCTTCCGGGGTCGCCGCGCAGACCTTGAATGGACAACCGCCGCCGCCTTTTGTTCAGGCGCGCCGCGCCCGCGCCTACCTCTTCTCCTTCGGCGCGCCGGCGGCGCGGAACCTTCCGATCGAGATTCCCGCCGCGAGGACCGCGGCCAGCGCGGCCAGCAGGGCCGCGACGAGCACGAGCCAGCCTCGGCGCGAACCTGCGCGCCGCGGCGGCGGCGCGGGGCTCATCGGCGCGTCGCTCTCCAGCGACGCCAGCGCCGCATCGGCCTCCCGCTCCGCGCGCGCCTGCGCCGCGCGCTTCAGCTCGAGCTCCGTCACCATGCGCTCGCGCGCGATGCGCCCCGATTCGGCCACGGCGTCCAGGCGCGCCTGCGCCGCGCGCCGTGCTTCGCGCTCCGCCTCCAGCCGCGACTGCGCGGCCTCGAGCGCGCGCGCCTCGGCCTCGGCGCTGGCACGTGCCTTGCGCTCGGCGTCCCGCTGCAGGGCGCGCTCCTCTTCCGCCAGCGCCTTGCCGGCGCGGTCGGACGCGATGCGCGACTCGGCGTCGGCAAGCGCGACGCGATCGAGCTCCGCCTGCTTGAGGCTGTCGAGAAATTTGCTCATCGGCCCGGGCCTGGTGCGCCGAAAGCATAGCCCAGCCTGCGGCGCCGATGCACGATAATCGGCCCGATGACCCCGATCCTGAGCGCCGAGCTGGTGAACGGGCCGTTCGGCGATCCGACCCTCTATCTGGACTTCCGGTTCGAGCGCCGCGCCCTACTGTTCGATCTGGGCGACCTCGCCGCCCTCGCCCCGCGCAAGATCCTGCGCGTAAGCGATGTCTTCGTTTCGCACGCGCACATGGACCATTTCGCGGGCTTCGACCGGCTGTTGCGCCTGTGCCTGGGACGGGAAACGGCGGTGCGGCTCTACGGCCCGCCGGGTTTCGTCGACCGGGGGGAGCACAGGCTCGCCGGCTACAGCTGGAATCTGGTGCAGAACTACGCTACCGACTTCACCCTGCTCGCCTACGAGCTCGCCGACGAGGAGCTTCGCGTCGCCCGCTTTCGCTGCCACGGGCGCTTCAGGCGCGAGCCGCTGCCGGCGCGCGCCGCCCCGCATGGCCTGCTGCTGGACGAGCCCGCCTTTCGCGTGCGCGCGATGGCGCTAGATCACGACATCCCCTGCCTCGGTTTCGCGCTCGAGGAAAAGGTCCACGTGAACGTGTGGAAGAGCCGGCTGCGCGAAATGGGGCTCGAGGTCGGCCCCTGGCTGAGCGAGCTCAAGCGCGCGGTCGCCGAGGGCGCTGCGGACGACACGCCGATCCGCGCGAACGGGCGCGTGCTGTCCCTGGGCGAGCTCAAGGCGCAGGTGCTGCGCTTGGTTCCGGGTCAGAAGCTCTGCTACGTCACCGACGTGGTGTACAGCGCCGACAACGAGCAGCGCGTCGCCGCGCTCGCGCTCGAGGCGGACCTGCTTTTCATCGAATGCGTCTTCCTCGACGAGGACGCCGGGCACGCCGCGCGCAAGTTCCACCTCACGGCGCGCCAGGCAGGATGGCTCGCCCGCGCGGCGCGCGCCAGGCAGGTGATCCCGTTCCACTTTTCGCCCCGCTACGCGGAGCGCGAAGCCGAGCTGCGCGCCGAGCTCGAGGCCGCCCGCGCCGGTGGTTAGCGGCGACTACAGCCTCGGCTCACCGGGGTGCGCGTGCGTCTTTTCGTGCACCTCCTGGCACTTGATGCAGCGCATCGCCGTCGGATACGCGCGCAGCCGCTGCACGCCGATATCGTCGCCGCAGTCGGCGCAGGTGCCGTAGCTGCCGTCGGCGACGCGCGCGAGGGCCGCGTCGAGATCGCGCACCGTGCGCATGTCGCGCGCCACCTCGGCGTTGTCCAGGTCCGAAAGGAGGTCCGCGATCGCCGCGTCGCCCAGGTCGGTCACCGAGCCCGCCACATCGGCGAAGCTCTCGTCGCGCGCGCGCGCGACGTCCTCCAGCACCTCGGTCACCAGCTGGTGCCGGCGCTGCCTGATCAGGCTTTCGCATTCCTCGAGCTGTTTGCGGGTCAGGGCCATCTGCTTCCTCCAGCCGTGTCGTTCATGCAGATTAGGCGCGGCGGCGCAGCGGCGGCCCTTGATAAAGGTCAAACGCCCGTCGCCGGGATGGGAAATCATGGACGTGCAGGCAGACCGTCATGCCCAAGACCAGACAAAAGCGGCGCGCGAAGCAGCCCTCGCAACCGGTCCCGCCCGGACCGGGTGGGCGCCCGTACGAGCCCGAGGAGAGCGGCTCGGTGCAAGATCCGCTGGACGATTGGCCGGATGACGACGAGGATCGCTGGCTGCGCGAGCGCACCGGCGACGACGTGGAAAAGCCGCAGGACTAGTCCAAAACCGAGGAGCACCCAATGCCGCCCAAAATCCCGCAACTCGGCGCACCCGATCCCGAGCGCAGGACGTCGCCGATCCTCGACGTGGACGACGAGGAGATCGATCCCGAGCTCGAGCTCGAAACCGGCGTGTGCTACTTCAACGACATCGCCTATCCGCTGGGCAGCTACGTGCTCAGCGGGGACGAGCTGCTGCACTGCGAGGAGCGCGGCGTCTGGGTGCGCAAGGGCGAGGTCCGGCCCGACTAGCCCTGCAGCTCCTGCAGCGTGCGAAAGTAGCTGATCACGTCCTCGCGGCTCAGCATGCCGAGCACGCGGCCGCCGGCCGTCACGGGGAGCTGGTTGACGCCGTCGCGGTCCATGAGCTGAAGCGCGGCCACGAGCCCGGAATCGGGCGCTACGCAGTGCAATTGTTCGAGCCGCAGCATGATCCGATCAACGGTGGCAGTCGCCCAGTCGGCCCGCGGTACCCGCTTGACCTGGTGCACGGTGACCAAGCCGAGGGTGCGTTCGCCGCGATTGACCAGAAAGCAGCGCTCGCCTCGCTCGAGGACGTGCTCGTCGACCAGTTGCTGCAGTGTGAGATCTTCCCTCACCGCCGGGCAGCGCGCGCCCATCGCCTGCGACACCGTATGTCCCGCGAGCAGCCCCTGGTAGGCGCTCTGCATGAGCTGCGCGCTCGCGGCGCTGTGCAGGAACCAGCCGATGAAAGCGAGCCACAGGCCGCCGAAATTGCCGCCCATGATTTCCCACACCCCGAGCAGCATGAATCCTAGGCCGAAGCCCCGCCCGGCGTTGGCGGCGAAGACCGTGGCGCGCCTCAGGTTGCGCGTGTACGCCCATACCGCGGCGCGCAAGACGCGCCCGCCGTCGAGCGGATAGCCGGGAATCAGGTTGAACAGCGTGACCGCGAGGTTCATGTAGGCGAGGTAGCGGGCCATCCCGAGCAGCGGCGGCAGCGCTACGAGCGCAGGCTGCAACGCGTAGAACAGCAGCGCCAGCGCCATGCTCACGATCGGCCCCGCGATCGCAATGCGAAACTCGGCCTTCGCGCTGGGCGGCTCGCCGGCGATCTGGGCGACGCCGCCGAACACGAACAGCGTGATGCTGCGCACCGGCACCTTGTAGCGCAGCGCCACCACCGAATGTCCGAGCTCGTGCAGCAGCAGGCTGGCGAAGAACGCGACGGCCGTAACGACGCCCATCAGCCAGTACAAGGCGGGCGGCCAGCCGGCGAACTCGGCCGGAAAGTAGCTGCCTCCGAGCATCCAGGCGAGCAAGCCGAGGATCAAGAACCACGAATAATCCAGCCGGATGGGGATCCCGAAGACCTTGCCCAGCGGAACGCCTTGTTGGATGATCGGACCCTCCAGGTCAGCAAGCTTGCCGTCGATCTTCGCCGATGTCACCGCAGGCAGTTTGACCGCGATCAAGGCCGCGCCCGGGGGAACACATAGAGACTGGCCAGACAGAAGAAGAATTTTCGACTCCAGTGAAATCCGACCTCGCCCTCAGCCAAAAAGCTTGCCGCAACCTCGCGCCGCTTTACCGCAGCCTTGCGCCGCTGTACGACCTCATCTTCGGCGCGAGCCTGGCACCCGGTCGCCGCGCCGCGCTCGCGGCGCTCGACTGCCGCCCGGGCGAGCGGGTGCTCGAGGTGTGTGTCGGCACGGGGATGTCGCTGCCGCTCTATCCGCCGCAGGTGCGCGTAACCGGCATCGACGCGTCGCGCGAGATGCTCGCCAGAGCCGCCGCGCGCGTGGCAGCGCGGCGCCTGACGCAGGTCGAATCGCTGGTGCAAATGGATGCCGAGCGGCTGGCCTTTGCGGACGGCAGCTTCGACAAGGTGGCCCTGATGTTCGCGCTCTCCGGACTGCCGAACCCGGTGCGTGCCGTGAACGAGATTCGCCGCGTCTGCCGCCCCGGCGGCAAGATCGTGATCGTGCAGCACTTTCGCAACTCCAGCGTTCTGTTGCGCCTGTGCGAGGTGCTTCTGGCACCCACGTACTGGCTGATGCGCTACCGCGCCGACATGAACCTGGAGCGCTTCCTCGCCGCGGCGAGCCTGGACGTGGTCGAGACACAGCGCGCCAACCTGTTCGGTTACGCGACGCTCCTCTGCTGCGTGAACCGTCCACCGCTGGCCCGCGTCGAGCGCAGGCACGCGGCATCGCCCGCCGCGCAACATGAAGCCGGAAATCGGCCCGCTTGAGGCCGCTTCGCCCGCCTCGCTGCCGTTCGAGATAGTCGAGCGCAAGGGCCTCGGACATCCCGACACGATCTGCGACGCGCTCACCGAGAACCTGAGCCGGGCGCTGTCGCGCATCTACCTGGAGCGCTTCGGCGCGATCCTGCACCACAACGTCGACAAGGCCCTGCTGTGCGGCGGCGCGGTGCGGCCGGCGTTCGGCGGCGGCGAGGTCACTGAGTCGATCGACATCTACCTCGCCGGGCGCGCGACCGCGAGCTTCGAGGGCGTCGCGATACCGGTCGACGAGATCGCGGTGGAGGAAAGCCGCCGCTGGCTGCGCGAGAACCTGCGCCATCTCGATGCCGAACGCCACGTGCGCATCCATCCGCACATCCGGCCGACCTCTCCAGATCTCGCCGCGCTGTTCCTGCGCCGGCGCGAAGCCGACGCGCCCCTCGCCAACGACACCTCGCTCGGAGTCGGCTTCGCGCCGCTCGACGAGCTCGAGCGCGCGGTGCTCGCGGTCGAGCGCAGGCTCAACTCGACCGAAGTGAAGGCGGCGCAGCCCGAGATCGGCGAGGACGTCAAGGTCATGGGCATGCGCAGCGGCCGCGACATCTCCCTCACCGTCGCCTGCGCGCTGGTCGGACGGCACGTCGCGGACCTCGACGATTACATGCGCAAGAAGGCGCGCGTCCGCGACATCGCCGCCGCGGCTGCCGGGGGCGCCGAGGTCGCGCTCAACACCGCCGACGGAGACACCGCCGACAGCGTTTACCTCACCGTGACCGGCCTCTCGGCCGAAGCCGGCGACGACGGCCAGGTCGGCCGCGGCAACCGCGTCAACGGCCTGATCACGCCCTACCGCCCGATGAGCCTGGAAGCCGCCGCAGGCAAGAACCCGGTCACGCACGTCGGCAAGCTCTACAACCTGCTCGCCAACCGCATCGCGCGCGCGCTCGTCGCGGAGGTGAGCGGCGTGCAGGAGTGCTACTGCTATCTCGTGAGCCGGATCGGCCGCCCGATCACCGAGCCGCAGCTCGTCGACCTCAAGCTGCGCCTCGAGGATCCCGCCGCGCTCGCCGCGCTGCGGCCGCGCGCCGAAGAGATCGCGCGCGGCGAGCTCGCCGGCGTGACGACGCTGTGGCGCGAGCTACTGGAGGGGCCGCAGCAAGTGTGGTGAGCTGACCGATCAGCGGCCACGCGAGGCCGTCCCGGCCCCCGGCGCCAGTGTCCCTTCGCGCTCGAACGAGAGCGCGCGTCGCAGCGGATCGTCCAGATACAGCTTTCCCTCCAGCCGGTAATCGATGCCCGGGCGCGTCTGCGCGCCGTACAACTGACGCATCAGATCGAATACGGTCGTGCTCGCCACGATACTGGTCGTGGTTTCTCCCAACGGCGCCACGCTGAAGGCCTCGGCGCTGACCCCGCGCGCGAGCGGCTGCCCGTTGACCAGCAGCCGCATGCTCATGCCGGTGGCGGATATCCGTTGCGTAGAGGGGTTCTGCACCCGCAGATCGACGCGGACCCGCTGCTCCAGCGCGCCGCCCGGCAACGGCTCGATGCCGATGACGAAGACGTCCGGCCGCGGCGCCGTCGCGCAGCCGACGACGGCCAGCAGCAGGCAAGCAGCCGCGTACAGGCGCATCGACGCGATACTAGGGCGCGGGTGCTCGCACGAGCATGACGGGGACTGGGGCCGAGCGAACAATCTGTTCCGCATCGCTGCCCATGATAAGGCGCCTCAGCCCGCGCCGACCGTGGGTGCCGATGACGATCAGGTCGGCGCCCGACTTCCTTGCCTGCCGGACGATCAGGTCTGCCGCCGGGCCGGTCTGCGCCTCGAGCAGAACTGCGGTGCACTTGAGCCCGTTCCTTCGCACCAGCGCCTCGGCGCTACGCAGCAGTTGACTTCCCCGTTTCCTCAGCTCGAGCATCAGCTTGACCATTTCGGGGCCCACTTCCGCGGCGCTCACCAGTATGGTGTGCTCGTCCACCACGTGCACGAGCTGCAAGCTTGCCTGCTGCCCCTTGGCCAGCCGGATGGCCTCGCGCAGGCCACGACTGGAAGCACGGCTTCCGTCTATCGGTACGAGAATACGTTTGTAGGTCATGGTGTCTTCTCCTTTCTTTCTTGTCGGCGCTAATCGATCTTCAGGCGGTCGTCGTCGTCGATCTGCGCCAGCAGCTCCTCAACGCGCCGCGCGCCGTCCTCGCTGCCGAGCACTTCGAGCGGCGCGCGCCCGCCAAGCTGCACGCTCGGGCGGTTCAACCACTGCCGCGCCTGGGCCGGATCGCCGAACACCCGCTCGGCGATCCGCATCACTCGGCGCGCGTCGTGGCGGTGCATGAGCGTGCCTCCTAGTCTCCGCGCAGCGAGAGCGTGCCGTCGCCGCGCGGCTCGATCCGGGTGCCGTGCCTGCCGAGCGCGACGCGCAGCCACGCCGCATCCTCCGGCGCGGCGCGCTCGAGGCGCATGCGGCGCCGGCGCATCGGGACGAGCGAGAATTCGAGCAACCGGCCGCTGTCGGCATCGATAGTGGGAAAGTACATCAACGAAAGCTCGGGGCGAAACGCCTCGTAACCTTCGATGCCCTCGTAGTCGTTGATCAGGTCGCCGCAGCCGTAGAGGATCGGGCGGTCTCGATAGATCTCGATGCCCTTCGGGTGGTGCGAGGAATGGCCGTGGACCACATCCACCTCTGCGCCGTCGATCAGCGCGCGCGCAAAAGCCCGCTGCGCCGAATCGACGTCGTAACCCCAGTTGCCGCCCCAGTGGACCGAGGCCACCACGATGTCGCCGCTGCGCCGTTGCGCCGCGATACGCCTCACGACCGCCTCCGCGCTGCGCGCCGACATTTCCTCGAGCAGGCTCACACCGGACCGTCGCAGCCCCGCGGCCCACTCGCGCGGCACGCCGCTCGTCTCGCTGGCAAGGCCGAACACGAGCAAGCGGCCGCCATGCGGGCGATCGATCACCGCAGGAGCTTCCGCCTCGGCCGCGTCGCCACCCGCTCCCGCGCTTCGCAAGCCGGCTGCGCGCAACGTGGCTAGCGTCTCGGCAAGGCCTGCTCTGCCCCAGTCCATGACGTGGTTGTTGGCGAGGACGCAGCAATCGAGGCCGGCCGAGGTGAGGCATGGCAGGTTGGCGGGAGCCATACGGTAATGGATTCCCTTCCCCGGCCACGCGTCGCCGCTGGTCGTCACGGCGGTCTCGAGATTGACGATGCGCGCGTCGGGATTCATGCGCCCGAGCTCGGCGAGCGCGTCGCCCCAGATATAGGAAAAGCCTACCGGCCGCGGCAGCGGTCCGTTCTCGCGTTCGGCAAGCGCGACGTATTCCAACGCCGAGCTCACGTAAGGCTCGAACAGGCGCGGGTCGCCGGGCCGCGGCAGGATCTGGTCGATGCCGCGCCCGGTCATAACGTCGCCCGCCAGAAACAGTGTGACGGTTCGCGTGGCGAAGCTCATGAAACGGTCCTCGATCATGCTGAGACGCGCGACGAGACCCCGTCTTGACGTAAGTCAAGCGGCCGTTCGCTAAGGCGCGAACAATGAATCCGTAGCCCGATCGATACAAAGAGAGGACGCAGCATTGCACGCCTCTCCGCTCAGCACCCGCGAAGCCGCGCTGGGTTATCTCAGCCGCGGCTGGTCGGTGATTCCGATCGAGCCCCGCGCCAAGCGTCCGCTCACGGCATGGCTCGAGTTCGAGAGCCGATGCGCCTCGGCGCGCGAGGTCGACGGCTGGTTCGCGCGCTGGCCGCAAGCCAACGTCGGCATCGTTACCGGCGCGGTTTCCGGCCTGGTGGTGGCCGACGTCGACGCACGGCACGGCGGCGAGGCGAGCCTGTTCCGGCTCGAGTCCGAGCACGGCGTGCTGCCCGACACAGTCGAGGCGCTCACCGGCGGCGGCGGGCGGCACCTCTACTTTGCGCATCCCGGCGGCAGGATCGCGAATCGGGTCGGGCTGCTTCCCGGCCTCGACCTGCGCGGCGACGGCGGCTGCGTGGTCGCGCCGCCGTCCGTGCATCCAAGCGGCCGGCGCTACGCCTGGGCGCGCGGCCGCTCGCCGGACGAGAGGGCGCTCGCTCCGCTCCCGGCCCCACTGCTGCCCGGCGAGCAGGCCAGGCGCGCTGGACACCCGCCCGAACATTGGCGCCGGCTCGCGCGCGAGGGGGTCGACGAAGGCGCGCGCAACGCGACCCTCGCCTCTCTGGCGGGACACCTGCTCTGGCGCGAGGTCGACCTCGAGGTGGTGATGGAGTTGCTGCTGGCGTGGAACCGCGCGCGCTGCCGGCCGCCTCTCCGGGACGCCGAAGTAGCGGGCGTCGTCGAGAGCATCGCGCGCCTGCATCGTGCCGGCCACGACGGCGCCGGCTGACCGCGCGGAGGAAACGGGTTTGATCAGGGTCAAGGCCGGTTCCCGCGCCACGGATATCTTGAAGACAGTTGGAAGAAAGCTTTCTCACCGTCGCAAGAGGCGGACATCATGCAAATACCCCTGCAAATCACCGTGCGCCACATGCCGCACTCGGACGCCCTCGAGGCGCGCATCCGCGACCAGGCATCGAAGCTGGAGGAATTCCACCCGCACCTGATCAGCTGCCGTGTGATCGTCGAGGAGCTGGCGCGCCATCAGACCCAGGGGCGGCAGTTCCAGGTGCGCATCGATGCGCACGTGCCGGGGCGGGAAATCGCCGCGAGCCGGGACCACGACGAGGATGTGTACGTCGCGCTGCGCGACGCCTTCGCAGCGGTGACGCGGCAGCTCGAGGAGGACGTTCGCGAGAAGCGCGGCGACGTCAAGCTGCACGCGGTTCCGCAGCACGGGCGCGTCGCGCGCCTGCTGGCCGACGAAGGCTACGGCTTCATCGCCACGCCGGACGGACGGGAGCTCTACTTCAGCCGCGAGAACGTGGTCGAACCCGCGTTCGACCAGCTCGAGGTGGGCACCGCGGTCCAGTTCATCGAGGAGCCGGCGGCCGAGGGCATGCAAGCGAAGCGCGTCAGCGTCGGCAAGCACGGGCCGCTGCCCTGAGATCCCCCGCCGACATATCGCAAGGAAGGACAATCATGAAACAAGATCTGGGCGGTTTCCGCATGGTGCGCAGAGACGAGCTGCGCGACGAGCTGGTTCACGATACCTACAAGGCGAAAGGCAAGCTGCCCGAGCCGACGTGCTGCCCGGACTGCGGCGCGACCTACCATCGCGGGCGCTGGACCTGGGAGCCGGCCCCCGCCGGCGCTCACGAGCACCTCTGCCCGGCCTGCCAGCGCACGCGCGACAGGTTTCCCGCCGGCTTCGTGTCCCTCGGCGGCAAGCTGTTCGCCGCCCACCGCGACGAGATCATGAGCCTGGCGCGGCACTGCGAGGCGAACGAGAAGGCGCGCCATCCGCTCGAGCGCATCATGACGATCGAGAACAGCGCCGAAGGCGTGCTGATCACCACTACCGGCACGCACCTCGCGCGCGAGATCGCCGAGCACGTGCACAACGCGTACAAGGGCAAGCTCGAGTTCCACTACAACAAGGAAGAAAACCTGTTGCGCGCAGCGTGGCACGGCTGAAAAGGGAATTTCAAATGAAAACGTTGTTGCAATGCAGACTCATCTGGGTCTGCAGCGCGGCGCTCGCCGCCGGATGCCTATGGTCCGCGGCCGTAGGCGCGCAGGAAAAGTCGATCAACGCGCCTGCGGCGCCCGGCACCTCTGCGACCGTGCCGGCGGAGGGAACGACGCTCGAGCAGGAATCCGTCGCGCCGGGACCGGCGCCGGGCCGCACGGTGAAGCCCGAGGAGCCCGTGGTCGCCGCCGGCACGCCGTTCAGCGTCGGCTCGTTCCTGGTCTACCCCGAGTTCGACGCGACCTGGATGTACGACGACAACCTCTACTACTCGAACTCGAATCCGGTGAGCGACCACGCCTGGATCTACTCGCCCGCGCTGTGGGCGCAGTCGAACTGGACCCGGCACGCGCTCAATTTCTACGCCGCCTGGGACAGCACCCGCTACCAGCGCAACGGCAGCGAAGACTCCGACGACTGGCGCGTCAGCGGCGAAGGGCGCTACGACTTCAACGCCGACACCAACGTCTACGGCGGCGCGCGCTTTTCGCAGGACCACGAAGACCGCGAGTCGCCGGACGCGCGCAACGGCCTTACCCCGACCAAGTACTACCAGCGACGGTTCTACGGCGGCTTCTTCCACCAGTTCGGCCGCGTCTCGCTGCGCGTCGCCGGCACCGCGCAGCACCTGAACTACGACGACGTGAACTTCATCACCGGCAGCGGCGCGATCAACATCATCAACAACGACGACCGCGACCGCTGGCAGCACACGGGCGGCGTGCGGCTCGGCTACGAGGCCTCGCCCCGGATCGAGCCCTACCTGCAGCTCGCGATCGACAACCGGCGCTACGACGCGCCGCTGGACGACCTGAACTACCAGCGCGACTCCGACGGCCAGCGCTACCTGGTGGGGGTGCGCTGGAACGTTCCGCGCAAGGTCAAGCTCGACGCATTCGCAGGACGGCTCAAGCAGGACTACGCCGATGGGCGCTTCAACGACGTGAGCGCGCCGGTCGCCGGCGCGGCGCTGGTGTGGGCGGCCGGCCCGCGCACGATCTTGTCGGCATACGTCGATCGCACGGTCGAGGAGACCACGGTGACCTACACGCCGACTCCGGGCAACGTGCTGGTCTCATCGAGCTACCTCAACACTTATGTCTCGGCGGGACTCGAGCATCGCTTCACCGACAAGCTCTCGGGGCGGATCAACGGCTCGATCTCGCGCGTCGCCTACGAAGGGTTCGACCGGACCGACGACTACAAGGGCGGCAACATCGGGCTCGTCTACCGCCTGCACCGGAACCTGTTCCTCGACCTGAACCTCGCCGCGCGCAAGCTCGACTCGAGCCTGCCGAGCGAGAACTTCACCAAGCGCATGGCGTTCGTGCGCATCGCGGTTCCCTTCTCGCACTGAGCGCGGGCGCGCGCAGTACGCGCCCGTCGTTTCGCTTCGCGCAGCTGAATTTCAGTTCCTGGATCGAAGAGGCCGACCCGTCCTTGGCTTGATCCTGATCAAAACGTCAGATTCCGCTGAGTGTATGGTAACCACATGAATTCACAACTTAAATATCTCTAAAGAGGATGTCCATATATATAAGCGTTTCATGAACTTATCGCGTCGCTTCCTGTCATTCCAGTAAGGGCATGCATAAAGGCCCTCCCGACGCAGAGCAACAAGGTCAATGAAGGTCAGCAGTCATCACTCCAAGAGAAGGAACCACATCATGTCTGCCAAACGCCACAATTTGCGTCCGATCGCCCTCGCAACGGTTGCAGCATTTGGCCTTGCGATGGCCGTGACAAGCGTAACTCCCAGCTGGCTCGGGCCCATCTCGTCCGCTCAGGCGCAGGACGACGGCGTACCGAAGGGACAGGGCGGGCCCACCGGCGAGCACGGTCAGCGCGGCAGCAAGACGCCGTCCGACGTCGGCGGGCGCGGCCAAGGCCAGGGCGGCCCGAGCGGCGACAGCGATGCGAAGGGCCCGCGCTATGGCGGTGAAGGCTCCAAGCCGGCCGCCGGCACCCAGGGCGGCAAGCCAGTCTGGGCGCAGGAAGGTGTCCCGTCCGACCTCGAGCTCGGGCGCCTGAGCGTGGTGCGCGCGCCCTCGCATGTGATCGACAGGTCGCTTGCGACCGCGTTGGCGGAACTTCAGCCCGCGTTTTATGACCAGGTCATGGCGATCGCCAGCAATGCCTCGCTCGACGAGGCGGCCAAGATCGCCGCGCTGCAGGCACTGATCAAGGACAACTTCGACAGCACGACGGTCGTGCGCATCGACTCGCCGCTCGAGAACCTCGGTCTGTTCAAGGACCTGGTGCCCGACAGCACGATCGCGGCGGCCTCGAAGACCTACACGGCCAGCTCCGTCGACCAGTTCGTGTTGCTCGCTGCGGTGTTCATCGGCAGCGCGTCCGACAAGACGATCCCGGTGACCACGGCTACGGTCGATGCGATCACCAAGATCATGGACCTCACCCTGCCGGCCGGCGTCACGTCCGACACGATCGCGACCTATGCGGAAGCGGTTCGGCAGGCGATCGCCGAAGCGCACGGCTAATCGGCCGCTAATGGTGCCGGGCGAGCGATCGCCCGGCATCGCATAGAAAGCAGCAGTCACACATAGAACCAACGCGCAAAATGAAAACCGCAACGAAGCACACCGCAACCGCACTTGCAGCCGCGGTCATCGCGATCGGGGGCGCCTCGCTCGCACTCGAGCGCGCAGCCGCCCCGGCCTTCCCCGGCTGGATCGCCGGGGCCTACGCTCAGGAACATACCGGCGGGTCCGGCGGCAGCGGCGGCGAATCGGGGGGCGAGACCGGCGGGCATGACAGCGGCGGCGAATCCGGTGGCCACGGCGGCGGACACGGGATGGGCGGTGGCGGCCACGATGCGGGTGGAGAAACCGGCGGCGAAGAAGCAAAGGGCCACGGCACACGCTACCAGCACCAGGGTCACGGCTCCGGCCGGCACGGCAGCACCTCGTCGCACGAATCGGGCGGCGACCGCTTCGGCGGCGGCACCGGCCTGCGCGGCAACGCCCAGGTGCCCGAAGGCGTCGGACGCTACGGTGCGGGTATCTCGGCTTCGGCCAGCTCCGACGTGGGACGCTTCCGTTACTGGGGCGGCTGGACGCTGCCGAGCGATCCGAACGAGCCGGGCATCGTCGAGCCCGCTCTCGCCACGACCGAGCTGACGCCCGGCCCGGGCGGCGGGCCGTCGGTGAACGCACGCAGCACGCTCGACACCTCGCCGCGCTGCGAAGGCGTCGGGCCGAGCATGCCGGCGGCACAGCAGCTCGGCGGCAGCAACCTGCTGCGGCTGAACGCGGCGCGCGCGCTGGTCGATCCGTCCGTCGCACAGAGCCGCAGGATCGCCTCGCCTTACCTCATGGCGAACCTGCAGGAGCAGCTGGTCAAGGGCACGCCCAGCACCGAGCTTGCGGGTACCTACCTCGGGCTGGTCGCGAAGGCCCCGGTGACGGCGGAAACGGTGAAGAAGGTCGGTTTCCGCCTCTGCGCCCGCATCAGCGACGCGGAAGCGAAGGAGATCGCCCGGGTCGCCGAGCAGCAGCGGACGGCGCTGGTCGCCGGGATGAAGGCGGGCGCAGGAGCCGCCAATGCCAAGCCACGCTAAGTCCCTCTCCGCGGCCGCGCTGCTCGTGGCCGTGCTCACGCTCGCATTGGATGCCGGCGCGCAGGGCCGCAACGGCGGCCCGGCCGGGTCTTCTGCCGGAACGGTGGGCGGGGGCGTGAGCGGTGCGGCGAATCGCGGCGGTGCGGGCGGCGTCAGCAACCCGAGCCCCGGCGGCGAGCCGGCTTCCACCGGCGGGCCCCAACAGAGCAGCGGGCCGCAGGGCACGCAGGCGTCGCGCCCCGGCTATCTCGGCGGGCGGGAAACCGTTCCCGTGATCCCGCCTCCCCTGCCGCCCGGGACAACGATCAACACCCTGGTGGTGAACCGGTACGGCGAATGTTCCGTGCAGGCCGGTGGTGCGAACATGGATCGGATCGAGACCGTGGCGCAGTACCTCTCGCATCCGCGGCGGGCGCAATCCAGCTCGACTGCGCGCTACCTGCTGGCGGATTTGCGGCAGGAATTGGCGAAGCCGCAGCCCGACCTGACCCTCGCCGGCACCTATCTCGGCATCGCCTCGGCGATGCCGGTCACTGCCGCGCTGGTCGCGGACGTAGGCAATTCGCTGTGCGCCCCCGTGTCGGAGCACGCCGCGCAAACCATCGCGCGCGTCGCCGAGGAGCAGCGGCGCAAGCTGAGGCGGGGCCGCTAGGTCCCGCTCCCTCAATCGAAAGTGGAGTGCATCATGAGCAAGCTCAAGTCGTTTGCCGCAGTCGTCCTGGCCGCGGCGCTTTCATTCCCGCTTCTCTCGCTCGCGCAGGATCGCGATCAGACGCGCGACCAGACGCGTGATCAGACACGCAGCACCATCTACGGCTCGCAGCTGATGACGCAGCAGGAGCGCGCCGAATACCGCGCGCGCATGCGCAGCCTGCGCACGGCGCAGGAGCGCGAGCGGTTCCGCCTCGAGCACCACGAGCGCATGCAGGAGCGCGCTCGCGCGCGCGGCATAACTCTTCCCGACGAGCCGCCTGCGCGCGGCGGACGCGGCATGGGTCCTGGCGGACAGGGCATGGGTCCCGGCGGCGGCGCGGGAGGACCCGGCGGGCGCTGACCTCCGGGCGGCGCGTTAGACTCCGTGCATGCCGGAGCGATCCGGCGCACGGAGAGTCAGCCGTATGACCGAACGTCGGCACCACAGCGTCAAGGCCTATCGCAACCAGCCATTTCTCAACAGCAAGGACGCGCGCGCGCTGCGCATCCTGGCCGAGTACCTCGAGCCGAAGAGCCGCTTCGAGTACCACAAGGTAGACGACACCATCGTCTTCATGGGCTCGGCGCGGATCAAGCCCCGCGAGCAGGCCGAGGCCGAGCTGCGCCAGGCGCAGCTGGGCGAAGGCGATCCCGAGCGCGCGCAGGCCGTGCTGCGCATGTCCGACTATTACGAGGCGGCGCGCGAGCTCGCGTTCCGGCTCACGGAATGGTCGAAGGGGCTCGATTCGAAGGAGCGCCGCTTCGTGGTCTGCACCGGCGGCGGGCCGGGCATCATGGAGGCGGCCAATCGCGGCGCCGCGGAGGCGCGCGGGATCAACGTCGGCCTGACGATCTCGATCCCGATCGAGGAGTTCGACAACCGCTACGTCACGCGCGAGCTCGCGTTTCACTTCCATTACTTCTTCATGCGCAAGTTCTGGTTCACCTACCTTGCGAAGGCGGTGATCGTGTTCCCCGGCGGCTTCGGCACGCTGGACGAGCTGTTCGAGCTGCTGACGCTGGTGCAGACGCGCAAGATGACCAAGCCGCTGCCGATCGTGCTGTTCGGCACGCGCTACTGGCGCGAGGTGATCAATTTCGACGCCCTGGTCGCGCACGGCACGATCGATGCCGAGGACGTCGGGCTGGTGCACCGCACCGACTCGGTGGACGACGCCTACGAGTGGATCGTCGCCCGCCTGAGCGAGGGCGCGATCGACCAACCGGGGGCGATCCTTTGAGGCGTGGCCCGCCTACGGAAACGCCGGAACGCGCGGCTCGGTGCCTTCCGGCTCGGCCTGCGGGTAGGCCTTCCTGATCCGTTCGGTGATCTCGTCGACACGCCCGGCCGACACGTCGGCGATCACGAGCAGCTGGCCGCGCTCGATCGCCTCCTGGAAAGCCTTCAGCCGCGTGCTGCCGACGTTCAGGCCGACCATGCCGCCCATGTAGACGCCCACGCCAACGCCGGCCAGCGAGCTCGCGAGCAGCACCGCGCCGCCCGCGACCACCAGCGCCGGCTCGACCACGAGCGCCACCAGCCCGCACAGGATGCCGGTGGCGCCGCCGATCGGCACGGCGCGCAGCATCGCGGGAATCACGTCGCTCTTCTGCAGGAAGGACGCCTCGGGCAGATCCTCGAGCGGCGCGCCGCGCTTGGCCACGACGTGGATGTGCTTCCACTCGACATGGGCGAGCAGCAGCTCGTCCACCACCTTCTTGCCGGTCTCGACGTCGGGTACCAGGAAATAGAGTCTGCGCATGCTGACCTCCATTCGGAGCTTATCGGGCGCCTTCGAAATTCTCGCGCCTCGCCATCCACCGCCGTTTGAGCTGCGTCAAGTATCCCTCCTGCGGCGCTCGCTAGCCTGTCGACATGAGCGCGCTCGCGGAAAAGGGCGGCGGGACATTCCACGGCATCAAGCTGCTGCTGTGCGAAAACCCCCTGCCGCCGCTGGAAGAAGCGATCGCGGCGGCGCAGGCGGAAGCCCCGCTCGGCAACTATTACACCGAGGCCTATTCGGCGCCGCTGCGCCGGCTGATCGCCGCGCAGCTCGGTGTGCCGGAACGGCTGGTGCACGTCAACGCCGGCTCGGAGCTGATCCTGCGCCAGCTGTTCGACCGCTTCGGTTCACGCGCGCATCTGCTGACGCCGACCTACGCCCTGTTTCCGGAAATCGCGCGCGCCTACACCGAGACCCGGCTATCCCCCGCCGAGGACTTCCGCTTCGACCTCAAGCGCTTGGTCGTTCCGCCCGGCACCACGCTCGTCGCCCTCGTCAACCCGAACAACCCCAACGGCGGGACCTTCGACATGGAACCGCTACCCCCGCTCCTGGAACGGTACCCCGACACCCTGTTCCTGGTCGACGAGGCATTCATCGGGCTCGCAGGCGAATCGGTCGCGCACCGGGTGCTGCACCATCGCAACCTGCTGGTCACGCGCACGCTGTCCAAGGCGCACAGCCTCGCGGGCTTCCGCGTCGGCTACGCGGTGCTGCCCGAGCCTATCGCCGACGACCTGAACCGGCACAACGACGCCTATCCGCTCGCCCGCCCCAGCCAGGCGGCGGCGCTCGCCACGCTGCAGAACGAGCACAGGATCCGCGCGCGGGGCGCGCAACTGCGCGCCTGGACCGAGGCGCTCGCCGCAGAGTTGCACGCGCTCGGCGTGCGCTGCCATCCGAGCGAAACCTATTTCTTCCTCGCCGACTTCGCGCCCCATGACGCGCACGTGCTGGCCGCGCGGCTGCTGGAGCGCGACATCCTCGTCAAGCCACTCGGCGACGCGCGCCTCGGCGCCGGCTACATGCGCGTGACCACCGCGCTGCCCGAGGACAACGCGCGCTTCGTCGCCGCGCTGCGGAAGCTATTGTGAGCGCGCACCGCGGCGGGGCCTGACTCAGGCCAGGTCGCCGGCGAGCGAGCGGCGCACGTTCTCGGGCACGGCCGCGACCGCGTGCGTGTAGGCCTCGTGGTCGGGGCCCGCCCCGATCGCGGCACCTTGCTTCGCCGCCGCGATCATCGCCGGGCTCAGCTCGAAGCGCATGAAGTGCACCGACGAGGTCTTGTCCTCGGTCGCGCGCTCCAGGTCCTCGTCGGCATCGTCGTACTCGAGCATGAAATGTGCTCGATGCGCAGCATCTCCTGCACCTGGTACTGCATGGTCAAACGGTCCTCGAAGTAGAGCGTCGCGTGCGGACCGATCGCCACCGTGCGGTCGCGCTTGTGCGCCATCACCTCGGCGCGAAACGCGTTGCGCGCCGCCGCGTACTGCTCGAGGCTCATCAGTTTCTCGGGGGTCAAAGCCGTCATGTTCGTTCCTCTCGTTATCGGGCCAGGTCGAAGCGGTCGGCGTTCATGACCTTGTCCCACGCCGCCACGAAGTCCTGCACGAACTTCTCCTTCGCGTCGGCGCTGCCGTAGACCTCGGCGATCGCCCGCAGCTGGGAGTTCGAGCCGAACACCAGGTCGACGCGGGTGCCGGTCCACTTGCGCTTGCCCGTCTTGCGGTCGCGTCCCTCGAACACGTCCTGCGCGTCCGAGACCGGCTTCCACTCCGTTCGCATGTCGAGCAGGTTGACGAAGAAGTCGTTGGAAAGCGTCTCCGGCTTGGAGGTGAAAACCCCGTGCTTCGCGCCGTTGACGTTGGTCCCCAGCATGCGCAAGCCGCCGACGAGCACCGTCATCTCGGGCGCCGTGAGCGTCAGGAGCTGCGCCTTGTCGACCAGCAGCTGCTCGGCGCCGACCGGGAACTTGCCGCCCAGGTAGTTGCGGAAGCCATCCGCCATCGGCTCGAGCACCTCGAACGACTCGACGTCCGTCTGGTCCTGCCTCGCATCCATGCGTCCGGGCTTGAATGGCACCTTCACGTTGACGCCGGCCTTCTTCGCTGCCTGCTCGACGCCCGCGCAGCCCGCGAGCGCGATGAGGTCGGCGAGCGACACCCTCTTGCCGCCCTTCGCCTTCTTGTTGAACGCCGCCTGAATGCCCTCGAGGACTTTCAGCACCTTGGCGAGCTTCGCCGGCTGGTTCACCGCCCAGTCCTTCTGCGGGGCGAGCCGGATGCGCGCGCCGTTGGCGCCGCCGCGCTTGTCGGAGCCGCGGAACGTGGAGGCCGATGCCCAGGCCGTCGACACCAGTTGCGACACCGAGAGCTTGGAAGCGAGGATCTTCTTCAGGTCGGCGACCTCCTTCTCGCCGATCAGCTTGTGGCTGACCGCGGGGACCGGGTCTTGCCAGATTAGCTTTTCCTTCGGCACTTCCGGTCCCAGGTAGCGGGCGCGCGGGCCCATGTCGCGATGCGTCAGCTTGAACCAGGCGCGCGCGAAGGCATCGGCGAAGGCCTGCGGGTCCTCGTAGAACCGCCGCGAGATCTTGCCGAACTCCGGATCGAAGCGCAGCGTCAGGTCCGTGGTCAGCATGGTCGGCTTGTTGAACTTGCCCTGGACGTGCGCGTCGGGAACGATTGCCGGCGCGTCCTTGGCAACCCATTGCTTGGCGCCGGCCGGCGACTTGACCTGCTCCCACTCGTACTTGAACAGGTTCTCGAAGAAGTTGTTGCTCCACAGCGCCGGAGTTTTGGTCCAGGTGACTTCGAGGCCGCTCGAGATCGTGTCGGCGCCGTGCCCCGAGCCGTAGTCGCTCGTCCAGCCTAGGCCCTGTGCTTCCAGCCGCGAGCCCTCCGGATCCGGGCCCTTATGCGATTCCAGGGCGGCGCCGTGGCATTTCCCGAAGGTGTGGCCGCCGGCGATCAGCGCCACGGTCTCCTCGTCGTTCATCGCCATGCGGCTAAAGGTGGCGCGGATGTCTTTGGCGGCGGCCATGTAGTCGCCGCTCGCGTTCGGGCCTTCCGGGTTGACGTAGATGAGGCCCATGTGGGTGGCGCCGAAAGGCCCCAGGTCCCGATCGCCGCTGAAGCGCTTGTCGGTGCCCAGCCACGCGATCTCCTCGCCCCAGTTCACGTCCTCGTCCGGCTCCCAGACGTCCGCACGGCCGCCGCCGAAGCCGAAGGTGCGGAAGCCCATCGACTCCAGCGCGACGTTGCCGGCGAGGATGATGAGGTCGGCCCAGGAGATTTTCCGGCCGTACTTCTGCTTGATCGGCCAGAGCAGGCGCCGCGCCTTGTCGAGGTTGACGTTGTCGGGCCAGCTGTCGAGGGGAGCGAAGCGCTGCTGGCCGCGGCCGCCGCCGCCGCGGCCGTCAGTGACGCGGTAGGTTCCGGCCGCGTGCCACGACATGCGGATGAAGAACGGGCCGTAGTGGCCGAAGTCCGCCGGCCACCAGTCCTGCGAGTCGGTCATCAGCTTCACCAGGTCCTTCTTCAGCGCCTTGAAGTCCAGGCTCTTGAATTCCTTCGTATAGTTGAAGCCCTTGTCCATCGGGTCGGACTTCCCGGAATGCTGGTGCAGCAGCTCCAGCCGCAGCTGGTTCGGCCACCAGTCGCGGTTGGTCCGGCCGACGCCGGCGATGTGGGTGAACGGGCATTTGCCTGCGTTCTTGTCGGCCTTGGCGTCCATGGTGATCTCCAATAGAAGTTGCAGGATTGATTCGACGGCAACCATTGGAGCGCGCCGCGCCCGATGTGTGAAATCGTTTAAATCACTCGGGCCCATTGGCACCCGCTATCGCGAGGCGCTCGCTAGGCCATCAGCGCCTTGTAGCGGATGCGGTGCGGCTTGTCGGCGTCGTCGCCGACGCGCTTGCGCCAGTCGGCGACGTAGTCGGTGAAGCTGCCCTCGAACCACACCGTGCGGCTGTCGCCCTCGAAGGCGAGGATGTGGGTTGCGACGCGGTCGAGAAACCAGCGGTCGTGCGAGATCACCACCGCGCAGCCCGGAAAGTCGAGCAGCGCGAGCTCGAGCGCGCGCAGCGTCTCGACGTCGAGGTCGTTGGTCGGCTCGTCGAGCAAGAGAAGATTACCGCCGCTCCTCAGCACCTTCGCCAGGTGCACGCGGTTGCGCTCGCCGCCCGAGAGGTCGCCGACGCGCTTTTGCTGGTCGGCGCCGCGGAAGTTGAAGCGCGCCACGTAGCCGCGGCTCGGAGTCGAATAGCTACCGACCTGGATCACGTCCGAGCCGTCGGAGATCTCCTCCCACACCGTCTTGTCCGGATCGAGGCTGTCGCGGCTCTGGTCGACGTAGGCGAGCTTGACCGTTTCGCCCACGCGCAGCGTGCCGGCGTCGGGCTTCTCCGTCCCCACCAGCATGCGGAAGAGCGTCGTCTTGCCCGCGCCGTTGGGGCCGATCACGCCGACAATGCCGCCGCGCGGCAGGTGGAACGACATGTCCTCGAACAGCAGCTTGTCGCCGAAGGACTTCTTCAGCCCCCCGGCCTCGATCACCAGGTCGCCCAGGTGCGGGCCCGGCGGGATGTAGATCTCGTTGGTCTCGTTGCGCTTCTGGAACTCCTGCGACGCGAGCTCCTCGAAGCGCGCCAGGCGCGCCTTCGACTTCGCCTGGCGCGCTTTCGGGTTGGAGCGCACCCACTCGAGCTCTTCCTTCATCGTCTTGATGCGTGCCGCCTCCTGTTTGGCCTCGATCTCGAGGCGCTGCTCCTTCTGCTCCAGCCACGACGAGTAGTTGCCCTCCCAGGGAATGCCGAAGCCGCGGTCGAGCTCGAGGATCCAGCCGGCGACGTTGTCGAGGAAGTAGCGGTCGTGGGTCACCGCCACCACCGTCCCCGGGAAGCGCTCGAGGTACTGCTCGAGCCACTGCACCGACAGCGCGTCGAGGTGGTTGGTCGGCTCGTCGAGCAGCAGCATGTCGGGCTCCGACAGCAGCAGCCGGCACAGCGCGACGCGCCTGCGCTCGCCGCCCGAGAGCTTGCTCACGTCCGCGTCCCACGGCGGCAGGCGCAGCGCGTCCGCCGCCACCTCTAGCGTGCGCCCGATCTCCCAACCGTTCGCGGCGTCGATCTTCGTCTGCAGTTCGCCCTGCTCCGCGAGCAGCCGATTCATCTCGTCGTCTTCCATCGGCTCGGCGAAGCGGTCGCTGATCGCGTTGAAGCGATCGACCAGCGCGATCGTCTCGCCTAGCCCCTCCTCGACGTTGCCGCGCACGTCCTTGTCCGGGTCGAGATGCGGCTCCTGCGGCAGGAAGCCGACCCGAAGGTTCGGCATCGGGATCGCTTCGCCCTCGATGTCCCTGTCCTCGCCCGCCATGATGCGCAGCAGGCTCGATTTCCCCGCGCCGTTCAGTCCCAGCACGCCGATCTTCGCGCCGGGAAAAAAATTGAGCGAGATGTTCTTCAGGATGACGCGCTTGGGCGGCACGACCTTGCCGACCCTGCGCATGGTGTAGACGTATTGGGCCATGGACGCATTTTACGGGATCGGCGGAGCGTGTATCCTTTAGCAGCAATGGCATTCGTCCAGGCTCCGCCGACCCTCGGCAACCAATATTCCGACGACCGAGTCCTGCGTGCCTATCTCGAGCGCACGCTCGGCATGGAAGCGCTAGGCTCGGTGCGCACCCAGCTCGATCGCATGGGAGCGCTCGCCGGCGGCGAGCTGTACGCGCAGCAGCTCGCCGAGCGCGAGCTCGAGCCGCAGCTGGTGCAGTGGGACGCCTGGAGCAACCGCGTCGACCGCATCGAGCTGACGCCGCTCTGGCGCCGCGCGGAGGAGATCGCGGCGCGCGAAGGCCTGATCGCGCTGCCGCACGAGGCGCCGCTCGACGCCCTCTCGCGCGTGCTCCAGTTCGCTCTGGTCTATCTCTTCACGCCCTCTACCGACGTCTACGCCTGCCCGCTCGCAATGACAGACGGCGCCGCGCGCACCCTCGCGGGCTCAGGCAACCGCGCGCTGATCGAGCGCGCGCTGCCGCACCTGGTCAGCCGCGATCCGGCGCAGTTCTGGACCAGCGGCCAGTGGATGACCGAGCCGATCGGCGGCTCGGACGTTGGCCTCGCCGAGGCCGAGGCGCGCTTCACCCCGGGCGAAGGCTGGCGGCTGTACGGGCGCAAGTGGTTCACCTCCGCGATCAGCTCGCAGATGGCCCTGACGCTCGCGCGCCCGGCCGACAACCCGCCCGGCGGCAAAGGCCTGGCGATGTTCTATCTGGAGACGCGCGACCCCGAGGGGCGGCCTAACAACCTGAGCGTCGACCGGCTCAAGGACAAGCTCGGCACGCGCAAGGTGCCCACCGCGGAGCTGACGCTGGACGGCGTGCCGGCGATCCCGGTGGCGGAGCTCGGCAACGGCGTGCGCGCGATCAGCACCGTGCTCAACATCACCCGCGTCTGGAACGCAGTCTCGGCAATATCGTACATGCGCCGCGGGCTGGCGCTCGCGCGCGATTACGCCGGCCGCCGCATCGCCTTCGGCGCCCCGCTGTCGCGCAAGGCGCTGCACGCGGACACCCTCGCCGGACTGCAGGCCGAGTTCGAGGCAGCCTTCCAGCTCACCTTCTTCGTGGTGGAGCTGCTCGGACGCGCCGAGTGCGGCGCAGCCGGCGAAGCGCAGCACGCGCTGCTGCGCATCCTCACCCCGGTGGCCAAGCTGACCACCGGCCGCCAGTCGGTCGCGGTGCTGTCGGAAGTGCTGGAAGCCTTCGGCGGCGCCGGCTACGTCGAGGACACCGGCTTGCCGATGCTGCTGCGCGACGCGCAGGTGTTCCCGATCTGGGAAGGCACCACCAACGTGCTCGCGCTCGACACCGTGCGCGCGATCGCACCGAGCGGGCTCGCGCCGTGGCGGCGCGAGATCCACGCCATCCTCGCCGAGGCGCGCGAGCCCCAGCTGCTCGCGCTATCGGCGCGCCTCGAGGCGGCAGGCGAAGCGGCCGAGACCTGGCTGGCGCAGAATGCCGGGCGCGACCAGGCCGCGCTCGAGGCCGGGGCGCGCCGCTTCGCGCTCACGCTGGGACGCGTCACCGCCGCCGCGCTGCTCGCGCGCCAGGCGCAGTGGTCGCTCGACCACCGCCAGGATCCCGCGCCGCGCGCGGCCGCGTTGCGCTTCGGCGCCGCCGGCGTGAACCTGCTGCAGGATTTCGACCCCGAGCTCGCGCGCCTGCTCGCCGACAGATGACGCGCCGACGCGCCCGCGCCCGCGCGCGAACCGCGGTGTCGGCTGCGCTGCTGCTGGCGGCCCTGCCTCCCGCCTGCGCGAGCGCCGCGAAAGCCGAGCCCGTCGTCGTCGTGAAGCACCACGGCGCTACCTTCACGGTCAGCTTCGACGCGGTGGTGAACGCGCCGCTGCGCAGGGTCTACACGGTGCTGACGGACTTCCCCGCGCTGCCCGCCCTCAACCCGGCCATCGTCGCAGTGAGCGTGCACGCTGCGCCCGGCGGGCGCGGGATACGCGTGCGCAGCGTGCTGAAGTCGTGCATCTGGTTCTTCTGCCGCAAGGTGGTCCAGGTCGAGGACGTCGTCGAGCCCGACGCGCATACCATCGAAGCCCGCATCGTCCCGGGGCGCGGCGATTTCAAGCGCGGCTGGAGCGACTGGCGGCTGACGGCGCGGGGCGGCAAGACGCAGCTGCACTACGAGGCGAGCCGCGTGCCGGACTTCTGGATTCCGCCCCTGATCGGACCGTGGGCGGTCGAGCACAGCCTGCGCATGCAGCTCAAGGCCAGCATCCCCGTGTTACAGCGCCTCGCAGCTACTGTCCGCCCGGGCGCGAACGCAGCAGGATTGCGATCCCGATCGCGAGCGGGATCAAAGGCCAGAGCTTCCACAGCTGGCGCAGGGTCTCCTTGTCCACCAGCCCGAAATTGGCGAGCAGGCCGACCACGCCCACCAGGATCAGCACGATCGCGCCGAAGCGCCCGCCCCGTCCGTGTCTGCTCATGACGGCCCTCCTTTCGACTCGATCAGTCTAACAAGCGCCCAGAGTGCGCGGTTCGCCGGCACTGCGATGCCGAGCGCGTCGCCGCGCCCGACCACATAGCCGTTCAGATGGTCGATCTCGGTCGGGCGCCCGCGCTGCAGGTCCTGCGCGGTGGACGAATACTGGGTCGGCATCCATTCGGCGATGCGGTACACGCTGTCGACCAGCTCGGGCGCGGTGCGAACGCCGCTGGCCTTCGCGACCGCGAGCGTTTCGGCGACCACGTCGCGCATTACCTCCTTCACGCCGGCGCCGCGGATCATCTCTCCGTAGGGCAGCCGCGAGATCGCCGAGATCGCGTTGTAGGCGCAGTTCACCACAAGCTTGGCCCAGAGCTCGCCCGCGACGTTGTCCGAGATCGTCACCTGCACGCCGGCCGCGGCGAACCAGCGCTGCACGTCAGCCATAGCCCCGGCGAGCGCGGCCGAGGGCGCGCCGTCAAGTGCGCCGATCACCAGCTCGCCGCGGCCGTGGTGCTTCAGGTGCCCCGGCCCCGCCATCTCGGTCGCGACGTAGACGACCGCCGGAATCACGGTTTGCGAGATTGCGGCCCGGATGCGCTCGGTGTTGTCGACCCCGTTCTGTAGGTTCAGCACGATGCTGCCGGGATCCAGGAACGGCGCGATCTGCGCCGCGCCCTGCGCGGTGTCGGTCGACTTGACGCAGAACAGCACCAGCTTCGCGCCGCGCACGGCCTCGGGCCCGGTGCTCGCGGCGACGCGAATGTGCTCGTCGAACTGCAAGCCCTCGAAATGAAGGCCGGTCTTGCGGATCGCCTCGACGTGCGCCGGTCTGCCGATCAACGTGACGTCGTGTCCGGCGCGCGCCAGCATGCCGCCGTAAAAGCAGCCGACCGCGCCCGCGCCGAAAACGGCCACCCTGACGCGGTCGGACTCCATCCCCCGCCGCGCCCGGCGCTAGCGGCGCCGGCGAGACTTCTTGAAGGCTCCCCTGCCCGGCCTGCCGCCGCCGGACGACTGAGGCCCGCGGCCGCCCTGGTCGTGGCGGCGTCCGCCGTCGCCCTGCGGGGCCGACGCACGGTTGCCCGGCGCCAGCGTGATCTCGAGCTCGATGATCTCGTCCCACACCGCATCGCTACGGTCGCGCTCGGGGATCGCCAGGAGCTCGCGCAGGCGCGGCTGGCGCGCCTTCTGCTCGGCCTTCTGCGCCTCCTGCTCGGCGTTGGGCTGCGCGGCGGTAGGTTGCGCGGCGCTCGGCTGCCCGTCGTCGGGCTTCTCGGTATCGGGTTGCTCTGAGTTCATGCCCGTATTATCGCCCAGACCGGGGGCGGGTCGCTACGATTACGCCCATAAGGATGGACGCGATCCCGGCCGCGTGGAAGCCATGGAACCCCTCGCCCAGGAAGATTATCGCCAGCCCGGTCCCGAACGCGGGCACCAGGTGAAGGGTGAATCCGGCCGTGTTGGCGCCGACGATCGCGACGCCGCGGTTCCAGCAGATGTATGCGCCCAGAGAAGCGAAGAGCGCAAGGTACAGCACGCCGGCGCCCTGGGCCGGGGTCGGCCAGCGCGGTGGTGCCTCCAGCGCGTGCCAGACGACGAACGGCGCGAGCATCGTGATCCCGATCAGCGTGATCAGGAACAGCAGCGCGGTCCCGCCCAGCTCGGGCGGGCGGCGCCGCAGCAGCACCGAGTACAGGCCCCAAACCAGCATCGCGAGCAGGATCCAGCCGTCGCCCGGATGGATGTCTAGGCTCAGTAGGCTGTGTACGTCGCCGTGCGAGAGGATGATCAGGATCCCGGCCACGGAAATCAGCATGCCAACGCTCTGGCGGGGCGTGGCGCGCTCGCGCTCGATCGCCCACGAGCAGAGCAGAATGAATAGGGGGGCGGAGGAACCCAGCAGCACGCCGTTGACCGCGGTGGTCGTGCGCAGCCCGACGTAGATCAGGGTGTTGAACAGGGCGACGCCCGTCAGTCCCAGCAACGCGAGCACCCAGGCGCTGCGCCGGATCGCGGCGCGCGCGGCGTACACCTCGCGCCAGGCGAACGGCGCGAGCACCGCAGCCGCGCCGGCCCAGCGCAGGAAATTCAGCGTCACCGGATCGAATGCGTCGCGCAGCACGCGCCCCGCAATCCAGTTTCCGGCCCAGAAAAAGCACGCGAGCGCGAGCAGCAGGAGCGCGAAGGCGCGCGTCGGGGCGAAATTCATGGAGACGCGAGCGTGCCATAATTCGCCGCACCATGCAGCGCACCCTGATCGCCGCCGAATGAAGATCTCGATCCTCGACGACTACCACGACACCGTCCGCACGCTGCCGTGCTTCCGCAAGCTCGCCGGGCACGAGGTCGAGATCTGGAACGACCACGCGCAGGACGTCGACGCGCTCGCCGAGCGGCTGCGCGACACCGAGGCGCTGGTGCTGATCCGCGAGCGCACCGAAATCCGGGCGCCGCTGATCGAGCGGCTCGGCAGGCTGCGCCTGATCAGCCAGCGCAGCGTCTATCCGCACATCGACGTCGAAGCCTGCACCAAGCGCGGCATCGTCGTCTCCTCAAGCCAGCATCCGGGCACGCCGTCCTATGCCGCCGCCGAGCTGACCTGGGCACTGGTGCTCGCGGCGATGCGCCAGATCCCGCAGCAGATGGCCGCGCTCAAGGCCGGCAAGTGGCAGATCGGCGTCGGCCGCGGCCTGCGCGGCAAGACGCTCGGGATCTACGGTTACGGCCGCATCGGCAGCACAGTGGCGAGCTACGGCAAGGCCTTCGGCATGAAGGTCCTGGTGTGGGCGCGCGAGCATTCGCTCGAGCGCGCGCGCGCCGACGGCTGGGCCGCGGCGCGCGACAAGGAGACGTTCTTTTCCGCCTGCGACGTGCTCTCGCTGCACATGCGGCTGGTCGACGCGACGCGCAGCATCGTCACCGCGTCCGACCTGGCGCGCATGAAAACGACCGCGTTGCTGGTCAACACCAGCCGCGCGCCGCTGATCGCGCCCGGCGCGCTGCTCGAAGCGCTGCAGGCGGGGCGCCCCGGCATGGCGGCGGTCGACGTCTACGAGAAGGAGCCGGTGCTAGATACGGACTACCCGCTGTTCGCGCTCGACAACGTCGTCTGCACCCCTCACATCGGCTACGTTTCGCACGACGAGTACGAGATCCAGTTCAGCGACATCTTCGACCAGATCCTCGCCTACGCGGCGGGCAAGCCGGTCAACGTCGTGAATCCGGAAGCGCTCAAACCTCGCTGACGTCGACCCACAGATCGTGGATGTTGCAGTAGGTGACGGCGTATACGATGCCCCTGTAGCTGCCCAGATCGATGACCGAAGCCGGCTTCTTGTCCTTGCGCGGGTCATAGCGATGCTCCGCGAGAAACTTGAAGTCGGCGTCGAGAATCTCGTGCTTCACGATGTAGTGCTCGTAGGCGAGCATCGGGTGCCTGCTTTCGACGTGCAGCTGTACCTTGCCTCCGGTGAGCTGTTTCTCCGTGTGCGCGAGGTGCAGCCCGGCCACTTTCGCGTTCCAGCGGCCCCAGGCGTGGTCCGTTTGATAGAGTCCGCCGGCGTATTTCGAGGCAAGCGCGGATTCCATGGCCTTCGACAGCGCCATTCTCGGCAGGATCAGGCTTCCCGCGGCGCCGGCCAGCGACAGACGGATGAAAGTTCTTTTTTCCATGTCAGCTCCTCGAGGTGTGAGTTCGTAACGCCCCCCCGCGCCTGAGCTGGGACAAGCAGGACAACAGAAAGATTCCGCTTCGCGCCTAGTCGCCGAAGCCGAGCGTTTCGCCGACCGCCGGGACCGAGAGCCAGCCCTGCGCCAGGTCAGCGCGCTGCCAGGCTTCATGCAGCAACTGCGGCGGCTCGAGCAGGTCCTCGTCGGTCAGCTTGAAGGTGCCCCAGTGCATGGCGACGAAGCGCGCCGCGCCGAGCGCGGCGAACGCGCGCACCGCGTCGAACGGGTCCATGTGCTGCGGCTGCATGAACCAGCGCGGCGCGTAGGCGCCGATCGGCAGCATCGCGGCGTCGATCGCGCCGCACTTCTCGCCGATGAGCGAGAAACCGTCGAACCAGGCGGTGTCGCCGGAGTGGTACACGCGCAGCCCGCCGCGCTCGAGCACGTAGCCGCCCCACCAGGTCTCGTTGATGTCGAACAGCCCGCGCCGGCTCCAGTGCTCGGCGGGCACGAAGGTCACATCCACGCCCTCGATGCGCTCGCGTTGCCACCACGCCATCTCGACCACGCGGCGCAGCCCGGCGCGCTCGAACCAGCCTCCCAGCCCCTGCGGCACCACGTAAACCGGGTCCATTCCCAGCCGTTTCAGGGTCGGCGCATCCATGTGGTCGCGGTGATTGTGCGTCACCAGCACGAGATCGATCTTCGGCGGCAACGCCTGCCAGGCGAGCCCGGGTGCCACGTTGCGCGTGACCAGCCCGCCGGCGATCGTGCGCGACATCACGGGGTCGATCAACGCGCTCCTGCCGCCGAGCTGGACCAGGAAGCTCGCGTGGCCAATCCAGGTCAGCGCGTCGGACGTCGCCTTGCGCAGCGCCCTGCCGTCGTTCGCCGCGACCGGCACCGGAACTCCGGTCGCCGGCGAGGGCGGGCGCTTCTCGTCGTGGCAGCCGGCCTTCCACTTAAGGATCGTCGCCAGGCTCGCCGCGCGACTGTTGCCCGCCAGATTGGTGAACGGCATCGCGCGCCCTTGGCCCGCTCAGGCCAGCTCGGCCACGAAGCAGCTGCCGCCGCCCTCGCGCGCGATGCAGTGCGCATCGCCCCCGTGCCGGCGCGCGATCTGCCGCACCAGCGCGAGCCCGAGCCCGGCACCGGCGCCGTCCTTCGCCCCCGCGCGGCGGAAGAACGGCTCGAACACTCGTTCGCGCTCGGCCTCGGGCACGCCGGCGCCGCGGTCGCAGACCGCGATCTCGGCGCCGAGCACGCCGCGGCCGACCCGCACCTCGATCGGCGGCGCGCCGTGGCGCGCGGCATTCTCGAGCAGGTTGCGGATCAGCCGCCGCAGCAGGCGCGGGTCGCCGCGCAGGGCGACCGGCTCGCCGTGCAGCTCGGCGCCCGGGTAGCGGGCGCATTCCTCGGCCGCAAGCGCAAGGAGATCGACCTCCTCGTCGGCCTCGCGCGCGTGCACCGCGTCGAGCCGGCTGGCGAGCAGGATCTCGTCGATCAGGGCGTCGAGCTCGGCGATGTCCTGCTCGAGCTGTAGCTTGCGTTTCGGCTCAGCGCCCTCTTTCATCAGCTCGATCGCCATGCGGATCCGCGTCAGCGGCGTGCGCAATTCGTGCGAGGCGTTGGCGAGCAGCGTCTTATGCGCGGCGACCAGCTGCTCGATGCGCGCCGCGGCGCGGTTGAAGCTCTCCGCCAGCCGCGCCACCTCGTCTCCGCCCTCGACCTTGACCCGGGCCGCGAGGTCGCCGGCGCCGAGGGACTCGACGCCCGCCTGCAAGGTCTCCAGCCGCCGCGTCAGGCGCCGCACCACCGGATAGGCGCCGACAGCGACGCCGAGCGCGAGCATGGCGAGGGTGAAGAACAGCCCCCACGCCGGATGGCGGCGAGTGCGCGGAACCCGCGCCACCAGCCAGCGTCCGTCGGCGAGGTGCAGGGCCCAGGCCGGCGCACCGTCTCGGCGCCGCAGCCAGCCACTGTCGCGCCGCGACGACGCCGGCGGGGGCAGCGGATCGCCGACCCAGGCCAGCGCCGTATCGTCGGCGCCGAACAGCGTCACGTCCGCGTGCAGGCCGGCGGCGAGCCGCTCGAGCGCGCCCTGCTGCGCCGCCAGCGGCGCGCCCACCGGCGGCAGCGCGTTCTGCGCCAGCACGGCCGCCATCTCGCTCGCCGGCCGCACGATCCCGGTCTCGGCAAACTGGCGCCAGAGGAAGCCTGCGGCGAGCGCGAACGCCGCCAGGCTCGCGATCACCGCGAGGTAGATGCGAAGGTAGAGCCGGCGCATCAGTCCTGCGCCCTGGCGAACACGTAGCCCGCTCCGCGCACCGTGAGGATGCGGCGCGGGTGCTTCGGATCGTCCTCCAGCGCCTGGCGGATGCGCGAGACGTGGACGTCGATCGAGCGGTCGAATGCTTCGAGCGGCTCGCCCTTCACACGGTCCATCAGGGCCTCGCGTGACATCACCCGGCCGGCGTTCTCCGCCAGTGTCAGCAACAGCGCGAACTGGTAGCCGGTGAGCGGGCGCTCGGCGCCGTCGAGCCGCAGCGCCCGCGCGGCGCGGTCGATTTCGACCCGGCCGAATCGCAGCACGTCGCCGCCGCCCGCGCCGCCGCGCCGACGCAGGATCGCGCGCAGCCGCGCCAGCAACTCGCGCGGCTCGAACGGCTTGGGCAGGTAGTCGTCGGCGCCGATCTCGAGCCCGACCACGCGGTCCATCGCGTCGCCGCGCGCGGTGAGCATCAGCACCGGGGTGTCGGCGCGCGCGCGCAGCCGGCGGCAGACCTCCAGCCCGTCGATGTCGGGCAGCGTCAGATCGAGCACCAGGGCGTCGAACGGCTCGCGCGCGAGCCGCTCCAGCCCCTCGTTGCCGCCCCCGGCCACGGACACGCGAAAGCCCGCCTGGCCGAGATATTCCGAAACCATCTCGGCCAGGCGGGGATCGTCCTCGATCAGCAGGATGCGCGCGGCCACGCGCGCAGTTTACCTATCCTCGCCCGTGCCAGCCGCGGCCCCGCATGTGGCGAAAGCGCTCGGCGAGCTGCTTGCGCTGCAGCGGCGTGAGGACCTCGGCCGCGTCGGCGAGCGCCTCGGTCAGGCGCTTCGAGGCCCGTTCGGCAAGATCCATCTGCTCGGCGCGCAGCTTCTCGAACGCGGCGCGGTCGATATGGTCGCGGGTGAACAGGTCCATCGCCTGCAGGCGCGCCTCGCGCAGGCGCCTGCGCAGCGGCAGGAGGTCCTTGGCTGCGCTCCTGACGATCGGATCGAGCTTCTGCTTCTGCGCCTCGGTGGCGTCGATCTCCACGTACAGGTGCTTGAGCATGCGGTCCAGGTGCTGGTCGAGCTGCGCGGGGTCGAGCGGCGCGCCGCCGTAGCCGCCGGGGCCGCCCCGGCCGCGCGCGAAGGCTCCCAGGCCGAGCCCGGCCAGCCCGGCGAAGGCGCCGGCCATCGCCGCCCGCCGGAAGAACCGCCGCCGCGGCTGTTGCTGTTCGTTTGCTTGCATGATTGCTCCTTGGTTGTTGCGACGTCCGCAGTGTGCACTCTGACCGTTAGCCGGCCGTCTCCGGCGCGTAAAGTTAAGTAAACGCGGCCCCGAGGTGCGCAATGAAACGGCAGCAGGAAAAGTCCGATGGATTGCTGTCGAAGTCGCCCCGCGAGATCATGCGCGTGCTCGAGGCGCTCAAGGACCGCGGCGAAACGATCACCGCGAAGCTCGAAGGCGGAAAGACCTTCTCGTCGCGCCTGCTGTGGATCGACCCCGAACTGCAGGGCATCGCGGTGGCGCCCAGCGCCGACCCTGCGGCCAACGCCGCGCTGCTCGCGCGGCCGCGCTGCGACTTCGTTTGCCGCCTGGCGGACTGGCACGTCGAGTTCGTCGCCGCGGAGCCGCGCCCGGTTCGACTCGACGGGAAGACCGCGATCCGGCTGCGCTTTCCCGAGGTCATTGCCGGGCGCCAGCGCAGGTCGAAGGAACGCACCGCGCCCAAGGCGGGCCTGCCGTTACGCTGCCTCGCCGACGCCGAAGGCGTGATGTCCTTCAACGCGCACGTCATCGACATCAGCCCGGCCGGGCTCGGCTTTCTGGTCTACCGCTCCGAGATCACGCTCGAGCCAGGCACCCTGCTCAAAGGCTGCCTGATCGAGCATCCCGCGATCGGCCGCGTTCGCGTCGACATGGAGGTGCGGTATTCGGAACCGGTGGTGCTCAAGAACGGGCGCCGGGCGTGGCGCTCGGGCTGCCGCTTCGTCGATCCGGGCGATACCCTGAGGGAGCTGGTTCGCCGGGTCACCGGCACGGCGCTGGACGACGAGGCATAATTTCCTTCCTTCCTCACGCTAGTGGAGTCCGCCATGCGGTTCCTGCTCGCCACTGCATTGTTCGGTCTCGCCCTGGCCGGCCCCGCGCTGGCGCAGGACAAGCCGCAGCGCCTGCTGATCCAGATCAGCGACGAAAACCCGAAGGTGTGGGGTCTCGCCCTCGCCAATGCGCGCAATGTGCGCCACGACCTCGGGCCCGACAAGGTGGAGATCGAGATCGTCGTCTACGGGCCGGCGATCCGCATGCTGGAGATGGAATCCGATTGGCGCGACCGCGTCACGCAGGTTATCGACGAGGGCATCCGCGTGATCGCCTGCGAAAACACCATGACCAGCATGAAGCTCACGCGCGACGACATGCTGGGCGGCGTCGAGTTCGTCAAGACGGGCCTCGCGCACATCATGAAGCGTGAGCTCCAAGGCTGGGCCTACGCACGGCCATGACGCGCGTCCCTGAGTCACGGCCATGACGCGCTCCCCCGAGGCATGAAGACCGCGGTAGTCGTCGGCGCGCTCGGCGTCATCGGGCGCTACATCGTGGAGCGCCTCGCGGCGCTGCCCGACTGGCAGGTGGTCGGCCTCTCTCGCCGCCGGGGCGAGGATCGCGAGTGGGTGCGATACGTTCCGGTCGACCTGCTCGATCCCGCCGAAACCGGCGCCAGGCTGCGCGACCTGCTCGACGCGACGCACGTCTTCTACTGCGCGTTCCAGGCCGCCGCGGGCGCCGCCGCCGACTACGCCAGGAACGTCGCCGCCAACCGCGACATGCTGGCGAACTCGGTGTCCGCGCTGGAGGCGGCCGCGCCGGGTCTCGAGCGGGTCGTGCTGGTGACCGGGACCAAATACTACGGCTCGCACCTGGGCCCGTTCCGCACGCCGGCGCGCGAGGACGATCCGCGCCACCTCGGCCCCAACTACTACTTCGACCAGATCGACTGGCTGACCGGCTTCCAGCGCGGCAAGCGCTGGAGCTGGACCGAGTTGCGGCCGCAGACGCTGTGCGGCTTCGCGCCAGGCACCGCGATGAGCATCGTGCCGGTGATCGCGGTGTACGCGGCGATCTCGAAGGAACTCGGCCTGCCACTACGCTTCCCGGGCAAGCCGGGCGCCTGGCGCTCGATCTACCAGGTCACCGAATCGGCGCACATGGCCAACGCGGCGCTGTGGGCGGCGACCGAGCCGCGCTGCGTCAACCAGGCCTACAACGTGACCAACGGCGACTATTTCCGCTGGTGCAACCTGTGGCCGCGCATCGCCGAGGTGTTCGAAATGCCCTGGGCCGAGCCGCAGACGGTCTCGCTCGTGGCGCACATGGCCGACAAGGCTCCGCTATGGGAAGCAATGGTCCGGAAGCACGGGCTGCAACCTTTCGGCTTCGACGAGTTGGCGGCCTGGCCCTTCGGCGACTACGTGTTCGCCTGCGACTGGGACGTGATGTCGAGCGTCACCAAGTCGCGCCTGCACGGCTTTCACGATGTGGTCGATAGCGAGGAGATGTTCGTGCGCCTGCTCGCGCGCTTTCGCGCCGAGCGCATCGTCCCCTGAAGTGCTTCCCTTAGCTGCGCCTCAGGCGCGGATGTAGACCCAGCCCTGCTGCATGCGCTTGACGATTTCGTCGAGCGCCGTCGGCGCGAAGTGCACCCCGGGCAGCAACGTCACCTTGACGCCCTTCTCGCGCAGCCGATCCGCGGTCTGGTGGCAGGCGATGTAGGTCAGGTTCGGATACATCGCGCGCAGGCGCTCGAGCCGCTTCGAGTAGGTGGACTTGTCGGCGCGCAGGATGTCGAGGCCGGTCTGGTTGGCGACGATCTCGACCCGGACCTTGCGTCCGGCGGTGCGCGCATCGCGCAGGTAGTCCTCGACCTCCTCCAGCGCCGTATTGACTACCTCGCCGCGCGACGAGGCGACGTGAACCACGAGGCCGTTGGCCGCGACGCCGCGCAACGCGGCGGCGGCGCCGATCCGCTCGGTCGCGTCGTGCGTAAGCCAACCCGCCAGCGCGAACACCAGCGCGAGGCCGGCCACCCGCGCCCAGCCGCGGCGGTCCGCCGCAGGCGCCGTGCCGTGCGGACGCGCGGACGCGTAGGCGCTCTTAACCATGTCCTTCAACGTGCGCAGCTCGCACACCTGGCGCCGCAGCGCCTCGTCGTTGCCCATGCGCTCGACCAGCGCGGTCCAGTCGGCAGCGTCCAGCTGGCCGTCGACGAAGGCGTTCTGCATCTCGCGCGAGACTTCCCGCTCCTGGCTCATCGGATGCTCCTGATCTTGTTGTTCTGCGCGGCCGCGAATTCCATCAGCCGCTGCCGCAGCGCCTCGCGCGCGCGGCACAGCCGGCTCATCACGGTGCCGATCGGCACCGCGAGGATCTCGCCCACCTCGGCGTAGGAAAAGCCTTCCAGGTCGACCAGCGTCACGACCTGGCGCTGCCCCAGTGGCAGGCGGTCGATCTCCGCGCGCACGCGCGCCGCGAGCTGGCTGCTCACGCTCGCCGCTTCAGGCGTCTCCGCGTGCGAAGGCATCTCGTCGTCGAGCGGCTCGAGCGGCGCCGAGCTGCGGTAGTGGTCCTTCAGGCAGTTGGCGAGGATCGCGCACAGCCAGCCCTTCAGCTTGGCCTGATCGCGCAACTGCGCGGCGCGGCCGAGACCGCGCAGCATCGTCTCCTGCACCAGGTCGTCGGACAGCGCCGCGTCGTGACACCAGGAATACGCCAGGCGGTACAACGGCTCGCGCTGGACCTCGACCCGGGCGCGGAACTGCGCCGATACCCCGAACAGACCCCGCATTCTCATGCCCCATGGACGTTGCAGGCGGCCAGTTTATTCCATGGAATAAATCCGGCCAGCTTTTCGTCACATACCTGTCGCGGGCGTCCCTTGCCCGCACAATCCATCAGAAAACAGAGAGGAGCTCCAATGAAACAGGTACTTGCAATACTCAGCATGCTCGCCGGTCTGGCCGGCTTCGCGTTCGCCCCTGCGGCCCTCGCGGCCGGCAAGACGACGATGCAGCACGCCGTCATCCAGGTCAGCGACGGCGACCCGCACAAGTGGAACCTCGCCCTCAACAACGCGCAGAACATGCAGCAGGCGCTGGGCAAGGACAACATCCAGATCGAGATCGTCGCCTACGGGCCCGGCCTCGGAATGTTCAAGGCCGATTCGAAGATCGCTCCCCGCATCAACGCCGCGCTCGACCACAACGTCCAGCTGTCCGCCTGCGGCAATACGATGAAGAAGATGAAGGTCACCAAGGCCGACCTCGTCGGCGGCGTCGGCGTAGTCCCCGGCGGCGTGATCGAGATCATGAAGCGCCAGTCCGAAGGCTGGGCCTACATCCGGCCGTAACGACCGGGAGAACCGTCTTGAAGAGATTCGCCGCGGTTCTCTCGCTTGCCGCCGGCCTCAGTCTGGCCGGCGGCGGCCTGCCTGGAGCCCACGCGGCCGCCGGCGCGGTGTCGAGCGCGCACGGCCATTACAAGCTCGTGATCCAGGTCACCGAGAATAATCCGGAGACTTGGCACCTCGCGCTCGTCAACGCGCTGCTGTTCAAGCGCAACGTTGGCAAGGGAAATTCGGAGATCGAGATCGTCGCCATCGGGCCGGGCCTCAACATGCTAAAGAGCGAGTCCAAGGCCACGGCCAGCGTCGAGCAGGCGCTCGATCAGAGCATCGACGTCGTCGCCTGCGGCGAGACGATGCACGCGATGAAGCTCGGCAAGGACGACCTGATCGGCGGGGTGCGCGTCGTGCCGGGCGGCCTGATCGAGATCGCCAACCGCGAGCGCGAGGGCTGGATCTACTACCGGCCCTGACGCCCGGCCAGAGGCGTCGCGCTCAGGAAACGAACGCGGCGGGCACCGGCGCCTCGCCGACGGCGTGGCGCAGCACCGCCCAGTGCATCGCCTCGTCGCCGAGGATGCTCGCCGCCGCTTTCGCCAGGTCGCGGTTGCCGAACAGCGGCACCGCGCCCAGGTAGGCGCTGACGGCGCCCTTCTCCAGGCTCGCGGCGAACCTCAGCACGTCGGCCTGCGTCTTCAGGGTGGAGGTCGGAAAATCGTAGTGCCGCTTTGCCGCGACCGGCCGGCCGCCCAGCTTTTCCACGGTGCTCGCGAGCACGCCCGCGTGCGCCTTGTGATGGCCCTGGAACTCGACCGCCAGCGCGAGCACCGGCTTTTGCAGCAACCCGCTCTCGGCGCCGACCTGGTAGGCGGCGACCGCCTCCAGCTCGGCCGCCAGCGCGGCGTTGAGAATGTTCACGTCGGCGGCCTGCGCGCCGCCGGCCGTCTTCGCCAGCGCCTCGCGCCCCGCGAGCAGCGCCACCGCCGCGCCCGACAGCAGCAGGCCGGACTTGCCGAGAAAGGCGCGCCGGGCGGCGTGCGGGCTTTGCATAGCGAAAAAGGACATTGCGTTCTCCGTTGGTGGGTCAGGGAAGTTCGGTTGCGAGGCGCGCCAGCACCGTCGCCACGATCCGGTCGCAGCGCGCGCCGGCGAAGCCGAACGCGTCCTGCATGCCGAGGTCGAGCTCGGTCGCGAGCGCCTCGCGCAGCAGCGCGCGGGCGCGGAAGTAGCGCGTGCGCACGGTGGGCTCCGGGATGCCGAGCGCCGCGGCGGTCTCCTCCACCGTCAGCTCTTCGACCCCGCGCAGCACGAAGACGGCACGGAAGGAATCCGGCAAGGCGTCGATCCGGGCCTCGATCAGGCGCCGCGCCTGCGCCCGCGCGGCGGCGCGCTCGGGCTGCGCGTCGTTCGATTCGTCCATTACGGCGTCCTCGGGGTTCCGGCCGGGCTCGGCGCCGAACGGGATCACCTGGGCCCTGCGCGCGCGCTTGCGCAGCCGCCCCAGCGCTTCGTTGGCGACGATGCGCACCAGCCAGGTGGAAAGCGCGGCGTCGCCGCGGAACTCCGGCAGCGCGCGGTAGGCCTGCAGGTAGGCCTCCTGCAGCGCGTCCTCGGCTTCCGCGTCGTCGCGCAGGATCGCGCGCGCGGTGCGGAACAGCCGCTGGTTGTGGCTGCGCATGATCCGCGCGAAGGCTTCATGCTCCGCGCGCAGCGCGGCAGGGTTCGGGTTCGTGCTCATACGCGGCATTGGATGATGCGCCATCCCGCCGCGTTCCGCGGCCTCTGCGCGAACAGGGTTATTGCGATGCCCGCAATGCCTCGGCGCTGAGCATGATCACCTCGATTTCCTGAGTGATCTCCTCTTGGCGGTAGGCGTTGGCGCGGCGCGCGAGCTGGGCGGTGGTTTCGTCCAGGCGGCGCAGCGCGCTGTCCATGTGGTCGAGCCGGCGCCGGTTCTCGGCCAGCAGCGAAAGCGAGAACGCCCCTTGCAATGACATGAGCAGTGCCTGCTCGGCGAGCGCGGCGAAGAATTGCGCCGGCGGCAGCGTCAGCCGCGGCGGGTGGCCGCGCTCGCGCGACGGCTTGTCCGGCAGCGGCAGCGGCGCGATGACCCGCGCGACCGGCGCGGCGGACTCCGGGTCCTCGTACAGCACCGTGACGGCGAGCGGCGCGGCAGGCGCCTCGCGCTGCGCGCGCTCGAGCCAGGCCGCCACCCGCTCCAGCACTGCCGGCAGCTCCTCGGCCACGTTCGCGCCGGGCAGCACGTCGGCTTCGATCTCCTCGCCCAGGCGCTGCGCCAGGCGCGTGCCGATCAGCAGCAGGTGCTCGCCGCGGGCGCTCGCCGCGTCGGCCAGCGTCTGGTTGAAGTCGCCGCAGAATCCGCGCTCGGAACCGATCGCGATGCATACTCCGCGCTCCTGCGCCGCCGCCGCGGGCGGCGCGTAGAAGCGCGCGAAGTCGCCTGCCGCGCGCTCGATCGTCGCCATGGCGCGCCGCTGCTGCTCGAGCTGGCCTCCCAGCTTGCGCAGCTCGGTGAGCGCGATGTTCTTCATCGCCGAGAGAATGGCGCGCACTTCTCCATAGGCGTCCAGCCGCTGCTCGATCTGGTGGCGCCGGCTCATGCCTTGGCGCCTTGCGCGTCGGCGCCGAGCCAGGCGGCGACCGCCGCGCTCCAGGCTTCGCGCCGCTCGTCGAGGCCGGGCGCGCCCTGCGCGGCGCTCTCGAGCAGCCGTTGCAGGGCCTGTGCCAGCGCGCCCTGCTCGAGTCCGTCCAGCCGGCCGTCGTTGAAGGCGATCATCCAGGCCAGGTGGCATTCCGGCGCGATCGGGCTGAGCGGCTCCTGCTTGAGCACGTTGCGCAGCAGCCGGCCGCGCGCCAGGCGCGCGCGCAATCCCGCTTCCAGCCGCGAGCCGAAGCGCGAGAACACCTCGAGCTCGAGGAACTGCAGGTAATCGAGCTTCATCCGCGCGGCCTCGCGCTTGATCGCCTCGGGCTGCGCCTTGCCGCCGATGCGCGAGACCGAGCGCCGCACGTCGATCGCCGGCAGAACGCCGGAGGCGAACAGCTGGCGGTCGAAGTAGACCTGGCCGTCGGTGATCGAGATGAGGTTGGTCGGGATATAGGCCGCGATCTCGCCCTGCTCGGTCTCAACGATCGGCAGCGCCGTCATGCTGCCGCCGCCGTGGCTCGCATCGAGGCAGGTCGAGCGCTCGAGCAGCCGCGCATGAAGGTAGAACACATCCCCCGGGTAGGCCTCGCGCCCGGGCGGGCGGCGCAGCAGCAACGACAGCTCGCGGTAGATGCGCGCGTGGGTCGACAGGTCGTCGTAGACCACCAGCGCGTGCCGGCCGGCCTCCATCCAGGCCTCGGCGATCGCGCAGCCGGCGTAGGGCGCAAGGTACTTCAGGCCGGGCGGCGCGGTAGCCTCGGCCACCACCAGCGTGGTGTACTCGAGCGCCCCGAGCCGGCGCAGCGTCTCGACCACGAAAGCCACCGTGGAGCGCTTCTGGCCGATCAGCACGTACACGCAATTGACGCCGCGCCCCTTCTGGTTGAGCACCACGTCGAGCGCGAAGGTGGTCTTGCCGGTGCCGTTGTCGCCGATCAGGAGCTGGCGCTGACCGCGGCCGATCGGGATCATAGTGTCGGCGATCTTGTTGCCGGCGTACAGCGGCTGGTTGACGAACTCGCGCGCCAGGATCGGCGGCGAGGGCCCGTCGAGCGGCCGCCGCGCGGCGCATCGCGGCGCCGCGCCGCCGTCGAGCGGCATGCCGAGCGGGTCGACCATGCGCCCGAGCAGCGCGTCGCCCACGCCGAGCGCGAGCCGCTCGCCGGTGAGCATGGCCGCGGCGCCCGCGCGCAGCCCGCTCGCCTGCTCGAGCAGGATCGCGCCGATGCGCTCGCGCCCCAGGTGGAACACCAGCGCGGTGCTGCCGTCCTCGGTGCGCACCAGCTCGTCCATCGCCGCCGAGGGCAGGCCGTCGATCCAGACTACGCCGTCGCCGACCGACAGCACGCGGCCGCGCTCGGCCACGCGAAGCGCGAAGCGGTAGCCGCGCACCCGCGCCGCGCTTCGCTCGATCGCCGATGCCGTCGCGGCCTCAGCGGGCACCGCGCACTCCGCCGGAGAAGAAGCGCAGCTCGTCGCTCAGGTCGGCCTGCAGCAGCCAGGAGCCGAGCGCCACGCGCACGCCGCCGAGCAGCGATTCGTCGACCGCGTACTCCGCGCGGCACTCGACGCCGAGGCTCTGCGACAGCGCCTGCTCCAGGCGCGCGCGCGCGGCATCCGATAAGGGGCGCGCGCTTCGCACCGCGACGCTGCCGTCCGCGGTCCGCGCGGCCTCGGCGAGCGCGTCCAGCCTTTCCTTCGGCAGCCCGGCCAGATCGGCCGCAAGCAGCTCCACCAGGCGGGCGTCGAGCTCGGGACCTGAGACGCGCTCGAGCAGGCGTGCGGCGAAGGCCCCCGCCTGTTCGAGGGCGCGCTGCTCGTCGGCGCTGCGCCGCTCGAGCTCCTGCTTGGCCTGCAGCGCCACCTGGCGGGCGCGCTCCTGCTCGGCGGCGCGCGCTGTCTCGGCCAGCGCCCGCTCGCGCTGCGCCGCGAGCTCGGCCGCGAGCTTGCCCTTGGCCTCGGCGCGCTCGCGCTCCCAGCTCGCGAGCCGCTCCTCGACCTGCGTCTTGAGCGCGGCGGCCTCGTCGCGCGCCGTCCTGGCCTGCGCAAGCGACTTCTCGACCGCGGCGCGGCGCCGGTCGATGGCGGCCAGCACCGGCCTGTACAGGAAGCGGTGCAGGATCCAGACCAGGACCGCGAAGTTGATCAGCTCGAGGACGAAGCTGGTCAGATCGAGTTGCATGGCGTCACTTCAGCAGGTATTCGAGCAGGGGATTGCGGAACAGCACGATCAGCACGATCACCAGCACGTAGATCGCGAGCGACTCGATCATCGCCAGGCCGATGAAAAGCGTGCGGGTGATCGAGTTCTCCAGCTCGGGCTGGCGCGCGAGCGCGTCCAGCGCCTGCGAGATCGCGCGCCCCATCGCGATCGCCGGGCCGACCACCCCGATCGCGATCGCGAGCAGCGCCGCCGCGCTTGAAACGATGACGAGCCATCCTGTTGCAGTCATGTGCGGGACTCCTTCTTTTCCTTGGTCAGCTCCTGCGATTGAATGCCGCCCGCGATGTATACCAGCGCGAGCATTCCGAATATGTAGGCCTGCACCAGCGCCTCGATCACGTGCAACAACAGGATCGGCACCGGAACGAGGAACCCGGCCAGCAGCAGCACCATCAGCGCCGCCATCTCCAGGCTCGCCATATTGCCAAACAGGCGCACCGCCAGCGCGACGGTACGCGACAGCTCGCTCATGACGTGAAACGGGAACATGACCGGGTTGGGGGAGAGGTAGTGGCGCAGGTAGTTGCGCAGCCCGTCCGAGCGGATGCCGTACCAGTGCACCGAGAGGAACACCAGCAGCGCGAGCGCCGCGGTGAGCGAGAGGTCGCGCGTGGGCGAATGCAGCCCCGGCACGATGCCGAGCAGGTTGGCCGCCACCAGGAACACCCACAGCGTGCCGACGAACGGCAGCAGCATGCGCGGGCGCTGCGGAAACACCGCCGCGATCGCCGCCTCGAGCGCGAGCACCGCGCCCTCGAGCGCGCTCTGCAGCGTGCCCGGATCGTCGCGCAGGCGCCGGGTCGCCAGCGCGCTGAACACGCCGAGCACCAGCATGATGCCCCAGGTCGTGACCACCGTGACGCTGATGCCGAACGGCCCGAGGTGCAACAGCGCGAATTCCCCGCTTCCCATCAGCGCCGCTCCCGCACGAAGAGGTAGACGTTCACCGCGCCGATCGCCACCCCGAGCACGATCAGGCTGACGGTGAAGCGGATCGAGTAACCCGCGAACATGCCGTCGATCCAGCGTCCGAGGTAGGCGCCCGCCACCACCGGCACCACGAACATCAGCGCCAGGCTCCCCAGGTAAACGGTCTGCGCGATCAGCCGCGAACGCTCGCGCTCGGCCCGCTGCAGCCGCCCTGCCTCGCGCTCCACCGCCTTGCGCAGCTCCCTGCGCTCGCCTTCGGGCATCGGCTCAGGCCTCCTGCCAGTTCAGGCGCCACAGCCGGCGCATCATCTCGTGCTCGAGCCGGTTGACGCTCTGCTTAAGGCTCATGAGCGCCCGCTCTTCCGCCCGCAGCGTCTCCTCCACCGCCGCCGAAACGGTGCGGTAGTCGTCGCCCAGCACGAAGCGGCGCGTGCAAACGTAGAGCTCGCCGTCGGTGAAGTACGCCAGCCCGCCCGGCAGCGCGACGTAGCGCCGCGCGCCCGCCGCTGTTCGGATTCGTGCCAGGCCGAAGCCGAGCGCGGTCATCACGCGCTCGTGGCGCGCCATCAGGCCGAAGGCGCCCGAGGCGTCGCGCGCGACGAAGCACTCGACGTCGTCGAGCTTCACGTATTGGGTGCCCGACTGGAGATGCAGGATGAACGCCGTCACGACATCGCTCCCCGCATGTAGCACTTCTCCTCGGGCATCGCGTCGTGCTCGCCGGCGAGGAAGGCCTCGCAGTCGGCCAGCGTCTGCTCGAGCGGGACCGACACTCCCGGCATGCCGGTGTGTTCGGCGACGACGTGGAAGGGCTGGCTAAGGTAGCGCTGCAGGCGGCGCGCGCGCTGCACCACCTGCCGGTCGTCCTCCGAAAGCGCCTCCATGCCGAGCATGGCGATGATGTCCTGCAGCTCCGCGTAGCGCGCCAAGTGCTCGCGCACCGCACGCGCGACCTCGTAATGCCGGTCGCCGACCACCCGCCGGTCGAGCAGGTGGCTTTGCGACTGCAGCGGGTCGACCGCCGGGTAGATGCCGCGGCCCGTCTGCTCGCGCGACAGGATCACCAGCGTGTCCAGGTGCGCCAGGATCGCGCTCACCGCCGGGTCGGTCATGTCGTCGGCCGGCACGTACACCGCCTGCACCGCGGTGATGGTGCCGGTGCGGGTCGAGGCGATGCGCTCCTCGAGGTCGGCCACCTCGGTCAGCAGCGTCGGCTGATAACCGACTGTCGCCGGCATGCGCCCGAGCAGGCCCGAGATCTCGCTGCCCGCCTGCACGAAGCGGAACACGTTGTCCATCAGCACCAGCACTTCCTTGCCGAGCGTGTCGCGCAGGTACTCGGCGTAGGTCAGCGCGGTGGCGCCGGCGCGGAAGCGCACGCCGGGCGATTCGTCCATCTGGCCGAACACCAGCACCGTGCTCGGCAGCACCTTCGCGGCCTGCATCTCTCGCCAAAGCTCGTGCGCCTCGCGGATGCGCTCGCCCACCCCGGCGAACACCGACACGCCCTGGTGCAGCGACGCGATTGCGTGCATGAACTCCATGATCAGCACCGTCTTGCCCACCCCGGCGCCGCCGAACAGCCCGGTCTTGCCGCCCTGGACGAACGGGCACAGCAGGTCGATCACCTTGATTCCGGTCTCGAGGATCGCCTCGGGCCCCTTCACCTCGGCGAGCGGCGCCGGCGGCTCGGACACCGCGCGCAGCGTTTCGCGCGCGAGCGCGGGTCCGCCGTCCAGCGGCGCGCCGAACACGTCCAGCACCCGGCCCAGGCACTCCTGCGCGACCGGCACCCTGAGCGGCCCTCCGGTCGAGTACACCGCGCTGCCGCGGCGCAGCCCCGCGGTGGCGTGCAGCGCGACCGCGCGCAGGCGCTTCGCGTCGAGGTGGTGGCGCACCTCGAGCACGCATTCGCCGCCGTCGAGCTCGACCCGCAGCGCGTCGTGCATTCCGGGCAGCACGCCGCCGCAGGCGATGTCGACCACAGGACCTGATACCTCCTCGATGACGCCGACCGGCGCCGCAGAGGATTGCGCGTCGTTCATGGCCCGAGCCTAGGTCAGGCCCCGCAGGCGCTATTGATCTAGCGCAAAAACGCCACCCGCGCGCTCGGCGAGGGCGGCCTCGTACACCAGCCGCGCCGCGGCCGCGTCCTCCACCGCCTGGCCGAGCGACTTGAACACCACCGTCGATCCGGCCGGCGGCGGCGCGCGCCGGCCGAGGATCAACTCGCCGAGCTCTGCGTACACCTTCGCGCCGGACAGGATCACGTCGCCGGATTCCTTCAGCGCCGCCTCGCGGCTGTCGGCGACCACCACGTGCGCCATCGCGGCGTCGTCAAGCTCGCGCCAGCCGGGGCGCGGCGCGCCGACCGCGGCGACGAACGCGCCGGGCTTGAGCCAGGCGCCGCGCAGCACCGGCTGGGAGGCGTTGGTGACGGTGCAGACGATGTCAGCCCCGCGCACCGCTTGCTCCGCGCTCGCGCAGGCGACGCCGCCGGTGTCCTCGGCGCAGCGCCGCACGTTGTCCGGATTGCGGCTCCAGATGCGCAGCTCCGACACGGGCCGCACCTCGCGCAGCGCGGCCGCGTGGCTGCGCGCGAGCGCGCCGCTGCCGAGCAGCGCGACGACTTTCGCGCCCGGCGGCGCGAGCAGGTCCGCGCCGGCCGCCGACACCGCCGCGGTGCGCGCCTCGGTGAGCCAGGTCGCGTCGATCACCGCCAGCGTTCTGCCGGTCTCCGGATCCAGCAGGACCAGGGTGGCGAGCATCGTCGGCAGCCCGCGCGTGGCGTTCGCGGGAATCTGGGTGATCAGCTTGGTGATCAGCGCACCCTCGGTGAGCGCAGGTTTGACGAACAGCAGGCTGCCCGGCTGCGGCAGCTCCATCACGGTGCGCAGCGGCTGCACCGCCCTGCCCGCCGAGAAGCCCGCCAGCGCGCGTCGCATGGCCTCCAGAAGTGCGGCCGGCCGCAGCAGCCGCCGCACCGCTGCGTCGTCGAAGTGCAGCATTACGCGGCGCGGCGGCGGCGCGCGGCGCTCAGCCGCCGCTGCGCTTGGCCATGTCGCTCAGGGCGCGGATGAGGTCGATCGGCACGGGAAAGATGATCGTGTTGCTCTTGTCGCCGGCGATCTCGGTCAGGATCTGCAGGTACCTGAGCTGCATCGCCTCGGGTTGGGTGGCCAGCTTCGCCCCCGCCTGAATCAGCTTCTCGGCCGCCTGCTGCTCGCCTTCCGAATAGATGACTTTGGCGCGCCGTTCCCGCTCCGCCTCGGCTTGGCGCGCGATCGCCCGCACCATCGATTCGTTCAGGTCGACGTGCTTGATCTCGACGTTGGAGACCTTGATGCCCCAGGCATCGGTCTGCGTATCGAGCACGGTCTGGATGTCGAGGTTGAGCTTGTCGCGCTCGGCCAGCATCTCGTCGAGCTCGTGCTTGCCGAGCACCGCGCGCAGCGTGGTCTGCGCGAGCTGGCTCGTTGCGCCCATGAAGTCGACCACCTGAATCACGGCCTTTTCGGGGTCGACGACGCGGAAGTACACCACCGCGTTCACCTTGACCGAGACGTTGTCGCGCGAGATCACGTCCTGGCTCGGCACGTCGAGCACCAGCGTGCGCAGGTCCATGCGCACCATCTGCTGGATGCCGGGGATGACGATGATCAGGCCGGGGCCCTTCACTTTGTGGAAGCGCCCGAGCATGAAGATCACGCCGCGCTCGTACTCGCGCAGGATGCGCAGCGACGTGACCACCAGAATGATGACGACGATCAGCACGCCGTATCCGAAGTTGAAGCCGAATGGGAAAGGCATTGCTATCCTCCGTTGGAATTATTTTGTGCGGGCTCGACATTCAGCACGAGCCCGTCGATCGCGGTGACCCGCAGCCGCTGCCCCTTGGCCAGCGGCTGCGCGCTGCGTACCCTCCAGTTCTCGCTGTGCACCCGCGCCCAGCCCTCGCCGGCGAAGTCCTCCAGCGCGACGCCTGCCGCGCCGATCATTTCCTCGCGCCCGCTCACCACCGGCCGGACGCGGCCGCGGGCGAGCATGCCGACTACCAGGATCAGGAAGCCCGCGCTCGCCACCGCGATGCCGCCGATCAGCGCGTACGG
>Ga0210077_1000060_pt1 | contig 63208 bp, 57 predicted proteins | sample RushMan_CattailN_5_FD_185556 | JGI IMG/M metagenome (GOLD analysis project Ga0210077, IMG submission 185556) | Wetland microbial communities from San Francisco Bay, California, USA, that impact long-term carbon sequestration -... | ecosystem: Environmental > Aquatic > Marine > Wetlands ...
CGTGCTCGGGCTGGTGTTCTTCTCATGGCTGGAGGAGCGCTCGCTCGCCCGCACGCTGGGGCGGCGCACGGCCCGCGAGACCAAGGCGATGCGCTGGATCCGCAAGAAGCTCGGCGCCGATCTCGGCCGCCTGCCCCGCGTGCCCTGGCTGCTTAGCGCGGTGCTCCTGGGCATTCCGTTCGCGATGCTGCTGAGCGCCGCGCCGGCGATCGCCGTGATCCTGATCGCACTGTTGGTTGCGGCCCCCATCGCATTCGCGCGGCTCGACCGCTAGGTCAGCATCCAATCCGGGCCGCCCGCGCGGCGGTTCTATACTGCGCGCATGAGCACAAGGCGCGACTTCCTGCGTGCGCTCGCCGCGCTCGGTGCCGCCGCAGCAACGCCCTCCCGCGCCGCGGCCCCGCGCTTCGCGCGCAATCCGTTCGGCCTCGGCGTCGCGTCGGGCTATCCGAGCGAGGGCAACGCGGTGCTCTGGACCAGGCTGATCACGGATCTGACGCGCTACGACGGCGGGCTCGATCCGGTCGCCGTGCCGGTACGCTGGGAGGTCGCCTCGGACGAGGCGATGCGAAACATCGTCGCCTCGGGCGTTACGACGGCGGAACCCGAGTGGGCCCATTCGGTGCACGTCGAGCTCAAGGGGCTCGAGCCCGAGCGCTGGCATTGGTACCGTTTCATGGCGGGCGACGCGGTGAGCGCGACGGGCAGGCTGCGCATTGCCCCGCGGCGCGATGCGCCAGTCGGGCGGCTTCGCTTCGCCTTCGCGTCGTGCCAGCAGTACGAGCAGGGCTACTACGGCGCGTGGCGCCACGTCGTGCGAGACGACCCCGACCTGGTCCTGTTCCTGGGCGATTACATCTACGAGTCTTCCTGGGGTTTCCACCACGTTCGCAAGCAGAATCCAGGCGAGCCCTACACGCTCGACGAGTACCGCATGCGCTACGCCTGCTACAAGAGCGACCCCGACCTGCAGGCCGCGCACGCCGCCTGTGCCTGGTTATCGGTTTGGGACGACCACGAGGTCGACAACGACTATGCGGACGACCGCGGCGGCGACGGAACGACCGGCGCGCGCTTCCTCAAGCGCCGCGCGGCGGCCTATCGCGCCTATTACGAGCACATGCCCCTGCCCGCGCGCATGCGCCCCCACGGTCCGGACATGCGCATCTACACCCAGTTCGGCTGGGGCAGTCTGGCGCGGTTCTTTCTCGTCGATGACCGCCAGTACCGCGCTCATCAGGTCTGCCCGCGCTTCTGGGGCGGCAGCAACGTGATCAGCGACCGCGATTGCCCCGCCCGCGCCGACCCCGGCCGCAGCCTGCTCGGGCCCGCGCAGGAAGCCTGGCTGGCGCGCGCCTTCGGCGCCTCGCGCGCAAGCTGGAACGTCCTCGCGCAGCAAACGCTCATGGCGCGCTTCGGGGTCGGTCAGGGCAGCGCGCGGCGCTACTGGACCGACGGCTGGGACGGCTACCCGGCGTCCCGGCGCCGGCTGCTCGAGAGCATGACGGCTCTGCGGCTGGCGAACCCGGTCGTAATCGGGGGCGACGTGCACCACCACGCGGTGGCCGATCTCAAGACCGACTTCGACGATCCCGCCTCCCCGGTCATCGCGAGTGAGTTCTGCGGAACCTCGATCACCTCCCAGTCGCGCGCGCAGGATAAGCTCGACGCGGCGCGCGCGGACAATCCGCACGTCAAGCTCGCAGACGGCCGCTACCGCGGCTACGTCCGCATCGACGCCGAGCGCCGCAGGCTGAGCGCCGACCTGCGTGCGATGGTCAGCGTCAGCGAGCGCGACGCGGCCTGCGGCACGCTCGCGAGCTTTGTCGTCGAGGACGGCCGCCCCGGTCCCCAGCGCGCCTGAGGGCTAGCGGCAGCGCAGGTTGGCGCTCGGGTCCTCGATCGGCTTGGTGCAGTCCTGCTCGTTCACCTTGCGTCCCTCGAGAAGCCTGGGCGGATCCGGCTCGCTGCCCGAGCCGTACATCGCCCCGAGCACGCCGATCGCGATGACCGCCCCCGCCGCCGAGCCGCTGCGCACGTCGATTCCGACCCGCACGCCCGCGGGCCCGCCCTCGCCCGCCGATATCCGGGTGTGCGAGGCGCACCCGGCGATCAGCAACGAGAGCGCAAGGGCGAGGCGGCGCATGGCGGTGATTCCGGACATTTGACCCAAGTCAATGATACGTGGCGGACAGGGTTCAAGATGAGGGCAGATTCCACCCACTCCTGGAAAGCGCCATGGCCTACAAGACGATCCTGGTCCACCTCGACGCGGGCAAAGGCGTCGAATCGCGTCTCGACATCGCGTTCGCGCTGGCACAGAAATTCGACGCGCACCTGGTCGGCCTGTACGCGCTGAGCGTGACGCCGCTGCCGGGCTGGGCGATCGCGGAGACCGGCGAATTCATCGAGAAGCAGGAAGCCAAGGCGCGCGCGGCGCTGGCGGAGGCCGGCCGCAAGGTCTGGGACGACGCGGTACGGCGCAGCAATTGCTCGAAGTGCGAATGGCGCAGCTCGAGCGCAGACGCGCTGCAGGCGGTCACGCTGCACGCGCGCTACGCCGATCTGGTGATCGTCGGGCAGGACGATGGCAAGGGCACCACCGGCCTGACGCGCGAATTCGAACACCATCTGCTGCTCGAAGCCGGGCGCCCGGTGCTCGTCATCCCCTATGCGCGCGACAAGCGCGAGCTGGGCAACAAGGTGCTGATCGCCTGGAACGCGAGCCAGGAAGCCACGCGCGCGGTCACCGATTCACTGCCGTTCCTGCAAAACGCCAAGCAGGTGCAGGTCGCCGCCTTCAACGCCGGCCGCAAGGGTGGCATGCACGGCGAGGTTCCCGGGGCCGACATCGCTCTGTACCTCTCGCGCCACGGCGTGCGGGTCACCGTGTCCCAATACCAGGCCGACGATGTCGACGTCGGCAATCAGTTGCTCTCGCGCGCCGCCGACCTGGATTCGGACCTGATCGTCATGGGCGCCTACGGTCACTCGCGCATGTCGGAGCTGATTCTGGGCGGTGTGACCCGCACGCTGCTCGAGTCGATGACCGTTCCGGTGCTCTTGTCGCACTAGGCTGGCGAAGCGGCGCGCCTGAGACGATCGCGCACCGCCGCCCACGCGGGACCCTGCGGCGGCTCCTCGACCAGAATCTGCGCGCAACCCGCCGCGTCCAGCTCGCGCAGCGCGGCGTAGAGTCCGCGCGCGTAAGCCTCCGGCTCGCGCGGCAGCCGCAGCCAGCACGCGGCGCGCGCATCGGGACGCGAGAACGCGAGCACCGCGACGCCTTCCCGGGCTCGCTCGATCTCCGCATCGAGCGCATGCGAGGCGACGAGGCGCAGCGGCGTTCGCGGGGCGTAATGCCGCGCGAGGGACCCCGAAACCCGCGGGGCGGCGGCATCGGCCGCCTCGACCGGGTAGCCGAGCGCCTGCTCGAGCTCTGCGCAGGAGATCGCGCCCGGACGCAGAAGTACCGCATGCCCGCGCGAAAGATCGACGATGGCGGATTCGATCCCGACTGCGCTCGCACCGCCCTCGAGCACCAGCTCGACATCGTCGCCGAGGTCTTCGCGCACGTGGGCCGCGCAGGTCGGCGAGACGCGGCCGAAACGGTTGGCCGAGGGCGCCGCGACGCCGCTGAAGCGGCGCCCGCCCTCTTCGCCGCGGAACGCGCATAGCAGCGCCTGCGCGACCGGGTGAACGGGCACTCGCAGGCCCACCGTGTCCTGCCCGCCGGTGACGAAATCGCGTGCCCGGGACGAGCGCTTGAGAATCAGCGTGAGCGGTCCCGGCCAGAATCGCGCGGCGAGCCTGCCGGCGTCCTCGGGCACTTCGCGCGCCCACTCGAATGCGTCGTCGGCCGAGGCAAAGTGGACGATCACCGGGTGGTCCGGCGGACGCCGCTTCACCGCATAGAGCTTCTTCAGCGCGGCCTCGCTCGCGGCATCCGCCCCGAGCCCATAGACCGTTTCGGTCGGAAACGCGACCAGGCCTCCGGCGCGCAGGATTCCCGCCGCGCGCCGGATCTCGGCGCTCACAGCTTGAGCGGCGGGGCCTTGAGAACCGCCTCGGTCTGCCTGCGGCGGAAGTCCTCGAGCTTGCTCGCCATGCCCGCGTCGGAGAGCGCGAGCAGCGCCACGGCGAACAGCGCGGCGTTCGCGGCGCCCGCCTCGCCGATGGCGAAGGTCGCGACCGGAATGCCCTTGGGCATCTGCACCGTCGACAGCAACGAGTCGAGTCCCTGCAGGTGCTTGGAAGGCATCGGCACCCCGAGCACCGGCAGCGTAGTGTGCGCGGCGACCACGCCCGCCAGATGCGCCGCGCCGCCCGCGGCGGCGATGATCGCTTTCACGCCCCGCTTGGCGGCCCCGGCCGCCCATTCCGCTGCGGCATGCGGCGTGCGATGCGCCGACATCGCCCTCGCTTCGTAGGCCACGCCGAAGTCTTCGAGCATTTTCGCCGCCGCCTTCATGGTTTCCCAGTCCGACGTCGACCCCATCACGATTCCGATCATGCGAGCCCTCTCCCTGTGAGGCGCTCCAGCGCGTCCCGGTATTTTTCACTTGTCTTCGCGATCACGTCCGGCGGCAGCTTCGGCGCCGGCGGCGTCTTGTCCCAGTCGAGCGTCTCGAGGTAGTCGCGCACGAATTGCTTGTCGAACGAAGGCGGGCTGATGCCGACGCGGTAGGAATCCGCCGGCCAGAAGCGGGAAGAGTCCGCAGTGAGCGCCTCGTCGATCAGCACCAGCTTGCCCTGCTCATCGGTGCCGAACTCGAACTTGGTGTCGGCGATGATGATCCCCCTTCCCGCGGCGTAGTCTGCCGCCTCGCGGTAGAGCCGGATCGAGACTTCGCGCACCTGCTCGGCGAGCGGCCGGCCAATCAGCTTGACGACCTGCTCGAAGGAGATGTTCTCGTCGTGCCCCTCGACCGCTTTCGTGGCGGGGGTGAAGATCGGTTCCGGCAGCTTCTGTGCCTGCGCCAGGCCCTTGGGCAGATCGATGCCGCATACCTTGCCGCTCTTCTGGTAGTCCTTCCAGCCCGAGCCGATGAGATAGCCGCGCACGACCGCTTCGATGGGCAGCGCCTTGAGCTTCTTCACCACCACCGCGCGGCCCCGCACCTGCGCCTTTTCGGCTTCGTCCGCCACCACCGACTCCGGATCGATGCCGGTCAGGTGGTTGGGCACCACGTGCGCGAGCTTCTCGAACCAGAAGTTCGACATCTGGGTCAGCACCGCGCCCTTGTCGGGGATCGGGTCCGACAGCACCACGTCGAACGCCGACAGGCGGTCGCTCACCACGATCAGCATCTTGTCGTCGCCGACCGCGTAGATGTCACGCACCTTGCCGCGGCCGATGCGCGGCAGGCTCGCGATGCCGGACTCGAACAGGGGCGCGTTCACGCGGCCTCCTTCTCGAGCGAAGGTGCCCACTTGCCCTGGCAGGCGAGGCCGTTCATACGCGCCCGGTGGTGAAACGCCTTCTGCGCCGCGGCGACGTTCTGCGCGTGGCCGCTCCAGGCCTTGAGCGCCGGGTTCTGCAGTGCGCGCGAGTACGAGAACGTGAGCGGCCACGGCAGTCCCTTCATCGCGGCCATGGCGTTCAGGTGTGCGGTGGCCTCGACATCCGCCTGACCGCCGGAGAGGAACACCACTCCGGGCTGCGCTGCGGGTACGGTGCGCTTGAGCACGCGCACGGTGCGCTCGGCCACCTCGTCGACGCCGGCCTGCCGCGCGCAGTCCTTGCCCGAAACCACCATGCTCGCCTTGAGGATGGTGTGCTCGAACGAGACGTTGTGCGCCGCGAGCGCGGCGTAGGTCGCGCGCAGCGTCGCCTCGGTGACCTCCTCGCAGCGCTCTATCGTATGGTCGCCGTCCAGCAGCACCTCGGGCTCGATGATCGGCACGATCGAGGCCTCCTGGCACAGCGCGGCGTAGCGCGCCAGCGCATGCGCATTGGCGTACAGGCAGGTATGCGTCGGAATCCCGTCGCCGATCGTGATCACGGCGCGCCATTTCGCGAAGCGCGCGCCGAGCTTGAAGTATTCGGCCAGCCGCTCGCGCAGGCCGTCGAGCCCCTCGGTGACCTTCTCGCCGGGGCAAAGCGCAAGGTCCTTGGCGCCTTTATCGACCTTGATCCCGGGGATGATCCCCTTGCCGGCCAGGAACTGGGGAAACGCCACGCCGTCGCTCGTCTTCTGACGGATGGTCTCGTCGAACAGGATCACGCCGGAGACGTACTGCTCGATGCCCGGCGTGGCGAACAACAACCCCCGGTAGGCGCGCCGGTTCGGCTCCGTACTCTCGACGCCGACCGACTTGAAGCGCTTCTCGCAGGTGCCGCTCGATTCGTCGGCGGCAAGCAGGCCCCTGCCCGTCGCGACCATCGCGGCCGCGGTCTTGGAAAGCAATGCCTTGTCCATACGGATCCTCGGATGTGAAATACAGCACGGGACTGGAAGGGCGCGATTTTACAGCCGCGCCCCTCGGCGGCCAACCTTAAGCCTGATTTAAGACTGCCGGCCGATGCTCGGCCCTCCGCGCCGAATTCAGCGATAATGCGGCCCCCTGAAGCCGCAACGTGCGCGCTGCTATTCCATGATCCAAATCGAAAATCTGGTGAAATCGTTCGGCCCCAAGCGCGCGGTCGATGGCGTCACGTTCAACGTGGAGCGGGGCGAGGTGCTCGGCTTTCTGGGCCCGAACGGCGCCGGCAAATCGACCACCATGCGGATGATCACGGGCTTCATTCCCCCCAGCGAGGGCAAGGTCGCGGTCGGCGGCTACGACGTGGTCGAATCGCCGCTGCAAGTCAAGCGCCTGATCGGCTACCTGCCGGAGGCGGCCCCGGCTTACCCGGACATGACGGTGCACGGCTTCCTCGCCTTCGCCGCCGACATGCGCGGCCTGACCGGCGAGGCGAAGAGCAGGGCCATCGGCCGCGTGGTCGAACTGTGCTTCCTGTCGTCGGTGCTGCACCAGGGCATCGATACCTTGTCGAAGGGCTACAAGCACCGCACCTGCCTTGCGCAGGCCCTCATCCACGACCCGGAAGTGCTGGTGCTCGACGAGCCGACCGACGGCCTCGATCCGAACCAGAAGCACGAGGTCCGCAACCTGATTCGAGACCTCGGCCGCAGCAAGGCGGTCGTCTTCTCGACGCACATCCTCGAAGAGGTCGACGCCGCCTGTACCCGGGCGATCATCATCGACCGGGGCCGCATCGTGGCCAACGGCACGCCCGCAGAGCTGCGCGGAATGTCTGCGCTTGCAGGCGCGGTCACCGTCTCCGGAGAAGGCGTCAAGGCCGAAGCGCTCGCGTCCCTGGGCCGGGTCGAGCTGGTGGACGGCGCGTACCGCGTGTTTCCCGCGGACAAGTCCGCCGGCGGGGAGCTTGCGCGCGAGGTTGCGGCGCTCGCCACGCGAGAGGGATGGCGCCTGGAGGCGCTGCGCACCGAGGAAGGCCAGCTCGACGAAGTCTTCCGCAGCATCACGCTTCCCGATACGGTGAAGAAATGATGTCGTCCTGGAAGACCGTTCGCACCATCGCACACCGCGAGCTGACGAGCTATTTCTCCTCGCCCGTCGCCTACGTGTTCCTGGTCATTTTCCTGCTCCTGACGGGATTCTTCACTTTCACCGCCGGCGGCTTCTTCGAGCGCGGCGAGGCGAGTCTTGCGTCGTTCTTTGCCTGGCATCCGTGGCTCTACCTGGTGCTGGTGCCCGCGGTCGGCATGCGCCTGTGGTCGGAAGAGCGCCGCTCCGGCACGCTCGAGCTGCTGCTCACCATGCCGGTGACGACCTGGCAGGCGATCCTCGGCAAGTTCATCGCCTCGTGGGCTTTTCTCGCGCTCGCGCTCGCGCTCACCTTCCCCGTGGTCATCACGGTGAACGTGCTCGGGAGCCCCGACAACGGCGTCATCGCGACCGGCTACCTGGGGAGCCTGCTGCTCGCGGGGGCCTACCTTGCGGTCACCTGCATGACTTCGGCGATGACGCGAAACCAGGTGGTCGCGTTCATCATCAGCGTGCTGATCTGCCTGTTCCTCATCCTGTGCGGGTACAGTCCGGTAACCGATCTGCTGACCCGCTGGGCCAGCCCGGTGGTGGTCGACACCGTGGCCGCGTTCTCGGTGATGACCCATTTCAACGGCTTCCAGAAGGGCGTCATCGACTCCCGCGACCTGCTCTTCTTCTTCTCGGTGATCGGCTTCGCCCTGTTCGCGACGAGCGTGATCCTGCGCAGCCACCGGGCAGGCTAGCGTAATGAAAAAGACCGACAGCCTCGTCTACTCCGCGATCGGCCTGATCGCGCTGTTTCTGATTCTGGTCGCGACCAACTATCTCGCGAGCACCACGCCAGTCCGGTGGGACCTGACCGAGGGCAAGCTCTACACGCTCTCGGCCGGCACCAAGCAGCTGTTGCGGGACCTGAAGGCACCGGTGAAGATCAAGCTCTACGTATCACGCGGCGACGGCGTCCCGGTGCAGCTGCGGGCTTTCGGCAAGCGCGTCGAGGACGAGGTCGAGGAGCTCAAGTCGGCCGCGGGGAAGAACCTGGTGGTCGAGATCTATCACCCGCAGCCGGACTCGGAAGAGGAAGACGCTGCGCAGCTCGACGGGATCGAGGCGCAGCAGCTACCGAATGGAGATTCGTTCTACCTCGGCGCTTCGGTGAGCCGGCTCGACCGCAAGCAGACGATCCCGGTCATCTCGCCCCAGCGGGAGCCCCTGCTGGAATACGATCTCGTGCGCGCGATCGCGCAGGTCAGCACGACCAAGCAGCCCGTGATCGGAATCATGAGCGCAATGCCGGTGCTGGGCGAGGCCTACAATCCGATGACGCGCCAGCCCTCCGATCCATGGGTCCTGGCGAACGAGCTCAAGCGCGAATTCGACGTCAAGAGGGTCGACACGACCGCGACCGAGATTCCCAAGGATCTTAAGGTCCTGCTCGTCATCCATCCGCGCGACATCACCCCCCAGACCGAATACGCGATCGACCAGTTCGTGCTGCGGGGCGGCAAGCTGATCGCCTTCGTCGATCCATTCGCGTACTTCGACCAGACGCCGGGCGTGCCCGGTATGCCGCCCCAGGGCACGAGCTCCTCCCTGCCCGCATTGTTCAAGGCCTGGGGCGTGGAGATGAATACAAAGAAGGTGATCTCGGACCTGGTCTACGCCTCGGGCAGCGGCAAGCGGTACACGCCGACAGTGCTTTCGCTCAACAGCTCCGCCTTCAATCCTCACGACGTCGTGACCAGCCAGCTCCAAACCCTGCTGTATGTCTTCGGCGGCGTCTTCAAGGTCAAGCCGGTCCCCGGCCTCAAGATCACGGACCTGGTCAACAGCTCGCCGAACTCGATGCTGGTCGACGATTCGGTCGCGACCGCCTCGGGCGACGCGGCGACGAAGGACTTCCATCCGGGCGGCAAGTCCTGGCCGCTTGCGCTGCGCCTCACGGGGAAATTCAAGACTGCCTTCCCAGGCGGCCCTCCGCCCGCCCCCGGGGCCAAGGACGACAAGAACCACAAGGACGGCAAGGACGAAAAGGCGAAAGCTGCACCGCAGCTGACCGAGTCGGCGCACGAGAACTCCGTGATCCTGGTTGCCGACGCCGACATGCTCGACGACCCCGCTGCGGTCGACGTGCAAGACGTGTTCGGGCGCAAGGTCATCATTCCGTCCAACGGAAACCTCACTTTCGCGCTTGGCATGGTGGAGCAGTTCGCCGCCGGAAATGATCTGATTTCGCTGCGCAGCCGCGCGTCCGCATTCCGCCCCCTCACCGTGGTGCGCGAGCTCGAGGCCAACGCCCAGAGGCAATACCTGGGCAAGATTCAAGACCTCGAAGAAGAGATCAAGAGCACCACCGACAAGCTGCAGCAGCTGCAGAAGGCGCAGGGCGGAAGCGCCGCGTCGCAACAGATCCTGAGCGCCGAGCAGCAGGCCGAGCTGGACCGCTTCCGCAAGCGGGTCGCCGAGACCAAGATGCAGCTGAAGGAGGTGCGCAAGAACCTGCGCCACGACGCGGAGAGCCTGGTGTTCTGGACCAAAGTGACCAATATCGCGCTGATGCCGCTGCTGGTCGCGCTGTTCGGCCTCGGCATGGCGCTCGTGCGCAGAAGGAGGGCCGCGAGATGAACGCGCGCTTTGCCGCGATCTTCGTCCTGCTGCTGGTCCTGCTGGGCGGTGGCGCCCTGATCGTCTATGAGCAGCAGAACGCGGCGCAGCCCTCTGGCGCGGGGCTGCTTGGCCAGCCCCTGCTGAAAAACCTCGCCGCGGACAAGATCGCCGCAATCCAGATCGCCCAGTCAAAATCCGTTCTCACGCTCGATCACAAGGGCAAGCGCTGGGTCATCGACGAGCGCGGGGAATTCCCCGCCGATTTCGACAAGGTGCGCGCCTTCGTGCTGCAGGCGATCGAATTGAAGATCGGCCAAAGCGAGAAGATCGGGCCGCAGGACCGGGCGCGCCTGGACCTGCTCGAGCCCGACAAGGGCGAAGGTGCGGGTACACAGGTCGATTTCCTCGGCGCGGACGGCAAGACCCTTGCGCGCCTTCTGATCGGCAAGAAGTACTTCAAGCAGGCGCCGAGCGATCCCGCGACAGCCCAGGCCGACGGCCGCTTCGTGCGGCTGCCGGACTACCCGGGCACGGCCTACGTGGTGCCCGATCCCCTCACGCAAGCCACCGCCCGCAGCGCGGCGTGGATCGACAAGAGCGGGATCAGCGCCCAGAAGCTGAGGACGCTCGAGGTCCATCTCGCGGACGGCGAGCAGTGGAAGATCGAGCGCACTGGCGAAAACGCCGAATGGAAGCTCGTGGGCGCGAAGGCGGGTGAGAAAGTCGAAGTCACGAAGGCCAACGCGGCCTCCTATTCGCTTTCCGAGCTCGAGCTGGCCGACGTGGCGCCTCCCGGAACAACCGGGCAGGGCGCCGGCTTCGACAAGCCCACCGCGACGATCACCGCCACCACTCTGAGCGGACTCACTTACCATTTCACCGTCGGAAAGCTCGACGGCGCGAATTACTATCTCAGGTTCACGCGCCTCGGCGAGCCGGACAAGAAGGACGAGGCGCGCCTTGCTCTGGAGAAGGCGCTCGAGCCCTACACGCTCCTGGTCGCGAAGACCGAGCTCGACGACACCCTGATCAAACGCACCGATCTGCTGGAGAAGAAAAAGTAGCCGCGTGCGCGGTGTCCACCGGCTATCATAGGGGCCGGCTCACCAGGGAGTGCAACCCATGGCGACACAGGACACCAGGACCAAGGTGGTCATCCTGACCGGCACCTACCGCATAAAGGGCTACATCGACCTCGTCCCCGGCGCCCGCGTGACCGACTATCTGGTGGAGGCCAAGGACTTCATCGCCTTGACCGACGCCGAGGTGTGGGAACTGGAAGGACGGCAGGTCTTCTCGGCGCCGTTCATCAACGTCAGCCGCGAGCACATCGAGGTCGTCGCACCCGGGAGCTGAGCGTGCCAGCCGCCGCGTCCGCGAAGCCGACCTGCCAGGTCTGCGGGCGAACCACCAACCTGAGACGCGCGATCGTGGTCAGGCCCGCCGTGGTGAGCCTGATTCAACGCGAAGTGAAAGACTGGGACGAGAGCGGGTGGATCTGCCTGACGGACCTGCAGCGCTTCCAGCACGACTACGTCGAGCACCTGCTGGAGGACGAAAAGGGCGAGATCACCCAGCTCGAGCAGCAGGTGCTCGAGAGCCTGCGCGACCAGGAGATTCTGTCGCAGAATCCCGAGACCGAATTCGATGCCGGCCTGACACTCGGCCAACGCGCGGCCGACCGGATCGCCGACTTCGGCGGCAGCTGGACATTCATCGCGATCTTCGCTCTGGTCATGCTGAGCTGGATGCTGCTCAATTCCTACGTCCTCGCCGCGCGTCCATTCGATCCCTACCCGTTCATTCTGCTCAACCTGGTACTGTCGTGCCTTGCGGCAGTCCAGGCGCCGGTCATCATGATGAGCCAGAACAGGCAGGAGGCACGCGACCGTCAGCGCGCGCTGCACGACTATCAGGTCAACCTCAAGGCGGAGCTCGAGATTCGCCACCTGCACCAGAAGATCGACCATCTGCTCTCGCGCCAGTGGGAGCGCCTGGTCGAGATCCAGGAAGTACAGATGGAGCTCATTAACCAGATCACCCGGCACAAGACCTAGCAGCATTGCGGTTCCACTTCCCCCCGGGCCCCGGATGCTGATATAAACAAGCTTGGACATCGGGATGCGATCGTGGCCAACCCCGGAACCGAGAACATCCGCACTATCGCTCTGGTAGGACAGGCGGGAAGCGGCAAGACGACGCTCGCCGAGGCGCTGCTGGCGCAGGCGGGGGCGATAAGCAGCCCGGGCAGCGTGGAACGCGGCAGCACGGTCTGCGACTACACCCCCCAGGAGAAGTCTCTCCGGCATTCGCTCAAGCTCGCGGTCGCGTCCTTCGAGGTCCGGGACACCCGCGTGCACCTGCTCGACACGCCGGGCTACCCGGACTTCCTCGGTCATTCGCTTCCGGCGCTGGCGGCGGTGGAGACGGCCGCGGTCGTGATCGACGCGCAGAACGGGCTCGAAATGATGACCGGGCGCTTCATGCAGTGGGCCGCCCGGCGCGGGCTCGACCGATTGATCGTGGTCAACAAGATCGACGCGGGCGCCGACCTCGCGGCACTGCTCGAGAGCATCCGGCAGGCTTTCGGCAAGGAATGCCTGCCGCTCAACCTGCCGGCCGGCGGGGCGGCGCGCGTCTCGGACTGTTTCTTCGCGCCCTCCGGCGAGGCCGACTTCTCCTCGGTCGAAGAGGCGCACAAGCAGCTGGTCGACCAGGTGGTGGAAGTCGACGAAGCGCTGATGGAGATCTATCTCGAGCAGGGGAGCGTCGAGCCCGAGCAGCTCCATGCGCCACTCGAACGCGCGCTGCGCGAAGGCCACCTCATCCCCGTCGTATTCACTTCGGCCACGACGGGCGCCGGAATCGCCGAGCTGCTGGACGTCATCGTGCGCCTGATGCCCAATCCGGCCGAGGGAAACCCGCCCGTGTACGTACAGACTCCGGTCGACGGCAGCGCGGCGCGCGAGATCCGCCCCGAGCCGGACCCGTCAAAGCACGCGCTTGCGCACGTGTTCAAGGTGGAGATCGATCCCTATCTCGGACGCCTCGCCGTATTCAGGCTGCACCAGGGCAGGATCACGCCGGCGACGCAGCTGTTCATCGGCGAAGGCCGCAAGCCGATCAAGCCGGGCCACATTTTCATGCTGCGCGGCAAGCAGCAGACCGAGCTGTCCGAGGCGCTTCCAGGTGACATTTGCGCCATCGCCAAGGTGGACGAGATCCAGTTCGATCACATCCTTCATGACTCGCCCGAGGACGCACACATCCACGCACGCCCGCTCGAGCTGCCGTCCGCGATTTTCGGCCTCGCGGTGCAGTCGAAGAAGCGTGGCGACGAGCAGAAGATATCCGACGTCCTGCACCGCCTGGTGGCCGAGGATCCTTGCTTTCGCATCGAGCACAACCCGCAGGCGAACGAAACAGTGATCCGTGGCCTGGGCGAGATGCACCTGAAAACCATGCTCGAGAAGATGGCGAACCAGTACAAGCTCGAGCTCGACACGCGTCCGCCCGCAGTGCCTTTCCGCGAAACGATCGTGGCCAAGGCGGAAGGCCACAACCGGCACAAGAAGCAGACCGGCGGCGCGGGACAGTTCGGCGAGGTGTATCTGCGCATCGAGCCGCTGTCGCGCGGCGCGGGCTTCGAATTCGTCGACCAGGTGAAAGGCGGGGTGATTCCCTCGGTTTACATTCCGGCGGTGGAAAAAGGCGTACGCTCCGTCATGGATTCGGGTTACATCGCGGGTTTTCCGCTGCAGGATCTGCGCATCGTCGTATACGACGGCAAGAGCCACCCGGTCGACTCGAAGGAGGTCGCGTTCGTCGCCGCCGGCCGCAAGGCCTTTCTCGACGCGCTGTCGAAGGCCAAGCCGATCGTGCTCGAGCCCATCGTGAACGTCGAGGTCGCGTTGCCGGAAGCTTACATGGGAGACATCGCAGGCGACCTTTCCGCCCGGCGCGGCCACATCACAGGCTCCGAAGCGCCGCGCCCGGGAATGCTGCGGGTCTCGGCGCAGGCCCCGCTGTCCGAGCTCGAAACCTTTCCCTCCCGCCTCAAGGCGCTCACTTCGGGCCACGGATCGTATACGCTCGAATTCAGCCACTATGAGGCGGCGCCCACGCCGCTGCAGCAGAAGCTCGTGGCCCAGCACAAGCCGGCCGCAGAGGAAGCTTGATCGACACACGGATCCCCGTCTGGTACGAACGCGTGGGAACGGGCTCGCCTCCTTTCGTGTTCGTGCACGGATTCGCCTGCAGCCACGCCGATTGGCGCCCCCAGATCGACCACTTCGCGGCCACCCGGACCGTGATCGCCTGCGACCTGCGCGGCCATGGTGCAACCCCGGGCGATCCAGCCGATTGCTCGATCGAAACCTACGGGGCGGACGTCGCCGCGCTCATCACCGCGCTCGACCTCCAGGGAGTCGTGCTGATCGGCCATAGCATGGGATGCCGCGTCGTGTTGCAGACCGCGCTCGACGCGCCCGAGCGCGTGTCGGGCGTGGTGCTGATCGACGGCAGCCGCATCGGCATGGGTGAACCCGATACCGCGGGACGCGTGATGCGCGAGCAGATCCGCGCCACCGGTTACGGAGCGTTTGCGCGCCGCCTGTTCGAGGAGATGTTCCTGCCATCGAGCGGGGTCATGCTCAAGACCTCGATCATCGAGCGAGCGCTGGAGCTCCCGGCGCCGGTAGGCACCGCGCTCTTCCCGCGCATGGTCGCCTGGGACGCGGCGAACATGGAGCGGGCGCTGTCCACGCTGGCCGCGCCGCTGCTGGTCATTCAAAGCACCAACGTCAACGCGCAGCGCGTAAGGGTCGCGCTTTCCGCCGAGGAGTCGACGCCCTGGCTCGACCTGGTCAGGCGGCTTGCGCCGAGCACGCGGGTCGAGATCGTGACCGGGGTGGGTCACTTTCCCCAACTCGAGGCCCCGGAAACGGTGAATCAGCTGATCGGGGACTTCGCCTCGGTGTGCGCGGCGACCTTCATGCTCGGCAACGCCTCCCAGTCCGGCAGCGCGCCGCTCGCATAGCCGGCGCAATCGAGCGAGCCGATCGCCAGCATCCCGTCGCGGATTCGCGGCCGCACCGCGCCGTGGCTGATCTCGTAAAGATCGGGGTGGGCGGCCAGAAACGCCCTTTGCTCGTGATCGGGAGCCGCAGCCATTCCGTTGGCGTAGTGATGGCCGTTGCGCTCCACGTGGCGAATGCCAAGCAGCGCCACGAGCGCGAGGTCCTGCTGCAGGGCGAGACCCGACTGCACGGTGAGGTCCTCTGCGCTCATGAAATAGCGGTCGGCGCGCTCCGCGCGGTTCCAGACGACGCATCGCGCCGCATTGAGGAAAGACTTGTACAAGCCCTTGCAGGTCTTGGATGACACGCCCGCATAACCGAGCTCACGCGCCCGCGGAAAGGCGTCCAGCGAGTCGTCCGACTCGTCGATGATCACGGGAACGTTCCGCGCCAGCGGCGCGATGTCTTCCGCGAGGGCGCGTTGCCGCGCGATCGGCTGCTCGACGAACAGCACACTGCGCGCGAGTCGCGCGAGTCGCGGATCGGCCGTCACGCGTCGCCACAGCTCCAGCACCCCCTCGACGTCGGCGTACTGCTCGTTGCCGTCGAGCGTCACGTGGTAGCGCGGCTCGATCCGGTCCAGCACCGCCGCGATCGTGGATAGCCGCTCGACCGCCTCGCGCGGGTCGCCGCCCACTTTCAGCTTGAAGAACCGCTGGCGGTAGCGTGCCACGACCTCTTCGAGGGTTTCGGGCAATCCGTCGTTCACGCGCGCCTGGACGTCTTCCAGCGTAACGGGATCGGCCAGCCCGACGGTGTGCCGCGCCGCGATTGCCGGCGGCGGCCGAAGACCGGCGAGAAATTCGTCCATGTCGAGGCCGGACGCCTCGATTCCGGGCAGGTTCGCCCTTATCGCGCGATAGAACGGAATCTCGAGGGCGCGGCACATCGCATCGAGCAGCGCGCGGTCGATCAGGGCCGGGCCGTAGCACGCGGTCAGGCTGTTCAGGCCGGTTCGTGCCGCCCGCGCGATCTGCCCCGAATAGTGCTCGCGCCAGTGCCCGAAGGCGGAGTTCGTGCCGCCGGCAAGATAAGCCGCGCGCGCCAGGGCCAGAGAGACCCGCAACTGTTCGATGTCCTCCTCTTCGGAGCGCGCGGGGTCCTTGTCGAACCACTTGGGCGCCATCATTTCCGCCGCCGCCCCGACCGCCCGCCCGCCCTGCTCCAGCCGGATGGTCGCGCGCACGAACGCCTGTGGCGCCGCCCTCAGCGTGACCACCCCGAACCGGAAGGGCATGCGCAGCCGGACGGGCCGCTCGAACAGGTCGATCGCCTCGACCGCGAATCGCGGCCGGCTCATTGCTGCCCGAGCGCCTCGAGAATGCCGCGGATGTATCCCACCGCCCGCGCCGCGGCGCCCGGGCCATCCGGCACGTAGTCGAAGGGCTCGACCGCCACGTCGCCCGGATAGCCGTTTCGCAGCAGCGCGGCGAAAAGCGGCGCAAAGCGCTGTTCGCCCTGACCCGGGCCGCGCCGGTTGCGATCGTTCACCTGAACATGGGCGATCATGCCGCCCGGGACCCAGCGCTCGACCAGGGCGCCGAGGGGTTGCGTCTCGCTGCGCCCGGCGGCGCTGCAATCCAGCATCGAGCGCAAGGCGGGGTTGCCGATCTCGTTCACCAGCGCCGCCGCCTCTTCGACAGTGTTGATCAGCGGCGTCGCATCGCGCGCCAGCGGCTCGATGCAGTAGACGACCCCCGCCTCGGCCGCCCGCTCGGCGACGGCGGCGAAACAGGCCTTTGCCCGTGCGAGCGCCGCTTCCCGCGTATCGCCGGCTTCGATGCGCCGCTGCTGCGGCGATCCGTGCACCAGGTAGCGCCCGCCGAGCTCGGCGCAGAGATCGACCAGCCTGAGCATTGCGTCCACGGTGCGCCGGCGCACGGCGTCGCTGCGCGAGGTGATCGACAGGCCCCCGGGTTTGACGAGCAGCCAGTGCAGTCCGGTCACTGCGATGCCGGCGTCCCCGGCGGCGGCGCGCGCGGCGGCGATCTGCGCCGAGCCCATGCCCTGCGGCTCCTCGGACAGAGTGTAGGGCGCGACTTCGAGTCCGTCGTAGCCGAGCTTGGCGGCGTATTCGCATTGCGCCGGAAACGGCATCGGCGCGATCACCTCATTGCAAAGAGCAATGCGCATTGATCAATGTCCAGCGACCATCAAAGCGCGCCGCGCGCGCGCAGCCTGCGCAGGGTCGAGACCTTGACCATGTCGTTGAGGACCACCCAGGCGAGCGCGTAAGCCCAGACGCTCATTGCGGCCTTCCAGCCGACCGGGGTGACGAGGAAGCCGTAGACCACGATCAAGGTCGCGAGCGCCGCGGACCAGAAGCTCGCATGCAGCAGGAGCTTGGACGGAAAGGGGCGCTTCCAGAACCAGTCGTCCGTCCGGGTCAGGAAGATCGTGGCGTGCCCTGCCACCACCAACTTGAGGAAGATGAGTGACTGGGTCGCACCGGCCGGGAGTTTCATCTCCACAAGAATGTAGAACAAGCCGAAGGAGGCCACAACGCCGATGGCGCCCAGCATGGTCGACACCGTCAGCAATTCGCTCATGTTCCAGCGCACCGGCCGCTTTTGCACCTTGGTCCGGTCGTAGGCGATGGTGAGGATCGGGATATCGTTCAGCAGGGCGAGCAGGATGATCATCAGCGCCGTGACCGGGTAGAAATTGAACAGCACGATGCTCGCGGTCATGAACAGGATGACCCGCACGGTCTCCGCGATGCGGTAGATCGCATAGCTCTTCATGCGCTCGAACGTGATGCGCGCCTGCTTGACCGCCTCGTTGATGACGTCCAGCCCGGGCGCCGTGAGCACGATGTCGGCCGCGGCGCGGGCGGCGTCGGTGGCATTGGAGACGGCGATTCCGCAGTCGGCCTTCTTGAGCGCGGGTGCGTCGTTCACGCCATCCCCGGTCATGGCGACGATGTGCCCCCCCTTTTGCAGGGTGTCGACGATGCGGTATTTGTCCTCGGGCACGACCTCGGCGAAGATATTCACCGATTCGATCATCTCCACGATCGCCGACTCGTGGGTATGCAGAAACTCGCGCTCGATCATGCTGGTGTCGTATGTCGCGCGCACCTGGTTCATTACCTCGTCGGCGAAGTGGCGCGCATCTTTCGGTGAAATCTCCGGCTTCAGCCGCTGGTAAATCGCGGCGGAAAGCGCCGCGGCGAGCTGCAGCAGCTCGTTGCTCGAACGCCCGGTCAGCTGCTCCGAGGTCATCGTATTCTGCTTCAGCCCGAGGATCCGGCCGATCTCTCGCGCGATCGCGGCATTGTCGCCAGTGACCATCTTGACGTCGACCCCGTGATCGCGCATCTCCTGGAGCACCTGCCTGGAGTCGTCGCGCGGAGGATCGTAAAGCGGGATCAGGCCGACCAGTTCAAGCGGCGCGTCATCGCCGCCGCCACGCCCGACTGCGAGCGTGCGGTAGCCCTTCGCCGCGAGCGCGTCGATCGTTTGCCGGATTTTCTGGGCCTTCTCGTCCGCCATCTCCGTCAAGCCGAGCAGGACCTGCGCGGCGCCTTTCGACGCGACAAGGCGTTCGCCTTCCCTTTCGACTCGAGCCTCGGTGCGCTTGCGAACCGGGTCGAACGGCGTGAAGGCGATCTGACGGTAGCTCCGCAGGTCGAGGTCGGGGAAATGCTTGTCCGCATATTCGAGGATCGGCAGCTCGATCGGGTCCCGGTTCTCGGGCCGGGAAGCGAGCGCCGCAAGGAGGAACAACTCGCGTTCGTCATGGCCCTCGAAGGTAACCGGCTCCGCAACGCTCATTTCGTTCTTGGTCAGGGTGCCGGTCTTGTCCGAGCAGAACACGTCGACTCCGGCCAGCTCTTCGATCGCGGTCAATCGGCTGACGATGGCCTGCCGGCGCGCCAGGTTCATGGCCCCCACCGCAAGCGTCACCGACAGCACGGCAGGGAGCGCGACCGGAATGGCCGCCACGGTCAGCACCAGGGCGAAGCGGGCGATGTCCAGGAACGGTTCGTGCCGGAACAGCGCGACCATCAGGATCAGCACCACCAGCACGACGGTGAGCACGATAAGGAAGTCGCCGATCCTGATCACCATCTTCTGGAAATGGCTCTGCTCCTCGAGGGAAGCCTTGGCCACCAGGGCAACGACCGTGTGGAAGTTCGTCGCAATCCCGGTATTGACGACGACAGCCAGCATCTCGCCCTGCTTGACGATCGTGTTGGCATAAGCCGCTTCGCCGATCTTCTTGCTGACCGGCAAGGACTCGCCGGTGAGCGCCGACTGGTCGAGGCTGAGGTATTCGCCGTCGAGCAGCTGCACGTCGGCCGGCACCACGTTGCCGAGACGCAGCTTGATGACGTCGCCGGGCACCAGCTCGCGCGCGGGAACGGTCTTGAAGGCGCCCTCGCGCAGCACCGTGACCTCGTTCGCGAGCCGCTGCTTGAGAGCTTTCAGCGCGTTGAGCGCGCGGTGCTCCTGGAAGAAATCGAGCCCTGCGTTGACCAGCAGCATCACGCTGATGATCGCGAAGTCCTCCCACTTCTGCACGACGGCCGAGAGGATCGCCGCGGCCTCGATCATCCAGGGGATCGGCCCCCAGAATCGTCGAAACACGCGATGCCAGAGGGGCTCCTCTTTCTCCGCGATTTCGTTGTAACCGTAGCGCGCGAGCCGCTCGCCCACCTGTTGCGCGCCAAGGCCCGTTTCGGCCGACACCTCGAGCTGGCGCAGGGTGTCTGCTACGGGTTGGCGTGCGTAATCATCGGTTTTGGTCGTCATCCCGATACGCTAGCGCGAATCGCGCCGGCGGGGCTGACCTAAATCAAGAGGCGGAGTCCGCCCTAGACCGCGGCGCCCAGGTAAGCGGCGGTCAGCTCCGCGTCCTGCATCAGTTGCTGGGGCGTGCCCTGGAACACGACGTGCCCGTTATTGAGCACGTACACCCGGTGGGCAAACTGAAGCGCCGCGCGCACGTTCTGCTCGACGATGACGATGGTCCGCTCGGTGCGCACCAGCTCCCGGATCACGCCGCTGAGGTCGCGCACGATCACCGGCGCAAGGCCCTCGAAGGGCTCGTCCAGCATGAGCAGCTTCGGGTCGCGAATCAGGGCGCGCGCCAGGGCGAGCATCTGCTGCTCCCCGCCCGACAGGTTGCCGCCCCGGCTGCGGCGCCGCTCGTTCAGGCGCGGAAAAACCTCGTAGATCCAGCCCAGCTGGAGCGGCTTCGGCGCCGTCAGGGCGGCCAGCCGCAGGTTCTCTTCCACCGACAGGCCGCTGAAAATGCGCCGCTCCTCCGGCACCAGCTGAACGCTCCGCTGCGCGATTTCCTGCGGATCGAGGCCATGAATCGGCTCGCCTTCGAACGTGATTGTTCCGGCCCGCGGGTGCAGCACACCCATGATGCTGTGGAGCATGGTGGTCTTGCCCGCTCCGTTGCGCCCGAGCAGCGCCACGACTTCGTTGCGCTCCACGTTGAAGTCGACGTCGAACAGCACGTGCGAGTCGCCGTAATAAGTGTTGACGCCGCGCGTCTCAAGCAGGCTCATGCTCGTCCACCCCTCCGAGATAGGCCTGCTGCACGTCGGCATCGTTCTGGATCTGTTCCGGCGTGCCTTCGGCGAGCAGCACGCCGTTCTGCATGACCACGATGCGGTCGGCAAGCCGGAACACGGCGTCCATATCGTGCTCGACCAGCACCACCGTGCGTTCGGCCGCCAGCGCGGCGATCAACTGAACCGCCTCGGCGCGCTCGACCGGACTCATTCCGGCCAGCGGCTCGTCCATGAACAGCAGCTTGGGATCGTTGGCGAGCGCGATGGCGATCTCCAGCCGGCGCTTTTCGCCGTAGGACATCTCTGCGGTCGGGTGATCTGCGAACGGCAGCAGCCCGAGCTTCTCGAGGATCGTCTCCGCCTTCGCGCGGCGCGACGGATCGGCGGACAGATTGCGGAAACAATCGGCGCGGAACCGGCCACGCTCGTGCGCGAGGACCGCGATTTCGACGTTTTCGCAGACCGAGAAGTCGGGAAACAGCTGGTTGATCTGGTAGGTTTTGCTGATTCCCCGGTGGCAGACGTCGATGACCTCTTCGCGGGTGATATCGCTGCCCTGGAACGCGATGCGGCCGGCGCTCGCCTCGAGATCGCCGGCCAGAACGTTGAGGAGCGTCGACTTGCCCGCCCCGTTCGGGCCGATGATGGCGAGCAGCTCGCCCTCGCGCACTTCGAGCGAGATGTCGGCTACCGCGGTGAATGCTCCGTAGCGCTTGGCGACGTTGCGCACTTCCAGAATTGCGGGGCCCTGCGCCGCGGCGCGTACGCGCTGCGGTGCCGGCGCGGGCGCGGGCGCGGAGGGGCGTTGGTCCGCCGTGGCGGACGGCGCCAGCGGCTCGCGGGCGCGCCGCCTGCGTTCGAGCAGCGCGCCGATCTCTCCGGCTATCCCGCGCCGGAAAAGCGTCACGATGAGAACGAAGATGGCGCCGAACACGAGCTTCCAGGATGCGCCGAGGGCCGGAAACTGCTGCAGGGTGTCCCGCAGGTCGATCCATGTGAAGGCGCCGATCAGCGGGCCGATCAAGGTGCCTCGTCCCCCGATGACGGTCGAGAGCACCAGCTGTCCCGAGGTGTCGAGAGAGAACGCATCCGGCGGCATGTAGCCCTGGAACAGGCCGAGCAGGCCGCCGGCGAGCCCGGCGTAGATCGCGGCCAGAACGAACGCGCTCAGCTTGTAGCGCTGCACATCGTGGCCCACGGCAGGCGTGCGGCGCGGATTGGAGCGGATAGCGCGCAGAACCATCCCGTAGGGCGAACGGATGATCCGGCGCGCGATGACGTAGCCGAGGAAGAAGATCACCGCCATGAACGCGTACATCTGCCAGCCCGACCCGACCGTATAGACGTGGCCGAACAGATCGATGCTGGGCGACGGCACCCCCGGCAGGCCGTTCTCCCCGCCGGTCAGTGCCGACAGCGGCGAGTTCTCGAGAAAGAACGACATCTCGCCGAACGCAAGCGTGATCATCGCGAAGTAGATCCCGACCCGGCGCAGCGATATAAAGCCGACGATCAGCCCGTACACCGCCGCGACCGCGGTGCCGATCAGGAGTGCGAGCGCGACGCTGTTCACGGTGTGGCTGGTCAGCAGCCACGCGGAAATGAACCCGCCGGCCCCGTAGAACGCCGCCTGCCCGAACGACAGCAAGCCGGTGAACCCGAACAGGATGTCGAATCCCAGTCCGAAAAGCCCCCAGATGAGGGAGCGCGTGAGCACGTCCGCCGTGACGTGGAGCAGCGGCGCGAGCCACGGCAGCGCCAGCAGCACGATCGCCATGATGCGCTCGGGAGTGAGCGCACGCCGCCCCGCGCTCGAATTCATATCCGGCCCTCGGTTCCCAGCAGGCCGCGCGGCAGTAGGAAAAGGACCAGCGCCATCACCCCGTACAGGGCCACATCGGAGTACGCGGGGTCGATCATCGAGGTCAGGCTGAGAATTTCCCCCGAGATGAGACCGCCGATGATCGCGCCGGGAAAGGATCCCAGCCCACCGATCACGACCACGACGAAGGACTCGACCAGCACCCGGCTGCCCATGTCGGGCGCGACCGAGATGATGGGCGAATCGACCACGCCGGCGAATCCCGCCGCCAACGCGCCAATCCCGAACACCAGGGTGAGGATCCGTGGCACGCGAATTCCGAGCATACGCACCATCAGCGGGTCCTCGATTCCTGCGCGCACGATGAGGCCGATGCGGGTCCAGTAGATCAGCAGGTACAGGGCGAACAGGGCCAGTGCCGCAATGCCCAATACCTCCAGCCGGTACGTCGGGTAGAAGAAGTAGTGCAGGTTGAGGATGCCGTTGCCCCAGGAGGGCTGCGACACGTCCCTGGTCAGGCCGCCGAAAATCGCCCGCAGCGATTCGACGATCACGATCCCGATTCCGAAAGTCACCAGAATCTGATCCTCCGGCGGACGATCGTAGTAACGGCGGATGAGGCCCCATTCCAGCAGCAAGCCGAGCACGCCGGTCGCCACTGCACCGGCCACGAGAGCCAGAATGAACGAGCCGCTCGCCTGGTACGTGAGGAAACCCGCGTAGGCGCCGAACGCGAACAGCGCGCCGTGCGCGAAGTTGACGAATCCGAGGGTACCGAAAATGATGGTGAGGCCGGAAGCGACCAAGGCGAGCAAGGCCCCCAGCGCCAGGCCGTTGAACAACTGGGAAAGAAAGAGTCCGAGACTGGGCATGCTGCAATTACAGGCTTGTCGTGGAAGCCGCGCACGCAAGCATACAACGAACGACCGCGGGGACAGCCATGCCGTCCCCGCGGTCTGCCGCCTGCGATTAGGCGTTGCGCCGCGCGATCGCGCGCGGATTCAGCTGTAGCTGCCCAGCTTGCAGCCGAAGAAGTCCGGCGGCGCCATCGTGTCCTTCCCGGGCACGAGCCCTGCGATGCGGTAGTAGTCCTCGGAGTTCCTCATCTCGCTCGGCTTCTTGCCCACAACCACGGGCACCGGGCGGACCAGCTGGTGCGTTTCCGCATCGTAGTGCACGGTCCCGAGCGTAGTGCCGCTCCAGGAGTGCTTTTCGAGCGTCTTGATGACTTCGACGGGATAGAACGTGCGCGCCTTCTCGACCGCGGCGGCCCAGATCATCATCTGCATGTAGGCGATGTGAGCGCACCAGCGGGGCTTGCGCTTGTGCTTTCTCTCGAAGCTCTCGACGAAGAACTTCGCCATCGGGTAGTGGTCTTCCAGGGTCCACCAGAAGTCCATCGTGCCGTAGACGCCCTGCATCAGGTCGGCGCCCAGCTCCTTGGCCTGGAACGGCGAGATGTTCGGCACCACCAGCTTCATCTTTTCGAGGATGCCGAATTGCTTGGCCTGCTTGGTGGACAGGACCGCGTCGGCTCCGAAGGCGACGTTGATGAACACGTCCGCGCCGCTATTCGCGATGTTGAGCAGGTAGGAGCTGAAATCCTTGGTCCCCAGCGGCACCAGCTGCTTGGAGGCGATCTTCCACTCTCCGTCCTTCTCCGTGAACAGGCTGGTCGAGTCGAATACGGTGTGGCCGTAGGTGTAGTCCGGCACCAGGTACGCGACTTTCTTGTTGCGGCCGATTTCCTTCACCAGCACCGGCGCAAGCGCCTTCGCTCCCATGTAAGCGGAAAGCTGCGAACGGAACCCGTAGCGCTGGCAGTCCTTGCCGGTGGTGTCGTTCGAGCCGCTCGCGCCGACCATGTTGAGAACCTTCTCGCGCTGCGCGAGCTTCTCGAGCGCAACCGCGGTCGCGCTGGAAAGGCTGCCCGTGATCATGATCGCGTTGTTTTCCGCGATGAAGCGCGACTGCGCCTGCACCGCCGGATTCGGTTTGGTCTCGGAGTCCGCGACCTGATACTCGATCTTCTTGCCGAGCACGCCCTTGCCGCGCAGATGGTGCCACTTGTGCGCCAGCGCGCCGCTGTTCAGCTGCTCGATGACCAGCTCGTAGCCTGCCTTGAGGTCCTCCCCCGCCGCTGAATACGGCCCGGTCAACGGGGCCGTGATGCCGACGAACGCGGATTTACCGCTCACGCCCTTGGGCCAGGTGCCAAGCGGCGGCCGCGTGGCGGCCTCGGCGAGGCCGGGCATCAACCCGCCTGCGAGCACGCCGCCCGCAATGCCGGCGCCAGTCGCCAGAAAGGCGCGACGCGAAGCGTCCGTGTGAAGCTCTGTATCGTTCTTTGCCATGGAATCTCCTTGGTGGTTTCTCTACCCGCCGCAGACTGGAAGCGCGGCTGGGGGCGAACCGGCGCGCAATCGTCCTGCCGGCTTGCGCGATAGCTGCGGCGGGTCACCCCGCGTGGGGCGTAAATATAGTCCGGCAAGTCGGCGAGTGCCTGTCGCTGCGCTGACGCTGCAGCCGGCGATCGCGCCTCAGCTTTGCGCTGCGATCCAGCTGCCGATGCCCGGCCAGGCGTTTGAAAGCGTGTGCGAGCCCATGAACAGACCGATGTGGCCGCCGGGCACGAGTCGCTTCACGACTTGGTCGGCCGGCGTGCCGACCAGCGCGGCCGCGTTGAAGACCTGCTCCTTGGTGGTGATGTCGTCCTGCTCGCCTGCGAGCAGGTAGAGCGGGGCCCGGATGCTCTTCAGGTCGAGCTTGTGGCCGAGCGCGACGAACTCGGCTTTCGCCAGCCGGTTCTCCTTGAACAGAAGCTGAATCGCCTGCAGGTAGTAACGCCCGGGAAGATCGATCGGATTCTCGTACCAGCGCTCGAACTGTTCGGTGCGCTTGATGTAGCACTTGTCCTCGAGGTGCCGGTACAGATCGAGATACTTGTCGACGTACTGTTGCGCCGGATGCATGTTCTTCCAGCCCGCGAGCATGAACTTGCCGGGCATCCTGCCGCCGCCGAGGCGAACCAGCTCCTCATAGAAGCTCATCGGCAGCTTGTGCGCGATCCTCTTGATCGGCCCGTCTCCTGCGTCGGTGTCGATCGGCGCGCCGGCCAGGACCAGACTCTTCACCTTGTGAGGGAAGCGCGCGGCGTACATCGCGCACATCCAGCCGCCCTGGCACAGCCCGACCAGATGCACCGCCTCGCCCAGCTCGTCGACCGCCACGTTGATTTCCGCGAGATACTTGTCGATGTCGAAGTCCCGCATCTCGCCGGTCGCCGGCTTCCAGTCAGTGACCAGCACGCGCTCGAGGCCCGAGGCCAGCAGCGTTTCGACCAGGCTCTGGCCTTTGGCGTAGTCGGCAATCGTGGAGCTGTGCCCCGCGTATGGCGCGTCGACCAGCACGGGCGGGCCGCCGGATGCACCGAACTCGCGCAGCCGCATGCTGTCGAGGTCGAGCATGATGCGGTTCGCGGTGGCCCACTCGGGCTCGGGCGGAACCACGAGCTCGGTCGCCGTGGCGAGATATTCGAGGTTCTGCCGGAACAGCGCCATGCCCTGCTCCTCGAGCTCGATTGCCGCTGCGAACGGCCAGAACCAGGGAACGCTGTGCTCCGTGGCGGGAGCCTTGGGCGGGAGCGTGTTCGCGGCCATCCGCGCGACTAGATCCTTGCCGTCTCGAGGCGCTCGTAGGCCTCGCCCCAGGACGCCTTCCAGTCGTTGCCGAGGAAGTCGATCTCGCGCCCGTCCTTCTCGTAGAAACGGTTCGGGATCTGGAACATCGCGATCATCAACCCCCCTTCGGGTCCGGCCCAGGCCTCGTGGCGGCTGCCCGCGGGGCGCCAGACGAACTGGCCCGCACCGCAGCGGCCCTCGCCGCACTCGAGACTGCCCTCGAGCACCCAGGTCTGCTCGATCAGGACGTGCTCGTGGTCCGGCAGCTTGGCCCCGGGCGCCATCCTGAGAAGCACCGTGAGCAGGCCGGAATCGCGCTCGAGCAGCAGCGTCTTGGCTTCGACGCCAGCGTAGATCGTCTTCTGCCATGGCAGCGCCGCGACGTCGACGAATCGCGATGCCATCGGCCGCAGCTTGGCGTGCTGTGCCACGTTGGGGGTGATTGCAGCCATGCAGTTCCTCCTATGCCTTGAGATGCTCGCCCACCCGGACGATCTTCATGGTGTTCGTTCCGCCGGGCTTCCCGATCGGCTCGCCGATGGTGAGCACGATCAGATCCCCCTGTTTCACTGCCCCCTGATCGACCAGAACATTCTCCGCCTCGGCCAGCAGCTCCTCGCGGTCGTGGCCGGCGTACTCCACGACCAGCGGGTAAACGTCGCGGAACAGCGCACAGCGGTAGCGTGTGTGCGTCTGCGTGGTCAACGCGTAGATCGGCACGCCGCAATTCAGGCGCGACATCCACAACGCGGTGGAGCCCGACTCGGTCAGGGAGGCGATCGCCTTGACCTTGAGATGAAAGGCGGTGAAGAGCGCCGCCATCGCGATCGACTGATCGACGCGCGAGAATACGCGGTTGAAGAATTCCTGGTCCAGCGTGACCGGCTGCGACGCTTCCGCCTCGACGCAGATGCGGTGCATCGCCTCGATCGTCTGCACGGGATACTTGCCGCTCGCCGACTCGGCCGAGAGCATCACCGCATCGGTGCCATCGAGTACCGCGTTCGCGACGTCGGAGACCTCGGCGCGCGTGGGCACCGGGCTGTCGATCATCGACTCCATCATCTGCGTGGCAGTGATGGTGAGCTTGTTGTTCTCGCGCGCAAGCCGAATCATCTTCTTCTGCAGCGCCGGTACCGACGCGTCGCCGACCTCCACCGCGAGGTCTCCCCGCGCGACCATGATGCCGTCGCAGGCGTGCATGATATCGAGCAGCGCAGCCTCGGTGACCGCCTCGGCGCGCTCGATCTTGGCGATCAGCATCGACCTGCCGCCGGCCGCGCGCAGCAACTCCTTCGCCATGTACATGTCGGCGCCGGATTTCGGGAACGACACCGCCAGATAGTCCGCCTGCAGCGCGGCCGCGGTGCGCACGTCCTCCATGTCCTTGGCTGTCAGCGCCGGCGCGGTCAGCCCGCCGCCCTGGCGGTTGATGCCCTTGTTGTTCGACAGCACCCCGCCGTGGCGGGCGACGGTGTGGATCTCTTCGCCGCGGACCTCTGTCACCTCGAGCACGATCTTGCCGTCGTCGAGCAGCAGCACTGCGCCAGGCTCGACGTCCCGCGGCAGCTCCCGGTAGTCGAGGCCGACGCGCTCGTCATCGCCCAGCTTGCAGGTCGCGTCGAGGATGAAGCGGCTGCCGGCCTGGAGCGTGATCTTGCCGTCCTTGAACTTGCCGATCCGGATCTTGGGTCCCTGCAGGTCGCACATGATGGCGACCGTGCGTGCGGTCTTGCGCGCGATCTCCTTCACCAGCTCCGCGCGCTTGAGGTGGTCCTCCGCGCTGCCGTGCGAGAAGTTGAGCCGTACCACGTCGATACCGGCACGGATCATCTTCTCGAGCACCGCCGGGTCGCTCGATGCAGGCCCGAGGGTGGCTACGATTTTCGTGCTGCGGAGCATTTCGTCCAGTCTATCAGCGCCACTGGTCGGCGGGGAACTCGAACCGTTCTCCGGACCCTGCGCGCTGCAGGTAGACGCCCGCGGCCGTGGTCTTGCAGGCCCAGGTCTGTTGCGCCGGCGCGGCGCTGAGAGACAGGGCCTCGGGCCGCAGCACGGCGCCTCCTGTCCCCTCGGGTGCGCGCACCGCCGCGTAGCGGATCCACGCCAGGTCCCGCCTGCGCGCCTCCTCGGCGAGATCCTGACAGGCCGAATAGTCGGACTTGTGCGTCCAGGCGCGCGCCGACGCCTTCCACGGCGCCGCCGTAAGGTCCGCACAACGTCCGCGCGCGTTCGCCCTGAAAAAGCTGTGCTGGGTGTGGAGCGCCTGGCCGGCGAGCGCGTCGCTGTCGGTGAGAAAGCGCCACTTCCAGTAGGCCACCTCCGCGCACGCGGTTTTGAGCTCTTCCGCGCCGTACCAGACCCCGGGATCCCTGACGCGGCGAAAGCGCGTCGCGACCGGCGAGCGGTAGCGAAACGGCGTGAAGATCAGATAGTGCCTGGCGCGCGCGGCTTCCGGCAACGGCGGCTTGCTCGCCTCGAGCAGCTCCTCGAGCACGCGCTGCTCCTCCAGACTGTCCGCGAGCCGCATCGTCGCCACCAGGTGCTGCGCCTCCACCCCGCGCCACAGGATCACGGCGCGCGCGCGTACGCCCGTGACGAACCAGGCAGCTTTCCAGGCGCGCGTCACGCCGGCGCGCGCATCGCATCCAGGTAGCCGACCACCGCGACCAGGCCCTCGGCGCGCTCGATCAGCTCGGCGGGCTTGCCGTTGAGCGCCCGGTTGTGGCCGCGCATCCATGCCTTGCGCTGCGCGTCGTCCGCGCCCACCAGCGCGTCGAGCGAGCGGTACACGCGCACCAGAATGAGCGCCAGCTCGCCTTCCTTGCTCGCCGGGTCGATGGTTCGCGCGCCGGCGACGAGCCGGGAAACGCTCGCTTCGCTCACCCCCAGCACGCGCGCGAGGCGGGCGCTGGAAAGCCCGAGCAGCTCCGCGGCACGCAGAACTGCCTTGGTCAACACGGCGCCGGACTCTGGCCGGGATACGCGCCGGACGGAAGATAGGGCGGTCAAGGGCGGTTCCTTTCAAATGAAAGGATAGGCCAGTCCACTTGCAATTGCAAACCGCTAGGCTTGCGCCCGCGCCTCCAGCGCCGCCACCGCGGGCAGGGTCTTGCCCTCGAGGAACTCGAGAAAGGCGCCGCCCGCGGTCGAGATGTAGCTCAGCTTGTCGGCGATGCCGAACTTGTTGATCGCGGCGACCGTGTCGCCGCCGCCCGCGATCGAGTACGCCTTCGATCCGGCGATGGCCTGCGCCACGACTTCGGTGCCCCGCGCGAACGGTTCGCGCTCGAATACCCCGACCGGGCCGTTCCAGACGATCGTCCCGGCGGCCTTGAGGCTCGGCGCGAGCTGCGCCGCGCTCTGCGGACCGATGTCGAGGATCATCTCGTCGGCGGCGACGTCCTTTGCCGCCTTCACCGTCCCGGCGGGGGCGTCGATCGATTTCGCCACCACCACGTCCACCGGCAGCGGCACCTTGGTCGCGGCCATGACCTTTTTCGCTTCCCCGACGAGGTCCGGCTCGGCGAGCGACTTGCCGATCGGCAGACCGGCGGCAAGCATGAAGGTGTTGGCGATGCCGCCGCCCACCACGAGCTGGTCGACTTTCTGCGCCAGCGCGGCGAGGATGGTGAGCTTGGTCGAGACCTTGGAGCCGGCGACGATCGCCACCAGCGGCCGCGCGGGATGCGCAAGCGCCTTGCCGAGCGCGTCGAGCTCTGCCGCCATCAGCGGCCCCGCGCAGGCCACCGGCGCGAAACGCGCCACGCCGTGCGTGGTCGCCTCGGCCCGGTGCGCGGTGCCGAAGGCGTCGTTCACGTAGACGTCGCACAGCGCGGCAATCTTCTTCGCCAGCGCCTCGTCGTCTTTCTTCTCGCCCTTGTTGACGCGGCAGTTCTCGAGCATCACCAGCTCGCCGGGACGCACGGAGACCCCATCTACCCAATTGGGTATCAGCTTGACATCCAATTTGAGAAGCTCTCCGAGACGTTTCGCGACCGGCGCGAGGGAATCCTCGGGCCTGAGCTCGCCCTCCTTGGGGCGGCCGAGGTGCGAGGTCACCATCACGGCAGCGCCGGCCTCGAGCGCGGCGCGAATGCCGGGCAGCGAGGCGCGGATGCGCGTGTCGTCGCCGACCTTGCCGGAATCGTCCAGCGGGACGTTGAGATCCGCGCGGATCAGCACGCGCTTGCCGCGCAGGTCCAGATCGCTCATTCGCTTGAATTTCATGATGCCTTCCCCTTGCTCAGTTCCTTGAACAGTCGCTGCGGCTCGCCCGATTCGTAGGCGAGTCGCTGATAGCGTATGACCGCAGCCAGCATGTCGTCGAACGCGGCCTGCGTCAGCTCGCGCATGTGCGCCTTGGTGAGGCGCAGGGCATTCGGCGGCCGCGCAGCGAGCTCGCGCGCCAGCCGCATCGCCTGCTCCAGCACCTCGCCGCGCGGCACCAGGCGGTTCACCAGACCGAGTTGCGCCGCGCGCTCGCCCGAGATCAGGTCCCCCAGCAGCGAGAGCTCGGCGTTCACGCCGTACGGCAGGTGCCACCTCATGAGCGAGGTGCCGAGAATCGACGCCAGGCCGGTCTTCACCTCCGGCTGGCCGATCCTCGCCTCCGGATGCGCGACGCGCAGGTCGCAATACAGCGCGAGCTGGTATCCCGCTCCCGCTGCCGCGCCGGTGATCGCAGCCACCGTCGGCTTGTCCATGTCGCGCACCGCGGCGTAGGTTGCGTGCAGCCCGCTGAACCAGCGCTCGACATCGTTCGCGCCGTAGCCCGCGGCCTCGTCGAGATCCTGCCCCGAGCTGAACGCGCGCTCCCCGGCGCCGGCAAGGACCACGGCGCGCAGCGCGGGATCGGCGTTCAGCGCCGCGAGCGCCGGCGGAAGCTCGCGGCGGATGTCCTCGTTGATCGCGTTGAGACGCTGCGGCCGGTTCAGCCGGACGACCGCGACCTCGCCGGCGCGCTCGACGAGGACCGCGGGCACGTCACTTCGCGCCCATCAGCGCCACGGTTGCGTCGAGCATGCGGTTGCTGAATCCCCACTCGTTGTCGTACCACGAGCTGACCTTAACCAGCGTGCCGCCGCTTACCTTGGTCAGCGTCGAGTCGAAAATCGAACTGGCCGGATTGTGGTTGAAGTCCGACGACACGAGCAGCTCGGTGTTGTACTCGAGGATGCCCTTCAATGCGCCCTCGGACGCCTTTTTCACCGCGGCGTTGACCTCGTCGACCGTGGTCGCCTTCTTGGCGACGAAGGTGAGGTCGACGATCGAGACGTTGATCGTCGGCACCCGGATGGCGAAACCGTCGAGCTTGCCGTTCAGGTGCGGCAGCACCAGCCCTACCGCTGCCGCCGCGCCGGTCTTGGTCGGGATCATGTTCTGCGAGGCCGAGCGGGCCCGGCGCAGATCCTTGTGGTAGACGTCGGTCAGCACCTGGTCGTTCGTGTAGGCGTGCACCGTGGTCATCAGCCCCGACACGACGCCGATGCTGTCGTCCAGCGCCTTGACCAGCGGCGCCAGGCAGTTGGTGGTGCAGGAAGCGTTCGAGATCACCGTGTCGGAGCTCTTCAGATCCTTGTCGTTGACGCCCATCACGATGGTGCGGTCGACGTCGCTGCCGCCGGGGGCCGAGATGATCACCTTCTTCGCGCCCGCCTGCAGGTGGCCGGCGGTCTTGGCCTTGCTCGTGAACAATCCGGTGCACTCCATCACCACGTCGACGCCGAGCGACTTCCAGGGCAGCTTCGCGGGGTCGCGCTCCGCAAGCACCTTGATGCGGTCGCCGTTCACGACCAGCGCGTCGCCCTCGACCTCCACGCTGCCGCCGAAGCGTCCGTGCGCGGTGTCGTGCTTCAGCAGGTGGGCATTCGTCTTGGCGTCGCCCAGGTCGTTGAGAGCGACGAACTCGAGCCCCTGCTTCTTGCCGCCCTCGTAGTGCGCACGCAGAACATTGCGGCCGATGCGCCCGAAACCATTGATCGCAACCTTGATCGCCATAAGCTATTCTCCGATTCCATGAATGCCGGACCAGGCCACCATGATGGCCCGGCGCCCGGGTCGACCTTTGACCTGGATCATTCCTCGTTGCGCAGGACGCCTTTCGCGGCCTCGGCCACGTGCTGCACCGTGAATCCGAAATGCCTGAACAGCTCTCCCGCCGGCGCCGATTCGCCGTAGCGGTCGATCCCGACCACCGCGCCCTCGAGCCCGACGTACTTGCGCCAGAAGCCGGTCACGCCCGCCTCCACCGCCACGCGCGGCACGCCGCGCGGCAGCACCGCGTCGCGGTAAGACGGGTCCTGCCGGTCGAATACCGTGGTCGCAGGCATCGAAACCACGCGCGCGGCGACGCCCTCGCCCGCGAGCTGCTTCTGGGCGCCGAGGGCGAGCGCGACTTCCGAGCCGGTGGCGATCAGCAGCACGCGCGGCGCTCCCTCGCAATCCGACAGCACGTAGCCGCCGCACTTGACGTCCTCCAGCGCGGCGGCGTCACGGGCAGCGAAAGGCAGATTCTGGCGCGACAGCAGCAGCGCCGTCGGCCCGTTCTTGCGCGCGAGCGCCGCGCCCCAGGCGACCGCCGTCTCTACCGTATCGCAGGGACGCCAGACCTCCATGTTGGGGATCAGGCGCAGGCTGGCGGCCTGCTCGATCGGCTGGTGCGTCGGCCCGTCCTCGCCCAGGCCGATCGAATCGTGCGTGAACACGTAAATGACGCGCGTCCCGATCAGCGCAGCCATGCGTAGCGCATTGCGCGCGTAGTCCGAGAAGATGAGAAAGGTGCCGCCGTAGGGCACCAGGCCGCCGTGCAGCGACAGACCGTTCATGATCGCGCACATTCCGAATTCGCGCACGCCGTAGAACAGGTAATTGCCGCCGCCCGTACGCCCGATCGGCACGGAGCCTTTGACCATCGTGAGGTTCGAGGGGGCGAGATCGGCCGACCCGCCCACCAGTTCGGGCAGCGCGGGCTGAAGCGCTTCGAGCAGGTTTTGCGAGGCCTTTCGCGTGGCCATCGTTTCGGCCTTCGCGTCGCAATCGCGCACCAGTCCGGCTATCAGCGCATCGAACTCGGGCGGCAGCTCGCCTGCGCTGCGGCGGCGGAATTCGGCCGCCAGTTCGGGATGCGCCGCCTGGTAGGCGTCGAACATCTTCGCCCAGCGCCGTTCGATGCGCTTGCCGGCAGCGCGCGCGTTCCAGGCGTTGTACACGTGCTGCGGGATCTCGAACGGCGGATAGGGCCAGCCGATCGCAGCGCGCGTCGCCGCGACCTCGTCCGCGCCTAGCGGCGAGCCGTGCGCGGCGCCGGTATTTTGCTTGTGAGGCGCGCCTTTTGCGATCACGGTCTTGCAGCAGATCAGCGTCGGGCGCGACTTTTCCCGCTTGGCCCTGCGGATCGCCTTGTCGACCGCGGCAACGTCGTGGCCGTCGACATGCGCAATCACCTGCCAGCCGTAGGCGGCGAAGCGCTTGGGCACGTCGTCGGTGTACCACTGCCGGATCTGCCCCTTTTCGGAGTCGATCGAAATGCCGTTGTCATCGTAGAACACGATCAGCTTGCCCAGCCCGAGCGTGCCGGCAAGCGCGCAGGCTTCGTGGGAAACGCCTTCCATCATGCAGCCGTCGCCCATGAAGACGTAGGTGTGATGGTCGACGATTTCGAGGCCGGGCCGATTGAAGTGATCGGCCAGCAATCGCTCGGCGATCGCCATCCCGATGCCATTGGCGACGCCTTGCCCCAACGGCCCGGTCGTGGTCTCGACGCCCGGCGCACAGCCGTATTCCGGGTGCCCCGGCGTCTTCGAGCCGAGCTGGCGAAAGCGCTTGAGCTCCTCGATCGGCAGCGCATAGCCGGTCAGGTGCAGCAACCCGTACAGCAGCATCGAGCCGTGGCCGTTCGAGAGCATGAAGCGGTCGCGGTTGGCCCAGTGCGGATTGCCCGGGTTGTGGCGCAGATGGCGGCTCCACAGCGCCAGCGCGATTTCCGCCATGCCCATCGGCATGCCCGGATGGCCGGAATTGGCGGCCTGCACCGCGTCCATCGCGAGCGCGCGCAGCGCGTTCGCCATGTCTCGTTGCAGGGTCTCTTGGGATGAAACGGGGGAGGCGGCCACGGCCGCCGTGGTCGGCGTGTTCATAGGCGAATTGTAAACCTCAGGCCGCGCGGGTCAGCGCGGGGCTCGCGATATAGCGCTGCGCCATGCGCTCGAGCGGCTCGGGACGGATCCGCCGCGCCTGCCCGGCGCAGCCGAAGGCCTCGAAGCGCTCCCTGCACAGCGTCTGCGCGGCCGCTGTCGCGGCCTTAAGGAACTTGCGCGGATCGAATTCGGCCGGGTCCTCGGCCATCGCGCGGCGCATCGCACCGGTCATCGCGAGCCGGATGTCGGTGTCGATGTTGACCTTGCGCACGCCGTGCTTGATGCCCTGCAGGATCGCCTCCACCGGCACGCCGTAGGTTTCGGGGATCGCGCCCCCATGCTGCCGAATCACCTCGAGCCACTCCTGCGGCACGCTGGAGGAGCCGTGCATCACCAGGTGCGTATCCGGGATGCGCGCGTGGATTTCGCGGATGCGGTCGATCGCGAGCACGTCGCCGGTCGGCTTCTTGGTGAACTTGTAGGCGCCGTGCGAGGTTCCGATCGCGACCGCCAGCGCGTCGACCCCGGTGCGCCGGACGAAGTCCGCCGCCTGCTCCGGGTCGGTGAGCAGTTGCTCGCGCGCGAGCTTCCCTTCGGCGCCGACGCCGTCCTCCTTGCCCGCGGTGCCGGTCTCGAGCGAGCCCAGGCAGCCCAGCTCGCCTTCGACCGAGACGCCCACCGCGTGCGCCATGTCGACCGCGCGCCGGGTGACCTCGACGTTGTAGGGGTAGTCCGCCGGAGTCTTCATGTCTTCCAGCAGCGAGCCGTCCATCATCACGCTCGTGAAGCCGGACCGGATCGCCGCCTGGCACACCGCCGGGCTCGCGCCGTGGTCCTGGTGCAGCACGACCGGAATGTCCGGGTAGGACTCGACCGCCGCCTCGACCATCCTGCGCAGGAAGGCTTCGCCCGCGTACTTGCGCGCGCCCGCGGAGGCCTGCAGGATCACCGGGCTCGACACCTGGTCGGCCGCCTGCATGATCGCCTGGATCTGCTCCAGGTTGTTGATGTTGAACGCCGGCACGCCGTAGCCGTGCTCGGCGGCGTGGTCCAGCAGCTGGCGCAACGAAATGAAGGCCATCTTTCCCCCTCCAATGATTGAAATCCGGTGTCCTAGCGCCCGAGCGCCTGCCCGCGCCGGTCCATCAGCCGCCAGATCATCGGCGTGAAGATGAGCTGCATGGCGAGATCGATCTTGCCGCCCGGGCAGACGATGGTGTTGGGGCGCGACATGAACGAGTCATGCAGCATCGAGAGCAAGTACGGAAAGTCGATCCCGCGCGGATTGGCAAAGCGGATCACGAGCAGGCTCTCGTCCGCGGTCGGAATGTGGCGCGCGATGAACGGGTTGGAGGTGTCGACGACCGGAACCCGCTGGAAATTGATGTGGGTGCGCGCGAACTGCGGCGTCATGAAATTCACGTAGTCGTTCATCCGCCGCAGGATCGTGTCGGTGACGGCTTCGGTCGAATAGCCGCGCGTGGCGCGGTCGCGGTGCAGCTTCTGGATCCACTCCAGATTGATCACCGGCACCACGCCGATCAGCAGGTCGACGTTCGAAGCGACGTCCACCTCGCCGTGCGCGACGCCGCCGTGCAGACCTTCGTAGAACAGCATGTCGGTGCCCGCCGGCAGATCCTCCCATGGCGTGAAAGTGCCCGGCTTCTGCTTGTAGGGGGCCGCCTCGGCGTCGTTGTGCAGATACTTGCGCGTGCGCCCGCCGCCGCTCTCGCCGTAGGCGCGGAAAAGCTGCTCGAGCTCCGCGAAAAGGTTCGCCTCGGGGCCGAAATGGCTGAAGTGCTGGTTGCCGCGGGCGAGCTCCTCGGCCATCCTGCCCTTCATTTCCTCGCGGTCGTAGCGGTGGAAAGCGTCGCCTTCCACGAACGCAGCCTTTACGTGCTCGCGGTAGAAGATCTGCTCGAAGGTCTTCGATACCGAGGTGGTGCCGGCACCGGAGGAGCCGGTGATCGCGATGACGGGATGCTTGGCCGACATGCGGCTTCCTTTCAGAGCTCGGCCGGGGCGCGGAAAAGCCCGCGCGTGCCGAACAGGGGCGCGTCGTAATCGCGCTGGTTGTGGTCGCGGTGATACTGCTCGATACGCTCGACCTCGTTGCGGGAACCGAAGATGAGCGGGGTGCGCTGGTGCAGGGTCCTCGGCGCGACCTCGAGCAGCGGTCCGTCGCCCGTGCTCGCCCGGCCGCCGGCGCGCTCGATCAGATGGGCGAGGGGATTCGCCTCGAACAGCAGCTGGTGCCGGCCTTCGCGCCGCGGCTCCTCGGTCGTGCGCGGGCACAGGAACACTCCGCCCCGCATCAGGACCCGGTGCGCATCGGCCACCAGCGAAGCGGCCCAGCGCATGGTGTAGTCGCGCCCGCGCGGACCGGCCGCACCGGCCAGGCACTCATCGACGTAACGCTTGACCGCGGGTTCCCACAGTCGGGCGCCCGACTGATCGATCGCGAATTCGGCGCTGTCCTCGGGAACACGCAGGCCGGGGTGGGTCAGCATGAACTCGCCGATCTCGCGATCCAGCGTGAAGCCGTTCACGCCCGTCTCCAGCGCGAGCACCAGCATCGTGGTGGGACCGTAGATCGCGTAGCCCGATCCGACCTGGGCCTCGCCGGGCTGCAGAAAAGCTTCTTCGCTCGCCTGCTCCGCCTGCGGCGCGCGCAACACCGAGAACAGGCTCCCTGCCACCGCGTTGACGTCCAGCGCCGGGGCGCCGCACAGGGGATCGAACGCGAGCAGGTAGCGCCCGCGAGGGTAGCGGTCCGGAATCGGGTGCGGCGCCGCGTCGGCCTCCGAGGCCATCGCCGCGAGGTGCCCGCCCCACTCGTTGGTGCTGAGGAAGGTCTCGTTCGCGACCTTGCGCATGGCATCCAACGGAACGTCGGCAAGCGCACCCTTGCCCACCAGGTAGGCGATACGCTTGCAGGCCAGGCGAATGTCGTTCAGCAACGCGGTGAAGCCGCCGCTCGCGCCGGGAGACCTGCGCTGCTCCCCGATGATGAACTCGGTGATCGTTTTTCTTTCCTGCCGCATCGTCACCCCCTAGGCCGCGCGTGTCGCCCGCGCGGCGTGCAGCGCTGCGATCCGCTCCAGGCCGAGTGGCGGCTCCTCGAGGTTCGGCTGCACCAGGTCGGCCTGGGAAAAGTCCTGCGATGCGGTCCAGCGCGATGGCGTCGCGACCGTGTAAAGCCCGGCCGCCCTGGCCGCCAGCACGCCATTGGCCGAGTCCTCGATCGCGGCGCAGGCGTCCGCGGGCACGCGCAGCGTGCCGACGATCCTGCGGTAAAGGTCCGGCGCGGGCTTCTTCCGTGCCACTTCGTCGGCGCTTGCCACGGCGCTGAACCAGCCCAGCGCCTTCGGGCCGAGCACGGCAGCCACCAGCGCCTCGATGTTCGCGGTCGTGCTGGTGGCCGCGAGCGCGAGCTTGAGGCCGGCCTCGCGCGCCTCGATCATCAGGCGCGCGACGCCCGGCCGCGCGACCGCCCGGCCGTCGCTGATCAGTTCGTAGTACAGCCGCGTCTTCTCGCGATGAATCGCCGGCACCAGCCCGGCGAGGCGCTGCCTTTCGGCGGGGTTGAGCCTGAGCGTCGAAACGTAGTGCGCGATGCGCTCGGGGCCGCCCGAGACCTCGAGCAACCTCATGTAGTCGTCCGCGCTCCAGTTCCAGCCCAGGTCCATGGCGAGGAACGCCGCGTTGAACGCCTGGCGGTGCACCTCCTCGGTGTCGGCGATGGTGCCGTCGACGTCGAAAATCAGCGCTTGCAGCGTCATCTTGTTTCTCCCGCGGCCTCGAACACGCGGCTGGCGCGGATATCCTCGGCCGTGATGGTCATCAGCGACTCGCGCGTGAGCGGGGCGCCGCGTTGCTCGAACAGCCGCTTCGCCTGGCGCAGCCGCGCGCGGTCGAGCGCGTTGCGAATCGAGCGCGCGTTGGCGAAATGCGGCTGAGTCTTCCTCAGCGCAATATACTCGCCAAGCGCGGTCTCGCCGCCCGGGTCGAGGCGGTACTTCATTTTGTCGAGCATCAGCCTCGCGATCGCAAGCAGCTCGCCGTCCTTGTAGTCCGGAAAATCGATATGGTGCGCGATACGCGAGGCCATGCCCGGATTGGAGGAGAAGAACCGGTCCATGCGGTCCTTGTAGCCGGCGAGGATGACGACCAGGTCTTCGCGCTGGTTCTCCATTACCTGAAGCAGGATCTCGATCGCCTCCTGGCCGTAGTCGCGCTCGTTTTCCGGCCGGTACAGGTAGTAGGCCTCGTCGATGAACAGCACGCCCCCCATCGCTCGCTTGAGCACTTCCTTGGTCTTGGGCGCAGTGTGGCCGATGTATTGGCCGACCAGATCGTCGCGCGTCACCGCGATCAGATGTCCCTTCCTCGAATAGCCGAGCGCGTGCAGGATCTCGGCCATGCGCAGGGCGACCGTCGTCTTGCCGGTCCCCGGGTTGCCGGTGAAGCTCATATGCAGCGACGGCGCGCCCGCATCATCGAGTCCGACCGAGCGGCGCAGCTTGTCGACAACGAGCAGCGCGGCGATCTCGCGCACGCGCGTCTTCACCGGCACGAGCCCGACGAGCTCGCGCTCGAGGCCCTGCAGCACGTCCTCGACCTTCGAGTCGCGGTACAGCTGCTCCAGGTCGAGCGGCAGGCTCTCGGGCGCGGACATCAGTAGCGCTCCCCTTCCGGGCGCGCGGTCGCGTAGGCGCGCATCGAGTAGCGCTGGATGCGCCCCGCAGCTTCCTCGCGCTCGAGCGCGAATCCCGGCTCGTTCGGCGGGCGGTTGACGATGAACGACAGCCGCAGCGACTCCCAGCCGTGGGTGGCGTCGAACGCGTTCACCTTCACGTAGTGGCGCGGGAAGGTCTTGCGGCAGGCGTCGACCTCGGCCATCACGCCGGCGGCGTCCTTGAGGTCGAACATCGGCATGCCGTACATCTCCCAGTAGGCATTGCGCGGATGCGGATCGTCGGTGTACTCGACCGAAACCGCCCAGCCGCGGCCGAGACAGTACTCGATCTGGGCCCGGATCTGGGCGTCGCTCAGGTCCGGGAGAAAGGAAAAGGTGCCTTGGGTCAATCTCATGGCGGGTCTCCGGGTCAGGCTGCGGTCGCGGTGGGCACGAAGTCGGGCGTGTCGGTCGAAGCGTAGTCGAAGGTCACGTCCTTCCAGGTATCGAGCGCCGCTTTGAGCGGGGTGCAGTGGCGCGCGGCCTGCTCCAGGATCTGCGGCCCTTCGTTCCAGATGTCGCGCCCCTCGTTTCTCGCCAGCACCATCGCCTCGAGCGCGACCCGGTTCGCGGTAGCGCCGGCAGCGATGCCCATCGGGTGGCCGATCGTGCCGCCGCCGAATTGGAGCACCACGTCCTCGCCCAGGTAGTGCAGCAGCTGGTGCATCTGCCCCGCGTGAATACCGCCCGAGGCAACGGGCATCACCTTGCGCAGCCCGCCCCAGTCCTGCTCGAAGAACAGGCCGCGTTGAAGGTCTACCGGGTTGTGGTTCTCGCGCAGCACGTTGTAGAAGCCCTGCACCGAGTTCGGGTCGCCCTCGAGCTTGCCGACGACGGTGCCGGCGTGGATGTGATCGACGCCCGCGAGGCGCATCCACTTCGAGATGACGCGGAACGACACGCCATGAGTCTTCTGCCGGGTATAGGTCGAGTGGCCGGCACGGTGCAGGTGCAGGATCATGTCGTTCCGGCGCGCCCACTTCGACATCGACTGGATCGCGGTGTAGCCGATCACCAGGTCGATCATGACGATCGTGCTGCCGAGCTCCTTGGCGAATTCGGCCCGCTCGTACATGTCCTCCATCGTTCCGGCGGTGACGTTGAGGTAGGTGCCCTTCAGCTCGCCGGTCGCGGCCTGGGCCCGGTTGACCGCCTCCATGCAGTACAGGAAGCGGTCGCGCCAGTGCATGAACGGCTGCGAGTTGATGTTTTCGTCGTCCTTGGTGAAATCGAGCCCGCCCTTGAGCGCCTCGTAAACCACGCGCCCGTAGTTCTTGCCCGACAGCCCGAGCTTGGGCTTGACCGTGGCGCCGAGCAGCGGACGGCCGAACTTGTCCAGCCGCTCGCGCTCGACCACGATGCCGGTCGGCGGGCCGTCGAAGGTCTTCACATAGGCGACCGGCAGCCGCATGTCCTCCAGGCGCAGCGCCTTGAGCGGCTTGAAGCCGAACACGTTGCCGATGATCGAGGCGGTCAGGTTCGCGATCGAGCCCGGCTCGAACAGCGCGAGATCGTAGGCGATGTAGGCGAAGTACTGCCCCGGCGTGCCCGGAACCGGATCGACGCGGTAAGCCTTGGCGCGGTAGCGCTCGCAGGCGGTGAGCCGGTCGGTCCACACCACCGTCCAAGTGGCGGTAGAGGACTCGCCCGCCACCGCCGCGGCAGCCTCCTCGGGATCGACGCCTTCCTGCGGCGTGATGCGGAACAGCGCGATCACGTCGGTATCCGCGGGCACGTAGCCCGCGTCCCAGTAACCCATCTGCGCGTACTTCATGACCCCCGCGCGGTAGCGCTCGCTTGCCTGCGGGGCGACCTGGTCCATCTTGCCCATTGCCGCATCCTCCGTCTGTCGTGTGGCGGCAAGGTAGCGCGGCGTTGTGATAAGGACTACTTAAATGTTCTAATTGAACCAATAAGACAATCGAAATCCCATGCACCACCTGACCCTCAGGCAGCTGCGCATTTTCGAGGCGGCGGCGCGCCACCTGCATTTCGGCCGTGCGGCGCGCGAAATGCATCTCACTCAACCCGCGGTTTCTCTGCAACTGAAGCAGCTCGAGGCGCACGTGGGTCTGCCCCTGTTCGAGCAGATGGGGCGCCGCATGCACCTGACGCGCGCGGGCGAAGAGCTGCAGCGGCACAGCCGGATCGTGCTAAGGCAGCTGCGCGAGGCGGAAGAGGCGATCGACGCGCTCAAGGGCACCGGCGGCGGCGAGCTCCACATCGCGGTCACCAGCACCGCGAAGTACTTCGCGCCCAAGCTGCTGGCCGAGTTCCGGCGCCTGCATCCGGAGGTCAAGGTGCGCCTGGTGGTGAACAACCGCGAGGCGGTCGTGCGCGAGCTCTCCGACAATACCGTCGATCTGGCGGTCATGGGGCGCGCGCCGCGGGGCCTCGACACCATCGCAGCGCCCTTCGCCAGGCACCCGCTGGCGGTCATCGCCGCGCCCGAGCACCCGCTCGCCCGCCGGCGCCGCCTGGAGCTAATCGACCTCGCCGAGGAGAGCTTCCTGATTCGCGAGCGTGGCTCGGGCACCCGCACCGCGATGGAGCGCATGTTCGCCGAGCAACGATTCGAGCCGTTGGAAACGATGGAGATGAGCTCGAACGAGACGATCAAGCAGGCAGTGATGGCGGGAATGGGGGTGAGCTTCCTGTCGCTGCATACCGTCGGCCTGGAACTCGCGACCGGCAAGCTCGCGGTGCTGCGCGTCAAAGGCACGCCGGTGATGCGCGAGTGGTACGTCATCCACCGCGAGCGCAAACGGCTATCCCCCGCCGCCGCCGGCTTCAAGAGCTTCCTCGCGCAGCGCGGCGCGGCGCTGATCGAGCGTGTCATCGGCGGCACGTGAGCCGTTAGACTACGGGGGTGATCCAGCTTCCGTTTCACAGCCCCGACGAATTCCTGCACCTGAGCGAGCCCTCGCCGGACGCGCCCGGACACTGGTTCGTCTTCAGCGGCGACCGTTTGCTGGTGGAGGTCGGCCCGCCGAGCCCGAACCCGAGCGGGGATCTGCGCGTGCGCGCGCGCCCGAGCTGGGCGCGCCTGCCTACGGCGGCGCCACCCGGGCCACTGGCGGATGCGGTCCTGCGCAGCCTCTATCTCGGCCGCCTCGGCGGCGAGCACTGCTTCGCCGCGGAAGTCGCGTCCGACACGACCCCCCTTCCTGGCGCAAGCTGGGAGGGCCTGAGGACGCTCTTTTCGGTGCTCGATGACCGCCTTTTCGCGATCGCCGGACGCGCGCTGCAGCTGATCGACTGGGACCGGACGCACCAGTTCTGCGGCCGATGCGGCACGCGCACCGAGACGAAAGCCGGTGAGCGGGTCCGGGTGTGTCCGTCGTGCGGGCAGTCGGCGTATCCGCGCGTCGCCCCCGCGGTGATGGCGCTGGTGCGGCGCGGGCGCGAGCTGCTGCTGGGGCGCGGCCCGCACTTCCCGGCCGGCATGTACAGCGCGCTGGCGGGCTTCGTCGAGCCGGGCGAGTCCCTCGAGCAGTGCGTGCGGCGCGAAGTGGCCGAAGAGGTCGGCGTCGAGGTGGCCAGGCTGCGCTACTACGCAAGCCAGCCGTGGCCTTTCCCGCACTCCCTGATGATCGCTTTCACCTGCGAATGGGCTGCGGGCGAGCTTCGCCCGCAGCCGGGCGAGATCGAGGACGCGGGGTGGTTCGATGTATTCCAATTACCTAAACTTCCAAGTAAAATCTCGATCGCTCGCAGCCTGATCGACGCCTTTGCGGCCGAAATCAGGGGCGAATTTGAAACGGGCGCCTAGCTTCGCGCAGTCCGGCACGTGACGGCTGGCGGGGCGGCCCAAGAGGGGTACTGCACGAATTGAACGCTGCAAACGCTTTTCGTTTTTGCGCCGCAAGGCGCGACGGAAGGGCGCAGCCTGGTAAGAGCGCTGGGTTGCGCCTTCGCGTTTTTCGGGGAGGATAAAAATGAACGGCCTGCATCTCATCGGTGACCTCACCGGCTGCCGCTGCGATCCGCAGCTCCTGCTCGACGGAGAGCGCTTCCGCGAAAAGTGCGTGGAGCTCGTCAACGACTCGGGGCTCACGATCATGGATGTGAGCTTTCACCAGTTCGAGGGCTCGGGGTTCACCGGCACGGTCGTGCTCGCCGAATCCCACCTCGCGATCCACACCTGGCCCGAGACCGGCGGCCTTACGCTGGACGTCTACGTGTGCAACTACAGCGCCGACAACTCGGCCAAGGCGCGCAAGGTATTCGAGGCGATCATCGATTATTTTCAGCCCACCGATGCGGCGCGGCACGAGATCGAGCGTGGCGGGCACCTCCTGATGGAACCGCTGAACGAATCCACCGGCTTTTACATCGCCGCGCAGCGCCAGCTCGGTGAGTGGCAGACCCGTTTCCAGAAGATGGCGATCTACGACACGCCGCAGTACGGAAAGATCTTCCGCCTCGACGGCTTCAACATGACCTCCGAAAAGGAGGAGTTCGTCTACCACGAGAACCTGGTCCATCCCGCGCTCGCCGCCCACAACGCGCCGAAGAAGGTGCTCATCATCGGAGGCGGCGACGGAGGCTCCTCGGAGGAGGCGCTCAAGCACCCGTCGGTTGAGCAGGTCACCATGGTCGAGATCGACGAAGACGTGATCCGCGTCGCGAAGGAGCATTTCCAGGCGGTGCACCACGGCGTTTTCGACAACCCCAAGCTGCGGGTACTGATCGAGGATGGCATGCGGTTCGTGCGCGAGACGGAAGAACGGTTCGATCTCGTCGCGCTCGACCTGAACGACCCGATGGGTCCGGCGGAAGCGCTCTATTCCACGGATTTCTTTCAGCAGCTGCGCCAGATCCTCGCCCCGGGTGGCGCGCTGGTGTTGCACATCGGCTCGCCGGTGGCGCGGCCTGACCGGGTGGCGCAACTCGCTCAGCGCCTGAACGGCGTGTTCCGCATCGTGCGCCCCTACGCCATGTACATCCCGCTGTACGGGTCGCTGTGGGCGATGGCGGTGTGCTCGGACAAGCTCGATCCCAAGGCCTTCACCGCCGACGAGATCGATCGCCGCATCGAGCACCGCAAGCTGCAGGACCTGCGCTACTACAACGGCGAGACGCACGAGGGGGTCTTCGCTCTGCCCAACTACCTGCGAGACCTCGTCGCCCCGCCGCGGGTAAAGCAGACCACGCGCGGGCGCCGGCTGGGCGTGGTGCGCGCCGCCGCGAAGTAGCGCCGCTCGCCTTCCTAGGCGAGCGAGGCGAGCACCTCGCGCACGATCCCGAGCAGCTGGTCGATCTGCCCCTTCTCGATGATCAGGGGCGGCGCCATCGCGATGATGTCGCCCGTGTAGCGGACGTAGGCGCCCATCTCGAACGCCTTGAGGTGCGCCTCGAAGCCGCGCGCGCCGGGCGCTCCCGCGCGCGGGGCGAGCTCGATCGCCGCGATCAGCCCGATGTTGCGGATGTCGATCACGTTCGGCAGATCCTTCAGCGCGTGCGCTTTCTCCTCCCAGTAGGCCGAAAGCTCTCCGGCACGGGTGAGCAGGCCCTCTTCCTCGTAGACCTGCAGCGTGGCAAGCCCCGCCGCGCAGGCGAGCGGGTGCGCCGAGTAGGTGTAGCCGTGCGGCATCTCGATCGCGCCTTCCGGCCCGCCCATGAAGGCCTGGTAGATCTCCTCCTTCATGAACACGGCGCCCATCGGCACCGTGGCGTTGGTGATGCCCTTGGCGGTGGTGATCAGGTCCGGGATCACGCCGAGGAATTGCGACCCGAACGGTTTGCCGAGCCTGCCCCAGGCGGTGATCACCTCGTCGAAAATCAGCAAAATCCCGTGCCGGTCGCAGATCTCGCGCAGGCGCTCCAGGTACCCGACCGGCGGCACCAGCACCCCGGTCGAGCAGGCCACCGGCTCGACGATGACCGCCGCGATGGTCGAGGGATCGTGCAGCTGGGCAAGGCGCTCGAGGTCGTCGGCGAGCTCGGCCCCGTGCTTGGGCTGTCCGCGCGAGAACGCGTTCCTGGCCAGGTCGTGCGTGTGGCGCAGATGGTCAACCCCCGCCACCAGCGCGCCGAAGATCTTGCGGTTGCCGGAGATCCCGCCGACCGCGGTGCCGCCGAAATTGACCCCGTGGTAGCCGCGCTCGCGCCCGATCAGGCGCATCCGGTGGCCTTCCCCGCGCATGCGATGGTAGGCGAGCGCGAGCTTGAGCGCGGTGTCGACCGATTCGGACCCGGAGTTGGTGAAGAACACCTTGCTGAAGCCCTTCGGCGCGAGCTTCACCAGACGGTCGGCGAACTCGAATGCCGCCGGGTGCCCGAGCTGGAACGGAGGGGCGAACTCCATCGTTGCGACCTGCTGCTGCACCGCCTCGACGATCTTCGCACGGCAGTGTCCGGCGTTCACGCACCAAAGACCCGAAGTACCGTCGATCACCTGCCGGCCCTCGGGGGTGTAGTAGTGAATCCCCTCGGCGCGCGCGAACAGGCGAGGCGCCTTCTTGAACTGGCGGTTGGCCGAGAACGGCATGAAGAAGGCCGAGTTCTCGAGCGACTGGGCAACGGCTTCGGAGCGTGCGCGTTCGTTCATTTTCCTGTCTCCGTGAATGGCCTAGGCAGCGCGCGCCAGTACGGCGTGCAGAAGTACGTTACACCCGGCGGCGAGGTCCTGGGGAGTGGCATTTTCGATCTCGTTGTGGCTGATGCCGCCTTCGCAGGGCACGAAGATCATCGCGGTGGGCGCCACCCGCGCCACGTAGACCGCGTCGTGGCCCGCCCCCGAGACGATGTCGCGGTGCGAGTAGCCGAGCGCTCCCGCCGCGTCGCGCACCGCGCCCACCGCCGAAGGGTCGAAGTGGCAGGGCGGAAAGTAGGTGACTTCCTCGAGCTCGATCGCGACACGGCAGTCGGCCTCGATCGTCTTCAGGCTTTGCCGCAGCGCGGCGACCATCGCGGCAAGTGTGTCGTCCTTCTGGTTGCGGAATTCCACCGACATCCGCACCTCGCCCGGCACCACGTTGCGGGAATTGGGCTTGACCTGCATCGAGCCGACCGTGCCGCGGGCGTAGTCCGGAAACGCGAGCGCGATCCGGTTCACCTCCAGCACCAGCCGGCTTGCGGCGATCAGGGCGTCCTTCCTCAGCTCCATCGGTGTCGGTCCGGCGTGCGCGTCCTGGCCGCTGATCACGACGTCGAACCAGCGCTGGCCAAGGGCCCCCTGCACGACGCCGATCGTGGTCTTCGTGTCCTCCAGCACCGGACCCTGCTCGATGTGCGCCTCGAAATACCCGCCCAGCCGGTGCGGCGGCGCCTCGCCGGCATAACCGATGGATCTCAGCGCATCTTCGACAGACTTGTTTTCCGCATCTCTTTGCCCGAGCACATGTCCGAGAGGAAACACTCCGGCGAACACCCCCGAGCCCATCATCACCGGGGTGAAGCGGGAGCCCTCCTCGTTCGTCCAAGACACCACCTCGAGCGGCGCGCGGGTACGCACCCCGCCGTCATTCAGCGTACGCAACACCTCGAGCCCGGCCATCACGCCGTAGGCGCCGTCGAACTTGCCGCCCGAGGGCTGGCTGTCGAGGTGGCTGCCCATCGCGACGGGGGGCAGCGACGGGTCGCTCCCGGCGCGGCGCGCGAACATGTTGCCGATGGCGTCCACCGCGACTTCCAGCCCGGCCTCGCGCGACCAGCGCGCGAAGCGATCCCTCGCCTCGCGGTCGGTGTCGGTGAGCGTCAGGCGCTTCACGCCCCCTTTGGGCGTTGCGCCGATGCGCGCAAGCTCCATCAACGACTGCCACAGGCGCTCGCCGTTGATGCGAAGCTCGCGCATCTCAGCCGCCGTAGGCGACCACCTTCTGGCGCTGCTCGCCCAGCCCCTTGATGCCGAGCGCGACCACGTCGCCCGGCTTGAGGAACACCGGCTCCGGCTTGATGCCCATGCCGACGCCCGGCGGCGTGCCGGTGGTGATGATGTCGCCGGGCAGCAGCGTCATGTACTGACTGAGGTAGGACACGATGTTCGCCGCACCGAAGATCATGGTGCGGGTGTTGCCCGTCTGCATGCGCTTGCCGTTGACGTCGAGCCAGATGTCGAGCACCTGCGGGTCGGTAATCTCGTCGGTCGTCACGAGCCAGGGGCCGATCGGGCCGAAGCTGTCGCAACCCTTGCCCTTGTCCCATTGCGACGACTGGAGCTGGAACGCGCGCTCGGAAACGTCGTTCACGACGCAGTAGCCGGCGACGTGCTCGAGCGCCCTGTCCTCCGACACGTACTGCGCCTTGCTTCCGATCACGATGCCGAGCTCGGCCTCCCAGTCGAGCTTGGTCGAAGCCCTGGGCTGAATGATGTCGTCGTAGGGCCCGCTGATGCAGGTCGTCGCTTTCATGAACACGACCGGCTCGGTCGGAATCGGCATTCCGGCTTCCTTGGCATGGTCGCTGTAGTTGAGGCCGATGGCGACGAACTTGCCGATGCCGACGTAAGGCACGCCCAGGCGCGGGTTGCTGTTCACGATCGGCAGCGACTCGGGCTTCACCTTGGACAGCATCTTGAGCCCGCGCGGCGAGATCTCGTTCGGTCCGATGTTGGACACCACCTTCGAAAGATCGCGCAGCCGTCCTTCGCTGTCGATCACGCCCGGCTTCTCGAACCCGGATTTGCCGTAACGGCAGAGTTTCATATTGTCATTCCTCCGTCGATTGAATACATGTTTCCGGTCGCGAAAAGCGACTCGTCCGATGCCAGAAAAACCAGGATTCCCGTGATGTCGTCGACCGTGCCGAGGCGCCCCATCGGCTGGCGCGCGATGAAGTCCTTCTTCGCCTGCACCGGATCGGGAAAGGCGTTGATCCGGTCGTGCAGCGAGGGAGTATCGACCGTTCCCGGGCCGATGCAATTGCAGCGGATTCCCTGCCTCACATAGTCCGCCGCGATCGCCTTGGTGAGCCCGATCACCGCCGCCTTGGTCGCGCCGTAGACGAACCGGTTCGGCAGTCCCTTCACGCTCGAGGCGATCGAGGACATGTTGATGATCGAGCCGCCGCCCTTCTTCAGCATGCCGGGCAGAAAGGCCCGCGTCACCAGGTACATCGATTTCAGGTTCAGGTTGAAGCTGAAATCCCAGTCCTTCGGCGTGCAATCGAGGATCGTGCCGTGGTGCACGAAGCCCGCGCAATTGAACAGCACGTCGATCTGGCCGACCTCTGCCGCGAGCTTGGCAATCGCCGCCTCGTCCGTGACGTCGAGCACCCGGGTGCGGATACCGTCCCTGCCTTCGATCTCGGTGAGCGTCTTCGGGTTGAGGTCGGTGGCCCACACCTTGGCGCCTTCGCGCGCGAACGCGAGCGCGGCGGCGCGCCCGATGCCCTGCCCGGCGGCAGTAATGAACGCGGTCTTGCCGGCGAGCCTGCCTGACATGCCTGTCCTCCCGAGAAAGGGGGATCGATTATAGCGGTTCGGCGCCGGCCGACGCGGTACACTTTCGACTCCGTTCAGCCCGGGGAGGACGATGAACCAGCTCGATTTCGCAGGCCGAACCGCCATCGTCACCGGCGCCGCGCAAGGCATCGGCCTCGCCATCGCCAAGCGCCTGCTTGCTTCCGGCGCGAAGGTGCGCATCTGGGATCGCGACGACAAGCTGCTTTCGAGCGCGCTGACCGCTCTCGGGCGCGAAGCGAGCGGCGACGCGATCGACGTCACCGACGCCTCGGCGATCGACAAGGCGGTGAAGGGCGCGCTCGGGACGCTCGGCAAGATCGACGTGCTGGTCAACAACGCGGGCATCGCCGGCCTGAACGCGCCGACCGTCGACTACCCGATCGAGGAATGGAACAAGGTGATCGCGGTGAACCTCACCAGCCAGTTCCTCACCTGCCGCGCGATCGCATCGCACATGGCAAAGGCGAAGTACGGCCGCATCGTCAATATCGCCTCGATCGCCGGCAAGGAGGGCAATCCGAACGCGGTCGCCTATAGCGCCTCCAAGGCGGGCGTGATCTCGCTCACCAAGTCGCTCGGCAAGGAGCTGGCGCAGACCGGCGTGACGGTGAACTGCATCACCCCCGCCGCGGCGAAGACGGCGATCTTCGACCAGATGACCGAGCAGCACATCAACTACATGCTGTCCAAGATCCCGATGGGACGGTTCGTGCAGGTGGAGGAGGTCGCCGCGCTGGCGTGCTGGCTGGCCTCGGAGGAATGCTCGTTCTCCACCGGCGCGGTGTTCGACATCTCCGGCGGCAGGGCCACCTACTGACATGGCGAAGAAGACTCCGACGCAACGCAGCATCCAGTGGTTCGGCCGCCAGGACATCTACGGCTTCATCTACCGCAGCTGGGTGAAGAACCGCGGCGTGCCGCAGGACCAGTTCGACGGCCGGCCGGTGATCGGCATCTGCAACACCTGGTCCGAGCTCACGCCCTGCAACACGCATTTCCGGGTGATCGCCGAGCACGTCAAGGCGGGGGTGCTCGAGGCGGGGGGCTTTCCGCTCGAGTTTCCGGTCATGTCGCTCGGCGAGACGCTGCTCAGGCCGACCGCCATGCTCTACCGCAACCTGGCCAGCATGGACGTCGAGGAGTCGATCCGCGGCAATCCGCTCGACGGCACCGTGCTGCTGGTCGGCTGCGACAAGACCACGCCCTCGCTGCTGATGGGCGCGGCGAGCGTCGACCTGCCCGCGATCGCGGTGTCGGGCGGCCCGATGCTCTCCGGGAAGTACCGCGGCACCGACATCGGCTCGGGGACCAACACCTGGTCGATGTCCGAGGAGCTGCGCGCGGGCAAGATCACGCTGGAGGAGTTCCACGAGGCGGAGTCCTGCATGCACCGCTCGCACGGGCACTGCATGACGATGGGAACGGCGTCGACGATGGCGTCGATGGTCGAGGCGCTGGGCGTCGGCATGCCGGGCAACGCGGCGATCCCGGCCGTGGACGCGCGGCGGAACGTGCTCGCCCGCGCCGCCGGCCGGCGCATCGTGCAGATGGTGAAGGAAAACCTGACCCTGTCGAAGATTCTCACTCGGCAGGCGTTCGAGAACGCGATCCGGGTCAATGCCGCGATCGGCGGCTCGACCAACGCGGTCATCCACCTGATCGCGATCGCGCGCCGGATCGGGGTCGATCTGAAGCTCGAGGACTGGGACCGCTGCGGGCGCGGCGTTCACACGCTCGTCGATCTGATGCCCTCGGGCAAGTACCTGATGGAGGACTTCTTCTACGCCGGCGGCCTGCCCGCGGTGATCCGCGAGCTGGGCGAAGCGGGGCTGCTGCACAAGAACGCGCTGACGGTGAACGGCGAAACGATCTGGGCCAACAACAAGAAAGCGCCGTGCTGGAATCGCGACGTGATCCACACCTTCGGCAAGCCGTTCAAGCGAAACACCGGCATCGCGGTGCTGCGAGGCAACCTGTGCCCGGACGGCGCGATCATCAAGCCCTCCGCGGCGACGCCCAAGCTGATGAAGCACCGCGGCCGCGCGGTCGTGTTCGAGAATATCGAGGACTTCCACCGGCGCATCGACGACCCGAAGCTCAAGGTCGACGCGAAGAGCGTCATGGTGCTGAAGAACTGCGGCCCGAAGGGCTATCCCGGGATGGCGGAGGTCGGCAACATGCCGCTGCCGCCGAAGATACTCAAGAAGGGCATCACCGACATGCTGCGCATCTCGGATGCCCGCATGAGCGGCACGGCCTACGGCAGCGTGGTGCTGCACGTGGCGCCCGAGGCAGCGGCGGGCGGGCCGCTGGCGCTGGTCGAGAACGGCGACATGATCGAGCTCGACGTCGCAAAGCGGAAATTGAGCCTGCTGGTATCCGAGGCCGAGCTGCAGAAGCGAAGGAAGAAATGGAAGAAGCCGAAGCCCCCGCTGGAGCGCGGCTATTGGAAGCTCTACTACGACCACGTGCTGCAGGCGAGCGACGGCGCCGATCTCGATTTCCTGGTCGGCAAGAGCGGCCCGTTCGTCCCGCGCGACAATCACTGAAGAGGCACGCCATGCTGCAGGCCGCCGAGCTGACCATCCGTCTGCACCCGAACGACGACGTCGTGATCGCGCGAGTCGAGATCCCGGGCGGGACGCTGATCGCGAAGGAGAACGTGCGCGCCGCCGACTCGATCCCGGCCGGCCACAAGGTCGCGGTGCGCGATCTGGCGCAGGGCGCGGCGGTGAAGCGCTACGACCAGGTCATCGGGTTCGCCACCCGCGCGATCCGCGCCGGCGAGCACGTGCACGTGCACAACCTGGCGATGGGCGATTTCGCGCGTGACTATGCGTTCTGTTCGGACAGGAAAGACACCGACTACGTCAGTCCGCAGGCGACCTTCCAGGGCATCGTCCGCGCCGACGGCCGGGTGGCCACGCGCAACTATGTCGGGATCCTCACCAGCGTCAACTGCTCCGCCACCGTGGCGCGGATGATCGCGCGCCATTTCGAGGTCCGGCTCGATGACTACCCGAACGTCGACGGCGTCGTGGCGCTGACCCACAAGACCGGCTGCGGCATGGCGAGCGAGGGCGAGCCGATGGAGGTGCTGCGGCGGACCATGGCGGGCTACGCGCGCCACCCGAATTTCTTCGCCACCCAGGTGGTGGGCCTGGGCTGCGAGGCGAACCAGATCAACAACCTGCTCGCGGCGCAGAAGCTCGAGCGCCGCGACCGGCTGGGCAGCTTCACGATCCAGGAAAAGGGCGGCACGATGAAGGCGGTACGCGAAGGGATCGCCCGCATCGAGGCGATCCTGCCCGAAGCGAACAAGGTGAAGCGCGAGCCGGTGCCCGCGAGCCACCTCGTACTGGGACTCCAATGCGGCGGCTCGGACGGCTATTCGGGGATCAGCGCCAACCCGGTGCTCGGCGCCGCGGTCGACCTGCTGGTGCGCCACGGAGGGACGGCCATCCTTTCCGAAACCCCGGAAATCTACGGCGCCGAGCATTTGCTGACGCGACGCGCGGTATCAAGACAAGTCGGAGAAAAGCTCATCGCGCGCATTCGCTGGTGGGAGGACTACACGCGCCGCAACGGCAACGAGATGAACAACAACCCTTCGCCCGGCAACAAGGCGGGCGGCCTCACGACCATCCTGGAAAAGTCGCTCGGTGCGGTCGCCAAGGGCGGCACCAGCAACCTGGTCGACGTCTACGAGTACGCCGAGCCGGTGACCGCGAAGGGCTTCGTCTACATGGACACCCCGGGCTACGACCCGGTCTCGGCCACCGGCCAGGTCGCCGGCGGCGCGAACCTGATCTGCTTCACCACCGGCCGCGGCTCGGCCTACGGCTGCAAGCCCGCGCCCTCGCTCAAGCTCGCGACCAACAGCGCGCTCTACGCGCGCCAGGAAGAAGACATGGACTTCAACTGCGGCACCATCGTCGACGGCCGCGAGAGCATCGGGCAGGCGGCGGAGAGCTTCTTCCGCCTGATCCTCAAGGCCGCCTCGGGCGAGAAGACCAAGAGCGAGGCCTTCGGCTACGGCGAGGACGAGTTCGCGCCCTGGGTGCTGGGCGCGACCATGTAGCACTCAGAACTAGCTCATCCTCACCGGCCTGCCCGTGCGGCCGAGGTGATAGATGAATGGGCCGGGATCGGCCCGTGCAATTCGGGTCATGTGCTTGAGCGCCCCGACAAGAATAGAGGCCGTGTCTCTCAGAGTGACATTTCCGCCCGTGAATACGAATGCTCGGACGCGCGCCTCATACAGCGCCAAGCGTTCCAACTGTCGATAACGGATCCGTTTGTCGCGCGTCAGCACAACCCAGCGATGGCGGCCCGCTTCAGCGAGCCATACTTCGTCGGCAGTGCCCCGCGAGAAGTGCTCCGTCGCTCGCTCTACTGCCGCACCCGCTTCGCGTAAAGCTGTCGCGACTGTAGGGCCGTCGAGAGACTCGTCGAGGAAGTAGACGAGTGGCTCAGGCTGCCTTTTGGTCGAGCTCGCAGCGGATCGCGTCCCAGACCGCTTCCTCGTTGGCACCGTATTCCTTGGCAAGGTCCGCCGGCAGATCCCCAGCCTTGAACTGCTCGGCAAGTACTGCCGTCGGCACGGCTGTGCCGAACACAACCGGTCGGCCAAATGCAACGCGAGGATCAATTACCACCGTACGCGGCTGCTCCCGTGGCGGTTGGGACCGAATGAACGGGTAGAGTTTGATCGGAAGCCCCTTCGGATCGCGTTCGACGCGTTCGAGGTATGCGCGGATCAGATCGGCCATCTCGATCTGGAGATTGCGCGACAGGTTGATGATCTGCCCAAAGCGCTCAACTAGCAGGTCTGTGCCTTTGGTTACGAACTGCTCTTCCAAAAGCGGCCGCTTGGCGCCGAGCCTCTCGATAAGTAACACGAGACCCTTTCGAATCGTAGGCAGGCCGATCTTGTGCTTCCGGCGAATTGCGGTCAGCACGTATGCCTCGACCAAGTTCGAAAACGACAGACCGAGTGTCTGCGGATCCGCGGGGTGAATGACCGCACGAAACATCTTGCGCTCGCCGCGATACTTGTAGGACTGGCCCGCGAACCAGGAGCGCAACGTGGAGGGACTCACACCAAGATAGTGCGCCGCTTCCGAGATCGTGTAGGCAGGAGTCTCGCGTACGTCGATCACTTTTGCCCCCTCCGGGATCAGTAGGCGATCGAATTATATGTCAGCGTGGCGCCATTTGATTGAACAACCGACGGACGCTGTCTGTTCCCGCGGTCCTTCACCTGTTCTCGCGATTTGCAGCATCGCTTCATAGAGCTCGCGCCGGGCGCCTGGAACCGCCTCGCGGCGCGAGGCATCGAGCCGGCCGCGGTACTGGAGCTCGAGCCTGGCGTTGAAGCCGAAGAAGTCGGGCGTGCAGACCGCGCCGTAGGCTTTCGCCACTTCCTGCGTTTCATCGAAGACGTAGGGAAACGGGAAGCCCTTCTCGCGCGCCACGCGCTTCATGTTGTCGAACGAGTCCTCGGGGTAGTCCGCCGGGTCGTTCGACATGATCGCGATCGAGCCGACGCCGTGCTCGGCGAGCTCGCGGCAGTCGCGCACGATGCGCTCGATCACCGCCTTCACGTACGGGCAGTGATTGCAGATGAACATCACCAGCAGACCGTTCGGCCCCCGCGCGCTCGAAAGGCTGTGCCGCTTGCCGTCGACCCCGGGCAGGTCGAAATCGAGCGCCTTCCAGCCGAAATCGCACACCGATGTCTGCAGGCTCACCATGCGAAAATCATAGCATGCGAAAAAAGCCGGCCCGGACGCCGCGCCTGTACGTCGAAGCTCCGCTGCGGGCCGGCGAGCGCATCGCGCTGCCGGAACGCGCGGCGCACCACGCCACCGCGGTGCTTCGGCTGCGCGAGGGCGAGCGCGTGATCGTGTTCGACGGCACGGGCGGCGAGCACGATGCGTCGATCACCGCGGTGACGCGCGGACGCGTCGAGGCGGAAGTCGGCCTGCGGCGCGAGGTGGAGCGCGAATCGCCGCTCGCAGTCACCCTGGTGCAGGGGATCTCGTCAGGCGAGCGCATGGACCTGACGGTGCAGAAGGCGGTCGAGCTCGGCGTCGCCGCGATCCAGCCCGTGCTGGCCGAAAGATCCCTCGTCAAGCTCGACCCGAAGCGCGCCGAGGCACGCGTAGAGCACTGGCGCAGGATCGTGGTCTCGGCCTGCGAGCAGTCGGGGCGTAATCGCGTGCCCGCGGTGCTCGGCGTCCTTTCCCTGCCCGAGTACTGCCGCACGCCGCTCGGCGGCACGCGCCTCTTGCTGTCGCCGGACGGCGGCACGAGCCTGCGCGCCGTCGTCGCGCGCCTCGAAAACCCGGTCGTCCTCGCTGCCGGGCCCGAAGCCGGATTCAGCGCCGAGGAAGAGGGCTTGCTGAGCGGCGCCGGCTTCGAGGCGGTGCGCCTCGGCCCCCGCGTGCTGCGAACCGAGACCGCGGCGCTGGCGGCGCTCGCCGCGCTCAATGCGCTCGCGGGCGACTATTGAGCTTAGAATTCCGCGAACCGCGAGGACCTGGAGCCGCATGACCTCACCCGCCAACCCCGAAGCATTCGTACGCTGGTTCCGCCAGGCCGCGCCCTACGTGCACGCGTTCCGCGGCCGCACCTTCGTGATCGCGTTCGGCGGCGAGCTGGTGACCGAGCGAGCGCGCTTCGCGCAGTTCGTGCACGACCTGAACCTGCTCGCCGCGCTCGGCATTCGCCTGGTGCTGGTGCATGGCGCGCGGCCGCAGATCGAGGCCGAGCTCAAGTCGAAGAAGCAGCGTTCGCACTACGCCAAGGGCCTGCGGGTGACCGACGAGGCCGCCCTGGTGGCAGTCAAGCACGCTGCCGGCGTGCTGCGGCTCGAGATCGAGGCGCTGCTCTCGCAGGGGCTGCCGAACTCGCCGATGGCCGGCGCGCGGATCCGCGTCGCGTCGGGCAACTTCATCATCGCGCGGCCGATCGGGGTCGTCGACGGAACCGATCTTCAGTTCACCGGCGCGGTGCGCAAGGTCGACGCCAGCGCGATCGCTCGCCGTCTCGACGGGGGCGAGGTCGTGGTGGTCCCCAACGTCGGCTACTCGCCCACCGGGGAGGTGTTCAACCTGGCCTGGGAAGACGTCGCCGAAGGCATCGCGGTCGCGCTCAAGGCCGACAAGCTGCTGGTGTTCACCGACCGGCTGCCGGCCGACCGCAAGGGCGAAGTGCTCGCCGAACTCACCGCGCAGGAAGCCAAGGCGCTGCTGAAGAAGGCGGACCTCGGCGCCTCCACCACCCGCGCGCTCGAGCACGCCCTGCGCGCGCTCGCCTCCGGGGTCGGCCGCGCGCACCTCATCACGCGCCGTGCCCAGGGGGCGGTGCTGCTGGAGCTTTTCACGCACTACGGCGTCGGCACCATGATCACCGCCGACCCCGTGCAGAAGCTGCGCCCGGCCAGGGTGGAAGACATTGCCGCGATCATTTCCCTGATCGAGCCGCTGGAAGCCGACGGCACGCTCGTCAAGCGCAGCCGCGAGCTGCTCGAGCGCGAGATCGGCAACTTCCAGGTCATCGAGCACGACGGGATGCTGCTCGGCTGCGCCGCGCTGTACCCGTATCCTGGCGCGAAGAGCGCCGAATTCGCCTGCGTCGCGGTCACGCCGGACTACCGCGACGCCGGCATCGGCGAGCTGCTGCTGCAGGCCTGCGAAGATCGCGCCAAGGCGCTGCGGCTGCGCAAGATCTTCGCGCTGACCACGCGCGCGGCGCACTGGTTCCTCGACCAGGGCTTCGTCGCGGCGGACGTTTCGGCGCTGCCCGCGGAACGGCGCGAGCTTTACAACTGGAAGCGCGGCTCGAAGGTCTTCGTCAAGAGAATATAATCCCCGTACAGAAACGATCGGAATCCCCATGGCAAGAATGGTCAAATGCGTCAAGCTCGGGCGCGAGGCGGAAGGGCTCGACCTGCCGCCCTACCCGGGCGAGCTCGGCAAGCGGATCTACGAGAACGTGTCCAAGGAGGCGTGGCAGCAGTGGCTGCGGCACCAGACGATGCTGGTGAACGAGAACCGGCTGAATCTGGCCGATCCCAAGGCGCGCAAATACCTCGCCGAGCAGATGGAGAAGCACTTCTTCGGCGAGGGCGCCGACATGGCGGCCGGCTACGTGCCGCCGCAGAAGTAGCCCGGCCTCTTCCTACTCCAGGATTTCCTTTTCCATCTCGTCGATGGAAACGTGCCGCACATCGCGGCCTTTGGCCATGTAGATCACGTACTCGGCCATGTTCTTGGCGTGATCGCCGATGCGCTCGATCGCCTTGGCGATGAACAGGATTTCGAGCGAGCGCGTGATCGTTCGCGGGTCTTCCATCATGAAAGTAATCAGCTGGCGCATGATGGCGCGGAACTGGTCGTCCACCGCGCTGTCCAGCCGCACCACCGCCATCGCCTCCGAAACATCCAGCCGCGCGAACGCGTCCAGTGACTGGCGCAGCATCGTGAGCGCGCGGTCGGCGACGTTGGACAAGTCCATGCGCGGCATGTGCAGCCGGCCGGCGCCGTGGATCAACTTGGCCATGCGCGCAATCTTTTCCGCCTCGTCGCCGATCCGCTCCAGATCGGTGATGGTCTTGATGACCGTGATGAGAAGGCGCAGATCGCCCGCCGCCGGCTGACGGCGCGCAATGATGTGGCTGCAGGATTCGTCGAGGTCGACTTCGAGCGCGTTGACCCGGTGGTCGTCGGCGATCACCCGCTCCATCAGGTCCATGTCGCCGGAGATCAGCGCCTCCATCGCGCGCGTGATCTGCTGCTCGACCAGGCCGCCCATGTGCAGCACGCGCGAGCGCACGCTTTCGAGCTCGGCGTCGAATTGCTTGGATGTGTGCTCGGCCATCTTGAACTAGCTCTTTTCCCCGCAGGGACAAAAGCTTAGCACAGCGATGTGACGCCTAGGTGACAGAAAGTTCACGCACCCCGTCGTTTCCGCCCAGCAGCAGCAGGTCGGCGCGGCGGCGGGCGAAGATCCCGTTGGTGACCACCCCGGCGATATTGTTCAGCTTGGCCTCGAGACCTGGCGGGTCGACGATGCTCAGGCCGTAGCAGTCGAGGATCAGGTTGCCGTTGTCGGTGCGGAAGTTCGGGCGCAGCTCGGGCCGGCCGCCGAGCTTGAGCAGCTCGCGCCCGACGTAGCTGCGCGCCATCGGAATGACCTCGACCGGCAGCGGGAACTTGCCCAGCACCGGCACCAGTTTGGAGGCGTCGCACATGCACACGAAGCGCCCGGCGACCGCGGCGACGATCTTCTCGCGCGTAAGCGCCCCGCCGCCGCCCTTGATCATGTACAGATGCTCGTTGACCTCGTCGGCGCCGTCGAAATACACCGGCAGCGACCCGACGCCGTTCAAGTCGAGCACGCGGATGCCGTGGCGCTTGAGGCGCTCCGCGCTCGCGTCCGAGGCAGCCACCGCGCCCTCGATACGCCCCTTGATTCCCGCCAGGGCATCGATGAAAAAATTGACCGTCGAGCCCGAACCGACCCCGACGACCGCATCGTCGACCACGTGCTTGAGCGCCTCGCGCGCCACCAGCTGTTTGAGTTCGTCCTGGGTCATCGTTTCCTCTGCGGCGGCAGGTCGGTGCACACCCCTTCGTAGAGCTCCGCCGCCATGCCGACCGATTCGCCGAGCGTCGGGTGAGGATGAATCGTCTTGCCGATATCGGTCGCGTCGGCGCCCATCTCGATCGCGAGAGCGAGCTCGCTGATCAGGTCGCCGGCCGTCGTGCCGACGATCCCGGCGCCGACGATGCGGTGCGTCTGCGCGTCGAAGATCAGCTTGGTGAAGCCCTCGTCGCGCCCGTTGGCGATCGCGCGCCCCGAAGCGGCCCAGGGAAACTTGGCGGCCTCCACCTTCACCCCGGCCTTCTTCGCCTCCTCCTCGGTCAGCCCGACCCAGGCGACTTCCGGGTCGGTGTAGGCGACCGAGGGAATGACCCGCGCGTCGAAATGCGATTTCTGCCCTGCGGCGGCTTCCGCCGCGACGTGGCCTTCGTGCACCGCCTTGTGCGCGAGCATCGGCTGGCGGGCGATGTCGCCGATGGCGTAGATGTGCGGCACGTTGGTGCGCATCTGCGAGTCGACCTCGATGAAGCCGCGCTCGGTGACCGCGACCCCCGCGGCCTCGGCACGGATCTTCTTGCCGTTCGGTGCGCGTCCCACGGACACCAGCACGAGATCGTAGGACTGCGGCTCTTTGGGCGCGGCCTCGCCCTCGAACCAGACCCTGATCCCGTCCTTTTGCGCCTCCGCCCTGGCGGTCCTGGTCTTCAGCATCACGTTGTCGAAGCGCTTGGCGTTGAATTTCTGCCACACCGATACCAGATCGCGGTCGGCGCCGAGCATCAGCCCGTCGAGCATTTCGACCACGTCCAGGCGTGCGCCGAGCGTCGAATACACGGTGCCCATCTCCAATCCGATGATCCCGCCGCCGATGACCAGCATGCGCTTGGGTATGCCCGCCAGCTCCAACGCGCCGGTCGAATCGACGATGCGCGGATCGTCCGGAAGGAAGGGCAGCTTCGCCGCCTGCGAGCCGGCGGCGATGATCGCGCTCGTGAAGCGCACGGCCTTCGGGCCGTCGCCGGTATCGACGCTCAGCAGGTTCGGGCCGGCGAAGCTCCCGAGCCCCTGCACTACCGTCACTTTGCGCGCCCTCGCCATCGAAGCCAGACCGCCGGTGAGCTTTCCCACCACCTTGTCCTTGAAGCCGCGCAGCTTGTCGAGATCGAGCTTCGGTTCGCCGAAGGCGACGCCGTGCGGCGCAAGGGCGCGCGCGGCATCGACGATGGCCGCAGTGTGCAGCAGCGCCTTGGACGGAATGCAGCCTACGTTGAGGCATACGCCGCCCAGAACCGGGTAGCGCTCGACCAGCACCGTCTTCAAGCCCAGGTCGGCGGCGCGGAACGCGGCCGAGTAGCCGCCCGGCCCCGAGCCGAGCACGACGAGATCGCACTCGAAGTCGCTTTTGCCGGCCGCCACGGGCCCGTGGGCGGGCTTGGCCGCGGGCCCGGCTTCGGCGGCGGGCGGCGGCGTCGATTCGGCGGCGCCGTCCTCGAGACTCAGCAGGAGCGAGCCTTCGGACACCTTGTCCCCCACCTTGACCCTGAGCTCCTTGACCACGCCCGCGGCCGGCGACGGAATCTCCATCGTCGCCTTGTCCGACTCGAGCGTGATCAGCGACTGCTCCTTCGTCACCGTGTCGCCCGGCTTCACCAGCACCTCGATCACCTCGACATCCTTGAAATCGCCGATGTCGGGGACTTTCACTTCTTTCACGGCGGCCATCTCAGAGCAGGGAGCGCCGGATGTCCGACAGCACCGACGCAAGATAGTTGGTGAAGCGCGCCGCCCCGGCACCGTCGATCACCCGGTGGTCGTACGACAGCGAGAGCGGCAGCATCAGGCGCGGCACGAACTTCTCGCCGTCCCAGACGGGTCTCGTCACCGAGCGCGACACCCCGAGGATCGCGACCTCGGGGGCATTGATGATCGGCGTGAACGCGGTGCCGCCGATCCCGCCCAGGCTCGAGATCGAGAACGTGCCGCCCTGCATGTCGCCGGGCTTCAGCTTCTTGTCGCGCGCGAGCTTGGAGGTATCGGACAGCTCGCGCGCGAGGTCGAACACGCCCTTGCGATCCGCGTCCCGCACGACCGGGACCACGAGGCCGTCCGGCGTGTCGACCGCGACGCCGATGTGGTAGTACTTCTTGAGGATCAGGTTTTCGGCTTTCGGATCGAGCGAGGCGTTGAACTTGGGATACTGGCGCAGCGCGGTGACGCAGGCCTTGATCAGGAAGGCGAGCATCGTCAGCTTGAAGCCCTGCTTCTCCGTCACCGAGGTGTTGGCCTTGCGGAAGGACTCGAGATCGGTGATGTCGGCCTCGTCGAACTGGGTGACGTGCGGGATCGAAACCCAGTTGCGATGCAGGTTCGGGCCGGAGAGTTTCTGAATACGCGACAGCGGCTTGGTTTCGACCGGCCCGAACTTGGCGAAGTCCACCTCCGGCCACGCCGGCAAATTGAACGGCGTCGCACCGCCGCGCGCAGCGGCACCCGTTGCCGGGGCGGCACCCTGCGTCAGGACGCCCTTCACGAACGCCTGCACGTCCTCGTGCAACACGCGCCCTTTGGGTCCGCTGCCGCGTACCTGAGCGAGGTCGACGCCTAGCTCGCGCGCGAACTTGCGCACGGACGGGCTCGCATGCGGCGGCGAACTGGTCGCCTCGCGCGGCTCGGCCGGCACCGGGCCGATCCGCGAAATCGCCGCCGCGGGGGAGGACCCGGCGACCGGAGCGCCCGCCGCCCCTGGCGCAGCTCCGGCGGGCTCGGGCGCCGGCGCGGGTTCGGGAGCCGGCGCGGGCTCGCGCGCCGCCGCAGCTCCCGATCCGGACTCGATGACCAGCACGGGGGAGCCCTCGGACACCCTGTCTCCGACCTTGACCCTGAGCTCCTTGACCACGCCCGCGGCCGGCGACGGAATCTCCATCGTCGCCTTGTCCGACTCGAGCGTGATCAGCGACTGCTCTTTCGTCACCGTGTCGCCCGGCTTCACCAGCACCTCGATCACCTCGACATCCTTGAAATCGCCGATGTCGGGGACCGTCACGGTTTCGGGCGCCGTCGCTGCGGGCCTGCCTTGCGGCTTTTCCTCGTTTTCTTTTTTCCTCTCGGGCACCGGCTCTTCGGCGGGCAATGAATTTCCTTCGACCATCAGAATCAGCGCGCCCTGCGAAATCCTGTCGCCCACCTTGACCTTGAGCTCCTTCACCACGCCCGCGGTCGGCGACGGAATTTCCATCGTCGCCTTGTCGGACTCGAGCGTGATCAGCGACTGTTCCTTCTGGATCGCGTCGCCGGGCTTGACCAGGACCTCGATCACCTCGACGTCCTTGAAGTCGCCGATGTCCGGTACGAGGACCTCCTTCATACGGTGGTCGGATCCGGTTTCTCGGGATCAAGCTTGTACTTCTTGATCGCCTCGGCCACCGCCTTGGGCTTGCCGTCGCTCTTGTCGGCCAGCGCTTTTAGCGCCGCGACGGTCACGAAGTGGCGGTTGACCTCGAAGAAGTAGCGCAGCTTGGCGCGCGAATCGGAGCGCCCGAACCCGTCCGTGCCGAGCACCCGGTAGGGGCGATCGGCCGGAACGAAGGGCCGGATCTGGTCCGCGAAGGTCTTGATGTAATCGCTCGCCGCGACGACCGGCCCGGCGCGCTTTTCCAGGCACTGCGTCACATAGGGCACGCGCGGCTTGTCGTCGGGATGGAGCAGGTTCCAGCGCTCCGCCGCGAGGCCGTCGCGCCGCAGCTCGGTGAAGCTGGTCGCGCTCCAGACGTCCGCCGCCACGCCCCAGTCCTGCTCGAGCAGCTCGGCGGCCGCCAGCACTTCGCGCAAAATGGTGCCGGAGCCCATCAGTTGCACCCGCGCCTTGGCCTTCGACTTCGATTCGCGCAGCAGGTACATCCCCTTCAGGATCCCTTGCTCGGCGCCCTCCGGCAGCGCCGGGTGCTCGTAGTTCTCGTTCATCACGGTGATGTAGTAGAACACGTCCTCCTGCTCGGCCAGCATGCGCCGCAGGCCGTCCTGGATGATCACCGCGAGCTCGTAGCCGTAAGTCGGGTCGTAGCACACGCAGTTCGGGATCACCGAGAACAGAACGTGCGAGTGGCCGTCCTCGTGCTGCAGGCCTTCCCCGTTCAGGGTCGTGCGTCCCGCGGTGCCGCCGAGCAGGAATCCGCGTGCGCGCTGGTCTCCGGCGGCCCAGGCCAAGTCGCCGAAGCGCTGGAAGCCGAACATCGAGTAGTAGATGTAGAACGGCGCCATCGCCAGGTTGGAATGGCTGTACGAGGTCGCCGCTGCGATCCACGAGGAGAAGGCGCCCGCCTCGTTGATGCCTTCCTCCAGGATCTGGCCCGACTTGTCCTCGCGGTAGTACATGAGCTGGTCGCGGTCGACCGGCTCGTACTTCTGCCCTTCGGCGGCATAGATGCCGAGCTGCCGGAACATCCCCTCCATGCCGAAGGTGCGCGCCTCGTCGGGCACGATCGGCACCACGTGCTTGCCCAGGCTCTTGTCGCGCAGCAGCGCGGTGAGGATGCGCACGAACGCCATGGTGGTCGAGATCTCGCGCCCCTCTGAGCCCTTCAGCACGGGTTCGAGCGCAGAAAGCGGCGGCACGGGGGGCGGTGAATCCGCCTTGGTGCGCCGCTGCGGCAGGTAGCCGCCGAGCGCCTGGCGCCGCTCGTGCAGGTATTTCATCTCGGGCGAGTCGGGCGCCGGGATGTAGAACGGCAGCTTTTCGAGCTGATCGTCGGAGACCGGGATGTTCATGCGATCGCGCATGCCGCGGATCGTCTCGACGTCGACCTTCTTCAGCTGGTGCGTGGGGTTTTTCGCCTGGCCCTGCTTGCCCAGGCCGAAGCCCTTGATCGTCTTGGCGAGGATCACCGTCGGCTGATCCTTGTGCTTGGCCGCCGCGGCATAGGCTGCGTAGATCTTGTGCGGGTCGTGCCCGCCGCGGTTCAGGCGCCAGATGTCCTCGTCGGTCATGCGTGACACCATCTCGAGCAGCTTCGGATACTTGCCGAAGAAGTACTTGCGCACGAAGGCGCCGTCGTTGGCCTTGTAATTCTGGTACTCGCCGTC
>Ga0210077_1000061_pt1 | contig 63196 bp, 55 predicted proteins | sample RushMan_CattailN_5_FD_185556 | JGI IMG/M metagenome (GOLD analysis project Ga0210077, IMG submission 185556) | Wetland microbial communities from San Francisco Bay, California, USA, that impact long-term carbon sequestration -... | ecosystem: Environmental > Aquatic > Marine > Wetlands ...
CCTCGTTGATCTCAAACAGGTAACTGAAGGGTTCGTTCCAGTTAATAAAGGTTAAATTCGCTTCCAAGACAGAATGAGGCCGACAACCCCTTGCCAGAATAGGAAGGAAAATATGGTCAGGAGATGCCATAGGTCGCCAAGTCGGTGACCGTTGACCATAATGGCCGACCCATAATAAATGGCCAGGATGGTCAGAATCATAAGAGCTGCGGTGATGTTATTGGTTTTCAAGAAAAGGTGCATTTCGCGCTCGTCGGGCTTCCGTTTACTTGACGCGAAATGGGTCACAACCGGCAAAAATGCAAAGAGAACAAAGAGGGCTGAGCCAACTTGTCCAAAAATAAGGGTGGCCGCGATTACGGCCGCGCCGACAAAACCCGTGAATCCATATCTCCATGTCATTTCATTTCCTCCCCAAGCACGAAGATTTCTTCAACGCGGACCCCAAAAAAACGAGCCAGGCGCAAGGCCAGGACTACCGAAGGATTGAACTTCCCATGCTCGATGGCGAGGATTGTTTGCCTCGAAACGCTGAGGGCGGCGGCCAGTTCCTCCTGGGTCATCTGGTCGTGCTTAAATCGAAATTCCCTGAGTTTGTTATCGAGCGTGCCTTTGTTTTCCATTTTGAAAGCCTCAAGATTCAATGTGCATTATTATATACAATTTGTCAAGTATTATATACTTGTGTCAGGTCTATCCTTTTCAGCCTCAAAGCCATAATCACCGGACGCATCTTCAGGCAGGGCAGAACGTTCCCAACTTGGTCAACTGGTAGGCAATTGACGCGTGGCGTAGGAAAACCAGTAAATTATTAACCCCTTGCTGACCCCATGACTTTTTCCCCTGTTGCCCCGAGAAAACAGGTACTTTGACACCTCCGGGCCCGTCTGTGGCGAGTGAGTCCGAATGAGCCGGAATGCGGTCTTTTTTGGCAAAACCTGCCTCAATTCTCCACGCGGGACCTTGACACCCCCCTTCCGGTCGGCACAGAATGGGCCTGAACAGCTTTCCGGAAAGGGGAACCACATGCTACCTAAAACCGAAAAGGAAATCGAGGAGATCAGAGACAGCCAGTTGAAACGGGGCTTCGATCTGATCAAGAAGTACATCATTTCCCGCAGGCTGCCAGAGCCGGAGATAACTCCCGCGAAGGACGGGCTTAAAATTACCTTCACCGACAAACACAGGCAGATCAGCTACTACGAACTCTACATACTCGAAAATGGTCGGGTCTATTGTAAAGCAGAGATGGGCGGGGAAGAGAAATCTTATGGGGAAAGCATCGACGCGCCCGAGCTGACCCCAGAGAGTATCCTCGCTGATTTCAAGAAAAAATTCCGGCTCTTCGTCTAGCCGCTAATCCTGGCCAGGGCGGTTGTGTTCGCCCAGGAGCGTGCAGGACGGGGGAGGGAACATGGATACTCAAACTTGGTATACAATCCTCGGCGGTCTTATATCCGGCCTTGTGGGATTAGGGCTTTTTTCTCTGCAAAGGAGCAAGGCATCCAAGGACGAAGAGCAACGGGTGTTATTTCAGATCTATCAGCTCATGGTCGTCCATGCTTATGTTGAGTCGCGAAAGGATACTTTCGCGACCATCTCGCTGGCTGACGAGATCGCCGAGTCGATGCGCTATGGAGAAATCCGGTCACTTTCGGTTCGCGTCAAGGACGTAAAGTTGGCCGCGAAAATAGCTCTCTATCCTCAGATGGTACCCGAAGAACAAGACAAGCTCAGGGCGGATATTGCGGAGCGGCTGAACAAGAGGTTCTCGGAGTACCTCAAGAAGCCTCTTCCCGAAAACTCCTGAGGGGGCTTTCTTAAAGCTCCAAAAAAAACGACGCTCTAGGATTGCGCAGGAGAGGCGATCTCGAACCGCCGAGACCAAATGTCTGTGCTCTTACGAAAGTTGAGTTCCCTCTCTCTTCTCCGGGCCGGTAAACCAAAAGGCATGATATTCCCTTATCGGCGGGGTGCTATTAGGTTTTTTTTCTGGGAAAAGTCGCGAAAAGTCCGGAGCGCATTTGGACAAGGGCTTGGTCTAGAACCTCCGGGCTCATTGTAGCAAAGAACTTCTTGGCCTTAGCATAGGCTCGGCTTTTCCGTTCCGGGTCCTCGTCGAGCTCTTCGACGAACCGCCCGATTCCGAGTCGCCAGGCTTCGTATAGATCGTCGAAATGCGCCGCGACGTATCGTTCAGAACCTCTAATGCAATCAATTGCCTCCCGAACGTCTTCCACACGCCCTGTCCCGAACGCATAGCATATAAGTCGCGGCCGCTCTCCCTTCCTAGGCTCCGCGTAGGGCGTCAGGGAATGAAGCATCCCGCAGCGGGCTGCGTACAGGTCCACAGCAGAGCATTCCAAAGCCTTCGCCGGCAAGAGAAAGGTATTGACCCAGCTAATGAAACTCGTCCTGCTGGCGAATTCCTTCGAGGTTGCGAGCCACCCGGCGACGTCGATCGCGGAGTAGAGGAGAATTAGAGCTGGAGGGTAGACCTTTTCTTTCAAGCAGGCATCTATCCCAATCCCGAGTTTCATGAGGTTAGCATAGAGAGCGAATTCACTCACCCTTGCCCTCCTCCACGAACCGGGCAACCGGCCGGAACTTATCCCGGATCCGCTTCGGCTGCCACTCGAAAAGCAGCGCCTTCATCACCGCGTCCTCGAAGCCGGGCGGGTTCGGCCGCTTTATCTTTCCGACCTTCCTTCGCCGTAACGCCTGCCAGGTCTTCGTCTGCCTCTTCTTCTGCTCCGGGGTCAGTCTGCGCGCGTACGCGACCGCCCTCTCCTTTTCGATTCGCTCGATCACTCCGGACTTCCGGAACCTCCAGAGCCGGACCTTGATCGAGCCCGCGTCGATCGCATCGTCCGGAAAATACACTCTCAGGAATTCGGCCATTCTCCTGAAGACCCGGGCGCTCGGGACGTCGAAGAAATCTCTCATGTTGGCCTTCACCCGTGGATGGAAACCGCGGCGCTCGAAGTCGTAGTCAACAGTCGCTCCCTCGACGAGCGAGAGCCTGGCCCAGGTCTCCAGCCACTCGAGGAAGAACGCCATCCGGTCAAAGGGCCGGCCCGGGGGGGGCCAGCATGGACTGGAAGTGCGCGAAGCAACAGGACGCACAAATGCACGGCGGCGGGTGGACCTCGCCCCGCTCGAACTGGGAATGTACTGAGCCAGCCAGGTCAACGTCGATCGGGACGGTGCCGCGGTCAGGTTCGGGTCGGAATTTCCCCCTTCTATGATGCCGGCCAATTACGTAACCAAAATAGGACATACTCGGTGTCACAATGGTGATGTTATGCGAATACAAAATCGGAGTCAAGCATGATCGTCCCGGTTAAGTTCTTCAGGCTCAACACAGGCTTGACGCAGATCGAGATCGCGCGCGCGGCGCAGATCCCGCAATCGACCGTGAGCAGGCTTGAGAGCGGCGGCTTCCGGCGCGACACGCCGCGGCTGCGCGAAGCCAAGACCAGGATCGCCGAGGTCCTCGGTGTGGCGCCCGTGCTTCTCTTCCCGCTGGAGGATCGCGGGAAGTGACCGACGAGCTGCAGGTCCGCCGCTGGCTCACTTGTGAGCAGGCCGCGGAATACTTGCAGCTTCACCCGCAATCGGTCAGGGGCATGATCAAACGCGGCGAGTTCGGCGCCGGCCGGCTCGGCCGAGCACTGAGGCTTGATCGTCCCGCCCTCGATGCGTACCTCGAGGGCCAGGTCCGATCCTCACAGAGGGTCGGACGCGAGGGCCGCCGTTGAGGCTCTGCGGCGCCTGTCCCTGGCCAGCTCCCGCAGTTGGCGGGTTTCTTCGACACAATCGTACCGGCGCCGGGCTTGGTGGTCCAGACGTTCCCCCTGGCCCCGGGCCTGGTGCCGGCTTCCTTTCCTCATTCGGATCTTTCGCTCGGCGAGGTCCCGGGCTTCGTGACCAGCGGAGCCCCACCCGCGGCCGGGGGTCGGGCTCGCCGGCGATCTGTGGGGCGGGGCGACGGCGGATGAAAAAGAAAAGGCCTGGTTCGCCCGAATCCCCACGGATGTCCTCAAGGACTCGTATATCATGATCCGCGCTACAAGTACCGATTGGCGCGTCCTGCTCTGCATAGCACGACACCAGGGTGATCAGAACCGGCGGACCTTCCCGCTCTACGTTGACAAAACGGCCGAGCAATTGCCCAGTAAACGAAGGTTCAAAAGGACATTGTTGGTGCGACGCTCCGCGACACGCACAAACCTTTCCCTCTTGCTGCTCATGCTGTACATTGTAAAGATATCAATTTTATCTGTCAAGAACTATTTATATATTCAATATATATCTAATATATAGGGTGCTGCTCGGAGTTTGCGGAGAAATAACTTGACCATAGCCAGATTATGCCCGATTGGCCTCCACTCCGCCAGCCAAAGCCTGGCTCCGTTCCGGGATGCCATTCATCCCCAGGCTTAAAAGCCTGGCGTTTTCTGGCACGCTTTGATAAACGACTTAGAGGCCCGAGCATGGTTCGACAGTCGTTGTCAAAGATTGACATATTCCAATCAATACAAGCTTATTTTTGGCAAGAAATAAGGAAAGGTCGGGCCTTCATCGTCGCCCCTTTCTTTGTTCGGTGCTGAGGTTGCTTTTTAGCCCGGTTGTCCGTTATGCTTGAGGCACGCGACGGATAGCAAAATGGGATCTGAAAAAAGCAGCCCGGGCGTGGATTCCCCTCTCCACGTCCTCGTCGTGGACGACGAGCTCAACATCCGGAAAACGCTGACTATTTGTCTCGAGACGGAAGGCCACAAGGTCACCGCCGTCAGCAACTTTCAGGACGCGCTGGCGGAGGCGTCACACAGATCCTTTGAGCTCGCATTCGTGGACCTCAGGTTGGGCACGGACGACGGCCTCGACCTCATCCCGGCCCTCCTGGCCGCCACGCCATGGCTAAAGATCATCGTCATCACCGCCTACGCATCTATCGACACAGCGGTCGAGGCCATTCGGCGAGGGGCTACCGATTACATTCCTAAGCCGTTCACGCCTGCTCAGATCAACTTGGCGGTTCGCAAAGTATTCGAGGTCCGGTTCTTGGAGCAGAAGGTCGCGGCCCTACAAGAGGACCTTGGGCGCCAGCATCCCGAAATCGATTTCTCAAGTTCGACCCCCCAGATGCAGAGAGCCGTGAACGTGGCGCGCCAGGCTGCCACCTCCGAGGCCACGATCCTCCTTTGCGGGGAGAGCGGAACAGGCAAAACTGTCCTGGCGCGGGCCATTCATTCGTGGAGTGGCCGGGCGGCCAAGCCGTTCAGCCTCATCTCCTGCCCTTCATTCCCTCCTGAGCTCCTGGAAAGCGAGCTCTTCGGGCATGTGAAGGGAGCCTTCACGGGAGCCGTCCGCGACAACCCCGGCCGAATCTCGGCGACCGACGGCGGTACGCTTCTTCTGGATGAGATCAGCGACCTGCCGCTCCCCCTGCAGCCGAAACTCCTGCGTTTTGTCCAGGATAGGGAATACGAGCGTGTCGGCGACACAGTCACAAGGAAGGCGGACGTGCGGTTGATCGCCGCTACGAACACGAACCTGGGGGACGCCGTCAAGGAAGGTCGGTTCCGGGAGGACCTCTATTTCCGTCTCAGCGTGATTCCAATCGAGATCCCTCCCCTCCGGGAGAGACCGGACGACGTACCCGTCCTGGCGGAACGTCTGCTGGCCTTCCACGCCCGTAACAATCACCGTTCGTTCCTGGGATTCAAAGACGAGGCGCTCCAGGCTCTGACCGCTTACTACTGGCCCGGGAACGTCCGGGAATTGAGCAACGCCATCGAACGTGCCGCCATCCTCTGCCCGACCGACCGCATTGGCCTAGAGTGTCTCCCAGCGAATCTCTCTCCGAGAGGCACCGAGGTCAAGATCGGCGACCCCGTCAGCCTCGACAAGATCGAGGAATCTCATATCCGGCGAGTTCTGGCAAACTCCAAATCTCTTCAGGAAGCGGCCACTGTTCTCGGCATTGACCAAGCCACCCTCTGGCGGCGGCGAAAACAGTACGGCATCTGATTCTCTGCAGGCCCCTAAACTTGTCAGTCTGACAAGCCGGACGCATTGCATTTTTCAATGGACTATCCAGCGGTTTATTGATGTATGCAAGTTTCCCGTCCAAAAAAGCTTGCCTAATTTGTTCATTATAAATTACTTAAGGATTGAAAACGTTGGCATGAGTCTTGCTTTAATTAGAGCAGAAGGAAAAAACTAATGCTTGGTCTTCGCCAAAAAATCTCCCTGGGATTCAGTGCGCTTCTGATCATCATCATCGTTATCGGAACCCAAAGTATTCTCCATCTCTCCAAGTTGGGTGTTTCGATCGACGTCATCCTCCGCGAAAATTACCGGAGCGTCATCGCCTGCCAGCAGATGAAGGAAGCGCTGGAGCGCATCGACAGCGGAACTCTTTTTGTTCTTCTCGGCCATACACGGGAGGGGAACGAACTCGTCCGCAACAATCAGGCCGCCTTCGTAAAGTCCCTTCAAGTTGCGCTCAGCAATATCACCCTCCCGGCTGAGGGAGAAAAAGCCGCTCGGCTGCGGGACCTTTTCAGACAATACGAAACCCCTTTGAAAGGCATCGTCGATCCGGCCCAACCTACGGATCTTCGGAATCAAGCTTATTTCACGTACCTCCTTCCGCTATTCGGCCAGATCAAGAACCAGGCCGATGAGATCCTGCAGTTGAACCAGCAGAACATGAGTGACGCCAATAACCGTGCCCGCCGGAGTGCCGAATCCGCCAGAAGGCGGATGTATGGTCTTCTGTTCATCGGGACAGCGCTGGCCGTCGTATTCATCTTTTTCACCGGGAGATGGATCCTCCGCCCGATCCACCGCCTCATCCGGTCGGCGGACGAAATCCGGCGCGGCAACCTGGACCTCGTTGTGGCTGTCAATTCCCGGGACGAGATCGGTCACCTGTCGGAGGCATTCAATGACATGGCCGCAAGCCTGCGGGAGTTCCGGAGGACGGACCAGGCCAAGCTGCTCCGCATCCAAAGGGCCACGCAGCAAGCCTTCGACAGCCTTCCCGATGCGATTGCGGTCATCGATACGGAGGGGCGGGTCGAGGTCGCCACGGAATCGGCCCGGACTGTCTTTGGGCTGAAACCCGGGGTCGCTGTTGGGGACCTGCCGTTCGGGTGGATGGCCGATCTCTGCCGCGATGCGCGTCAGGAGGGTCGCGCCGCAACTCTCGAAGGACAGGGGTCCATCCAGCAATTCGTAGGTGGCGAAGAGCGCTACTATCGCCCCGAGGCGGTGCCGATCCTTGATAACGAACGCCTGACGACCGGGGTGATCCTTGTCCTCAAGGATGTTACCCAGCTCCGGCAGCAGGACGAGATCAAGAGGGGCGTCGTCCGGACCGTATCCCATCAGTTGAACACTCCCCTCACTTCGGTGTGCATGGCGATCCATCTCCTCTTGGGCGAGAAGGTTGGCGCTCTGAACGAGAAACAGGCGGAACTTCTGATGTCGGCCCGCGAGGACAGCAACCGCCTTCACGATATCATCGACAACCTTCTTGACCTCAGCCGCTTCGAATCGGGCAAGGCCCAGATGGAATTCCGGGCCCTCTCCCCGCGGTCGATCGTCATGGATGCCGTCGAATCATTCCGCCGGACGGCCCAGGACCGCGGCGTGGCTCTTAACGCAGACGTCCCGGGCGACGTTCCCGACGTCTGGGTGGACACAATCCGGATCGGCCACGTCTTCAGCAACCTCCTCTCCAACGCACTCAAACACACCTCTCCCGGCGGCCGGATCGCGCTGACCGCCGAAGCCGACGATGCCTGGGTTGGCTTTCATGTCTCCGACACGGGCGAGGGCATCCCTGCGGCGTTCCTCTCCAGGGTCTTCGAGCCCTTCTTCCGGGTTCCCGCCCGTCAGAACGAGACGGGCGCGGGGCTCGGGCTGGCCATTGTCAAGGAGATTGTCGAAGCCCACGGCGGCACAGTAGGCGCGGAGAGCAGCCAGGGGAAGGGATCGACCTTCACCTTCACTCTGAGAAGGGCCGACCGGTTCCCGAAAGAAGAGGCCGAAAGGCTTTGACGATGGCTGATATCTTGGGATTCATCGTTGGGATCCTGCTCATCGGCTATCTTCTGCTGAGTATCCTGCGGCCCGAAAAGTTCTGATGAGGTGATGACGATGGACCTTTCCGGCTGGCTTCAACTGGCCCTCTTTGTCGGCCTCCTGTTCGCAGTCACGAAGCCTCTGGGTCTCTACCTCGCCCGGGTCCTCGAGCCCGACGGCAAGACTTGGCTGGACCGGCCGGTCAAGCCCGTCGAACGCCTCCTCTATCGGATTCTCGGCATCGATCCGAAGATGGAGCAGGATTGGCGACACTTTGCCCGATCCCTTATCGTTTTCAGCCTGGCCGGGCTGCTGTTCACGTACGCCGTGCTCCGGCTCCAACATCTCCTCCCGCTCAATCCTCAAAAATTCGGGCCTGTCCGGCCGGACCTGGCCTTCAACACCGCGGCCAGCTTCGCGTCCAATACAAACTGGCAGAACTATGCAGGAGAAACGACCCTGTCGTATTTTTCCCAGATGGTCGGGCTCGTGTTCCATAATTTTGTCTCAGCGGCCGCCGGCATCGCCGTGGCTGCGGCCCTCGTCCGGGGCATCGCCCGGCATTCGGCAAGAACCCTCGGAAATTTCTGGGTCGACCTCGTCCGGATCAACCTCTATCTCCTTCTTCCTTTTTCGATCGTCTTCTCGTTTTTCCTGACATCGCAAGGGACGATCCAGAACTTTAAGCCTTCCGTTAGGGTCGCGACGGTCGAGAGCCCGTCCGTTCAGACCATCGCCCAAGGGCCGGTGGCGTCCCAGGCGGCCATTAAGATCCTGGGGACGAACGGCGGCGGCTTCTTCAACGCCAACGCCGCCCACCCCTACGAGAATCCCACCCCGCTTTCGAACTTCATACAGATGCTCGCCATTTTTCTTATTCCCAGCGGCTTGACGTATTACCTCGGGCGGAAGGTTAAGAACCAGAAGCACGGCTGGGCCGTGTGGAGCGCCATGGCCATTCTTTTTCTGGCCGCGGCGCTGATCTGCTGGAAGGCCGAAACCACCGGCAACGCCCGTCTGCAGGCCCTGGGTGTCGAGCCTGCCGGAGGCAACATGGAGGGCAAAGAGGTCCGGTTCGGCGTCGCGGGCTCGAGTCTCTTCGCTACCGTCACCACGGCGGCGTCCTGCGGGGCGGTCAATTCCATGCACGATTCGTTCACCCCGCTCGGGGGTCTGGTCCCGTTGTTCAACATTCAGCTCGGTGAGGTGGTCTTCGGCGGCGTCGGCTCGGGGCTTTACGGGATGGTCATTTTCGTCATCCTGGCCGTCTTCCTCACCGGCCTGATGGTCGGACGAACCCCGGAGTACATGGGCAAGAAGATCGAAGCCTATGACGTAAAGGTTTCTGTCTTAGCTGTGCTCGTCCCGGTACTCTCCATCCTCGGTTTCTCTGCCTGGGCCGCGGCCAGCCGATGGGGCCTAGCCGGGCCGGCCAATTCCGGGCCGCACGGGTTGAGCGAAATGCTCTACGCCTTCTCGTCGGGCGCGGGCAACAACGGCAGCGCCTTCGCCGGATTGAACGGCAAGACAATCCCCTACAATATCTCCCTGGCCCTGGCCATGCTCCTCGGCCGTTTCATGATGATGGTGCCCGTCTTAGCCTTGGCCGGAAGCTTGGCAAGAAAGAAGATCCTCCCGCCGAGCGAAGCAAGCTTTCCCGCAAACGGCCCGACTTTCATCATCATCCTCATCGGGACCGTCCTCGTTGTCGGTGCCCTGACCTTTCTACCCGCCCTGGCCCTCGGCCCCATAGTCGAGCACTTCCTGATGACGGGATCAAGGATCCTGTACTAAGCGAGGATGACCGTGCGCTCTCGAAACCACTCCCTTTTCGATAAGGCCATCGTCGGCCGGGCGGCGCTCGACGCCATCAAGAAGCTGAATCCGTCGCACTTGCTCAAGAATCCCGTCATCTTCATCACCGAAGTGGGGGCGCTGCTGACGACGGCCGGCCTGATGATGAGATCGAAGGGCGAGCCGGCGGGCTTCACGCTCCAGGTAGCCCTCTGGCTCTGGTTCACGGTCCTGTTCGCCAATTTCGCCGAAGCGATGGCCGAAGGCCGGGGAAAGGCCCAGGCCGATGAACTCCGCAAGACGCGAGCCTCCACAACGGCCCGCCTCCTTCGGGCCGACGGCTCGATCGAGTCCATCCCCTCCGAGCGCCTGCGCAAGGGTGACATGGTCATCATCGCCGCCCGCGAGATCATCCCGGCGGACGGGGAAATCATCGAGGGCGCGGCCATGGTGGACGAATCCGCTATCACGGGCGAGTCCGCCCCGGTCATCCGCGAGGCGGGCGGCGACCGGAGCGCGGTCACTGGCGGGACACGCGTCTTGTCCGATAGCATCAAGGTCCGTGTTACGGCCGACCCGGGCAAGAGTTTCCTCGACCGGATGATCGGCCTTGTCGAGGGGGCGCGGCGCCAGAAGACGCCGAACGAGATCGCCTTGACCATCCTTCTTTCAGCCCTGACAATCATCTTTCTCGTTGTCATCATGTCCCTGAAGCCGTTCGGCAGATATTCCGGGGTCAACTTGACGATGACCGTGCTCGTCGCCCTCCTCGTTTGCCTGATCCCGACGACAATCGGCGGCCTGCTGAACGCCATCGGGATCGCCGGCATCGACCGCATGGTCCAGAAGAATGTTCTAGCCATGAGCGGGCGCGCCGTCGAAGCTGCGGGCGATGTCGACGTGCTGCTCCTCGACAAGACCGGGACGATCACCCTGGGCGACCGCCAGGCCACGGCCTTTCTCCCGGCACCGGGGGTTACGGTCGAGGAGACGGCCAACGCGGCCCAGCTCGCATCCCTGGCCGATGAAACGCCCGAAGGGCGAAGCATCGTCGTCCTGGCGAAGAAATACGGACTGCGAGGACGGTCCATCGCCGACATGCCCGGAGCGATCTTTATCGCTTTCTCCGCCCAGACCCGAATGAGCGGCGTGGACTTCGAGGCGCACCGCATCAGAAAAGGGGCCCCGGACGCGATCCAAGAATTCATCTGCGAAAGCGTTCCCCTCGAGGTCGGCGACTCGGTCAGTCATATCGCTCTCCAGGGAGGGACGCCTCTTCTTGTGGCCGACGGAAGCAAGGTCCTGGGCGTCGTCCATCTCAAGGATATCGTCAAGGGCGGTCTGAAAGACCGCTTCGGGCGGTTTCGGGCCATGGGGATCAAAACGGTAATGATCACCGGCGACAATCCCCTCACCGCGGCGGCGATCGCCCGGGAAGCGGGGGTCGACGATTTCATCGCCGAGGCCAAGCCCGAAGACAAGCTGACGCTCATCCGAAGGGAACAGGCTGCCGGTCACCTCGTGGCCATGACCGGCGACGGCACGAACGACGCCCCCGCACTGGCCCAGGCGGACGTCGGCGTGGCGATGAATACGGGGACGCAGGCCGCCAAGGAAGCCGGCAACATGGTCGACCTCGATTCCAACCCAACGAAGCTGATCGAGGTCGTCGAAATCGGAAAACAAATGCTCATCACCCGCGGCGCGCTGACGACCTTCAGCGTCGCCAACGACGTCGCTAAGTATTTTGCCATAATTCCGGCCATGCTGGTCGGCGTCTTCCCCGTCATCGCGCCCCTCAACATCATGGGGCTCCGTTCGCCGGCGAGCGCCATCCTGAGCGCGGTCATCTTCAACGCCCTGATCATCATCGCTCTCGTCCCCCTGGCGCTCCGCGGCGTGCGCTTCCGACCCCTGGGAGGAGCGGCCCTCCTCCGGCGCAATCTCATGATCTATGGCTTGGGCGGGCTCATGGCCCCTTTCCCCGGGATCAAGCTCATCGATATCATTGTCAATGCCCTGCATCTTGTTTAAGATGAGGAAGGATGCACAGAAATGAAGAGCTGGCTGGCCGAGCTCCGGAGGTCGTTCCTGGCCGTGGCCGTCCTGGCCGTTATCCTGTGCGGCCTCTATCCGCTCGCCGCTTGGTTGCTCGCTCAGGGGCTTTTTCCCGGCCGGGCCAACGGTTCGCTCATTGTGCGCGACGGAGTCGTCGCCGGGTCGAGCCTGATCGGCCAACAGTTCTCGTCCCCGGAGTATTTTCACCCGCGCCCCTCGGCGGCGGGGCAGGGATACGATGGCGGCCGGTCTGGCGGGACGAATCTCGGGCCCTTATCGAAGGCCCTCATGGAAACCGTCCTCAGGCGGATCACCGAATACCGGGCAGAAAACGGGCTTGCCACCGCGACTTCGGTACCGGCCGACGCCGCAATGGCCTCGGGGAGCGGGCTCGATCCCCATATCTCTCCGGAAAACGCCCGGATCCAGGCACCCCGCGTATCAAGAGCCCGGGGCCTCTCGGAGGCCATTGTCCGTACCCAGATCGAGGCCTGTACCGAAGGCCGCACGCTGGGCATCCTGGGCGATCCCCGAGTGAACGTCATGCGTCTGAACCTCGCTCTGGACGGAGTCCGCAATGCCGGAAGATAAGGCTGACGCATTTCTCCGGATGATCCGCCGGGCCCAGCGGGGGCGGCTGAAGATCTTCCTCGGCTACTCGGCCGGCGTCGGCAAGACCTATCAGATGCTCCAGGAAGGCCACCGGCTCAAGAGCGAGGGCATCGACGTTATCATCGGCCTTCTGGAAACGCATGGCAGGGCGGACATTGCCCGGCTAGCAGAGGGCCTGGAAGTCGTTCCCCGCCGCACCCAGGAATACCACGGCATCGCGATCGAGGAGATGAACGCGGAGGCGGTTATCGCCCGCAAGCCCCAGCTGGCCCTCATCGACGAACTCGCTCACACGAATATCCCGGGCAGCCGGAACGCAAAGAGGTACGAGGACGTCCTGGACATTCTGACTGCGGGGATCCACGTCATCAGCACGCTCAACGTCCAGCATCTCGAAAGCCTCTACAACATCGTGGAGACGGCTGTTGGGGTTAAGGTCCGCGAGCGTCTTCCGGATTCCATCTTGGCTGAGGCGGACGAGATCGTCGATGTCGACCTGGCGACCGCGGACCTCCGGAAGCGCCTCGAAGAAGGAAAGATCTACCCGGCCGAGCGCATCGAAACCGCGATGGCCAACTTTTTCACAAGGTCCAACCTAGAGAAACTTCGCGAGCTGACGCTCCGCGAGCTCGCGGCGCAGATCGACCTGCGCCGCCGCGAGGACCAGGGGGCGGAAGGCGGCGCCACTTCGGACCAGGTCATGGTCTGCCTGAGCTCGCATGGACCGAACAGCGAGAAGCTGTTGCGCTACGGCTCGCGCCTAGCAGGGAAATTCAATCGGAACTGGTACGCTGTCTACGTCCAAACGCCATCCGAGGAGGCCACGGTCATCGACGCTCAAGTCCAGCGCCACCTCTCGGAAACGCTGACGCTGGCTAAACAGCTGGGGGCCATGGTCTTCACATACAAGGGCGAAGACATCGTCGACACCATTCTCCGGTTCGCCGCGGAATACCGGGTCGGTCATATCGTCGTGGGCAGAACCCTTCCTAGGCCCCTCTGGAAAAGGATAGGCCGGAACAAGACGGTCGTCGAAGATCTAATCAAGAACGCCCGGAAGGTCACGGTCATCGTCCTTGACACGTGCGAGGACCTGCCAGTATCCGTCCGGCCTCAGCCAGAGGTATCGGGAGAAGCTTCCCCAGCTGCTCCGGCAGAGGAATCAGGTGTCCAGCCGATCGACCGCCCTCGCCTAAGCCTCTTATCGTCTCCTCAGCATATTGTGATCTGGGAGACGGCCGTTGAGAAGGAAACCGTTCTCAGGACCCTGGCCTCGACTGTTAGAAGGGAAGCTGGAATCGAAGTCGGGGGGAGCATTTTCGAGTCCATTATGAAACGGGAGGCCCAGAGCTCTACGTTTTTCAATGAGGGCGTGGCTTTCCCTCATATCCGCGTGGAGGGATTAGCGGCTCCGGTCATAGCCATCGGGTTGACGAGAGAGGGGGTCATCGACGTGGCGACAGACAAGCCCATCGAGATCGTCATCCTCATCCTGTCCCCGGCCCAAACCCCCGAGATACAGGTTAAGCTCTTGGGCCTAGCCAGCAGGGCATCCCAGAACAGGTCCCTCATGCAGGCCTTGCGGACCATCCGGACGCCGGAAGAAGCCATAAGGGCAATCCGCGATTGGGAGACTTCAGCGTAAGGTCCGTACGCAAATTCCTGGCGATGAGCCGAGCCTCGTTAATTATCATGGCCGGCCAATATCATCGGATTAAGCCAGTGCTCTTGCAGTTTGTTGTTCTATGGATCCGAAGGTCGGGGGTTCGTTTCCCTATGCGATTCTTGACTTCCTGAAGATCGTCTATCCCTCCCAGGTCCAGCGGGGATTGTAGCAGTCATCCCCTTGCATCAACGTCTTGGTGCGAATCAAGCTCAATTTCGAGTTATAGGCTCGGGCCATAGCAAAATCTCCACGACAGAAGCAAGCATAGCCGATATCTGCCGCGTCGGCATCACGAAGAGTCTTTGCAAAGAGGCATTCACTGACTTTAAACTCTATGGCATTGTCGGAGTCCTCAACGATTGTGTGCGTCTCAACGTGGTCCCAAAAACGGTCGGGCTTTTTTCTCCATCCAGCTCGAAAAGTAGCAAAGTCGTTTACTAAAGATTCCTTAGGCTCCGTCTGAGCCTGGTTTTTAATGCCTTCATCGATAACGCTCTTAATCATTTCGACCAGATTGTTTTGACCCGTTTCATCGCCAAGATCTTTCATCAGTCTGGCAAAACTCTTATAGGCGAAATCGAATGCTTCTTGAAAAGACATGCCTGCGTCTTCCAGGAACTTATGCTTCTTCGCTACGGTTTTCTGCCCTTCATGACCCGTTGCCAAGGCTAGCAAATTGCCGCACCCAAGGCAGAGCATGGGCCCTACTGGCAAGAGACCTAGAATAAATTCCCTGCGGCCCAAGGCCAAATCCAATGGTTTGATAATCATGAAACCCCTCCCCGAATCTGATGAAATCATTAAACCTCCGCCTGATAACGGATATCAAGACGAGTTCAAATCAGACCGTCTCAGGCATGGGCAAGTTCAGGGAATCATGCAGATCTGATTCAACTCGGCCAGGCGATCTAGGCGGCCGCCGATATCCACATGCCAAACGGTGCTTAAATATTTGTATAAAGTCTCACCCCTTCGTTCTCCCACGACTTTGACGCGAACTCCCCGGCATACCTGTCTCAGAGGACCTTTCCAATGAACTGGTAATATAAGTTATCTTAGTCGCCTCTCTCCGCTGGGCGCTTTAAGAGCTACACTTTCTCTGTCTAGGAAGTAACCTTACAGGAACGTGTGGAGTCGGGATAGTTATCTCCTTTTGCACGATTATTCGCCCAATGAAGCGGCCTTAGATTAATGATGCTGTCTGTCCCTCCTTCCGAAACAGGTCTTATATGGTCAATTTCCCATCCCCACTGAACTTGCTGGCCATGCCTTTGCCGATGGATAGTAGCGCCGCAAATGTCTTTTCGGAAAACATCCGCCGGAAAGCCGGGGTCGATATCTCCTTTTTGCCAGACGGCCTCGACCATTGCCTCGTCAAAGGCCCCTCCGCCAGTTTTCGTGTTGAAGGTTCGCATTTATACTCCTCCTTCACGATACAAAGACACAAGTTCGGGTAGGATTTTCTCAACCCGGCCGCTATTTGCCTATACTTTACGACTCTCTCTGCCCGTCTGCCGGTAGAACTCAGGCCCTAAGGTCCCAATCGCCTTGAATATAGGTCCGGGTTCCCCGTCTGCCAAGGCAAGTGAACATTTTGACAACCTTTTCGTTTCGAAATATGTATTACTAAATGAGAGATATAAAACGGCGGGGGTCCTATGAAGCTCCTATCACGGAACGAAGAGATCATCCTCCTGGCCGTCTGGAGGCTCGCGGGCGACGCCTTCGGCATTTCCATTCGCGACCAGGCGCGAGGGAGGCAGCGGAGCGGGATTGGCGCTGGGCATGGGCTGCTCCCTACCTTCTTCTCCGGCCGCACACGAATGTTCAGGAACTCGAGGGAAAGCTGGCCGTTGCCATCAACGCCCTCCGGGGGGAGAAGAAGACGATGATCATCATGCAGACCGACCCGGATTTCATCGATACCCTGGGCCTCGAGCTCGTCGACGGCCGAAACCTTTCCTGGGATAGGGAATCCGATTTGGCGCCAAGCTACCTCGTCAACGAAGCCGCAGTGCCGTTTCTCGGACTGGATCCATTGTACAAGGAGACGTTCCGGGCCAACTTCCGGGAAAGCCGGGTCGTCGGCGTCGTCCGAAATTTTCATTTCCAGTCGCTCCGCCGGAGGATCGGCCCGATGGCCATCGTCTGGTTCGACGGTTGGACGGACACGGCCGCCATCAAAGTCTCGGGAGGTCGCATCACAGGAGGCGGCGGAGCCGAACAGTCGGGGCCTGTTCCACTCGGTCGAGAGCCAGGCTCCCGCTGACGATCTGCCATCTCGTCGGATATGCCGGGGATTGAAGCGAGTGGACGCAGGGTTCTTCGTTCAGCCCGTACATTCCTGGCAACAAGCACAGGAACATTCGGATTCAATACGGGTCACGGTCGCAACAGGCCATTTGGGTTCCAGGGCACAGCGGTCTCGCTCTGACATCCGGCGCCTCAGATGATCCACTTGCGCTTGATGTTCCAGAGGCTCGCCGCGAAGAGGCCCACGCAAAAGACGGCCAGGACAAATAAGTCGAGCCCGTACGGCATTCGATTGCCGGCGTGGACGGCTCCGTGGAGGACATCCGCGCCGTAGGTGAGAGGCAGCAGGTAGGACAGGGGGCGGAGAAACGGGGGCAGCTTCGCTATAGGGAAGAACAGCCCGCACAGGAAGATCATCGGAAAGCGGAAGAAGTTGGAAAAGGTTTGGGCCTCGAAGACCTCGCTGACCGATACGGCGATGAACAGGCCCAGGAAGGTCGATGCCGTCGCGATCATCACTACTGTCGCCGCAAACATGCCCCACCTTAGGCCCGAGAGATCCGCGAAGAATGCCGCCATGACCACCGGGACGAAAGCGTTGGCCATCCCGAAGACGATCGCCCCCGAGGTCTTGGCCAGCATCAAGTGCTCGAGGGGGATGGGGGCGAGCAGCAGGCGGTCGAATGAACGGCCTTTCTTTTCAAAGGTCACGGTCACCGCCAACAACGATGTCGTGCCGAAAAGGATGGATACGGCCACAACGCCGGGAAGCAGGGTCGGGATGCTCTCCACTCCGCCCCCCGACCTGATGAAGAACATCCCCGCCCAGGCGAACGGAAAGATCAGGCCCCAGCTGATGTTCGGCGGCTTGAGATAATAGGTCCGCACATCTTTGACCAGGATGTTCCAGAAGGCGATCCAGCGTTTCACGCGGCGCCTCCCGGCTTTTCCTTCTCTTTCCGCATCGCGTCCGACTCGATTCCGGTGATCCGTACGAAGACGTCCTCCAGGGAAGGGCGCAGCCGCCGGGCCTCGATGACCTCGAGGCCTTGATCTTCAAAGAAACGCACCAGCGGACCGACAGGAATAGGCCCGCCGGCCCTGACGCGAACCGCCCCCGGCGCGGGTTCCTCGAACTCGAGGCCGGGAAAGGCCGCGGCGCTGCTCGCGGACAGGCCCGGGAGGACATCCGCGAAAGCGATCTCCATGATGTGTTTTTCCTGTTCTGGCTGGACAAGGTTTTCGAGCGTGTCGATCCGCACGATCCGTCCGGCGACGATGAACGCGATGCGACCGCAAAGCCTCTCGGCTTCCTCGATATAGTGCGTGGTCAGGAAGATTGTCGTCCCGCTTCTGTGCAAGCCGGCGATGAGTTGGCGGATCTGCATGGCGCTGGCCACGTCGATGCCCGTGGTCGGCTCGTCCAGGAACAGGATCTCCGGGCCGTGGATGACCCCGGCGGCGATCGTCAGCTTGCGTTTCATCCCTTTGGAATAACCAGCGAACTTGCGGTTCGCCGCTTCGGCCAGCCCGAACGCTTCCAGAAGCCGGCGGGCCCGTTCCCGGCGCTCGGCCTTGCCCAGGCCGTAGAGGGCCGCACAGAAACACAGATTGTCGAAGCCCGTCAACTCCGGGTAGAGGTTGCTTTCGTCCGGGACCACGCCGATCAAGTGCTGGGCCGCTTTGGGTTCTTTCGTGCAGTCAATCCCGCCGATCCGGATGGAGCCCGAATCCGCCCGGGCGAGGCCCGTGAGCAGATTGATCGTGGTGGTCTTGCCGGCGCCGTTGGGGCCGAGAAAGCCGAAGACCTCTCCCCGGCCGACGGTGAAATCGATCCCTATGACGGCCCGGACGCGGTCGAAGCTCTTGGCCAGGCCCTCCGCCGCGATGGCGACAGTATCCATCATCGTCGACTCACCTCCGCCGTTGCCGGACATTTCACGCCATTACGCCGGCCGCGTCTCTCCGAACAGGGCCTTCCCTTTGTTCATAGAGCCTTCTTTTTCAGCAGGGCCTCAATCTCTTTTTCCCACTTTGCCAGGGCCGCCTTGTTGATCTTATGGTGGACGAAATAGCCCCGCTTTTCGGCCGCAGGAAGGAGGAGGATGGACGCTAGGGCCTCCTGCTGCACTTTTGAATCAGGGCGTCGAGCGTCTCCTTGTCGGCAGGAGAAAGCGAACTGTAAAACGTCTCTTTGTACCGATTCAGATAAAGGAGGGCCTTGGCCTTGTCCCCTCTGTTTGCGTAGACCAGGCCGATATTCAAGAGCGAAGAGCCGACGTCAGGCCTCAGCTCCCAGGCTTTCTCCCAACAGCGTATCGCCTCGTCCGTCTTCCCGGCGGTTTTGTAGGCCGTCCCGAGCCGGTCGCGAGCGGAAACGGAATCGGGATCGAGTTGTGTCGCCTTTTGATAATTCAGGATCGAATTCTCCAGGGATTCCCGGTCTCCCGCCTTCAAATACTTCGAAAAATACACACCGCCGAGATTAAAGTAGCCGACGGCATACTTGCTATCCAAGGAGAGAGCCTTTTTCAAGGATTCCACGGCCTTTTCCAGGTCCCCTTTTTGGAAGCAGGCTTCCCCCAGGATGTTCCACAGGGAGGAGTCGTGTTCCATTTGGGGAACGCTGTTCATGTCCAGAAGATGGATGACGTCATCATACCGGCCGGCCTCGTTGAGAAATATGGAGTAGTTGAGGATAAGGCCGTAATTCGACGGGAGGGATTCGAGGCCCAGTTTCAAAACTTTGAGCGCGTCCCCCAAATTCCCCTCTTCCTTGTATATCGTGGCCAGACAGGAGTAGGCGACATCGACGTCGTTCCTCTCCGTGATAACCGACTTGGCCAACTCGAGCCCTTCCTGTTTTTTCCCTTCTTGATAGAGCGCCAGGGCTCTCATGGCCTTGTTGTGGAAGGGAAGAAGAACCTTGACATCGTCTTTAGGACCAAAGCTCTTCGTGCTCGAGGCTCGGGCGCCGGAGATGTACCCCAGACTCCTCAGCTTTTCCAGAGATTCTTCATCGAGTTTTCGTTCGGCTTTGATATTCTCGGGGTGGGAAAGCCGGGCGATAAGGTCCGTGAGACGTTGTCTGTATTTGTCCAGATTCCGCCCCCCGGCAAGGTTGTTGAGTTCGGCAAAGTCATCCTCCAATTCATAAAGCTCCGGGATCGGAGATTCGATGAATTTTTCCCGGCCGGACAGACACCCTTTCAGGGGCGCCCATCCCCGGCTGTAATAAGGGTAAAGAGACTCAAAATAGATGATCCGTTCGGGCAGCTTATTGCCTCTCATGGCCGGGAGGAGAGAAAGACCCTGGAGGGGAGCCGGTTTCTTGAGGCCGAGAATATCCAAAACGGTCGGAAAAATATCGACTTGACAGACGACTTGTTCGACTCGACCCGGCTCCAGGCCCGGGACGCAGATGATCAAGGGAACCCAGATGGTCGTGTTGTAGGCCAGAAAACCGTGGGTCTCCTCTCCGTGTTGCCCCAGAGACTCTCCGTGGTCCCCTATGAGGATAACCAGGGTTTTTTCGAAAAGGCCATTGTCTCTCAAGTAGCCCAGAACCCTCCCCAGCGCATAATCCACATAGGCCACCTCTCCGTCATAGGGACTTTCATGGTATCGGGTCTTAAAAGGTTCCGGAGGCTGATACGGTTCATGAGGGTCATAACAATGCATCCAGAGAAACCACGGGCCGCGTTCGCCCTTAAGCCAGTCCAAGCCTCTTTGAACGACGGCCTCGGCCCTTCTCTCCAGGTTCGAAAACTTCTCGATGTTTTCGCTCCCGAAATTATCATCGTACACGTCAAAGCCCTGGGCCAGTCCGAATCTCGATTGCAGGGGGAAGCCGCCGACAATCGCCGCCGTCGAATACCCATTGGCTTTCAAGTGCTCGGCCAGCGTCAGGAATTCCTCTCGAACGACGAAATTCGCGTTTTCACGCACCCCGTGATACAGGGGCGTCAAACCCAGGAGCATATTGGTATGGGCGGCCAAGGTCGTCGGATTATGAGCAAAAGCCCTTGAAAACAAGATCCCCTTTTCAGAGAACGCGTCCATATTCGGGGTCCGAAGATGTTCCTGGCCGTAGCAACTCAGCCTGTCCGCCCTCAAGGTGTCGACCGTGATGAGCAAGAGGTTTAAACGGTCCTTTTGCGGGCCGCCATCGGCGATACCGGGTGTCGGCAAAATCATGAAGAGCCCAAGACAAAGGCCGAGCCAAGAGGCAGATGAAAGGCGGCCCTTCTCTCCCACGACTCTTTTTTTATTCAAAAATCGTTTCCCCCTCACCATCGATCGGAAACTCGATTATTTTACTCCGTTAAAAGCACGAACGCCAGCCCGCCTCCGCGAGCATACTCTTTCGGAAATCGCCGGTGGCACGGCCTGCTTCGCCGAAAAGCGAGAACGGCTTGGCTGCGTCAGGGCGCGGCGCCGGATACCTTCATCATCGCGAAGGAAACCGCCTGGGCATCTTGGGCTTCATTTCCCCCACTTGTAAGGGAACACCTTCCCGGCCTCGGCAGGAAGAAGGAGGCCTCCGCAGGCAACGATGGCCCGGGCCAGCGCAGGGTCGCGCCCGGCCGCCAGGTCCGCCGCGGTGGGCAGCGCCTCCACGTCGGGGGTCACCCCCACCTTCTCGAGATTCTGGCCGTCGGACATGATGAGTTCCGATTCGGCGATCGAAATCCCGTAGGGGACGACGGTTTCCCCGCCCATCTCCCTGGCGATATTTGGCCATCATCACCGCCACCGCAAATGTCCGGTTCCGGAGCAGAGCTTGTTCGTTTCCGGACAGGAAATCCGGCGGGCCGCACGCCCCTCCCCGTCTGAACGTCTGGCACGAGCTTTGCTTAGGCTTGAGGCGATAGAGCAGCCCCGAGCGAAGAGAACGAAGAGGAGCGTCGCGATGATCAAAAACTACGTCGTCACCGCCCTGAGAAATCTGCGCAAGCACAAGGGCTACGCCCTCATCAACATCATAGGCCTGGCCATCGGGATGGCCTGCTCGATCCTGATCCTGCTCTGGGTCCGCGACGAGCTCAGCTTCGACCGTTTCCACGCCAAGGCCGCCCAAATCCACCGCGTGTGCCGCGACGAGGCCGTGACCTCCCCCGGCTCGGGCTCGGCCCTGACTTCTCCTCCGATGGCCGCCGCCTTCAAGAAGGACTTTCCCGAAGTTCTCATGTCTTCCCGGTTCGGAACCTGGCAGCGCCGCCTCGTCGCCAACGGAGACAAGACATTCACCGAGACGGGGTACCAACATGCCGACCCCGACTTTTTCGCGATGTTCTCCTTCCCCTTCGTCAAGGGCAATCCGCAGACGGCCTTCTCGGAGCCCTACTCCGTCGTCCTCACGGAAAGCGCCGCCGCACGGTATTTCGGTCAAGACGACCCGATGGGCAAGCGCCTGACCATCGACCGCGCCTTCGACGTCGTCGTAACCGGCGTCGTCAAGGACCCTCCCCGGAACTCGAGCCTGAGTTTCAGTCTCCTCTCGCCTTTCAAGATCCTCCTCACGCAATACATCGGGGACGAAAACGGTGAGAACTGGGGGTTCAACTCGTTTTCGACCTTCCTCCTTCTGGCTCCGGACGTCCGGGCGGCGGATTTCAACGCCAAGCTCGGCGGCTACCTCCAACGCTACGCCGAGAAGGATACCGACAGGCTCGTCGTCCAGCCTCTAACCGACATTCACCTCCGGTCCACCGTTGGGCACGAGACACTCACCAGCACAGGCAGCATCAAGTATGTTTGGATCTTCAGCGCCCTGGCCCTCTTCATCCTGGCCATCGCCTCGATCAACTTCATGAACCTGACGACGGCCCGCTCCGCGAACCGGGCGCGAGAGGTCGGGATGCGGAAAGTGGTCGGGGCCCGTCGCCCCCAGCTCGTCCGCCAGTTTTTCGCCGAGTCGGTCCTGACCTCGTTCATCGCCCTGGGCGCGGCCCTGATCCTGGTCGAGCTCTTCCTCGCCCCCTTCAACAAGCTCTCGGGGAAGGAACTCGCCGCCGGCCGGCTCGAAAACCTGCCGGGGCTTCTTGCGTGCCTCGGTATCGCCCTGGCCACCGGGGTCCTGTCGGGGGGCTATCCGGCCGCCTTTCTGTCCTCCTTCCGGCCGATCCGGATGCTCGCGGGGACGCAGGGCCGCGCCGGCGGGGGAGCGACCTTCAGAAAAACGCTGGTCATCGTCCAGTTCGCCTTGTCCGTGTTCCTCATCACGGGCACGGCGGTCATTTCCAGGCAGATGACCTACATGAGGACCAAAGACCTGGGCTTCGACAAGGAGCGGGTGATCCATCTCAGGCTCTTCGGCGAGCTGCCCGCGAAATATCCGGTCATCCGCGAGCGCCTCCTCCAGAATCCCGACGTCGTTTCGGTCACGGCCAGCCTGACCCTCCCGACGAACATCCTGAATTCCCCAGGAACTCCGGAGTGGGAGGGCAGGGACCCGAACACCAAGATGGAGATCAGGGCCGACTTTGTCGACTTCGACTACGTCGAGACCTTCGGCATCCCGATCGTCGAGGGGCGGAGTTTCTCCCGGAGCTTCGCCACCGACGCCGACGAAGCCTACCTGGTCAACGAGGAGGCCGTGAGGCGGATGGGCCTCGCGCGGCCCGTCGTGGGCAAGCGCTTCGCCTTCTGGGGAAGGGAGGGCCGGATCGTCGGAGTCATGAAAGACGCCCATTTCCAGACTTTTCACCAGAAGATCGAGCCCCTCGTCTTCACGATCTTCCCGGACTGGTTCCGGTTCCTGTACGTCAAGATCCGGCCTGGGGATACGACGCGGGTCCTGGCGTCGATCGAGAAGACCTGGACCTCGCTCGGCCTCGGCTATCCCTTCGATTACCGCTTCCTCGACGACGACTTCGACGCCCTCTACCGGACCGAGGCCAGGATGGGCGGGCTGTTCCGGACGTTCGCCGGGCTGGCCGTGTTCGTGGCCTGCCTAGGGCTCTTCGGCCTGGCCTCCTTCATGGCGGAGCAGCGGACCAAAGAAATCGGCATCCGGCGGATCCTGGGCGCCTCGATTCCCGGCATCACGGCGATGATGTCCCGCGAGTTCGCCAAGTGGGTGGCGGTGGCCAACGTCATCGCCTGGCCGGCGGCCTGGTTTATCATGGGGGGCTGGCTGCGGGGCTTCGCCTACCGCGCGGAGATGAGCGTCCTGCCGTTCCTCGTCTCGGGCGCGGTTTCGCTGGCCGTGGCGCTGGTGACGGTCGTGTCGCTGTCGGCCCGGGCGGCCGCGGCCAACCCGGCCCACAGCCTTCGCTACGAATGACCGATTTGCGATTTGGGGTCAGACCAAGTCATCCTATTGATAATTATAATGATGCCCTAGTTTTATGGCCCGTTTCGGTCCTTAAGCCCGCGTTTTGGGGGTCGAAAACCGCCACTTAAGAGGCAGGTTGTCCTCGAACCGACTCGATTCTTCTTTCTGCGATTCCCGCGATCCCGCCCTTGTCTCTCGACTCCATGCGGGCTATGATTCTGTCGATCGTGGCCTATTCGTCCGGAGGGGGCTTCAAAATGAAGAGAATCCCCGCGTTACTCCTCGTCATTGGAACAGCTTTGGCCGGCGCCCTGGCCGTTGCGTCCTGCTCCTCGAAGCCGGCGGCTTCCTCGTCGGGCTCCGCAGCCTCCTCCCCTGCCCCGGCCGCTGAACTCGAAAAGCGGGTCGACGCCCTGTTCACCGAATGGGACAAGCCGGACTCGCCGGGATGCGCCTTGGGCGTCATCCGCGACGGGAAGTTCGTTTACAGGCACGGCTATGGCATGGCCGACCTCGAGTACGGGATCCCCATCACCTCCGAATCCGTCTTTAGGATAGGCTCGACCTCGAAGCAATTCACCGCCATGTGCCTGGCCCTTCTCGAGGAGGAAGACAAGCTCTCCCTCGACGACTCCCTCAGGCAATTCCTTCCCGAGATGCCCGGGTACGCGGACGAGATCACCCTGCGGCATCTCATTCATCATACGAGCGGCATCCGCGACTACCTCACGCTCTGGGAGATCGCCGGCGACCGCGAGGACGATTACCTCGTCGACGGCGAGGTCGTCGACCTCCTGGCCCGCCAAAGGGAGCTCAACTTCGCGCCCGGCGACGAGCACCTCTACAGCAACTCCGGCTACTTCCTGTTGTCGCAGGTCGTGTTGCGCGCCACCGGGCAGACGCTCGCGGCCTACGCGGCGGAGCATATTTTCAAGCCGCTCGGGATGACGGCCACCCACTTCCATGACGACCACACCGCGATCGTCAAGAACCGGGCCGCGGGATATGCGCCGACGGACGGCGGCGGGTTCCGGATCAGCATGACCACGCTCGACATGTGCGGTGACGGCGGCGTATTCACGACTGTCGACGACCTCCTTCTCTGGGATGGCAGTTTCTATAACAACAGGTTGGGCAAGGGCGGGCAGGCGTTGATCGACAAGGTCCTCACCCCCGGCGTCCTCAACAGCGGGAAGAGGCTCGATTACTCCTTCGGGCTGGGGCTCGGCACCTACAAGGGATTAAAGACGGTCAGCCACGGCGGGGCTTTCGTCGGTTACCGGGCGGACATCATCCGGACTTTCGTCGCCGAGGGTCTCCCCTTCAGGGTGGAGGTCGAATTCGAGGGGGGCGAGGCCGGCAAACCCGCAATCCTCCTCGTCCGGCAGGAAGGCGCACCCGGATTGACGTTCGAACGCGTGACTCTCCAGAGCCCCTCCGAAAGCGAGTTTCAAGCCTATTGCGGCCGGTATTCGAGCGACGAGGTCGGCGCGACCTATGTGATTTCGCTCGAGAACGGAGCGCTCCGTCTCAAGAACGCCAATCGATACAAGGAGCACCCGAAGGACCCGCTCGAACCGACCTTTCCCGACCGGTTCCAGGTCGAGGGACTCAAGCTGAATTTCCGGCGCGCCCCGTCGGGGGCGGTGACGGGCTTCACGGTCGACGCCGGCCGCGTCAAGAACATCCTCTTTAGATTGGGGTCAGACCAGGCCGGGCGGGGCCATGACAATCTATCCTATTGATAATAATGTAAATGAATCCATGCTAGGGCCGGCTTTCCCCAGACAACGCGACAGCGAGTATTTGACCGTCGGTAGTGCATATGTTGGGTTTGTCGTAGAGCTCAGGCGCAGAGGCCGGCTTCTTTCGAGGCCCGGGACATCGCGACCGGGTACGGCACGGTGCACGTGATCATCAGCGGCCCGGCGGACGGCCCGGCGCTCTTCCTTTCATGCCTCTGCGATGGGTTCGTGGGCATGGCTTCACAACATCGAGGGCTTGAACACCCGTTATGGGAGTTACGCGGCAGTGGGCGAATGTTTCATGTATAATTAGCGAGGTCACAGCATAGGAGGTCGTTATGCCCAGAGTCGTTCATTTCGAAATCGGGGTCGACAATCCCCAAAGGGCCGTCAAGTTCTACACGGACGTTTTCGGCTGGAAGATCGCGCAGTGGAAAACGCCCGAGAGCACGATGGACTACTGGCTGGTCGGCACGGGCGAGGCCCCCGAGCCCGGGATCGACGGCGCCCTCGCACCGCGCGGCATGTACAACCAGCCGGTCGTCAACACCGTTTCCGTGCCGTCGGTGGACGCGTATATCGAGAAGATCAGGGCGGCGGGCGGGCAGATCGTGTCCCCGAAAATGCCGATTCCCACGATCGGCTGGTTCGCGACCTGCAAGGATTCCGAGGGCAACATTTTCGGGATCATGCAGGAGGACAAGGACGCCCGCTGATTCCCGAACGACCCTGCGGTGAGCGGCCGGCCGCCGCCCGGAAGCGGGTCGGGCGCGGGAAGAGCACGCCGGTTCGGGGGGACCGCCCCGGCCGTGTCCCGCGACTATTCCTCGATCGTGAATTCCCAGACGCACCACGCGTCCGGAGACTTGGCATCGGGCGGGCACGAGAGGCAGGCCGTCTTTATCCGGTCATCGACCGTCCGGGCGAATCCGCTATATTCGACGGCCCCGACCGGCTTGCAAGGAAAGCTATCCAGCCCCTGGCGGCGGCGCGCCTCTTGGACGCGGCAGGACTTCATGCGCAAGACGCAGCGGGTGGCGCTGACCTCCGTCACTTCCTGGTCATTGATCCGAGCATAGAGGCGGCTTCCCAGCGCCGCGACCAGGGCCGGGATGCCGCCCCCGGGCTCGAGGCCGGTGCGTTTCATGATCCTCTTGGCCTCGATCACCGTGAAACTCGCCCAGGCGATCTTGTCGAGTTCGATCGCCGCGTCCATGCCGTAGCGCTCCTCGACGGCCCGGAACCACAGACCGTCGTGGGCCAGCCAGTTGAGCGCGGCATCGCGAATCAGGTCGTCCGGATCGATGGCCCGGGGCTTGATATGCCGCTCCGCTTGGGAGCCCCGTAGAACCGAACGATCTCCGGCTTTCGCGTGTTTGCGGCTCTTCGACTCGTTCATTGTCCCTCCGGTAAAAGCGCTTGGTGATTATATCGCGCCCCGGGCGCGAACTGAAGCCCTTTGGAGTCGGACCAAGTCAGGTTGCTGATAACGCGCAAGATGCCAGGAAGCCCGGGACCCTTTGAGGCCTTAAAACCCTGTGATTCTATCTCGGCAATCGGCTGAGGCCCGACCCCAGCCTTACCAAACAGACCGAACGCCTTGGAGCCAGCCCGGTCGGCCGTGGGACCCATTGGCCGTCCAGGTATTCCCGGTCGAGATTCCCGTATATATAGCTCGGCCAATCTATGACCACGTCGATGCGTTCCCGGTCGAGGTACTGCGACATCGTTCCCGATCGAAGGTGATGGAGGGCGGAAACATCGATCTTTCCGTCCAGGTTGAAAACGTTTTCGTGGAAGAACCCCAAGACACCGCTCTGGAACGCCCCGATCCTCGCCGAATCCGGGAACTCCTGCCTGATGAACCCGGCGTTGATCGTCAGGTCGTTGCCCACTGTCCCGGTGTGCAGACTCACGAATGCCGCCGCCGCGAAGGACAGCAGCATGGCCGAAACAAGCGCCGGGAAAAGCCACTTCCGCGACTGCCGGAGCTCCCGTTGGACAAGGCCGGCCAGGACCGGCAGCACAAGGACGAGGACGGGAGCCGTATATCTCAGGTAGAAATGCCTGGACCGGAAAAAGACCGCGTACACCAACACCAGGGCGGCCAGCGACACGGCCCACTCGAAATAAAAGGGGTTGTTTCGCGCCAGGGCCCCCGGGCGACCCGCGCTCGCGTCCTTCCCTCTTGTGCGTGACAGCCACCCCCAAACGGCGATTCCGCTCGCTGCTCCCACAACGACGAGCGGAAGCCGATTCGCCTCGTAGGCCCACGGGGTCGCATGGTCGGCCAGGGCCGTCGCGATTGCCGTCAGCCTGGAGAGGAGGCTCCCCGCCGACGGGAGCGCGGCCTGGGCCAGCCCCGATGAAGGCATCCAGGAGCCTCCCGTGAACTTTACCCAAACGAGCCAGGGGCTGACGATCATCAGGCAAATGCCTCCGGCCAGGATGCCCCGCCGGATGCTCATTTTGCGCCGGGCCGTGGCGACAACCAGGAACAGCGCCGCCAATGCCAGAAAGTCTATGCGCGCCAAGGCGGCCGCCCCGAACAGGCATCCCAGGACAATTTCGTATCGTCCCTCCCGGCCGGACGCCCCATCGCCGATGCGCATAGTCGCCAGCACAGCCACGGACAGGATGAGCAGATACATCGACGTTTCGAGCCCGTACGTGAACAGGCGCAGGACAGAGAAGTTGAGGAGCGCAAAACAGAAACCCAGGCCGTAGGCAACCGCTCGGTCCTCCGCGGAGGTTCTGCCGGCCAGGTGCGCGGAGATCACGCCGATGACATGGGCGAAGAGAATGAGCAGGACGACCCCGAAGGCCAGGATGCTCCGCACGATCGTCCATTCGTTCCCGCCGGCCTTCTCGATGCCCCAGATCAAGCCGGCATAAATGACCGTGGCCAGAGGTTGGACCCCGGTCGTTTTCTTCCGCCCGTTATAGACTATCCCCCGGCCCCGGGCGACGTTCCGCGCGACGGAGAGCATGTAGTAGGCATCCTCCCCCACCGGCTTGTCGGAGAGATAGGGAACCGACGACCCGGTCCTCACCGTCGACGGAAAGCCCGCCCGGGACAGCGCGGCCAGAGCGATCCCGTAGGCGAGAACGCCGATTCCCAGTGATATCGTCAGCGTCCGGATGCACTTCGCGGTCCTGAGCTCGGGCCTGTCCGTCGGCGATCCCTCGGCTGCCATCATGCTTTCCGCGCCGGCCCTATTTTATGTCCGCGTCTTGCCGAAACACAACCCCCGGTTTGGCAGTCGGGGTCAAATAGAGGGATTCGGCGATTCCCCCACCATCGCTCCTGCGGTGACGGTGCGCAGAATCCTTAAATCTGCTTTTTTTGCGGGGGCCGAGAACGGGCCCAAGACCCGCATGCCTGTCGGAACCACGGGTAGGGCCGGACCAAACCATCTTGCTGAAAATTCGTTGGGTCCCGTGTTTCCCCATTCGCCTATTTTATTTTTTCACAATAACTTACTGAGGCCCGACCCCGGATTAGCCGCAGCAGGCGCCAGACGTGCTCGACGTCCGGGACCCCAAAGCGGGCATTGGTCGGCGTCTTTCCGCCCACCAGCACGGTGACCGCGTCCGGGCCCAGCTCGCGGAAGGCGTCCTCGTCGGTGCGGTCGTCTCCGACGTAGACGCGGGTCGCCGTCCGCGCCCTCCCCTGCCGGGTTTCCAACCTGCCGATGAGCTTGAGCACACCCTTCCCCTTGCCCCAGTCCAGGTTCGGCCGGATCTCGAAGACCTTCTTTCCCTCCGTCAGCTTGATGTCCCGCCGGCGCCGCCGAACCTCCTCCTGGACGATTCTCCGCAACCCGTCCCTGAGCCCGGGAGCCAGCCGCCGGTAATGAACGCTTCCCGTGACGCCCTTGTGTTCGGTGAGCGCCCCCTCGAAGTCCCCGCTCCTCCGGCTGATGGCCTCGAGCGCGTCCTCCACCGCGGACTGGGCGCGGGCGGCCGCCGGGTGGACCCAGTCCCAACCCCGCCACGAAATCTCCAGCCCGTGGTTCCCGATATACGCCACATTCTCCAGCCGGATTTGCCCCCGCAGATCCCTGATCGAACGTCCGGAAACGATGCCGACGAACGCGCGCCCGGCCAACTCTCCCAGGAACGACCTCCTGGCCGGATGCAGCCGGACCTCGCCCGGCGTGCCGCGGATAGGGACGAGCGTCCCGTCGTAGTCGAGGAAAAGGAACACCGGCCGCCCCGGCACGATCCTCCCCAGGATGTCCTTCGTGAGACCGCCTCTCCCCCCTGCCGCGCTTCCGCCCGCTCCGCCTCCGCGGCCACCCCCGGCCTCTCTCCTTCCCAACCCTTCGCCCCCGCTCACAGGTAGACGATGTCCTGCTGCTCGAAGAGCGAGAGGAAGAGCAGGAGATAGTCCTTGATGTGCCGCGTGATGAGGAAGTTGGCCTTGATGTGCTCGCGCCCGTTCTCGCCCAGCCGCCGCGCGTATTCCGGCTCGTTCAGCAGCTGCTTGATCCAGTAGGCCGTGCCCTCGATCGAGTGCGTCAGCACGCCGGAATACTTGTGGGCGATCTGGAGCGGAATGCCGCCCACCGCCGAGGCGATCACCGGCTTCCCTTTCCACATGGCCTCCGAAACCGTCAGCCCGAACCCCTCCTTCAGCGATTTCTGGAGGACGATCGTCGAGGCTCTCTGCAGGGCGTTGATCTCGACGTCGCTCCCGGGCGGCAGGAAAAGGACGAAGATGTCCGGGTCGTCCCGGGCCTCGCGGCGCACATCCTCGAGCACCCTGGCCCCCTCGGGGTCGTCGGTGGCCCCTCCCCCGGCCAGCACCAGCTGGCAGTCCATGTGCTCTTTCACGAGCTTGTAGGCCTTGATCACTCCGACCGGGTCCTTCAGGTAATCGAAGCGCGAGATCTGGGTGATGAGCGGGCGTCCCCTGTCCAGCCCGAAGCTCGCGCACACCGCGTCGATCTCCTCCCCGGCCAGGTCCCTGTTCTTGTCGCTCAGCGGATCGATCGACGGCGATATCAGCACTTGGCGGATGGCCAGCGGCCTCGAGAACGCGGGGGCCGAAAACACCGAGGCGTCATAGGATTCGATGAACGGAGACAGGAATTCCCACACGTCCCGGTTGGGATTCGTGAAATCGATGTGGCAGCGCCAAACCCACTTCTTCCCGCCCCCCGCCTTCGCTTCGACGAGCACGATGGGCTGCGGGTCGTGGATGAAGACGATATCCGCCTCCGGGTCCAGCTCGCCGGCGTTCTGCCTGTTCACCTCGGCGAAATAGTCGAGCTCGCCGGGGTCGAACGTGACCTCGACGCCGTGGAGGGCGTTGTGCATCTTCTTTGTGATGTCGAAGAATTTTTCGTTGCCCTTGATGACGTCCCACCTGGCCTCGACCCCCAGGTCCTCGAGAAGCGGCAGCATCCGCAGCAGGATCTCGGCCACGCCCCCGCCCACGGCCGTCGAATTGATGTTCTGGACGGACCGGCCGACAAGCCGCCAGGCCAGCAGTTGCAGCTCCTCGACCGTGCTCTCCCCCACGATCGGGATGTAGTCCCTAATCCTCGACATGCCGGCTCACCATCTGGATGAGGTTCTTCCTCAGCCCTTCGAGCGTCATCGTGTAGGGGTCGAGACGGGAGATTTCCCGGGCCAGCCGGTCCTCTCCGATGCCCTCGAACCAATTGGCGAAATCATTCTCGGCTTTCTCCAGCCGGAGCCTGGCTTCGAAGACGTGAAAATAGATCGAGTTGATGCTCACTTTCTTGAGGACCTCGGCAAATTCCGCCAGGTTGGAGGCTTCGTACGGCGTGGGCAGGACGAAGGTCCGGGCCGACATGAAGTGAAACTCCTCCCCCTCCTGGGACTCCGTGTTGCGCGCCCGGCCCCCGTCCAGGAACTCCGCCAGGATCCCGGCGAGCTTGTCCCGCAGGGCCCGGATGCTCCGGAACCGCACCGTGTCGACGCTGGCCAGGCGTTCGCCCAGCGCGTCAAGCCCCAGCGAGCCGGTGACCCAGAAGGCGAAGTCGTTCGGCGGCTCGGGCGACAGATAGTGGTGCTGCTGCAGGAAGCGGTGGGTGTGGTAGTAGATCGACATCCCGGGAACCTCCCGCAGACCGTCGAGGAGTTCGGCCACGGTGCACGCCCTCCGGCCCAGGAGCTCGACGAGGTTCAGGCGCGTCTGAAACTTGAAAACCGTCACGGCGGGCGCCTCACATCAGCTTTCGCATCCCGCTGACGAACTTCCCGGCCCAGCGATAGACGTTGTTGTCCTGGACCGCCTCCCGCATCCTGATCATCCGTTCCTTCTGCTCGGCGGGCGGCATGTCGAGAGCCGCCTTCACCGCGTCGGCGAATTCGTCGACCGCGATCGGGTTGATCAGCAAGGCCTGCTCCAGCTCGCGGGCGGAGCCGGTGAACTTGCTCAGGAGAAGGACGCCGCTCTCGTCCGGCCTCGAGGCCACGAACTCCTTGGCCACCAGGTTCATGCCGTCGTGGATGGAGCTGACGATGCAGAAGTCGGCCGCCCGGTAGTGGGCAATGACGTCCTCCAGGTCGAGGTGCCTCTTCTCCATGACGATGGGCTGCCAATCCTTCGTCTTCCACCTGTCGTTGATGTCCAGCACGCGGTGATAGAGTTCGTCGTTGTAGGTCCGGTACCTGGAGATGTGGATCCGGGACAGCGGCCCGAGCTGCAGGAAGACGAACCGCCCCACATACTCGGGGTGTTTCTCGAGCAGCCTCTCGATGGCGTCGAACCGCTCCAGGATCCCCTTCGTGTAGTCCATGCGGTCGATCCCGACCCCCAGCTTCCTGTTCCGGAACCGGAAATCGTTTTTCAGGGCGGCGGCATGGCTCTCGATCTGGGGGCTCCGCGCCGTTTCGTCCACCATGTCGAAGTCGATGCTGATGGGGTACGGCCTGACGAGCGTCTCGCGCCCGTTCTTGAAGACCGAGAGACGCTCATGGTCCAGGCGGGATTCCAGGAAGCGGTCCACGGAATCGAGAAAATTCAGGCAGTGATGGCGGACGTGAAAGCCCAGGATGTCGTTGCCCAGCAGACCCGCCAGGATCTCCTCCGCCTGGGGGCAGACCCTGAACGCCTCGGGATTGGGCCACGGAATGTGCCAGAACTGGGCCACGACGAGGTCGGGCCGCCTCTCCTTGATCAGGGCCGGCAGGAGGGCGAAATGGTAGTCCTGGATGAAGACGAAGCCCTCGTCGTCGCCCATTTCCTCCAGCACCGCCCCGGCGAATTTTTCGTTGACCTTCTTATAGACCTGCCAGTCGGTCTCCCGGAACGTGGGCCGGACATGAACGAGGTGGCAGAGCGGCCAGAGGCCCTCGTTGGAGTAGCCGTAATAGAACCGCTCCTCCTCTTCCTTGGTCAGCCAGACGCGTCTCAGCGTGAAACGGGGGTTTTCGGGAGGCACCTGGACGTGATCCATCTCGTCGACGACGTCCCTGTCGGCCTCGCCCGAGCCGTAGGCGATCCACGTGCCGCCGCAGGCCTTCATCACGGGCGAGAGGGCCACGGACATGCCGCTGGCGGGCGTGAAGCAGCGGACACCGGTTTCGGAGTAGGTGTGGATGAAAGGCTCCCTGTTGGAAACGACGATGAATTTGTGATCGCCGATCTTCTCCTCGACGATCTCCTTGAGGTCGGCCTTCGTCCACGGCATCGATGATTGCTCCTTGTCAGGAAACAGGCGGCGCGTCACCCCCGAAAAGCCACCGTGACATCCTCGTTCATCATAACCCGATTCGCGCCGAGCGTCCAGGAATTTCGCGTTTTTTTCCCTGGAAAAGGCTGAAGCGTTTGAAAACGGGAGGCAATCTCCCTAAAATGGTTCTAACGTTCCGATCATCACACGCGATCATCATGAAACACAGAATACGCGGACAGATCACCGAAGGCGGCGTCCTTTTTGTCAGCATCCTCAAATGGGTCGTGCTGGCGACCGGGATCGGCGCGGTGGTGGGCGTCGGCACCAGCCTGTTCCTGAAAGCCCTGACCGACAGCTCCATGTTCGTGAGCCGCTTCCGCCTCTACTTTCTCTGGCTGCCGCTGGCCATGTTCGCCAGCGCCTGGCTGGTCCAGAAGCTCGCCCCGGACGCCGAAGGCCACGGGACGGAGAAAGTCATCGAGGCGGTCCACAAGCACGCGGCCCGGATCAAGCCCATGGTCGTCCCGGTCAAGGCCGTGGCGACGATCGTGACGCTGGCCAGCGGCGGCTCGGCGGGAAAGGAAGGGCCGTGCGCCCAGATCGGAGCCGGGATCTCGTCGATTTTCGCCGACCTGCTGAGGTTCGACGCCGGCGACCGGAAGAAGCTCGTGATCTGCGGCATCAGCGCCGGGTTCGCGGCCGTGTTCGGGACACCGATCGCGGGCTCGATCTTCGGCGTCGAGGTGCTGGTCGTGGGCAGCCTGCTCTACGACGTTCTGCTGCCGTCCTTCGTGGCCGGCATCACGAGCTACCAGATCTCCACCCTGCTCGGCATCGAATACTTCTACCATCCGTGGAAATTCACCTACGTGTTCAGCGAATCGCTGTTCTTCAAGGTCGTCCTTCTCGGCATCATGTTCGGGATCTGCGCCCAGCTCCTCATCGAGGGCATGAACGTCATCAAGCGGTGGGCCGCGCGCATCAAGCTGGGCACGCCGACCAAAGGCCTCATCGGAGGGGCGGTGCTCGTCCTCCTGGCGATCGTCTTCTCGGCGGACTATCTCGGCCTGGGCCTGGATACGATCCAGGCTTCGCTGGAAGGAGCGCCCGCGCCGTGGTACGCCTTCCTGGTCAAGATCTTCGCCACGGGTGTCACGTTGAACTTCGGAGGCAGCGGCGGCATCGTCACGCCCATCTTCTTCATCGGGGCCACGGCCGGGGCGTTTTTCGCCTCGTTCATGGGCCTGAACGTGGCCACGGCCGCCGGATTGGGCATGGTCGCCGCCCTGGCCGGGGCCGCCAACGCCCCGATCGCGGCCAGCATCATGTCCGTCGAGCTGTTCGGCCCGCAGCTCGCCCCGTACGCCACGGTGGCCTGCATCATCAGTTTCCTCATGACCGGGAACAGGAGCGTCTATCCGTCGCAGCTCCTGGGCGTCAGCAAGTCGTCGACGCTGCGCGTCGAGCTGGGCAAGGAGATCGAGTGCATCGAAACCGAGATTCAGCTTCGGGACAAGAGCCTGATCGGGGTCTGCCTGGCCGTGGCCCGGAAGATCCGCGAGCACACGCCGCACAGGAACAAGAACGGCCAGAACGGCGGCGCCGGCGGAAACGGTCAGAGCGGCCAAGGCAAGAGTTGAATGCCTTTCGGCATTCGGGTCCGGACCGCATGTGTCCCCTGCGGACTAGAAAATCGTCCCGCCCCCTCCCGTCCGGCGCTTCATGTAGAGCATGGCGATCCGCAGGATGAGAAAAATGATCCCTCCGGTCAGGACGAGGGCGTAGAGCGTCAGAAGCAGCGCGTTTAAGGCCGGCAGTTTCCTGTCGTGGACCCAGGGGAAAATCAGGTCGAAAAGCGTCTTGCCCAGGAAGATGATGAGGAGCGTCAGGCCAAGGGCGGACCGATAGAGATAGGAGAGGACGTTGGACATGTCTACGTTGTCGAGGTGGACGAGGGGATAGAGAAGCCAGGCGGCGAGGACCCAGAGGGCGATCGTGATCACCCAGGTGAGGGTTTTGTCCTGCTTTCCCCGCGCCGAGGGCGCCATGCTCTCGCCTCTTGTCCTCTCGTGATGCCCGGCCCGGAGGTAGGGCCGGCCCCGACACCCCCTCGGCCTTTGGGCGGGTCTACGCCGCGGCGCCTGTCAGGCTGAAAGGAGCGTCCGGAGCGCGGCTCATTCTACCACGCCGCCCGCCCCCGCCACCAGCAGTTAGGTACCAGCAGATTGGTACCGGGTCTACAAAATGCTGGTTCTAGCCCGGATCGGGCCTGATTCCAGGGACTCCGACCATCGGCACGACAAATTGCCCATCCCGGCAGGAAAGTCGCATGAAAAGACTTGGTGCGGGCTCTATGCAAGGCCGAAAGAAACCAGCATTCTGCAGACCCGGTACCGTCTTTGCTGGGAAAAAACCAGCATTTTGTAGACCCGGTACCGTCTTTGCTGGTGCCGGCCGTTGACAGGGCGCGGCGCCCTGAGCTAAAGTCCGGAAGAAATCCTCCCTCAGCCCCCGAGGTGACCGATGAGCGTTCCGCTGTCCGAGAGACTCTTCCATCTCCGCGAGAAGGACACCCGCGTCAGGACGGAAATCCTGGGCGGGGCCACGACCTTCGTCACGATGGCCTACATCATCGTGGTCAACCCCGCCATCCTGAGCTTCGCCGGAATCCCGCCGGGCCCAAGCACCACGGCCACCATCCTGGCCGCCGCCTTCGGCTGCCTGTTCATGGGACTCTACGCCAACCTCCCCCTGGCCGTGGCCCCCTACATGGGCGAAAACGCCTTCATCGCCTTCGGCCTGACGGCGATGGGCATCGGTTGGGAGCTGCGGCTCGGGGCCGTGTTCGTCAGCGGGCTGGTGTTCGCCGTGATCACGCTCCTCAAGGTCAGGTCCTGGCTGGCGAACTCGATCTCGGCCAGCCTCAAGCACAGCTTCGCCGTGGGCATCGGCCTCTTCCTGGCCTTCATCGGCCTCTACGAAACCGGGATCGTCACGAGCTCGGTGGAGGGCCTGCCGGCCGCTTCTCTCCTCCGCGCCGGGGGCTCCATTCTCTCGGCTCCCAATGTCCCCGTAAAGATCGGCAATCTGCGCAGCCCCGAAGTGCTCCTCGCGGTCTTCGGTTTCCTGCTCATCTCCGTCCTCATGGCCTACAGAATCAAGGGCGGCATCCTGATCGGGATCGCCGCCACGGCGGTCATCGGCTATCTCGCCGGCTTGGGCGAAGCTCCGAAGGCCTTGGCCGCCCTCCCCTTCAGCGCCCCCTACGACCTCGGCGCCATCGCCCTGAAGCTGGATATCGCGGGGGTCCTGAGGCTGAGTTTCCTGCCTATCCTGCTGACGCTCTTCCTGATGGGGTTTCTCGATACCCTCGGCACGCTGGTGGGCGTGGGCGCCGCCGGCCGCATGATCGACGAAAACGGCAACTTTCCCCGGATCGAAAGGCCGATGATGGTGGACGCGGCGGCCTGCATGTTCAGCGCCACGATCGGGACCTCGACCAGCGGGGCCTTCATCGAATCGGCCACGGGCATCCGGGAAGGGGCCCGGACCGGGCTGGCCGCCGTCACGACGGGCGTCCTGTTCCTGCTGTCCCTCTTCTTCATTCCGCTCATCGCGCCCCTCCAGCATCTCCGCTACGCCTACGGGCCGGCCCTGATCGCGGTCGGCGTCCTGATGATTGGGTCCATCAGGAACATCGACTTCCAGGACATGACGGAGCTCGTTCCGGCCTTCGTCACGATCGTCGTCATGGTTTTCACCTACAACATCGCCAACGGGCTGACGGCCGGCCTCGTGCTCTGGCCCTTCTTCAAGCTCGTGTCGGGACGGCCGAGGGAGGTCAGCGCCGGCTCGGCGGTGCTGGGCCTGCTCTGCCTAATGTACTTCGTCTTCGGTTTGCCCCACTGAGCGGCCTCGCGCCTTGCCCTAGCGACCCTCCCCGCCGGGATAATCCGACGAACCCCGTCCTCACGCGACTAAAGGCAAGAGGAGCCCGAGATCTCTGGCCTCGAGCCGGGACTCGGGCCACAATATCCCTGTACGGAGAAACGGGAATGATCAAGAAGACCTTAGTCATTGCCTTGACCGCCGCCGCCGCCGTCTCATGCCACAGCCATGTGGTCCTGGTGCCTCCCGCCATGGACCTGGGCGTCTATGAGCCGATCGGCATCATCATGTTCACGGCCGAGAACGCCAAGGGGGATCTCGAGGAGATGTCCACCCAGATCTTCCTGAAGCAGCTCACCCAGTACCAGAAAGCCCCGGTCATCGAGATGGGCAGCCTCGAGGCGGTCCTCCGGAAGGCCGGCGTCGACGCCCTCGGCCCCGAAACGGACAGCCTGGTGGGCGAGGCGTTCGGGGTCAAGTCGTTTTTCGTGGGCACGGTCACGGTATCCAAGGTGAAGCCCCAGGTGGACATCGGCGCCGTCCTGAACCAGCGCCTGAGGGTCCGGACTTCGACCGATATCACCGCCACGGTCCGACTCCTCTCCGCCGAGTCCGGCGCCACGCTCTGGACCGATTCCTCCACGCTCAACGGCACCCTGGGCGTCCTCAGCGCCGGGCAGGGAGAGACCCCCTACATCGGCGTCCGGAACCAGGACCAGGCCGCGAGGGACTTCCTGAACGAGATCTTCTACGAGCTGACATGGGATTTCCGGCCGACCAGACGACGCCTCTGACCGTCGAGCCGCGGGCCGAATGAGGACTTTCCCGATGCCCGGGCGCAAGCCCGGCCGCAAGCCCGGACGCGTTGACTTCTTTTCCGCGGCCGTGTATATTTCGCAGTGACCCGTGTTCAGAGAACATTCTCGGCGCTCCCGCGGAACGAGGTTGCGCAACCGGCCACGTGGCCGACTCTTCGATCGGGCGGGAGAGATATCATGACCATCATCCGGTCGGGCGACAAAGTCCTTCACTATCGTCTGCTCGAGCCCCTGGGAGAAGGCGGCAGCGGCGTCGTCTGGCGGGCCTTGGACACCCGCTTGAACCGCGACGTCGCCGTCAAGTTCCTGGCCGAGCGGGTGGCCGGGTCTCCGGAGGGGTTGAACCGGATCGAGCAGGAAGCCCGGGTTCTCGCCGCGCTCAATCATCCCAACATCGTCGCCGTGTACGCCGTCGAGGAAGTCGGGTCGCTGCGATTCCTGGTCATGGAGCTTGTCCACGGCAAGACCCTGGCCGACCTCATCCCGGACACCGGGCTGGCCATGGATACCATCCTGGAATTGGCCATCCCCATGGCCGACGCCCTGGCCGCCGCCCATGCCCGGGGCGTCGTTCACCGCGACCTCAAGCCTCGCAACATCCTCGTCACCGAGGACGGCCGGCCGAAAATCCTCGATTTCGGCATCGCCGAGGTCCGCCCTCCCGCCATCCTCAGGCCGGACGGCGACACCAAGACCCTGAATGTGCTGACCTTCGTTCAGGGCTCGCTGCCCTACATGTCTCCGGAGCAGGCGCGGGGCAGGCCGGTCGACCAGCGCTCCGACATCTTTTCCTTCGGCATTATCCTCTATGAGATGGCCACCGGCAACCGTCCCTTCAGCGGAGAGACGTCGACCGAACTCCTGGCCTCGATCCTGAAGGACGACCCCTCCCGGCCGTCCCTCACCCACCCGGAGCTCCCCGGCGAACTGGACCTCGTGCTCGAGCGCTGCCTGGAAAAGGAACCCACGCTCCGGCTCGCCTCGGCCGCCGAGCTGCGTGGTGAGCTCGAGGCCATGCGGGACCTCAAGCTCGTGTCCCGGGAGCCGCTCGTCCGGGAGCTCGACGCGTCCGTGGCCGTGCTGCCTTTCGTCGACATGAGCCAGGACAAGGACCAGGAGTATTTCTGCGACGGCGTCGCCGCCGAGATCATCTCGGCCCTGACGCGGGTCGCCGGAATTCGCCTCGCCTCCCGCACCTCGTCTTTCCGCTTCCGCAGCACCTCGTTTGACAGCCGCGAGATCGGCCGCAGGCTGCGCGTGCGCACCCTGCTCGAGGGCAGCGTCCGCAAGTCGGGCGACCGCCTGCGCGTGACCGCCGAACTGGTCGACTCGGGAACCGGATACGCGCTGTGGTCGGAGGTTTACGAGCGCGAGGTCAAGGACGTTTTCGTCATCCAGGAGGAGATCGCGCGGAGCATCACCCAGGCCCTCCAGGTCAGCCTCAGCAGCAGCGAGCACGAATCCCTGGGACGGCCCTCGACGACCGACATCAGAGCCTATGACCACTACTTGCGGGGGCGCAAGTACTACTATCAGTACCGGCGGCGGGGCGTGGAGTTCGCCCTGGACATGTTCAAGCAGGCCATCGCGATCGATCCTTCCTACGCCCCGGCCTGGGCCGGCGTCGCCGACTGCTGCTGCTTTTTCTACCTCTATGTGTCGCGCCTTCCCGCCTACATCCAGCAGGCGGAGGCCGCCAGCGGCCGGGCCCTCGAGATCAACCCCGACCTGGCGGAAGCCCAGGCCTCGTGGGGCATCGCCATGTCGACGGCGGGCCGGGCCCAGGAGGCCGTGGCGGCGTTCGAAAAAGCCGTCCGCCTGGACCCCGGACTGTTCGAGGCCCGCTACTTCTACGCCCGCCATGCGTTCGCCCAGGGCGAGCTCGAGAAGGCCGCGCGGCTGTATGCGGAGGCGGAATCGATCCGGCCCGAGGATTACCAGGCCCCTCTTCTCGCGGCCCAGATCTACCTCGACCTGGGCCGGCCCGAGGAGGCGGCGGCGTGCTCCCGGCGGGGCCTGCGCAAGGCGGAGGACGTCCTGCGCCTGCACCCCGACGACACGCGGGCCCGCTACATGGGCGCCAACGCCCTCGTGGCCCTGGGAGAGCGCGAGCGGGGGCTCGAGTGGGCCCGGGCGGCCCTGGCCCAGGAACCGGACGAGCCGATGCTCCTGTACAACGTGGGGTGCATCTACTCGCTGGCCGGAGACGTCGAGGCCGCGATCGAAACGCTGGAGAGGGCCGTGAAGCGGGGCCTCACGCAACGGGGCTGGTTCGAGCACGACAGCAACCTCGACCCTCTGCGCCACCATCCGCGGTTTCAGGCCCTGTTGGACCGCTTGTGAGGTTGAGTTTTAGCCATGCCTTTGAGAATCCCGAAAATGACGCTGGCGCTCGCCCTCGTCGCCGCGACGGCCTCGACGGGCTTCGCTCAGCAGAAACAGTCCTCGGACGTCCACGTGGACGTCACGGTCAGCGCGATCACCATCGCCGTCACGGTCCAGGACCGGGGAGGCAGATACGTGAACGACCTCGTGGCCGGTGACTTTGCGGTCTACGAGAACAACGAGAAGCGGCCGATCACCTACTTCAAGTACGACTTCGAGGCGCCGGCCAGCCTGACCGTCCTCCTCGACGTCAGCGGGAGCATGGACGTCCAGAACAAGCTGGAGGAGGCCAAGATCGGCCTCCGCAATCTGGTCACGAACATCCTCCGGCCCCAGGACGAGATCTCCCTGCTGATCTTCGCGGACGGCCAGGTCGAAGTGGCCGCGCCCTTTTCGACGGACAGGACGCTCTTCCTCGCCGAGCTCGACAAGGCCGAGGCCTTCGGCCAGACGGCCCTCAACGACGCGGTCGCCGTCTCCCCGGAGTTCGCCAATCGGGGCAAGAACGAAAAGAGGGCCCTGCTGCTGGTCACCGACGGGGTCGAGAACGACAGCCAGGTCACGGCCGACAAGGCTCTCGAGATCGCCCGCCGGGTGGACGTGCCGATCTACACCATCGGCTACAAGATCCCGCTGGACGAACAGCTCCTGAAGAAGCTCAAGCGGGCCCAGGACCTGACCTCGCCGGGCATCGTCGCCACGCTCGAGAAGTTCTCCCGGGCCACGGGAGGCAAGGCCTTTTTCGTCAACGAGCCCGGGCCGATGTACGCGGCCCTCCGGGAGATCGCCCGGGAGCAGAGCCAGCAGTATCTCATCGGCTACACGTCCTACAAGGACGGCAGCGGGGCCTACCGGAGAATCCGGGTGGTCACCTCGCACAAGCGCTACAAGGTCCGAACCCGTCAGGGCTACTGATGCGCACGGAGCCCGACACCCCCTGCCCGAATCGCCCGGCCCTTCTCAAACGGCCCGTTTTGTATTATGATTGTGCCAAAGGATGAGGGCGTCGGAAGAGCCGACGCCGGGGGTAAGGAATAACACTGCTGAAAGGGAGGTAATCATGAACCGACAGCGATGGATCCTTTGTCTGGGGCTGGTGGTGGCCATCGCCCTGGTCATGGGACCGGGCTGCGCCACCAAAAAGTACGTCCAGGGCGAGATGTCCACGATCGACCAGAAAGTCGAGGGCGTCAGCACCGAGGTCGAGGCCAACCAGAAACGCATCAAGGAACACGACGAGAGGCTGGCTTCGATCGGCGAACTCATCAACCAGCAGGGCGGCGAGATCAAGGCGGTCGACGGCAAGATCGAGGACGTCCGAAAAATGGTCCGCGGGGAGCTGATCTACAAGGCGACCATTACGAACAACGACGCCAAGTTCGCGTTCGACAGCGCCGAGCTCACTCCCGAAGCCAAGGCCCAGCTGGACCAGTTCGTCCAGAAGCTGATCGCCTTGAACCGGGGCGTCTACCTCGAAATCCAGGGACACACCGACAACGTCGGGCCGGACAGCGTGAACATGGCCTTGGGCGAGCACAGGGCGAAGGCCGCCATGATGTACCTGCTCCAGCAGTACCACATCCCACTCTACCGGATGCAGACGGTCAGCCTGGGCAGCTCGATGCCCGTCGCCGACAATTCCACGCGCGAAGGCCGCGCCCAGAACCGGCGGGTCGAGATCCTGGTCTACGAGTAGAGCTCCCGCCAACCGTCAGGGATTGATTTTAGGCCGGAGACCGTCCGGCGCGGCCCACTCCGCCCGGCCGGTCTCCTTTCTACTCCGTCGAGCCCCGGGTTGAGAGGCGTCAACGCACCGACGCCGTCGCCGGGTCCCCTTCTCTCTCCTGGCTGCCGACCCCGACGACTTCGTAGACTGAGGTCTTCCCCACCTCGACGGCCCGATGCAGGTACCGGAAGGCCGGCCCGGAGTCCGCCGTCGGCGCGGCCAGGAGCCGTCTTTCGCCGTTCTCCAGAACGTAAACCCGGAACTTGGTCACGCTGATGTTCTTGACGTTGTCGCTCCATCTCAGGACATCGATGTATTCCTGCAGGATCGCCCCGCGGTCGACCACTCTCTCCGCCTTCAGGTTCTGGGGGGCGAAAATATTGTCCACGAAGACGGGCACCGAGTCCTCGGTCGTCTGCATGATCGTGTCGTAGGCGACCGCCCTCAGCCGGCGCGACCCGTTGGCCAGGGGCCTGGTGTCGATGGTGAACGTGTAGGGAGCTTCGCTGTCGGTTCCCAGGAGCAAGCTGTCGGCGTAGACTTCGACCCGGCTGACGCCGGCGTCGTCCGCCGTCGACACCTCGACCGTGACGGTGCCGTAGAGGGTCTGTCCGCCGGCGATATTCAGGATGTCACACGCCGGCGGTGCGTCGGCGGAGAACACGGTGCAGCTCATGGGGGTCGCCGTCCCCGTGATGTCGCCGATCCCCATTCCCGTCGGCAGGCCGCTGTAGCGGTTCGTATCGGGCACCGTGACGGGGCCGAACACCATGCCGGCCCGGTAGTAGTCGCTCGCGCCGGCCGCGGAGCCGTAGGTCTCGATCTGTTCGAGGCCGTCGGCCTCGACGAGTTTCAGGAGCTTGTGCTCGGTGTATGAGTTATCGTAGAGAAAGTCGGTGCCCCAGGAGTTGAGCCGGGCATCGACGTGCCAGACGAGAAGCCCGTCGGACCCCGTGAACAGGCCGGAATCGTTCCCGCTCCGGAAGCGGTTCTGGACCATGAAATACTCGTCGAAGATGTTCCCGTCCGCGGCGTTGGGGAAGAACACCAGAGCGTCCCGGTAGAGGCCCGAGGCGCGGAGCTCGACCGTGCGGGAGCCGGCGGCCGCGAGGGGTGAGATCCAGTCCAGCATGAACTTCGAAAAACAGTTGTGGTCGCCCGCCGTGGCGGCCATCATGTCGAGGCCCCCCACGCCGCCGCGCGGCCCGACCGCGTCGTCGTAATCGTAGTAGTCCGGCAGGCCCAGGGCGTGGCCCGTCTCGTGGATGATCGTCGTCGGAGAGAAGGCGCCCGAAGGGTAGTTGTAGAGCTCCCACTGCCAGGAGTAGGAACTCAGCCGTTTCCCGTCGAGCCGGAAGGACCAGTCGGAAAAACCGGTGAAGTAGCCCCACCAGAACGAGGCCCACTCCCCGTGCGGCCCGGCCCAAAAGACGCATAAATAATCGACGACCCCGTCGCCGTCATTGTCGTACTGCGAAAAGTCGTGCCCCTGCTGGTCGTAGTAGGTCAGGGCCTCCTTGATCACGGCCTCCCGGCCCGAGGTCGTTTCGGCGACCGTATCCCGGCCGTAGGGAGCCGTGTACCAGCCCAGGACGTCGCCCTGGATTTCGAGCTGGTTGTAGGAGGAACGCCGGTAATAGTTGCGAAGGCTCTCATAGGGAAAGCCGCCCGTCCCGTCCCCGAAGAGCGCGGAAGTGAAGGTCGCCGCGGGTGTCGTGCCCGCGCAGTCGCTGAAGTCGATGAGAAGGGCCAGGACCTTGACGGTTCCCGTGGTGGGCATCCCCGCCCAGCTCGACGGCGGGGCCATCACCGTGTCGACGGCCTGGGCCCGGATGTCCCCCATCGGACGGCCGGCTCTCGGACGCGGCAGCATCAGGCGTCTCAGTTTCAGCGCCGTCCCGGCGGCGAGACGAGGCGCGATCCTGTGGTTGCCGAAGGCCCGGGCCTGGGCGACGCGGGCGGCCAGCGTTCCGTCCCTCTTGTAGCGCTCGACCTGCTCGCGGGTGGGAGGCTCGAGGGCGAAGGCCGCGGTCAGGCTTCCGACCAGCAGAAGGCTCACGATCCCCACCGGTCCGGAGGCGACTCTGAGGATTTTCATGGCTCTACTTCCTTCCGACCGAAATATAGTGCGGGGTCATGGGGAAAGTCAAACCGGCGTCCCTGCCCGTCGGCCTTCAGGCCCGCGAACGCGGGGGTCATCTCGCTCTCATGACCAGCCCGTGGCCGACCGGGAAGAGACCGGGCAGGGACACGGGGAGCCGTCCCTCGACGGCGATCTCTCCAAAGAGAGCCCGGACGGCGATCCGCTGGGTCTCGGGCGTGTTTCTGTACAGGCACACGTAGGCGTCGACCTCCGGAATCCGGGTCAGGAAATAGGGGCTGCCGAAGGACACGGCGACCACGGGCGGTCCGTTTTCCCCGGCGGCGAGACGCCGGATGAGGTCGGCGTGCCTCGGCTCCAGATCGACGCTCCCCTTTCCGGAAGTCAGTCTGGAAAACAGGGCCACGACGACCCGGGCGGCCCCCGAACACGCGCTCACCGCGGACTCGAGCTCTTCCGCGCCCGTGTCGCCGTCGGCGAAGAAACCCGTGACGTTCGGGTCTCGCTTCTTCATCTCCTCGACGAGCACCCGGCCCGCATAATAATCGCCCTTATCACTGCTCAAGGACAGCACGATGGTCTTCGCGGCCGGATCCGGAATGATAGGCAGCGGCGCTCCTTCGTTCTTGACGAGCGTCACCGATCGCTCGAACGTCGCGGCCGCCTGGTCGAGGAAAGCCCGCGGGGCCACAATTCGGCTTATGGCGTCGATCCGGACCAGCCGGTTGCGGTGGAGGCCCAGGGCGGCTTTGGCCCCGAGAATCCTGCGCACGGACGCATCGACTCTGGCGACCGGGAGCCGCCCCTCCCGGACCGCGTCGGCCAGGAACCCGGCCACCCGGGCCGGCTCGGGCGGGAGCAGCACCATGTCGGCCCCGGCCAGGACCGCCTCGAGGGCGGCCTCCTCGGGCGAAAAGGCGGCGGTGATCCCCGCCATCTCCATGGCGTCGGTGACGATCAGGCCTTTGAACCCCAGCTCGCATCTCAGGACGCCGGTGAGGATCGCGGGCGACAGGGTGGCCGGCAGGTTCGGCTTCGGCTCGAGGGCGGGGACCCAGAGATGGGCGGTCATGACGGCTCTCACGCCGGCCTCCACGGCCGCCTTGAACGGGACGAGCTCGACGGACCGCAGCCGGGCCGCGTCGGCGGCAATGGTCGGCAGCAGGCTGTGGGAGTCCTGGGCGGTGTCGCCGTGCCCCGGAAAATGCTTGGCCGTGGCGATCATTCCGCTGGCCTGGCAGCCACGGATAAAGGCGGCCGCGATGCGGCTCACCAGGGCCGGGTCATCCCCCGCCGACCGGGTGTTGATGATGGGGTTGTCGGGGTTCACGTTGACGTCGACCACGGGCGCGTAGGTCATGTGGATGCCGAGGGCCCGACCTTCGACGGCCGTTATCCGTCCCATCTCATAGGCCAGGTCCTCCGAGCCCGCGGCGCCGAGGGCCATCAGGGGCGGAAAAAGCGTGGCCCCCGTGACCTGGTTGCCTGTTCCCCGTTCGAAATCGGAAGCGAAAAGGAGCGGCACGGCGGCCAGCTTTTGGAGGGCGTTGGTCAATTCGGCGGTTTCGTAGACCTCCCCTCCGAAGAGAATCAGGCCTCCGATATGGCTTCGTGTGACGAGGGATGCGATCGTCCGGAGATAATCGCTGTCGCCGTTTCTGAAGTCGGCGGTGAAACGGCAGGCGATGAGCTGGCCGACTTTCTCCTCGACGGTCATGCGTTTCAGTGTTTTCTCGACCCAGCCGGGGTCGGGGGGACCCAAAGCGGGGGCCGGGCCCGGCAGCCGGGCGCAACTCGAGGCGATCAGGGCCGCCGCCAGGGCGGCGGGAAGCATCCGTTTCTTCAGCAAGGTCTTCCTCCAAACGGACCGCTGGCCCCGCGGACCGGCCTCTCGCGGCCACGGGCTGAGGAAGGCCGGGCCGGCGGCCGGGGCCCGTGTCCCTCAGTAGCGGACGAGGGCTTTGACATCCAGGTCCGGATAGTTCTTGGCGATCGTGTCCAGGCCCTTGAGGAAGGAGAGCTCCACCACGGCCCCGAAGCCGGTCACCTCCCCGCCCAGCATCCTGACCAGCCCGATGGCGCTGACCGAGGACGACCCGGTGGCAATGAGGTCGTCGATGAGGACGACCCTCTGGCCTGGCGCGACACCGTCCTCGTGCATTTCGAAATGCTCGACGGCGTACTCGTTCGGGGCCACGACGCTCACCGAGCGCCGGGGGAGCTTGCCCTTCTTCCGGACCAAGCTCAACCCCAGCCTGAGCTCCCGGGCCAGGCCGGCGGCGAAGAGGAAGCCTCGGGACTCGATGCCGACGATGAGATCGGGCCGCTTCCGGCTGGCCCAGGCCGCCAGCTCGTCGATGGCGGCGTTGAAGGCCTCGGCGCTCTGGAGCAGCGGCGTGATGTCCTTGAACACGATCCCGGGCTTGGGAAAATCGGGTACGTCGAGGATGAAGCTCTTGAGATCGATCGCCATGCTCACGTCCTTTCCGGCCCGCCGCCGCAGCGAGTCTGTTCCATTTAAGGACAATCCGGACGGCATGTCAATCGGGGTTTGCGCGGTCCCGGACCTTCGGGTATAATGGGCTCGCTCCGTGACGCTCGGGAAGTCGTCGCAGGGGGGAGGAGACCGACTGCCGGAAATGAAAAAGCCGGGTTCGTTCATCGATTATTCACTCTACCTCGTCGCCGACGCGGAGTACGCGTCCGGCCGCGACCTGGTCCCGCTCATCGAAGGCGCGGTCAAGGGCGGCGTGACGATCGTCCAGATCAGGGGCAAGGGGCTCCCCTTCGGCGACTTTCTCGACTTGGCCCGCCGGGTGAAGGCGGTCCTCAAGCCGCGCCGTGTCCCGCTGCTCATCAACGATCGTGTCGACATCGCCCTGGCCTGCGGCGCCGCGGGGGTCCATCTCGGCCAGGAGGACATGCCTCCCGCCCTGGCCAGAAAGATGCTGGCCCGCAACACCATCATCGGCAATTCGGTCAACACCCTTCAGGAGGCGCGCGAAGCCGAACGCCAGGGCGCCGACTACATCGGACTGGGCCCCATCTTCGCCACGACCACCAAGGCGACGGGCCTGCCTGCCCTCGGCCCCGAAGGGCTCCGGACGGTCAGGGAAAAAGTGCGCATCCCCATCGTCGCCATCGGAGGGATCACGCCCCGGAACGCCCGGGCGGTCAGGGAGGCGGGGGCCGACGGGATCGCCGTCGTTTCCTCCATCCTCGGTTCGCAAGACGCCCGGAAGGCAGCCCGGGAGTTGAAAAAAGCATTCGGGGCCTGAGCCCTCGGGAGGGAGACATGTCACGTTCACGCTTCGGCACTCTCGTCCTCGTCGCCGGCCTGACGCTCGTCCCGGCCCGGCCCGGACTCCCGGCCGCGCCCGCGGCCGCCGACGAGGCCGGCAAGGTCGAGGATTCCGTCGGCGTCCTCGACGAAATGATGAGCCAGGCGGACAAGAGCATTCCCGTGGAACTGATGGAGAAGTGCGCCGGCATCGCCATCATCCCGGGAGTCATCAAGGCGGCCTACATCATCGGGGGCCGTCACGGCAACGGCATCCTCCTCGTCAGGCGCGGCGGCGGCTGGAGCGACCCGGTTTTCATCAGCCTGACCGGGGGAAGCCTGGGCTGGCAGGTCGGCGTGCAGTCGGCCGACGTCATCCTGGTCTTCATGACCGGGAGAAGCATCGAGAACATCACCAGGGGTAAATTCACTCTCGGGGCCGATGCGGGTGTCGCCGTCGGGCCCCTCGGACGGAACGCCCAGGCCAGCACCGACGTCAAGCTGAAAGCGGAAATCTATTCCTATTCGCGCAGCCGGGGGCTTTACGCCGGGCTGTCCCTCCAGGGCGCCTCCCTGCGCGTCGACCGGAAGGCCGACGAGAGGTTCTACGGCGCGGGGGGGGTCGATCCGCAGGCCGTCTTCGACGGCCGCGTCGAGCCCGTCCCCGAAGTCGTCAACAGGATCAAGCAGGCGCTGGCAAAATACTCCCGTTGATCCGGAGATGAGATCACCAGGCCGGGGCGGCTCGTGACGACGCAACGGTGATCCGGCGCTCGTCGTCCGGGCCGACCTCGATCCGGACCTCGATCGCGCCTTCGACCGGGAAGGTCAGCTTTTCCGCCCACTCCACGAGGACCACTCCCGCGCCCAGAAAGTCCTCCCACCCCAGGCCGAGAATGTCCTCCTCCCGGTCCAGGCGATAGAGGTCCACGTGATAGACGCGATACCGGCCCTGGTAGATGTTCAGGAGTGTGAATGAGGGGCTGATGACCCGGTCGGGGTCGGCCACCCCCGCCCCGGCCGCCACGCCCTTCGCGAAGACCGTCTTGCCGACCCCGAGCCCGCCGGTGAGCAGGATGACCTCGTCCCCCGTCAGCCCCTCCGCCAGCTCCCTCGCCATGCGGAAGGTCTCGTCCGCCGAGCGGCTGACCCGGGTGCGCGCCTCCCGGGCGGAAGGGACCTTTTTAGGCATCGGCCGGGCCGTCCTCACTCGCTCTCCAGCGACTTGAGGGCCTGGGGCAGGAAGCGGATGATATCGCCCGCCGTCAGGAACTTCTCGCTCACTTTCGCCGAGCCCATATCGCCGCTCAATCCGTGGACGTAGACGGCGGCCAGGACCGCTTCGAGCGCGTCTTTTTCCTGTACGATCTCGGAGCCGACGAACCCGCTGAGGACGTCCCCCGACCCGCCCGAGGCCATGCCCGGGTTTCCCGTTGGGTTGACGAAAACCCGGCCGTCCGGAGCCGCGACCAGAGTCCGGTAGCCCTTGAGGACGAGATAGACGCCGTGCTTCTCGGCGAAGGCCGGGGCCATTTCCAGACGCCGGGCCAGGACCTCGGGGATGGGGCGGTCCGCGAGGCGGGCGAACTCGCCCGGGTGCGGAGTGAGAACGACCGGCCCGGGCAGGCTTTTCAGCTGTCCGAGCATGTCGGGGTCCGAGGCGATGATATTGAGGCCGTCGGCATCGATCACGGCCGGAACCTTGATTCTCGGAATGAGGAGACGGACGAATTCGGTCGTGGACGGATGCGTGGTCAGGCCCGGGCCCAGAACCAGGCCGCTCTTCCCCTCCAAAAGCTCGACGACCCTGGGCAGGGCCTCCTTGGCGATCGACTTGGCGGGCGTCTCTTCGAGAGGTTCCGTCATCAGTTCCATCATCGACCGGGCGACGGCGGGCAGGCCGCTCGCGGCGGTGGCCACGGTGACCAGGCCGGCTCCCATCTTGAGGGCCGCCTTCCCGGCCATGGCCGCCGCCCCGGTCTTCCCGAAAGAGCCGGCTATCACGAGCAGATGCCCGTAGCTGCCCTTATGGGAGCTTCTCGGCCGCTTCTTGAAATACGGCACCATCCTCTCCCTGTCGACCAGCTCGAGCTTGAGCTCGGGCCGGTCGAGAAGGAAGGGCGGGGTGCTGATGTCGACGACGGCCAAGTCCCCGACGTAATCCTCGGCCGGAGGAAACACATGGGCGATCTTGAGGGCCGCGAGCGTCACGGTCAGGTCCGCCATCACGCAAGGACCGATGACCTCGAAGGTATCCGCCGACAGGCCGGAAGGGATGTCGACGGCCAGCGTGAAGCCCGGCGCCTTGTTGATGTCTTCGATCACCCGGGCGTGGAAGCCGGCTGCGGGCTTGGCCAGTCCGGTGCCGAAAACGGCGTCGATGATGACGGTGGCTGCCTTGAGTTCGTCCCCGGCCCCGGCCCAGGCGCCGGCATCCGGCGCTTCGACGACGGGCAGCCCGAGCTTCAGGACGATCCCCAGGTTGATCGCGGCCTCACCCCGGAGTTCGTCCTTTTTCCCCAAAAGGAAGATCTTGGGTTTTCCGCCGGCGTTGAAGAGATGCCGGGACACGACGAGGCCGTCGCCTCCGTTGTTCCCCTTTCCGGCCACCACCACGATTCGCTCCTCCGCCGGCCTGGGGAAGCGGTCCAGGAGCAGCCGGACGATCTGGAGGCCCGCGTTTTCCATCAATACGGGACCCGGGATGCCGATGTCCTCGATCGTCGCCCGGTCGACCGCTTTCATCTGCGCGGAGCTGAGGATTTTCATGGGATCCCTCCTTCGGCCGGGCCGGAGGCCCGTTTCTTCTGTAATTCTAGCACAAAACCGGGGCTGCCGCCGCGCCCCGCCGCCGGGGAAAATCGGTGACCCAAACTCGCCGCCCGGCGTTGATCCCGCCCCTCACGGCGGCCGGGAGGACGCCTGCCGCGGTTGACAACTCCGGCCCGCCTGTGCTACTTAGAACCGAATTCAGCAGCATCCCCGGGCCGCGACGGCCGCCGGGGTGGAAGGACGGCCGGTGTCCGAAGCAACGCGCGCGGGCAAGATCCCGTGGCCTCCCGTCGCGGTTTTCGCGGTCCTGGCCGTGGGCATCCTCGGCCTTTGGACGCTCACCGTAGGCCAGCAGAAACGCTACTTCCGGACGTGCGCGGAAGGCGAACTGGCCTCGGTGGCCGACCTCAAGGGATTTCAGGTCTCCGCATGGCGGCGCTTGAGGCTCGGCCTGGGGACGACCATCCTCGAAAACCGCTTCTTCGCCGCCCGGGCCCGGGACCTTTCGGGCGGACCGGAATCGGGCCGGGCCCGACAGGAGATCGTGGAAGAGCTCGAAGCCTTCCAGCAGAGCCTCTCTTTCACGGCCTCGGCCATCGTTCTCCCCGGAGGCAAGACGGTTCTCGGCTACCCGGAAGAGCCCGGGCCGTCCCCTGAGACGACGCGCCTCGGTCACGAGGCCTATACCGGCCGCAAGGTCGTTCTGAGCGACATCTACGCCAAGGGTCGGCCCGGCCGGCCGTGCGTCACCCTCTTCGTTCCCCTCCTGACGTCCAAGGAGGAGAGCGAACCCCCGGTTGCGGTCCTGATCATGGATTTCGACCCGGCCGGGACGCTTTACCCGGTCCTCAAGGCCTGGCCGACCCCGAGTGAGACCTCGGAGACGCTGCTTCTCGCGCACGACGGCCGCGATTTCCTCCTCCTCAACGACCCCCGGTTCGGAAGCGGGGCGGCCATCTCCCTCCGTTTTCCGATCGGCTCGCTGCGGCGCGTCGGGACGGATACCAGCCTCGGGGAGGAAGGCCTCGTCTCGGGGCGCGACTACCGCGGCCGGAACGTCCTGGGGTTCATAAAGGCCGTCCCGAATTCCCCCTGGCTTCTAATGGCCAAAACGGACGTCTCCGAGCTCGACGCGGGACAGGGGCTCGGCCTCGGCCTGGCGACGGGGATTCTCCTGGCCATGATCGGCGGGGCGGGCGCCGTCCTCGGCCGCCTCTGGAGGCGCGAGCGGGCCGCCGGGAGGGCCGCCGAGCGGCTGCGAATGGACAAGGCCCTCTCCGTCCAGGACGAGTTCCTCGAGGTCATGATCAACGTCATGCCCAACGCGGCCTTTTTCAAGAACGCCGACGGGGTCGTGGCCGGCTGCAACGCCGCCTTCGAGAAGCTCCTCAACCTGTCCAAGGACAACATCGTCGGCAGGACATTCGCCGATCTCGTGGACGACAAGCTGGCGGAGAAGGACCGCGAAACCGACGCCGTCCTCCTCGCCAAGCCCGGCGTCCAGGTCTACGAATCCGCTCTCAAGGCGTGGGACGGGGAGGACCACCACGTCATCCTCATCAAGTCCACGTTCGCCAGGCCCGACGGCTCGACGGGCGGCCTGATGGTCACGCTGATCGATGTCACGCAGCGCAAGCGGACGGAGGAGGAGATCCAGGAGATCAGGAGGTTCACGGACAGCGTCGTGCAGACCATGACGGAGGGGCTGATTCTGACGGATGCCGAAGGCCGGATCTCTTTCGTCAACCCGGCGGCGGCGGCCATGCTGGGCTACGCCGTTTCCGAAATGGAGGGCCTCCCGGCGACCTCCTTCGTACCCGAAGACCAGCAAAAAGTCGTCGTGGAGATGGATGACCGGAGAGCTCTGGGCATAACCGACCGCTACGAGCTGGATTTCCTGCGCAAGGACGGCTCCAGGCGGACCCTGCTCGTCAGCGGCGGGCCCCGGGTCGGGGGGGCCCAATACGGCGGCACTATGGCCGTCCTGACCGACATCACCGACCGGAAGCGGATGGAGGAGAGGATCCGCACCCTGTCCCTGGAAGACGAGCTGACGAAGCTCTACAACCGGCGGGGCTTCCTGACCCTCGGCGAGCAGCAGCTCAAGAGCGCCCTCCGGCTCAAGAAGAAAGCCTACCTGCTTTACGCGGATGTCGACGACCTCAAGGCCATCAACGATTCGCACGGGCACGGGGAGGGGGACAAGGCCCTGATCCGGCTGTCCGAGATCCTCCGAAGCAGCTTCCGGGACTCGGACATCGTGGCCAGGATCGGGGGCGACGAGTTCGTGGTGCTGGCCATGGAGGCCAACAAGGCCAGCCCGGACATCTTCACCAAGAGGCTGCAGGACCGGCTCGACCTGGACAACATTCACACCGCCGAGCAAGGGGACCGCCGGCCGTTCAGGCTGTCCTTGAGCTTCGGCGTGGTGACGTTCGACCCGGAGTTCCCGGCCACGATCGAAGACATCCTGGTCCAGGCCGACCGGAGGATGTACGAAGCCAAACGGTCCAAGAAAAGATAACATCCCCCATCGCCGCTCTCTGCGCTCCCCTCCCCTTTCCCCTCCTTGAATACCACGGGGGAATGTGCTATTTTTGTGGTACTTTCCTGCCAATCGCCGAAGGAGGTTCTGAATGGCTATCCGGACAGGTATAAACGGATTCGGGCGCATCGGACGCAACATGTTCCGGGCCTCGTGGAACGACCCGGCCATCGAGTACGTGGCCTTCAACGACATCACCGACGCGGGGACTCTGGCCCATCTCCTGAAGCACGACTCGGTCCTGGGCACCTTCAAGCCGGAGGTCAAGGCTTCGGGGGACTCCATCATCGTCGACGGAAAGACGATCCGGGTCCTGGCGGAGAAGGACTGCGCCAAACTGCCCTGGAAGGACCTGGGCGTTTCGATCGTCGTCGAGTCGACCGGCAAGTACACCAAGCGGCCGGAAGCCCTCCTCCAGATCGAAAAGGGCGGGGCCGAAAAAGTCATCATCTCCGCCCCGGCCACCGACCCCGACATCACCATCGTCATGGGCGTCAACGAAAAGAGTTACGACCCGGTCAGGCATCGCGTCATCTCGAACGCTTCGTGCACGACGAACTGCCTGGCTCCCGTGGCCAAGGTCCTGCACGACACCTTCACGATCGAAAAGGCCTTCATGACCACGATCCATTCCTACACGAACGACCAGCGGATCCTGGACCAGCCGCACAAGGACCTGCGCCGGGCCAGGGCGGCCGCCGTCTCCCAGATCCCCACGACCACCGGCGCGGCCAGGGCCGTGGGCCTGGTCATGCCGGAACTCAAGGGCAAGATCGACGGCATCGCCATCCGAGTCCCGACTCCCAACGTCTCGATCGTGGACCTGGTCGCCGTGATCGGCTCCAAGACCTCGGCCGAGGAAATCAACGACGCCTTCAGGAAGGCGGCCGACGGCGGCCTCAAGGGGATCCTCGGCGTATCGGACGAGCCGCTCGTTTCGGTGGATTTCATGGGAGATTCCCGGTCCGCGATCGTGGACAGCGCCCAGACCAAGGTCATCGGGGACCACCTCATCAAGGTCCTGGCCTGGTATGACAATGAGTGGGGTTACTCCTGCCGTCTGGTCGACCTGGTCAAGTCCATCGCCCGGTGACAGTCCGGCCATGAAGTTCGTCACCGACCTGGACGTCAAGGGCAAGACGGTTTTCCTCCGCGTCGACTTCAACGTTCCCCTGGATGAGGCGGGACACATCCGCGACGACACGCGGATCAGGGCCTCTCTCCCCACGATCCGGTATCTGCTCGACCACGGCGCGCGCCTCGTCATCGCCTCCCACCTCGGACGCCCCAAGGGCAAGCCGAACCCGGCCCTGAGCCTCAAGCCGGCCGCGGCCAGGCTGGCCGAGCTGGTCCCGAACCGGGTCGTCATGGCCCCGGACGTCATCGGCGAATCCGTGGACAGGCTCAAGAAGGAAATCGAGGACGGCCAGGCCCTGGTCCTCGAGAACGTGCGGTATTACAAGGAGGAGGAGGCCGACGACCCGGGATTCTCCGAAAAACTGGCGTCCGGAATCGACATTTTCGTCAATGACGCGTTCGGCTCGAGCCACAGGGCCCACGCCTCGGTGGTGGGCATCGCCGGTTTCGTCAAGGTCAAGGCGGCCGGTTTCCTGATGAAGAAAGAGGTCGAGTACCTCAGGAAAGCCGTCGAGGCCCCCGAAAAACCCTATGTGGCCATCCTGGGCGGGGCCAAGGTCTCCGACAAGATCGAGATCATCGAGAGCCTCCTGGCCAAGGCCGATCACATCCTCATCGGCGGGGCGATGGCCTATACGTTCCTCAAGGCCCAGGGTCTCGGTGTCGGCAGCTCGCTGGCCGAAGACAACCAGAGGGACGTGGCTTTGGACATCCTGGAATCGGCCCGGGAGAAAAGAGTCGATCTCCGGCTGCCCGTCGACCACCTCATCGCGTCGGCGCCCGAGGCCGGCGCGGAAACCCGCATCGTGGACGCTCTGCCCCTCCCGGAGGGCATGTTCGGCGTGGACATCGGCCCGAAAACCGTGGAGGCCTATTCCCGGGTCATCGCCGGGGCCAGGCTCGTTTTCTGGAACGGCCCCATGGGCATTTTCGAAATCGACGCCTTTGCCGACGGGACGATGAACATCGCCCGGGCCGTGGCGGCCTCGCCGGCGACCTCCATCGTCGGCGGCGGGGACTCCATCGCGGCCGTCAAGAAGGCCGGCGTCAAAGACAAGATCAGTCACATCTCGACCGGCGGAGGCGCGTCCCTGGAATATATCGCCTACGGAACCCTCCCGGGTATCGAGGCCCTTGAGGATTGAGATGATCGGCGGAGCAAAAAAGCCCCTCATCGCGGGCAACTGGAAGCTCAACATGACGATCCCGGAGGCCCGCCATCTCATCCAGGGCGTCCTGGCCGCCGCGGAGGGACTTCCCGGCGTCGAATTCCTGGTTATCCCGACCTTCACGTCCCTGGCCGAGGCCCGCCGCCTCCTCGAAGGCACCGCCGTCAGGCTGGGCGCCCAGGACATGTTCTGGGAGGATCAGGGCGCCTACACCGGCGAGGTCTCCGGCCCACTGCTGAGGGACGCGGGCTGCAGCCACGTCATCATCGGCCACTCCGAGAGGCGGCAGAGCTTCGGGGAGACCGACGAGACCGTCAACCGCAAGATCCGGGCGGCCCTCAGGTCGGGGCTCACCCCCGTGGTCTGCATCGGCGAGACCGACGAGGAGCGCGAAGCCGGCCGGACCGAGGCCAAGATCGACCGGCAACTCGAGGCCGGGCTGAAGGGCTTGTCGGCCGACGAGGCGGCCCGCGTCATCCTGGCCTACGAACCCATCTGGGCCATCGGCACCGGCAAGACGGCCACCCCCGCCCAGGCGGAAGGCGGCCACGCCCATATCAGGGCCCGGCTGCAAGACAGGTATGGAAAAGACTTGTCGGGCTGTGTTATAATCCTCTACGGCGGCTCTGCCAAGCCGGCCAACGCCTTTTCCCTGTACAAGGAAAAGGACATAGACGGATTTTTGGTCGGAGGCGCGTCCCTGGAGGCCGAATCCTTTATCGGCATCGCCCGGGAAGCCCTCCGCGCCGACAAGGAAAAGAAGTGAACGCGTTATTCATTGTCGTGCATGTCATTGTTTGCCTGATCCTGATCTTTGCCGTCCTGCTCCAGTCGGGAAAGGCCGCCGACCTGGCCGGAGCCTTCGGCGGCGGGGGCAGCCAGACGGCTTTCGGTGGCCGGGGATCGGCCACGCTGCTGTCGAAACTGACGACTATTTCGGCGATTATTTTCATGATAACGTCGCTCGGGCTGTGGATCCTTTCCGCCCAGGGCACGCGGTCCGTGGTCGGCGGAGAAAAGGCCCAACCCGCGGCCGCCCAGACGACCCAGGCCCCCCCGGCCAAGAAGGAGGCCGCCGAAAAGAAGGCCCCGGCCGAGCAGCCCGGGACGAAAACGGACCAGCGGAAACCGCCCGCCCAGGCTGGGGCGGAGAAGAGATAGGCCTTCTAAACCCCGATGCCGAAGTGGTGGAATTGGCAGACACGCTAGCTTGAGGGGCTAGTTCCCATTAATCCGGGAGTAGGGGTTCGAGTCCCCTCTTCGGCACCATCCACGCCCCGTTGCAGGACATCCACGAATGGTCCGGGGCCCCGCGTTTTTGGAAAATTTCTTTACAGCCTGCAACGCACCCGGGCCCTCTCGATTTGCCAGGACGGGGATGACGTGGGACAATAGAGGGTATGATTCTTGCGGCGGATTGGCTTTTAGCCGGCGGGCCGGCGAGGAGGTGGGAATGAAACCCAGAAGCGAAAGACGTCCGGGAAGGCGCTTGGCGGCCATCGCCGCCGGATTCGCGGTCATGGCGCTCCCGGTTATCCTGACGGCCGGCGCGGTCCCCGGCAGAACGGTCGTTTCGGTCGAGGTCCCGGTCCGGGTCTTCGACGGCGACCGCTTCATCGACAACCTGACGCTCGGGAATTTCCAGGTCACAGAGGACGGCGTCCCAGTCCGTCCCGACTCTCTCTACCTAGTGAAGGGACGTTCCATCGTCCGCCGCGAGGAAACGGAGGCCGCCCAGCCGGACACGTCGAGGACCTACTATCTCATGTTCCAGACCGTCGATTGGGACGCCAAGCTGGCCGAGGCGATCGACAATCTCTTCTCCTCCGTGCTCCTGCCGGGGGACGCCATGACGCTCGTGACGCCCATGAAGCCCTACGCCCTGCATAAGGAGGCCCTGGCGACGCAGCCCCCCGCCAGGCTGTCCAAGTCCATGCAGGACATCCTGAAAAAGGACATCCAGAGGGGCGGCGGCCAGTACCGGGACATGGTCCGCGAGTTGACGCGGCTGACCCGGTCTATCGGCGGGGTCAATAAGGGTCTGTCGAACGACATCGAAAGCGAAGGCGAGGACGAAACGACGCTTGGCTTCGGGGTCGAGCAGCAGCTCGATCACTACCGGACGGCCCTGATGACGATCGAGAGCCTGCGCCTGGTCGACGAGAAGAAACTCCTGGCCTTCGCCAACGCGCTGAAGCCGGTCCCCGGGCGCAAGACCGTCTTTCTTTTCTACGCCCGGGAATACCGGCCGGAGCTCTCCCCGATGGCCATGCAGACGCTGATGAGCCTCTACCAGGACAACCCGAGCGTGCTGGGCAACCTGATGGACCTGTTCCAGTTCTACAAGCGCGAAGCGACATTCAATTCCGACCTCGTCAAGAAGGCCTTCGCCGACGCCGGAATCGCCTTCCATTTCATCTTCATGGAAAAGAAGTCCCAGCGGGTCTTCGGGGCGAATATGCGGGAGCAGTCCGAAGACATCTTCCCCGGTTTCCGGGCCATCGCCGCCGCGACGGGCGGGATCACCGAAGTTTCCGATAACCCGGCCGCGTCGTTCGCCAAGGCGGCCGCCGTTTCGGAGGATTATTATCTGCTTTACTACACCCCCCCGGCTTCGCAGTCGGGGCCGGGTTTCCGCAGCATCGAGGTGAAGGTCACGACGCCCGGCGGCGAAGGCGCAAGGTTCACGATCAACAACCGGCTCGGGTACTTCGCCCGCTGACCGGGTCCGTCTCCGGTCAGGTCCGGCTGGCCACCCAGAGGGCGAAATCCTCCTCGGCCATGCCGCCCGAGAGCCGGTCCCTCTCGGTTCCCTTGTGGACCACGACGTAGGTGGGAACCGCCTGCACGCCGAAGGCGCGGGCGAGCTCGGGCTGCCTTTCGACGTTGACCTTCACCACCATGATCTGGCCCGCCCGGCGCTTGGCCAGCCGGGCCACGGCCGGGTCCATCACCAGGCACGGCTGGCAGGTCAGGGAGTAGAAATCGACCAGGACCGGCAGGCTGGAGTTGCGGAAAAGGGCCGTGGCCTGGGGCGGCGTCGGTTCGAGGACGGTCCCGGGCGGAGGCAGGGGCGTCTTGCAGCGCCCGCAGACGACCTTTTTCCCCTGCGCCCCGAGCGGGTAGTAGTTCGTCGTCCCGCAATTGAGGCAGCTGACTTTGACCCGTTCGCTCGACATGTCTCCTCCCTGTCCTTGATCAGGAGGCAACGGGGGGTGTCCCCGGACGCCTCCCGACCCCGGCGTTCACTTCTTGATCGGGTACGGGGGGATCGGCGGCAGCGGCCGGCCCCGGGTTTTCAGGTCTTCCAGGACGACCTCGACGGCCTTGTTGAGCTGCTCGTCGATGCCCGCATACTCCCTGGCCGGGTCGTTGTCGACGGTGATGTCCGGCTCGACGCCCGTTCCCTCGATGATCCATCCCTTGCCGTCGGCGCTGTACGGGGCGAACTCGGGCTTGTTGAGAAAGCCGCCGTCGAGAAGCGGCAGGCTGCCGCGGATCCCCACGACGCCTCCCCAGGTTCTCTTGCCGATGAGAGTCCCGAGCTTGAGGAACTTGAACCGGTACGGGAAGATGTCGCCGTCGGAGGCCGAGAACTCGTCGGCCAGACAGACCTTGGGCCCGACGAAGGCCGCGGCCGGATCGGGCCGGGCGATCTCGTTCCGGGCCATCTCCATCATGACCATCTGCCGCACCAGGCGGTCGATTATCATCGGCGAGACGTTGCCGCCGCCGTTGCCGCGGACGTCGATGATCAAGGCCTCTTTGCGCAGCTGCGGATAGAAGTGCTTGACGAATTCGTTCAAGCCGTCGACGCCCATGTTCGGGATGTGGATGTAGCCGACCCGGCCGCCCGTGGCCTTGTCGACCTTGGCGATGTTCCCCTCCACCCAGTCGTAATAGTAGAGAGCGTTCTCGGTCTGGATGGGGACGACCACCACGTCCCGGCTCCCCTTCTCGGCCGGCGTCCCGTTGACCTTGAGGGTCACCTGTTGGCCGACGGTGCCGTAGAGGGTCTCGTAGATGTCCGCCGCCTTGTCGAGGGGGCGTCCGTCGACGGCGACGATGAACTCGCCTTTCTTGACGTCGACACCGAGTTCGGTCAGGGGCGAGCGCGTCCCGGGCGCCCAATTCTCGCCCTTGAGGATCTTGGCGATCCTGTAGAAACCGGTCTTGGCATCGCGCTCCAATCCCGCGCCGAGCATCCCGACGGCCATCTTGGGGGCCGAGGGCACGTCGCCGCCGCCGACATAGGTGTGACCGGTGGAGAGCTCGCCGATGAGCTCGCCGATGACGTAGGTCAGGTCGGCCCGATGATCGACGGCTTCGGCCAGCGGCTTGTAGCGCAGGCGAAGGGCGTCCCAATCAACGCCGGCCATGTTCGGGGCGTAGAAGAACTCCTTCATCTGGCGCCAGCATTCCTCGTAGATCTGCGTCCATTCCTCCCGGCGGTCCCGCGACGTGACCATGCCGGAGAGGTCGAGCTTCGATTCGAGGCTGACGGGGGCCTTGGGGAGGTCGACGATGGCGTAGCCGCGGTCCTTGGCGACCAGCATCTTCTTGGCGTCCGCGGAGATCTCGTACCCGTCGACCTTGCCCAGGTCCTTCTCCTTGAGCGCGGCCAGGTCGTAGAGCAGGAGCGAGGGCGATCGCTCGAGGTCCTTGAGCCTCAGGTAATAGACCGAGTCGCCGATCACGCTGAGCATCCCGTAATTGGCCCGCTCAACGGGCAAGCCGACGATGCGGTCCATCAGGCCGCCGAGGTCGACCTTGGCCGGGGCGGCCGGCTTCTTTTCCTCCGTCTTGGCCGCGGCCGGGGCGGGTTTGGCGGGCGCGGCCGCCTTGGCCTCCCCGGCCGGCCTGACCGAGACCTCGTCGCTCTTGGGAGCGAACGGGGATTTCGTATCCCCGGCCAGGGTGACGAAGTAGAGGCTGGACATCGACAGGTAGGCGTGGTCCCATTCCGTCCGGCTGTAGACCGGGCGGAAATCGCGGTCGGAGACGAAAAAGAGGTATTTCCCGTCGCTGCTGAAGGCCGGCCCGCCGGAATTGTACCAGGAATCCGTGACCGGAGAGGCTTTTTTGGTCTCCAGGGAGTACAGGAATACCCTGTCCACGTTGCGCGGCTCGGACATCCCGTAGGCGATCCAGCGGCTGTCGGGGGACCAGGCGAACTCGGTGATCTCCCCGGCCTGGGCCTTGGCCACGACCACGCTCTCCTTGGCGGCCACGTCCACATAGCTCAGGCGGAGCATCTTGTCGTTCCACATGATCTTCGTCCCGTCGGGGGACCAGAGGAGCTGGTACTTGTAGGTGTCGCCGTTGGAGGTGACCCGGCGGGGTTCTCCGCCGGCCTGGTCCATGACGTAGATCTCCTCCATCCCGCTCAAGTCCGAGATGAAGGCGATGGTTTTCCCGTCGGGCGACCACTTGGGGTTGCGCTCGTGGACGCCCGAGGTTCGGGTCAGGTTCCGGGTGTTGCCGTGTTCGGCCGGCACGGTGTAGATCTCGCCGTGAGCGCCGAACAGGGCCCGCTTGCCGTCGGGGGCGATCTCGAAGGTCGAAACCTGGCCGCCGGTCTTGATGACCCCGCCCCGGCTCATGACCTTGTCGTCGGCGACGATGACCGGGACCTTGGCGGTCGTCTCGGAAGCGAGGTCGAAGGTGTAGAGGAAGCCGCCGTTTTCGAACACGATGCGGTCCGGGCCGAGAGAGGGGAACTTGATGTCGAAGTCGGTGAAGTTCGTGAGCTTGCGGGTGGTCTTCGCGGCCAGGTCGTGGACGTAGAGGTTCATCCGTTTGAGCTCGTCGCGGTCCGACAGGAAATAGATCCTGTTCCCGCTCCACATCGGGATAATGTCCTGGGCCGGGTTGTCCGTGATGTTCACGGTCGTCTTGGCGGCGAAATCGTAGACCCAGACGTCGTCGGCCATCCCGCCCCGGTAGCGCTTCCAGGTCCGGAATTCGCGGAAGATGCGGTTGAAGGCCAGCTTGGTGTCGTCGGGGGAGAACGAGCAGAACCCGCCCCGCGGCAGGGGCAGCTGCTCGGGCGTTCCGCCGTTTTTCGCCGCCAGGTAGAGCTGGCCGTTGAAATCGTTCCACTCCCTCATCCGGGAGCGGAAGACGACACGGCTGCCGTCGTGGGTCCAGCCCATGACCAGGTTGTTCGGACCCATGCGGTCGGCGATGTCGTCCCGGGCGATGGAGGGGGTGTAGGTGAGCCGCTTGGGAACGCCTCCCTCGGACGGGATGAGATAGACCTCGCGGTTTCCGTCGTATTCCCCGGTGAAGGCAATGAGGCTGCCGTCCGGCGAGAACCGGGCGAAGGCCTCATAGCCCTCGTAGAACGAGGTCAGCTTGCGGGCCACGCCCCCCTCGATGGGGACCGTGTACAGGTCGCCGCCGTAGCTGAAGGCGATCCGGTCTTTGGATACGGCCGGGAAGCGGAGGACGCGCGCCTCCTCGGCGGCGCGGGACACGGCGGGGGTCAGCGCGACGGTCGCAAAGGTCAGAGCGACGGCCGCGACGGCGAGCCCGACGGTCGCGGCGGTCCGGGCGACGGTCGCGAGGCCGGGGACGTAACGGGTGGCTGGCTTGCGGTTCATGATGCCTCCTCTCAAGGCGCGGTGAGACACAGAATATAGCACAGTCGCCCCGCAGCTGTCATCGCGAGGCCGTCGTCCCTTAAGGTCGACGGGTCCTGTCTGGAGGCGTCCCTATGCGTCCTCGCGATCATCCCCGGGGGGTCAGCACCTTGGCGCTGCAGAGAGCTTTCCGGCAAAATTGAGATTGTGGCGCAATCCGCTCGACTGCTCTGCGGGCGCGCAGGGACTGGCCCCCAGCCACCCCTCGCTTTCCCCTATAGGGTCGGGGTCCTGTCTCCCGGCCCATCTCCCGTCCATCCTCGCCTCCGTGGCCGGCGAGGAGCTCCTCAGCGCGTCTCCACGAGGAGGCGTTTCCGCGTCTTCTCGTCGAACCGCTCGATGGCATACCGCAGCGTCGTCCTCGGGATGGCCGGCCCATGCTCGAGCAGGAAGCGCTCAAGCCGCTTCGGGTCGGTCTTCCCGGCCTCGCGCAACAGCCAGCCGTCGGCCTTGCGGACGAGATCGTCATCCGCCGGGAAAAGGGAGACCGCGAGGTCGTAGGCTTCCGCCAGGAAGACGCCCTTCCGGGCGGGTTTGATGAAGGAGACGGCCGAGGCCCGCTTGACCCAGCGGTTCGGATGGCCCGACCAGCTCTTGATCCGCTCCGCGTATTCGGGATATTTTTCGAGAAAGGCGCCCATCGCGTCGGCGCAGAGGACATCCACGGAGGCCCAGTTGTCCAGGAGGTCCGCGGCCAGCCAGCCTTTGACCTTCCCGAAAAGCGACCGGGGAAACTCTTTCTTGAACCGGCCGAGGATGACGATCCCGACCGCTTTCGATTCCAGTTCGGGCTCGGCGAAGAGGATATCGCACAGAGCCACGGCGTCGCCGACCGCCCAGTATCCCTTGACGGAGGCGTAGAGTTCTGCGGCCAGCCCTCTGATCTGGGGCGCCGTCGTCCCGTAGGTTTCGATCGTGCCCTTGAAATACCGGCGCGCCCCGGCCGCCCTCGCCGGGTCGGCCAGCCCGCGCAGCCGTTCGATGGCCAGGCCGGCCAAATCTTTCGGGGAAATGCCCCGCCCTGCCATGGGCCGCTCCTTTCTCGAATGATCCCGCCGGGCGGGCCGAGGCCTATTCTAGGATAAGCGACCGAATTTCGGCAACCCGTTTCCGGCTTCGGCGTCCCCGCCGTCCGGACCCGTAAGGGGCGGACGGTCAGACGAAGCGGGAGAGGATCCGGTTCGAGACGAGAAATCTTTCGGTCGGGACGCCCACCCTCTTGCCCCGCCTCCAGAGCAAATCCTCGCCGGCCAGCTCCTCGATGTCCGGCCGGAATCGCTCCTCGAGGTCGACTCCGAACCTGCCCTTCAGGGCCTCGAGGTCCACGCCTTCCTGGAGCCTCAGCCCGAAGACGAGCGCCTCCCGGGCCGCGGCCAAAGGAGTCAGCTCGACCTCCTCGTCGTGGAGGCCTTCACCCGTCCGCAGCGCCGCCGCCCAAGCCGCCGTCGTTCGGCGGTTGCACCAGCGCCGGTTTCCGAAATGCGAACAGGCCGACGGGCCCAGCCCGAGGAAGGGTTGGTAGCGCCAGTACTTCAAGTTGTGGCGGCACTCGCGGCCCGGCTTGGTGTA